>Ga0335076_10000891_pt1 | contig 28343 bp, 24 predicted proteins | sample Lox_Sample_25_FD_206717 | JGI IMG/M metagenome (GOLD analysis project Ga0335076, IMG submission 206717) | Soil microbial communities from Loxahatchee National Wildlife Refuge, Florida, United States - Lox_Sample_2.5 | ecosystem: Environmental > Terrestrial > Soil > Wetlands | place: USA... | reverse complement strand
ATTCGATCTACGATTTCAAGGATGGCAAGCTCACGAACGAGCGTCACCTGAAGACGCTCATGAAGGAAGTGCCGGCCAACGAACGGGATAAGTACATAAAGTTTACGAAGACGTTGCAGGACGACTGCGGCACATTCATCCCACTAACAGGGGGGCCGGGAATAAGCATGGCCGGCGAAACATCTCCGAGCGAGTCTACGGGAATCGCCCTGCGAAGCTTGCCCGATAGTCCGAATGAGGAAGCATTGCGATTGGAAAAAGAAGCTCGCGATAAGGTCGTTAATCATGATTTGCAGGGTGCAGTCTCTTCTCTGTATCGCGCCGTCGCGGCAGATCCAAAGTTCACGCGAGCATGGGTCATCCTTGGAGGCGTGCTCCTCATGCAGAAACAAAAGGATGCGGGCATCGACGCATTTCACAAAGCCATGGCGATTGATCCGCAGCCCGCGATCACTAAGGCTCTAGGGTACAGCCTGATGGCGGCTGGACAGTTCGAAGATGCCGTCCCGGTTTGGCGGGATTATGTGAAAGCCCAACCAGAAGATCTCGACGGGCAAGCGAATTTGGGCAATTGTTTGCTAGGTTTGAAGAAATACTCAGAAGCCGCGGCAGCGTTTGCAATGGCCGCGAAGAACGAGCATGACCGAGGGAACATGCAAGCCAAACTGGCTTCCGCGTACCTTCTGGCTGGTGAGCGCGACAAGGCTGCAACCGCATACCGTAAACTCGCTGAGCTGGACACGTCGCCTAGCAGTCTCAACAACTCAGCCTATGAGATGGCCAATGCCGATTTGGAACTTCCAGTGGCCCTCGATTATGCGAAAAAAGCAGCGCATGCGGCAGAAGACGACTCGCAGAAGATCACACTGCCCGACCTGACGATGAAAGACGTGCGCAAGGTCTTCACAGTGGCGGCGTACTGGGACACTCTGGGCTGGGTTAACGAGCGGATGTCGAAGCTGGATGAGGCGGAACAGTATCTGCGGGCCTCGTGGAAGCTGACGCAGGATGGCGTGGTGGCCGGGCATCTCTGTCATGTTTACAGGCGCGAGCACAAGACCGAGCAGGCGATCCAGATGTGCCGCATCGCGGTCTATCGTATTCCGATGCAGGAAGGCATCAGGGCAGATGAATCTGCGACCGAGGTGGCGGCGGCGAAGGAAAATTTGGACCATCTAAGCCCAGGGGCGTCGAAGTCCAAGAACACGGAGGGAGCCGTGGACCTCGTCATTCGCGAGCGGACATACGACTTGCCGCGATTCCTGCCTGGAACCGAAAGCGCGGAGTTCTTCGTGCTGCTGGCGGCGGACGGGCAAAGCAAGACCTTCAAAGTTGAAGATACGAAGTTCGTCAGCGGGTCGGACAAGATGAAACTTCAAGGGAAACAACTGAAGACGATCAATTTTAGTTTTCCTGCGCCTAGCGGAGCGCTCACACGCGTGGTACGGCGCGGGATTCTGGGATGTTATCAATACAGTGGTTGCTCTTTTGTGCTGTTTGATCCGGTGGCGGTGAAGTCGCTCGACTAGCTTCTCTCAACACCTAGCCCCGGAGGTCCACGTCCGGGAAGCAATAGACGGGCGGGGACGCCCGTCGCTCCATCGAGTTTATGCGGGTTGGTAGATGGGCCATTTCCGCAGCTTGGCGGTGGTTTCCAGCTGCTTGGTCGGATTGATGGCGAAGGCGTGGTGGGAGATCATAAGCATATCGACATCCCAGATGGAATTGCCGAAGGCGGCGTCGGGAGCGCGGCCGATTTCTTTTTTGATTGCCGCAGGTTTGCCTTCACCCGAGGGCACCCGTATGAGGCGATCGGTGATGATTCCATCGACGACGTGCACGGCGGCGGCGAGAATTTTTTCTGGAGCGATGCCGAAATGCCGCATGGCGGCGCGAATCACCCATTCGTTGGTGGAAGAAACAACCCAGACGTCGCTGCCCGCCTTTTGCAGTAATTCGACCAGCTTCCGCATTTCGGGGAAGATGTCGCGAACACAATGCTGCTCGAAATACCGGCCGGCGGCACGCTCGACCTCAGCTTCGGTCAGGCCGCGATGCATGGTGACCATTTCGCCGCACATTTCATCTTCACTGACCTTGCCTTCGCGGTAGGCGGCGTAGCGCTGGCGCGCCCAATCGACGATTTCATCGGAAAACAGATTCTGTTCGAGCTCCCAATTAAAAAAACCCTCTCCGGCGTCGCCGGACCATAGGGTGCCGTCGCAGTCAAAAACAGCAAGCGAAGGTTTGAGTTTCAAAACAGAATTCACAAATTCGGTCGCCGGCGTGGATGCTTCAGTGGCCATCGGAAATTCCTCTGTGGTCTGGTCTACAAAATTTAACCACAGAGGACACAGGGTGCACAGAGAACTAAGGTGCGGCCTTTGGCGCGAGTGCGGCGTAATCTTCGGGCGTATTCACATTCACCGCCACATTCGGGTCGTCCACGGCTACGTATTGAATGTGCTCTTCATTCGCGTGCTCAACTTCGCGGGCAGAGGAAGACGCGGGAGCTTTGAGGAAGGCCTCGATCATTTCGCGATCGGCGAGAATGGGATGTCCGTGTTTTCCCTGATACTCGGGTATGACCGCCCATTTTTCCTGGGCGAGCGCGCTTTCGAAAGCGGCCATGAGGGTCTTGAGCGTGGCGGCGGCGACGGGCGGCCGGTCGACCAGAGCAATGGTTGCGGCGTCACGGCCCTGGTTCAGAACTTCTTCCAAACCAACTTGCAGCGAACTTAGCTGGCCGCGTTCGGGAGCGGGATTGCGGACGAGCAAAGCGCTGGTCGCGTAGACCGCGGGAGCGATACTCTCTTCGTTGTTTCCCGCAACCACGATCACCAGGTCGTTGAAGGCGTTGAGCAGGCGAATCGCTGCGGAAAGAAATGTGTGCTCAGTTTGCCCGGGAGGCCAGGGCAGCAGAGCTTTGTCCGTGCCCATGCGCGAAGATTCGCCGGCAGCGAGAATCACTCCGCAGAGGCTGGGCGCGCGGGCCATGAAGGGAAGATAGCAGAAAGAAATTCAGATTGCAGAATTAAGATCGAGGACTTCAGATCTGCAGTCTTCAATCTGAAATCCTTAATCGGTAATCTACAACCGGCCTTCGTCCTCGAGCGTGTCGAGTTGGCCGGCAAGAGTGTCTGAGCCCTCGGGTGCAGCCTTGTGCGAATGGAACCAGCTCATGTGCGGCAGTTGGCGCTCGGCGTGGCGGCGTGTGGCGATCAGCTCGGCGGTAATGGCAATGGCAATTTCCTCTGGCGCGATGGCGCTGATATCGAGGCCGATCGGAGCGTGCACGCGCTCGAAAAGTTCGGGCGGGAGGCCTTCACGCGTGAGTTCGCGGAAAATAGAAATCGTTTTTCGCTTGGAGCCGATCATGCCGATGTAGCGGGCGCGGGTTTGCACGGCCCAGCGCAGAATGCGCATGTCGTCGCGATGGCCGCGGGTGACGATGACCAGATAGGACGATTCGTTTGGCGTGATTCGAGCCATGGCCTGGTCGAAGTCCTCGGCAATGATCTCTTTTGCTTCGGGAAAACGCTCGCGGTTGGCGTAAGCCCCGCGGTCGTCGATCACAATGACATCGAAGCCGGCGGTCTTAGCGACATTATAAAGGCTTACAGAAACGTGACCTGCGCCGAAAACATAAAGTAACGCTGAAGGTAGGATCGGCTCGATGAAAATGTCGAGCGTGCCGCCGCAGATGAGGCCGGTGTCGTACTTGGGGTTCTGATTTAAGTTGAAACTCAGCGTGCGCGGCTTTTCGCTTTCCATCACTTCGCGGGCGGCTTGCCAGACTTCGGCTTCGACGCAACCACCGCCGATTGTGCCGACGATTGAGCCGTCGTCGCGGATGAGCATTTTGGCAGTCTCAAAGGACGGCACCGATCCGCGGACGTTCACAATTGTAGCCACCGCACCACGCCGGCCTTCGTGGCGGAGTTTGACGATTTCCTCGTAGAGATCCATCTGGGTTAATTCTCGTGGGGGGCGGCGGGGAAGTCAAACGGGTCACAAGAATTGGGAAATGGGTCAGTTTGAATTCCAACCTTCCCGGCGTCATCCCGACGGCCCGCGCTTCCACCGGCGGGCCGAGGGATCTTGCGTGCATTGCCTGAGCACTCCACGCGAGATTCCTCGCTTCACCTGAAAAACGGCTCCGCTCGGGATGACGCCATGAAAGGGGCAAAATTCAAACTGACTCACTACCCAACAATTGTCTGCGTGTCCCAATTCGGGATGGCAATTAAAATCGATGGGCCAAACTCAAGTCCTCACGACGGAGACCTCATGCCTAATAAACTGTCTGGGAAAGTTGCCTTGGTTACAGGCGGAGCGCGCGGAATCGGCGCGGCAATTGCCAAACGGCTTGCATCTGACGGTGCCGCGGTCGCACTGACCTACACGACGTCTCCGGAAAGGGCGAACGAAGTGGTTCGCGCTATCGAGAGCGCTGGGGGCAAGGCGCTGGCGATCAAGGCAGACGCCGCCGACGAGGCGGCAACGAGAGCTGCCGTAGCCAAAACGGTCGAAAGTTTTGGCGGGCTCGACATTCTGGTGAATAACGCAGGAATCATCAGCGTCGCAACCATTGACCAGTTTTCGATCGAGAATTTTGACCGCATGGTCGCGATCAGTCTCAGAGGGATGTTTGTGGCGACGCAGGAGGCGGCTCGGCGCATGCGCGACGGCGGCCGCATCATTACCATCGGAAGCTGCAACAGCGACCGCGTTCCGTTTCAGGGGGGCGCGATTTACGCGATGACCAAGGCGGGGGTGATTGGGTTTACCCGCGCGGTCGCCCGCGACCTGGGGCGACGTGGGATCACGGTGAACAACGTTCAGCCGGGGCCGACGGATACGGACCTGAATCCGGCGAAAGGGGAATGGGCAAACTCGACGGTTCAAAATGTCGCGCTGGGGCGCTACGCCGATCCGGCGGAGATTGCGAACTTCGTCGCTTACCTTGCCGGCCCGGAGGCCAGCTTCATCACCGGCGCGAGTTTGCTGGTGGACGGCGGGTATTGCGCATAGTTCAAGATTCTGCACGAGCGAAGCTGTCCTGAGCAAAGTCGAAGGAACGCTCGCGCCTGCACGAGCTACTTTTGCGCGTCCATCGCGGCTTTCCAATATGCCTGATGGCCGAGGTAGTCGTCATCTGTAAGGTTCGAGATGATCAGGCGTTTCAACTTCAGTTGATCGACGGTTCCGCCCTGGACTTTGTAAACCACTTCGCCGCCGGGACGAATCAGCACGGTGTAGGGAACGGCCGCGTTCCAGTCAGGATCGAAGGCGGCGAGCTGCGCGTAGAGATCGGTCGAAGCGAGAATCCGGTTGGTGCTGGTCGCGTGTTCGGCGGTCAGAGCTTTCAGCACTCCCGCTTCTTCGTCGGGATAGTTGATGCTCACGGTTACCAGGTCGAAGGCGCGACGGCCGTACATGCGGTACATGGTCTCGAACGCGGGCAATTCGGCGCGGCAGGGACCGCACCAGGTGGCCCAGAAATCCACCAGAATTAATTTATCGCTCGCGTTCTTGCGCAGGGCTTTAAGTTCGTCAGCGGTAACCGGCTTCACGCTAACGGGCTTCTGCTCGATGGCCGCGAGCTCAGCGCGGCGGCCTTCTTCTTTGTAAGACCATTTGATCGAGCATCCAATAGAAGGAGTTTTAGCGACGGCTGCAGGTTTGCCTGCCAGCATGGCGTCAAGGGCATTGCGGGCATCGCGCACGGTGACCAGCGGTTCGCGAATGTTGTTATCGACACGGCCTTCGTAGCGAAGTTTGCGATCAGAATCAAAAATAAAAAGATGCGGCGTGGCAGTGGGGCCGTAGGCGGTCGCAACTTTCTGCGTCTCGCCGTCGTAGAGATAAGGAAAGTTGAACTGGCGGAAGGCGGCGCGGATTTTCATATCGTCGAGCGAGTCGCCGACGTCGGTGTAGCCCATTTCGTTGAGGCGGACCGCTTCCGGATTGTTCGGCTCGATGGCGACGAGTGCGACGCCCTTGTCTTTGTAATCGGCCGCGAGCTGTTTGATCCGGGTTTCGTACATCTGCGAAGTCGGGCAGTGATTGCAGATGAAGGCGACGACCAGAATTTTGCTGGCCGCAAAATCTTTCAGGCAGTGCGTCTGGCCGTCGACGCCGGGAAGACAAAAGTCCGGGGCCGAAGAACCGATGGCGAGCGTAGGATGCTCGGTCTGGGCAAAGGTCAGGCTGGGAAGCATTAGAGACAAAGAGCAGAGGAGCGCACAGTTGCGGAAGGCTCTCATGAGTGAATTTTACCCTTTGGCGGTTCAGGGAGGGTGGGAAAGCAAATTAAGCCCCTCGCGCCTTGTCATTCTGAGCGCAGAGACTGCTTCGCTTCGAAGCGAAGCAGTCACGAATTCCCTGATGCGACCTCCCGGCAACTCGAGCCCGTGGAGATTCCTCGACTCTGTGCCCCTCCACCTGCCGGTGAACGCTGCTCTTCGCTCAGAATGACAGATTCATGGTAGCTTGTTTTCCAAAAGGAAAAGTCCATGAAAGCTGTTCGCATTCATGAATTCGGTGGGCCAGAAGTTTTGCGCTACGAAGATGTCGATGATCCCAGGCCGCGCAAAGACCAGGTGCTGGTTCGCGTGCGCGCGTGCGCGCTGAACCATCTTGATATTTGGGTGCGCAAAGGACTGCCCGGAGTGAAGCTGCCGCATATTTTGGGCAGCGACATCGCGGGCGAGATTGTCGAGATCGGTGAGTACGTAACGGGATTCGTGCCCGGCCAGCGCGTGCTGCTCGCGCCCATGCTCTTCTGCAATCACTGCGCGAAATGCGTGGCGGGATTGCAGAACCAGTGTCCGCAATTCACCGTGCTTGGCAATCGCGTGGATGGCGGCAATTGCGAACTCATCGCCGTGCCTGCGGTGAATGTGATTCCGATTCCCGACAGCTTCGACTTCAATCAGGCGGCCAGCGTGCCGCTGGTATTTCTGACGGCCTGGCACATGTTGACGGGGCGGGCGAACATTCGTCCCGGACAAAGCGTGCTGGTGCTGGGCGCAAGTTCTGGTGTGGGGATCGCTGCCATTCAGATTGCAAAGCTCTTCCAGGCCCGCGTGATCACGACTGCCGGGAATGAGAGCAAGCTGGAAAAGGCGCGAGCCTTGGGCGCAGATTTCGGCATTGACCACTACAAACAGAAAATTTCCGAGGAAGTGAGAAAGATCACGAATAAAGAGGGCGTGGATGTCGTGATCGAGCACGTCGGGCCAGCCACTTGGGAGGAGAGCCTGAAGTCGTTGAAGCCGGCGGGAACCTTGGTGACTTGCGGCGCGACCACAGGGCCGAATGTTGGCATCGATCTGCGCTTTGTCTATTCGCGCCAGCTTTCGCTGCTCGGCTCGTACATGGGAACGATGGGCGAATTATACGAAGTGCTGGGCCATGTTTTCGCAGGACGGTTGAAACCGGTCGTGGACCGGACATTCCCCTTGAAGGAAACCCGTGCCGCACACGAATACATGGAAAACAGCCAGATGTTCGGGAAGATCGTGCTCAATCCTTAGTTCGGGCTGCCGACGCTGGGAAGGTTGTACTCAGGTAACTTTGCTGATAACAGAGAAGGCATTAGCCTTGAAGAATGTTGTTTGGAAGCAGACGCCGGTGGGAACGGCATCCATTTCACGAGCAAATTCGCGTGATGTATAGCCGTGAAGACGGCGGGACAATCATTGAAGGCCGCGGAATGCGGTTGAGTCAGGGCGGCATTTGTCTGTTCGCAGCTGCCGATCTGCCGCTTGACGCACAGGTTCAGGTTGAATTTCAGACTGCCGGCCAAGAAGCGCTGCGGATTCCAGGAAAAGTTCGCAATCGGCAGGTGTATCTGTACGGAATTGAATTCATCGCCGATCGCCTCGAAGATCGCCGCCTTCTGGCCTGGTTGGGCACGGAATTCTGCAAGAATCTCTCCACTTAGTTCAAATGCGGAATCTCGCAACGCCGCTTTGGACAAGCCCTCACCCTGCCCATTAGAATGAGAACATGTCGAGCCACGGCGCCAGCTTTGGTTCCTACGTCGCGGTAGAAGACGGCAAACGCGTCGTCAAGGACCTGACCTACGGCAATCCCACGCCAGAGGGAGTGGTGCTGACCACGCTCGACCACGCCGTCAACTGGATGCGGAAAAGCTCCATCTGGCCGATGACTTTCGGGCTGGCGTGTTGCGCGATCGAAATGATGTCGATGGGCGCCTCGCGTTTCGATATTGCGCGTTTTGGCGCCGAAGTATTTCGCCCGTCGCCTCGCCAATCTGACCTCATGATCATCGCAGGACGGGTTGCAAACAAAATGGCGCCCGTGATCCGCCAACTCTGGGAGCAGATGCCAGAACCGAAGTGGGTGATCTCAATGGGCGCATGTGCAACTTCGGGAGGTGTGTTCCAGAACTATGCGCTCGTACAAAGCGTGAATCAGGTGATTCCTGTGGATGTTTATGTTCCAGGCTGTCCTCCGCGGCCAGAACAATTAATCTACGCCATCACCCTGCTCCAGGAAAAAATCCAGAAGGAACGCGGAACGATCAAGAAAGCTCTGAACCTTTAAGCAGCATTCAGCCCTCGATCCCCTGAATCCTCGGTAACTGCTGAAATTTTCCTTTCTCGTGGTACAAACTCTCCATGCACAAACAGAACTCGGCCGCTGCCGGGCCGACGATTGTGGCGGAAGCGCCGTGCCGGGCCGATCTGGCCGGCGGAACGATTGACCTTTGGCCGCTTTACCTTTTCCATCCCGGCGCGCTCACGGTGAATTTTGCGGTCAACATCGTGACCAGTTGCCGGCTTACACCTCTAGAAGGCAAGCGCATTGTTTTGCGCTCGATCGATACTGGAAAACACGAAGAGTTCGCCAATCTGGACGAGCTTTGGCAGGCCCGGCGCTATCGCCATCCCATTGGTGCTTACTTGCTGCGATTCTTTTCTCCACGCGAAGGGATGTTGATTGAGACAGATTCGGAATCGCCGGCGGGAGCGGGCATTTCCGGTTCATCCGCGCTGATGATTGCAACCACGGCGGCGCTGGCACGATTCACCGGCCGCAACCTGACGTTGGAGCAGATGCGGGTGATTGCGCAGAACGTGGAGGCACAGATTATTCGCGTGCCCACTGGTTGCCAGGACTACTATCCTGCGCTTTACGGCGGGGTGAGCGCGATCCACCTTGATGCCGACGGCATTCATCGTGAAGCAGTCCCTGTGGCGCCGGAAGAGATCGAGTCGCGGTTTGTGCTGGCGTATACGGGCGCGCCGCGGCAGTCGGGAATCAACAATTGGGAAGTGTTCAAGGCCCACGTCAACGGCGACAAGCGTGTGTTTCGCAACTTCGAGCGGATCAGTGAGATTGCCCGCGCCATGCATCGCGCTCTGATTAAGGCGGACTGGGCGGAAGTCGCGCGCTTGTTGCGGGAGGAATGGAGGCTGCGAAGAACGAACATTCCGGGAATCACAACTCCGCTCATTGATAAGTTGATCGCGACGGCGGCCAGGCAAGGCGGGCGCGCGGCCAAAGTGTGCGGAGCGGGCGGCGGAGGCTGCGTGATTTTCCTGGTGGAAAAAGGCGCAGCCAGCCGGGTCGCCACGGCTATCGGCGATCTGGGAGGACGGGTGTTGCCCTTGCAAGTTGCCAGAGATGGGCTGCAGGTTTCGATGCAAAGTTAGCCGGATTTATACAATAGGTCTCTCGACTTCGCCGGCAGGTTCGCTTTGCGAGCCATTCCTTTCGCTCGAGACGACAGAAGTTGTGGCTTCCGGTTGGCAGAACGTTGTTTTGAGGCCCCCAAACAAGGGCTATAATGGCTGCAAAGCTGGCCTGGGGTGCTTTATGAAGCCACGGTTCCTTCCCGCTTTTTTCCTCGTATTCTCCTTCTGTGTGGTTGCGCTTGCCGATGCCGGTAAAACTCCTCCTTCGCCGCATATGTCAAAGCAGACGCGCATGGACCTGATCCATGGATTTACGGCTGAACTGGTCTATATCCGCACGCAGTTTCCCATGGGAAAAACGGGATTGACCTTGAAAGACGGCCAGCTCTCGCCAAGCGGCGATGAACTGCAGCGCATGATGGCCATGTGGGGGCCGGCGGTAAAGCCCGGCGACCAGGCGATGATCACGCAGATTCTGATCAAAGAGAACCATATTCGTTTTGAGATCAACGGCGGGCCGGTAAAGAAACAGAAGTGGTACAAGCGCATCGAGGTCAGCGGCACCGGCGGCGTGCCCATCAACAACACCGGGGAATCTAACAATCCACGCGGTTCCTACGTTGACCTTGTGTTCGACGGCTACGTGCCTGATCTGAATGCGCAACAGCTGAAAGATTTGCTGCGTCCAGTTTTTGACTTCAATGCTAAGTCGGCGGCCGAGGCGTATCTGGACACGCTTCCGCCTAAGGTTCGTGAGGCCATCAAGGCCCATCGTGTTCTCGTAGGTATGGATCACGATATGGTGATCGCGGCCAAGGGGCGTCCGCCGAAAAAGGACCGGGAGAAGGACGGCGAAACCGAATACGAAGAATGGATCTATGGCGAACCGCCCCAGGATGTGGATTTCGTGCGCTTTGTCGGCGATGAAGTGGCGCGCGTGGAAACCATGAAAGTGGATGGCGAGAAGGTTGTCCGCACGGAAAGGGAAGTCGACACGCCAAAGACCGAAGTAGCCAAGAAAACTGAACAGCCTGACTTCAAGCCCGCGAATGCACCCACCCTGCGGCGTCCGGGTGAAGAGCCTGACCCGGATTCCCCGACCACGATTCACAACGGCAATGTGCCAGTGGCCCCGCCGCCGCCGGACATCGGCCCACCGCCGCCAAATCTGGTAGGCAGGTAGCTTCCACGCAAGGGGTGATTGCCGCGCCCCTGTCGCGCTTTTTGCCACAGGGCTAGGAGGTTGATTTGGCTGCCACGCAACCTCCCTTTACACTGGATGTGTGAAGATCGGACTCGGCCAAATCAATCCCACGGTGGGAGATTTCTCCGGCAACGCCGCGAAAATTATAGATTTCTCCCATCGCGCGCAAGCCGCCGGCGCGGCCCTGATCCTATTTCCCGAACTTTCCGTTTGCGGCTATCCGCCCAGAGATCTGGTGGAGCGGCCTTCGTTTGTGGCGCGAAACGGGGAGACCGCTGATCGCATTGCGAGGGAAACCCAGGGCATTGCGGTGATTTGCGGCCTGGTCACTCCGGCGCAGGCGGAAACCGGCAAGTCAGTGATGAATTCGGCGGCGTTGCTGAAAGACGGCCGTGTGGCCTTTGTGCAATCGAAGATGCTCTTGCCCACCTACGACGTCTTCGATGAGATGCGCAATTTTGCTCCTGCCAAAAGCCAGTCGCTGTTCTCGCTCGGTGACCGGCAAATGGCCTTGACCATCTGCGAAGACGCCTGGAATGATAAGCATTTCTGGCCGCGCCCGCTCTACACCGTTGATCCGGTCGAAACATTAGTGCAGGCGGGCGGCAATCTTCTGCTCAATATCTCCGCCTCGCCGTTCTGGATGGGGAAGCGCGAGTTGCGCCGCGACATGCTGGCCACGATCGCACGCAATGACAAGGTTCCCGTGGTGATGGTCAATCAGGTCGGGGGCAATGACAGCCTGGTGTTCGACGGCTCCAGCCTGGTTTTGAATGCCGCAGGTGACGTCATCGCGCAGGGGAAATCGTTCGAAGAAGATTTGATTTTCTTCGATTCCTCCTCACTGACCGGCGATGTGCATGAACAGATCGCGGGCGAAGAGGCCAGCGTCTACGCGGCTTTGGTCTTGGGGACACGGGATTATGTCCGCAAATGCGGGTTTCGGCGCGTCATCATCGGGCTGAGCGGCGGGATCGATTCAGCCTTGACGGCTTGCATTGCGGCCGACGCCGTTGGACCGGAAAACGTGTCAGGCGTGGGTCTGCCTGGGCCATATTCTTCGCAAGGCTCCGTCGATGATGCCCGCGCTCTGGCAAAGAACCTCGGCATCCGTTTTGAAGTGATGTGCATTACAGACATTTTCGAGGCCTACAAAAAGACGCTGCAGAAAGTTTTCGCTGGATATAAAGAGGACGTGACCGAAGAAAACCTGCAATCGCGGGCGCGCGGGAGCCTGCTGATGGCGCTCTCGAATAAATTTGGCGCGATTGTCCTGAGCACGGGAAACAAGAGTGAATTGGGCGTGGGATACTGCACACTCTATGGTGACATGGTGGGCGGGTTGGCCGTGATTTCCGACGTGCCGAAGACGCTCGTCTACCGTTTAAGCCACTTTGTAAATTCCCGGAGACCCGTGATTCCTGAGACCAGCCTGGAGAAACCGCCTTCGGCTGAGTTGCGTCCCAACCAGAAGGACACCGACTCGCTGCCGCCGTATGAAATTCTGGACGTGATCCTGGAAGATTACGTGGAAGATGGACACACGGCGGAACAGATTGCCGCCGGTTACAAATTCGATCTCGCGCTGGTGAAGAAAGTGATCGCTATGGTAAACCGAAATGAGTACAAGCGACAGCAAGCGGCGCCGGGGCTTAAAATCTCTGCTAAGGCGTTTGGCTATGGGCGGCGCTTTCCCATCGCCTCCAAAGCTGACATATAGGACATTTCAGCACTTTGCGATTCTCGGTCAACTTGCAACGACCCAACATAGGGGGATGAAAAGAAAATATGCATCGCCACTCGATTGTCTTGGCAGTTCTCCTCACGCTGGTCACGCTGGCTGGCGCGCAGCAGAAAGATGCATCCTCGGGAAACTCGGGCAGCCAACCGCCAGTTCCTACATTCAGCATGCGACTGCCGTCGGAAGAAACGATCAACGGTTTCATGCATGAGACCTTCGGTTACGATTCCTCAGTGACGTGGAAAATTCTGGAAGTCAAGCCGGCCTTGGCCGAGAACCTGGCCCAAGTGGAAGTTCTGCTGAGCAGTGGCCAGGGCCAGCAGGTGCAGCGTTTCTACGTAACGTCTGACGGCAAGCATGCCGTAGTCGGAGACATCATCCCTTTCGGAGAACATCCCTTTGCACCGGTGCAGGAAAGCCTGCTCAAGGGCATGACCGGCTTTGCTCTGGGGCCGGCAGATGCGCCGGTCACGATCTTCGAGTTCAGCGATCTGCAATGCCCCTACTGCAAGCAGGCGCAGCCCACGATCGATAAGCTGATCGCCGAGGAAAAAAACGTACGCCTGGTGTTCCAGAATTTTCCTTTGCCGGCGCACAATTGGGCTGCGAAGGGCGCGTATTATGCAGACTGCGTGGGCCAGGCCTCAATGAGCCAGGCCACGAACGACGCTTTCTGGAAATTCATTCACAGCGCGTTCGAGTCGCAGACAGAAATCACTCCCGACAATGCCGACGCCAAACTGACCGCGCTGGCCGATCAGGCCGGGGTGAAGGGTTCCGATATTGCCGCATGCGCGGCCAAGCCCGAAACTGCCGGCCGCGTGCAACGGTCGATCGCCCTGGGGAGATCGGTTGAAGTCAACGGCACGCCGACCCTGTTCATCAATGGTAGAAAGGTCAGCAATGTTGGCGGAGTGCCATACGACGTGCTCAAGAGCCTGGTGGAGTTTGCGGCGAAGAAGGAGTGATCGCTGCTTCAGTGCGGCAGCCAGACTTCGGTGCTGATCTGGTTGGCCTCGCGGGTGACGCGCGGCGTGATCATGATCAAGATCTCGTCTTCGTCGTGCTCAACCGAATTGCTCGCCATGACCTGATTGAGCAAGGGCACGGCGCCAAGCCCCGGAATTCCATTCAAACTTCGCTGGTCGGTTTGCGAAACGGCGCCGGCCACGACCGCGGGTTCGGAGTCCCGCAACGTGATGCTGCCTTTGTATTCGCGATTGCCAATCACCGGCACTGAGTTGACAGAGGCCCCCGTGAGAACACGGAATTGCAACTCCAGTTGCAAACCAACATCGGAATTGCTGTGGATCACTGGTTTCACCTTGATGGTTAGTCCAAGATCTTCGTAGCTGAAGGAAGGAAAGGGCGCCTGAAAACTGCCGTTCTGAATGACCTGCGAAATCGCCGAGGAATTGAAAACCGGAGAAAAACTTGCATTCAGGATGGGATAACGCGAGCCCACGTGCAGGGTGGCTTCATTGCCCTGCGCCACGCGGACGGTAGAGTGTTCCAGGGTCCGGATCCAACTCTCATTCAGCGATAACTGGGCGGACGCTTGATCCAGGCTGAGGCCCATAAAAGTCAAGCCACCGCCAAACGTGGCGAGCGGCTGACTGAAAATGGAGTTCTGCTGGCCCTGCAGCTGCGCCAACAGACCTGAGAGTCCCTGCCCCGTCGCTTGGTTAATGCCCCCGCCGGAAATCAGCTGGTTGATCAAATCCTGGATGCTCTGCCCACCCAGGGCAGCCAGAGCTCCGGCAGGAATGTTGAACAAGGTGAAGTTGTTAGGAATATGCAGCCCAAGATTCCGGGTCAGGCTGTGGCTGACCTCGTAGAGCCTCACGTCCAGCATGACTTCCGGCCGCGCGTCATCCAGGCTTTCCACGAAACGCGTGGCCGCGTCCAGAGTATCTTCCGGAGCTCGCACCACGATCGTGCCGGTCGGCGCTTGTTGCGCCACAAATTTGATCTCGAACACGGTACGCAAAAGATTGGTGAGATCGTTGAGGTCCTGCGGCGAGTTGACACTCGGGATATAAAACGTCCGCATCGCCATACGATCAAACTGGCGGTGGTTCTCCGTGGTGTCGGCCGCGACAAGAATTTGTTTCGCATCCAGGGCGGTCCAGAAAGTGTGCGTCATCTCGCACGCCGCACGCATCGCGGTGTAGAAATCCACCTGGTCGATGTTGAAGTCCACCTGGCGCGAGGTCACCGAATCATCGAGTGTGATCTTCACGCCAAACGCCGAAGCGATCTGGGTCAAGAGTGCGCGGCTTTCGCCCCGGTAATGAAAGTCGGCGCGCACCTGGTCAGGCTCAAGGCGCGTCACCCCGCTTGCAGCCACGATCCGGGGCTGGGATCCGACTTTCGGGGCCCACTCTGCCAGCGCGTCGTTCAGCCGCGCCTGGGCAAACTCGTTCCTGGGATCGAGGTGCAAGGCGCTGCGAAACTCTCCCAAGGCTTCCACTTGTCTGCCGGCCAGCTGAGCATCATTGCCGCGTTTCAAGTGGTCGTAGACCAGTTGCTGGCGCAACGTTTCAAGCGCGGTTACATACTCGACGTCGCGCGGAGCCAGGTGAGTGGCTTTTTCAAACTGATCCAGCGCTTCGTCCAGCCGGTTCCCGTGCTCTAGTTTCAGGCCCTTGGTGAACGCCTCTTTAGCATCTTTTAGCTCTTGCCGGGAAGGTGTGCAGGAATCGTTGATGGACGAGCCCTGCCCGCACGGAAGCAAAATCAGGCCCTGGGTTTGGTCGCTGGCGAATGCGGCCACAGCAAGACACAAAACCGCCAGCAGCGACCTCCCCGGGTACATGTCGGCATTGTACCCGGGAATGCGGACAAACTAACGGAGATTTACGCCCGGAAATATACCTTCGAGTATTCCATCCCGGCATCGCCTTGATTTCCACAGAGATTAATCATAGTTAATTAAAAATAGTGTATCCTAATTAAACTTCGTGGCCGTCAAAGGTTGTCCGAAGGTGCACACGGTGAGAAATCTACAGATTCGCTGCGCTTGGTTCCGGACTTCACTCCTGATCGTGTCCTTGTTTTTTGCTCCCATCACTTCGTTCGGGCAGGGTGAGACGACCAGCGCGATCGTGGGGCTGGTGACGGACACGACCAATGCGGTGCTGCCTGGGGCTACGGTCACAATCGTTAATCGCGATACGGGGTTGACCAGGAAGGCAAAGACCGACGAAGCGGGCCGGTTCAATTTCCCGCAGTTGCAGCCGGGCACTTATTCCGTCAAAGTCCAGGCCCCGAACTTCGAGCCCCAGGAAAATGACAATGTGTTTTCCGGCCTTGGGCAGAAACAGACGGTTAATTTCGTCATGAGAGTGGCGCAGTCCAACCAGACGCTGGAAGTGTCCGCCGAACCGCCAATCATCAATCCGGAGAACGCGAACACGTCCACGACCCTGAGTGCGCCCACGCTCGAAAATCTGCCCAACCCGGGCGGGGACTTGACCTATCCGCTGCAGTTCGCTCCCGGCGCCCTTATCAACACCGCGGGCAGCGGAAACGATTTCGTGGGCGGCACGAACGGTTATGGCAACGTGGAATTCAACGGTCTGCCCGCGCTTTCCAACGGCTACATCGTGGACGGGCTGGAAACCAATGATCCTTTGACTAACCTCAACAGTGGCCTTTCAACCAATCTGGTCCTGGGATTGAATTCCATTTCAGAAGTGACCGTCAACACGCTGTCCTATTCAGTCGACCAAGGGAGATATGGCGCGTCGCAGGTCAACTACGTGACCAAGTCAGGCACCAACCAGTTCCATGGAAGCTTATACGAGTTATGGAACGGAGCGGCGCTTAACGCGGCCAATTATTTCACGAACGCGACACCTGGAAATCACAAACCTGGGGCGACCGTGAATCATTTTGGCGGTAGCTTGGGCGGGCCAATCGTTCATGACCGGTTGTTTTTCTTTTTTGATAGCGAGTGGGTCCGGATCGCGCTGCCCATTGTCACGCCGACGATTGTTCCCAGTGCCGCGTTCCAACCCTACGTCTTGCAGCAACTTGATCAGGGTCAGACAACCGGGTGCGTGCCCAGTGGGCCAAATCAGAATTGCTACCCCAAAGCGCCGCAGTTGATCAATTTTTATAAGGACATGTTCAAGCTCTATGGAAATACCAGCGGCGCACCCACACAGGTGCTGGGGTGTCCTTTCAATTCGGACGGCACTGCGGCGCCAGGCAATCCACCGAATGGAAACGGTTGCGCCAACCGGCAGAGCATTTCGCACTCCAGCGATGACCACGAGCAGGTGCAGACCGCGCGCGTCGACTACAACGCCAACGAGAAGGACACAATTTGGTTTCGCTTTCAGGCAGACACAGGGCTGCAAGCCGCGTACACCGATCCCATCAATCCGCTGTTCGACGCGATTTCACCGCAGCCGCTCTATTCGTTTGCAACCGGGCACACCCACGTCTTTTCGCAGAATCTGGTGAATTATTTCAATCCCGCATTTTCCTGGTACGAAAGTTTGTTTGGACCGGCCGACTTCCAGAAAACTCTTTCCGCGTTCCCGATCGTGTTGCAGGGAAGTGGCGCCAATCCATTTACACCGATCGGAGGCCTTGACAACACCTGGGTGCAAGGCAGACGGGCTTCTCGCTTCTTTATCAATGACAACCTGGCCTGGAGCCATGGCGCGCACGAACTGAGATTTGGAACCAACACCCGTATTTTCCGCCTCAACGACTACGACTTCGGGGAAGGCACGGTTCCCACCGTGACCTACGAGAGCTTGCAGCAATTTATCTATGGAGTAGCCAATACTGCGTCACAGACCTTCCCTTCGAGTGAGAATGAGCCATTCAATTTTTTGAATCTTGATCTTTACGCACAGGACACGTGGAAAATGACGCCCACGGTTACGTGGACATTTGGCGTCCGCGACACATTCAATTCCAATCCTCTGAACCCGCATGAGCAAGTGGCGCGGCTTCGTGGTGCATTCGATTCCATCTCTCACGACGTCAATCAACCGCTTAGCACCGTTATCCAGACTCATCTCGGCAATTTATTCTCCTCCACCCCGCTGGCGGTCCTGCAACCGCGGACTGCCATCGCTTGGCAGTTCGAACCGAAAACCGTGCTGAGAACAGGCTTTGGAATTTTCAGCGACATTTTGCCCGGTACGGTGGCCGATCTGGTCGGAATGAATCCTCCGTACGTAAAGACATTCCAGGGAGGATTGCTTGGAACTGTCGGTAGAGCCGGATCCGCGGGCTGCGACCCGGTCGTCGGCTGCACGGCAATCGCGCCGGATGTGGCCAACAGTGCGGTCGATGCGACCGTCTCGGCAAATCAGGTCTTTGCTTCGGGATTTCCCCGGGGCGAGCTTTCCTGCGCGTCTCCCAATCAAACCAACTGCCTTCCCCCGGTTGCCATCACCGCCGTGCCGAGTGGCGAAGTCCACGCGCCGTACTTTATGGAATGGAGCCTGGGCATTCAACATCAATTCGGAACCACGGCCAGTTACCAGGCGCAATACGTCGGCACGCGCGCCGTGAATCAGCCATATTTGACGCAAGTGAATGGATATCAGACGGTCTGCCCGGGTTGCTTTCGGCCGTTTCCCTACCTGCAGCCCATCGATCCACGCTTTGGTGCGGTCACCCAGTTCTCAACCGGAGCCAACAGCCACTACAACGGCCTGCAAGTGAGTGCTATGAAACGCCTCAGCCACGGTCTGCAGGGGCAGGTGAATTACACCTGGAGCCACTGCCTCGATACGGTCTCGAACGGGGGATTTCTGCAGTTCTCGGCTGGTGGGATTCTCTCGCCGTTACCCGGCGATCTGCGCCGGGATTACGGTTCCTGCGACTACGACATCCGGCACAATCTGACTGGGCAGTATGTATATGAGTTGCCCTTCAAAACCCACAATCGCGGTCTGGGCTATGCCCTCAGCGGATGGCAGGTCTCGGGCACAGTGTTCTGGCACAGTGGCGTTCCGTTTTCTGTGCTGAGCACGCCGTACTCCGCAAACGGACAGGGCATCGTGCAAGGGAGCGGCCCCCAATTCGCGAGTGTCGTGCCCGGCGTACCGTTGTATGAACGTCATTCGATTCCCGGCGTCACCCAGCCTGGTACGATCCAGTGGCTGAACCCGAATGCTTTTGCCTCGGCCGTTGATCCCAAAAGCGGCGCCTGTAATAACGGCGATAGCCCGCCGAACGATACCCCGCAGAACTGTCAATTTGGCGACCTGGCCCGCAACGCCTTGCGCGGCCCGAATTTTTTCTGGAGCGATTTCTACCTTACGAAATGGTTCCACCTCACCGAGCGGTTGAAACTGCGTTTCGACGCGCAGTTCTTCAACATTTTCAACCACGCCAACTTTGGCCTCCCGAGCTCCGTTTTGGCCGGCATTCCAGGCAAGCCTTCCACCCAGACCGGCTTCGGTGCGCTGACGTATACAACGTCGCCTCCGACGGGCCTGCTCGGCGTCGGATTGGGAGGCGACAGCAGTCCAAGAATGATCGCCTTCCAAGCCCGGCTGGAGTTTTGACGGCCAAGCCGGAGTGAGTTGAGTTTATTGCGCCGGCGGATCTGGCGGCGGCAGTGGGATCGCGAGCGGCGGCCCAGCAGGGCCGTCCACGATTTTGTAGTCAGCTGGAACGTTGAACAGCGAAGGATCCGGCTCCGCCGTGTTCACATTGGTGAACTCCGTCTTCAGCTCTCCCGCCCAGGGGTCATTGTGCTTGGTCATGACGGTCGCCTGCAATTCAGAGGAATACCATCGTTCTGAGGTGACGACGATAGGCCTTTCATTGCCCATCTTTCCCGCAGGGATCGTGGTTGTCAGACGCGTGCCGGTCGCATGAATGCCGTCAATCGTTTGATCGCCAAGATTCTCGGTCTCAGGCGCGGAGCCATCTGGATCCTGGCCGGCGTTCTTGATAAGTACCCGGTTGAAGAAGAGATTTGTTCCCGGGCCGCCCCCGCTGCCATAGACCATCACCGGGCCCTTTGCGGAAACGCCCACCTGGCCTGAAATCGAGGAGCCGCCTGCGGCCGCGCTCACAGACGATGCGAGGGGCGTTCGGTGCGCGATCTTTCTCTCCGGATCGAGCAGATACCTAACGTCAGCGACCGGATCTGTGATCGTGATTATTTTTGGCACGGACGTCTGTGGAGCAGCTCCCAGCAGGTTCAAGCTGGCTTCGCGGCGAGTGCGGCCTTCGCTGTCTCGGCATAACGTGGAACTGTCAGTAGTATGGATGCGGTTCCCGTCAGCAAAAGGTTGTGTGTGCTCGGTAGTGATGGTCGCGCAAAAAGGCGTACCCTTAACTGGCGCGGCGTCCATGTTGTCGATTCGCACGCCGACAATGCCGGCTTTTGTCTGGAATGCTCCGGCCGTTGTCGCGGTGGTGACCGTGGGCAAGGAGTCAGGCAAGGTCTGTGCGGTCAGGTTGCCAGCCAGCGTTGCGGTCGCAATTAGGACAAGAACTCTTAATCTCAAGCGCATGTTTCCTCCAAAGATCAATCCTTCACTCCACGATGCGGAATCCTCGGGCGATTCCATCCGGGCCTACGAGAACATCGGCGAACACCATGCCATTTGCGGACGGGAAAGAGGCGGCATACATTGGCAATTGCACCCGGATCATCGTCATCGCTCCAGCGCAGCTCAGTTCATCACAGTACATCAGGCTATGGAACCCGCCAGGAAGCGGGCCAGGAATTACACTGGCGATGGCAGCGGGCTCGTGACGGGTAGGATACCCAACCGCTCGCGCCGCCCGCTTCCGCTTGGTTGTGGGTGACGCGGTTGCGGGTGTAGCCGGCCGCTGGGCTTGAGGCTCGATGATAAGCGGCGCGCGATAGGGTCGCGCCGAGGTGCTCGGAGTTTTGCGGCCGGGAAAAAACAAGATCGCTCCCAAAGCCACTGCCGCGATCGCCGCACCCCAGGCCAAAGCAGCGAATAAGCGTCGCCCGCGGCCCGCGGTTGGCCCAGCCGCTTGTGACAGTCGCGCAGCGTACCTGCGGTAATGGGCAAGAACCGCCGCATCGAGGGCAGGCGCAACCCGGGGAACGGTCGCGCGAACCAAAGCCAGATTTCTTTCCATTTGCCTGTGCGCTTCGACAAAACCGGCGCAGCCGGCACAGCCGAGAATATGTTCCGCGACTTCCGCGGAGCCGATCCACGAGGCAAAATCCACAGGCTCACGAACTTCAAAGTAGGAATGCAATTCTTGACAAGTCATAAAACCCAACTTTCCGTGCCGGTGGCGGTTATGTTCGGTTGAGGGTCTCTGAACGGCCTCAGCTTGTGCGCCAGCAGACTATGGGCCCGATTGAGGCGCGACCGAATCGTGCCCACCGCGCAGTGCAGGCGGGAGGCGGCTTCAGCATAGGAAAGCTCACACAGATCACACAAGACCACCACCTGGCGATAGTGGTCAGGCAGCGAGGCAATCGCCGTCTGCACTTTCTCCGTCGTTTCCTTGCGCATCATCTGTTGCGGCAAGCTTTCCACTCCCGAGATCAGAGATGCAGGAACGCCCTCGGCTGCATCGTCCCGCGGGAGAGGCTGGTAGGCACGTTCTCGCCGTTCCACGCGGCGGACGAAATTGCGTGCGATGCCAAATACAAAGGCCGCCACATCACCCAATTCCTTTCGATAGCGCCCGCCTTCTTGAAGTAGGGAGATGAAGACTTCCTGGGTCACTTCCTCGGCGCCTGCTTTGGAGTTCGTCGTGTAAAAAGCATAGCGAAAAACACCACTTTTGAGCCGTTCATAAAGCACGAGAAAGGCGGCCTCATCCCCGGCCAACGACTGTTCCAAAAGTTCCGCGTCTGATCGGCTTTCGAGCTTTTCCATGCTGGATATGGTCTGCTGACCGATTTGATGTCCGGTTCCTACCAGGTGTTCGCTCCCACCTGAAGAATAGTTCCAGAACTTTTCGTGGCTATGCGAAGATCGCGAAGGGAAACTACACTTTTCTCCGATTTTTTTGAAAGCGGAACGTTACCAAAGGCTCGATTCAGCTTGGAAAGGCGAGGATCGTTAGCGTATAAAAGTAGGTTGCGACCGCACATTCCTACAGCATGTGTTTCGGTGCGCCACAACGGAAATCCAGCCGATTCCAGCGAGGTGCCATGTCCAGCCTGAGCGCGATTCACGCCCCCAAGGGCCTGGAAGGAGTTGTAGCCACAACCTCCAGCATTTGCTACATCGATGGGGAAAAAGGCGTCCTCGCCTATCGCGGCATTGATATTCACGAGCTGGCCGACAACGCAACCTTCGAAGAAACCTGTTATTTGCTCTGGCACGGCAGGCTCCCGCGCCGGGATGAGCTGCGCGAACTGCGCGAGCGCATGGCGGAAGAGCGTAAACTCGACGCTTCGATCATTCATCGGCTGCACCTCGCTCCCTCCCACGCTCTGCCGATGGATGTGCTGCGCACTATGGTTTCTGCCTTATCGTTCTACGATCCCGAGGAAAAGAACAACGATCATGACGCCAATATGCATAAAGCGATCCGGCTGACTTCCCAGATCGCCATGGTGGTAGCGGCTTATGACCGCATTCGCAAAGGCAAGAATGTGGTAGAACCCGACCGCTCGCTCTCACACGCGGGCAATTTTCTTTTGATGTTGAATGGGGAACATCCTTCGGCTACGGCGGAGCGGGCACTCGACATTGCGTTGATTCTCCACGCCGATCACGAACTCAACGCTTCCACGTTCGCTGCGCGGGTCACCGCCGCCACGCTCTCAGACATGCATTCCGCCATCACCTCGGCGATTGGGGCGTTGAAAGGACCGCTGCACGGCGGCGCCAACGAAGCGGTGTTTCATATTCTGGTTGCCATTGACCAGGCGGGTGCCGATCCGGTCGACTACGTAAAAGGAATGCTGGCGCAGAAGAGGAAAGTGCCGGGCTTTGGCCACCGGGTCTACCACACCGAGGATCCCCGTGCCACACACTTGCGCCAGATGTCACACGACTTGGGAAATTCCAGCGGGCAAAGCAAGTGGTTTGAGATTTCCCGGCGCATCGAAGAATTTGTCAGAGACGATAAGAAACTAAACGCCAACGTCGATTTCTATTCGGCCTCGACCTATCACACGCTCGGCATTGATGTCGATCTGTTCACGCCGGTGTTTGCGGTTTCGCGCATCAGCGGCTGGACCGCGCATGTGATCGAACAACTCGACGACAACCGGCTCATCCGCCCGCGCGCCGACTATATTGGCCCGCCCTATCCTCAGCACTACATTCCCATCGACCGGCGCTGATTGCCTTCGGGCGCCAAAAATCAGGCCGTGCTGCGTCTATAATGGCGGCGAAAAAATCTGAAAGGAAGGACTGTCCATGAAACGAAGCGGTATTTTTTTGCTCACAATTCTGACTCTGATTTTGTGCGGGCTGACGTCTTCATCATTCGCGAAGTCGAATGATGAGGCTCAGATCAGGGCCATGATGCAAAGCTTTCAGGATGCCTTCAACGCGAAGGATCTGGATGGGATTATGAAGATGTATGCGCCGGGGGACCAGCTATTGGTTTTCGATGTAGTCCCGCCGCGCCAATACGCCGGCTTCGACGCCTACAAGAAGGACTGGCAGGACACGCTTGCCATGTTTGATGGCCCGGTGACTTTCGTGCTCAGCGACTTGGCGGTTACCACAGAAGGAAAATTGGCGTACAGCCACAGCATTCAACACGTCGTTGGTAAGATGAAGAACGGGCAGCAAGCCGATCTGACCGTGCGCGTGACCGACGTCTACAAGAAGATCAAAGGGAAATGGCTGATCGTGCATGAGCACGTTTCCGTTCCGGTGGACTTGAATACCGGCAAACCTGACCTGCAATCGAAGCCGTAGGATCCGCCGGGCTCTGGGGAATTTCCCGGAAACAAACTTGGCGCCGCTCGCGCGGCGCCAGGAGGGTCCTCTGGATAGATCCGTTAAGCGGTGTGGCTTAGACCACAGCCGTACTTGGTGTGATGCGTCCGGTTCTTATACACCAGGGCGCCTAGAAGAAATAAAAACGTCAACCCCATCAGACTGAGTTCACTCGGCTCCGGCGCGCAGACATATCCGATATATTCCTGCGGCGTTCCTCCCCAAGTTTGCGTGCCTGGTTGGGGAGTATAGAGCACAAGTCCGTTGAACATACTGTTCGGCGCAGTTCCGGCGTCAGCAAGATATGTGGTATCCAGCGAACCGGCTCCGCTGCTGCTGAAATATGAGTTGCTCTGGGCGTTGCTGGAGAACAATCCCCAGATGGCCCAGTTGCCTGCGTTCGGGTTAATCGTGCCGTTGAGGATGCCCTCAAAGATCAGTCCGGCGGCTTTGTAGTCGAGCACGTTTGTGCCCCATAGACCAGTTCCGTCGATCAACGGTGTGACCGTTGCCGTCCAGCTTTCGCCGGGCGAGACCTCATTGTCGAAGGCATCGCAAATCAGCGGCGTCATCGTAGAACTTCCGTTGATCGAGAAGTTATACGGATAGGTATAAACCCCGCCGGAATTGTTGCCGCCCGGGCCTACGAAAGTCATGTCGACCGTCGTGATGGGGCTGGCGAACACCGGCGCCGCTGCGAGCGTGATGAGGAGGAACAAAATAACCGACGTAAAGCGAAATACGCGCATGCTTTGGGGCCTTTCGGTAACTCTTACTAAACTGCTACTAACCACTTTGGGTTAGTGCAATTGGCGCACCAACCGGCTGCATTGAAAATAGTGCACTTGTTGGGGGGAGGTGGGCGCGAGTGCAAGGAATTTCACATGAATTTTCTCTCGACGAAGGCATCCTCCTTCCATCGGACTGTTGAAACCAGCGCCCAGAGCGGCGTTTGGAGGAGCAGAAGCAACCCGACCAAAGAGCGTAAAATAGCACTTAAGAGCCATGCGACGGGTTTATCTCGACAACAATGCGACGACTCCAGTGCTGCCGGAGGTGCTCGAAGCCATGCAGCCGTATTTCGGCGAGCGCTTCGGCAATGCATCTTCGATTCATCATCATGGACAGGACACGAGGGCCGCGGTGGAGCGCGCCCGCGAGTCGGTGGCAGAGCTCTTAGCCTGCCGCGCCTCCGAGATCGTCTTCACCAGCGGCGGCACCGAAGGCGACAATCTGGCAATTTTTGGACTGGCCAAGCCCGGCGATCATGTCATCAGTTCGACCATCGAGCACCATGCAGTGTTGAATTCCTGCAAGCGTCTGGAAGCGGCAGGATGTGAAGTCACTTACGTTCCGGTGGATGGCCGGGGACTGGTTGATCCCGGCGACGTTCGCCGGGCCTTGCGCCCGAATACCAAGCTCATCACGATCATGATGGCGAACAACGAGACGGGCGTGTTACAGCCGGTGGAAGAAATCGGCGAAATCGCTGGTGAAGCGGACGTTTACTTTCACACCGACGCAGTGCAGGCGACGGGGAAGGTTGCGATCGACGTAAAGCGGATCGGCTGCGATCTGCTTGCGATTTCCGGCCACAAGATGCACGCGCCGCAGGGCGTCGGCGCACTTTACGTGCGCAAGGGAACGCTGCTCGAGCCGATGCTTTACGGCGGGCGCCACGAGCGCTCGCGACGCGCCGGCACGGAGAATGTCCCTGGAATCGTCGGTCTGGGCAAGGCGGCAGAACTGGCTCGTGAAGCTTTCCTGCGCGGCGATCTCAAGGCGATGGCAGCGCAGCGCGACCGGCTGGAGCGGGCAATTCTTGATGAACTAGAGGCTACGGGCGTAAATGGCGCTGGAGCACCGCGCGTGCCCAATACGACCAATATTTATTTCGACTACATCGAAGGCGAAGCACTGGTAATTGCTCTCGATTTGAAGGGACTGGCCGTCTCCACGGGGGCCGCGTGTTCTTCAGGAGCGATCGAGCCTTCCCACGTTTTGACCGCTATGGGATTGTCTCCCGATCGCGCCCGCGCCAGCCTGCGCTTCAGCCTAGGCAAGCAAAACACGGCGGACGACGTGGAATTTGCGCTGAGCCTGGTGCCCGCGACGGTAGCGAGGTTAAGAGAGTTGTCGCCCCTGTACAAGAAAGCGGTAGTGAGCTAGCCGATCCCGACATCCGCCCTCCCTATACCCAGGCAGAAAAGTCGACCGCCGCCACACGGTCTCTTCTCGTTCTACAATACCCGTATGCCCCCCAAGACCATCGCCGTTGCTATGTCGGGTGGAGTCGATTCCTCCACGGTCGCGGCCATGCTGCGCGCCGAAGGGTACAACGTCATCGGCTTGACGATGCAGCTCTGGAACCAGCGGCGGTTGGCGAGTCATCCGGGCATGCCGGAGGCGGTGCAGGGACGTTGCTGTTCGTTGGATGATGTTTATGACGCACGCCGCGTCGCCGAGACGATCGGCATTCCGTATTACGTGGTCAATCACGAGGAGCGCTTTGAGCGCGACGTGGTGCAGCCATTCGTCGAAGAATACCTTTCCGGGCGCACACCCATCCCGTGCAGCTTGTGCAACAATCACTTGAAGTTTGATCAGCTTCTGATTGTCGCGCAGCAAATTGGGGCGGACGCCGTCGCCACTGGTCATTATGCCCGAGTCGAGTTCGACGAAGCCCGCAACGGTTGGCTGCTCAAGCGTCCTGCCGACCGAAGCAAGGATCAGACATATTTCTTATTCGGCCTAACCCAGGATCAGCTCAGCCGGACTCTATTTCCGCTCGGTGGAATGAGCAAGCCCGAAGTGCGCAAACTGGCCCGGAAGCACGGGCTCGCCTTGGCCGAGAAGCCCGATTCGCAAGAAATCTGTTTTGTCCCGGGCGGTGATTACAAGAATTTTCTGGACGCTTATCTCGCCGAGCAGGGAAGCGGCCTGCCCGATACTGCGGGAGAGTTGGTTACAACCGGTGGGAAAGTGATCGGCGAGCACACGGGCATTCACCAATTTACTGTCGGGCAGCGCAAGGGATTGGGCGTGGCCACCGGCTCGCCTCTTTACGTGCTTCAAATCAACGGCGATACTCGCGAAGTGATCGTAGGTGAGCAGGAGAAGCTGTATTCGAAGACCTTGCTGGCTCGTCGAACAAATCTAATTTCAGTCGACGATCTTGGCGGCCCAGCGCGGGTGAGCGTGAAGATTCGCCATCGTCATGAGCCAGCTTTAGCAATGATTGAGAAGACGGGCGAAGACGAAATCCTCGTAACCTTCGATGAGCCGCAGCGGGCCATCACTCCGGGGCAGGCGGCGGTGTTTTATGATGGCGATATCGTCTTGGGCGGCGGATGGATTGCTTAGGGCCGAGGCCCCGGATGATTTCGAGTAGCGCGGTAACGCAGGTCACCCAGCAGTTTCAGAAGGCATCAAACTAAGTGGTGCAGTCCAGTGGTGCTGTAATGAAGCGAATTTTCGCAAGTTTGCTTGTCGTGCTTGTCGCCGCGTGCTTAGAAGCCCAGGCGCCTCCAGCCCCGGGAAGCACGGCTGCAGCCGGCAGCCCAACCGCTCTGATTCCACCTGGCTCGGCGATCGTCACCGAGTTGGCGAAATCTCTAGACGCCAGGAAGCTCAAACCGGGAGACAAGATCGAAGCTCGCGTGAGTATGGATTTTCTCGCCCACGGCAAGAACGTACTTCCGCGAAGTACCAAGATCTTCGGTCACGTGGTCGAGGCGAAAGTGAAGAGCAAAGAAAATGACTCAACCATCACGATCGCGTTCGATCACGTTTCGTTGAAGAACGGGCCGGATCTGCCGCTGGCTGCCACGATTCAGGCCATCGGTGCGCCGGTGCTTGACTTTAACCTGAACAATCCACCTTACAGCGACGCTTCGTCGGGCGCACCGGGAATGCCCGGCGCCGGAAGAACCAACATGGGATATCCGCCGTTGCCGCATGGCCCCGCAGAGCCGGGAGATTCAGAGGGCGGCGTGCCTGCTCGAACTGCCGCTCCTCTCGGGCCGACCAGTCAGGGCGTGGCGGGGTTAAAGGGAATTTCGATCAGCAGCACTGGCGAGAACTCTGAAATCAGCTCCAAGATCGAGAATGTGCATTTGAACAGCGGAACCCAGCTTGTGCTTCACGTGGCCGGCCCACAGAACTGAAGGCGGCGGGTATTTCCCGAGGAATTCCTAGATAAACATTTCGTCCCGCTGCACGCCCGTGCTCTCCCGGCGGCGGCGTTTCGCTCCCAGCAAAGCCTCGACGCCAACGCTTAGGCCCTGCATCAGTCCGGAAAGCTGACGAACTGGCGAAACCACGGTCTTGTGAACCATTTCTGTGGTTTCTTCCACGCGGTCCATGGTGCGGGTCAGTAGTTCATCGGCACGGATGACCTGCAAGCGGGTGCGATCGACAACGTCGTTGAGTGTGGCGTCCAGGCGCTGCATTTGATCGCGCACAATTGCGGTGGTTTCACTGGCATTGTTGAGGATGCTCTCGACTTTGGGCCGCAGCTCGGTCAGCATGGCTTGAGCCGTATCGGCAGCCGGCAGAACTTTCGTCTTGACTTCCGTGGCTAACGCCTCGACTCGTGCACTGCTTTGCCGCACGGCCAGATACATGGCCACCAGAATACACGCCTGCAAGACAACCGCGGCCGCCGTCACGCCGACAAAAATCGGTAAGTAATCCATGGCTCTTCCTCCGCGCTCAACCCAGGAATCTTGCCTCCCGGCGACCCGGAACGGCGGAGAATATCAGTTCACAGATTCTGCGATCCGCCGCCTTCCGCGGCGGTGGCCTCGTGGTAGGCTTGGCGCCCCGCCTCGTAAGCGGAA
>Ga0335076_10000890_pt1 | contig 28344 bp, 32 predicted proteins | sample Lox_Sample_25_FD_206717 | JGI IMG/M metagenome (GOLD analysis project Ga0335076, IMG submission 206717) | Soil microbial communities from Loxahatchee National Wildlife Refuge, Florida, United States - Lox_Sample_2.5 | ecosystem: Environmental > Terrestrial > Soil > Wetlands | place: USA... | reverse complement strand
GACGACGCCTGGCTGGGTTCGCTGTGGTTCGGCATAGGCACCGCCACGATGCTGTTCAGCGGGCGACTCACGTTCGCGTTCGGGCTCCTCCCCGCGGTCGGCACCGCGCTAGCGCTCCAGCGCCGCCGCCTGGGGGTCGCCGTGGTGCTCGCCATCGTCACCGCGCTCGCAAGCCCCGTCGATGCCCTATTCGCCGCGCTTGCCGGCGCCGTTTACGCCGTCTCGGAATACCTGAGAACCCGAAATAACACGGCTGCGCTCCCCGGAATCGCGGTGGCCGCCGGGGCGCTCGTGCCTGTCCTCGCGCTCGCGGTGATGTTCCCCGAGGGTGGCACCGAGCCGTTCGCATTCTCGGCGCTGTGGCCGATCGTGCTGATCTCGGTCGCGGCGCTGCTGTTGGTCCCGAAGCGCGACCTGGCGCTTCGGGCCGGGATCGCCCTGTACGCGCTCGGGTGCATCGCCGCCTATGCGGTGGCGACTCCCGTCGGTGGGAACGCCGCCCGGCTCGCCCCGCTCGTCGCCGGTCCGATCGTGGCCCTTCTCTACTGGCCGCGGCCACGCCCACGGCGGGCGATCGCGGTGCTCGCGATAGCGGCGCTGCCGCTTCTCTACCTCCAGTTGCAGGCGCCCGTCCGCGACGTCAGAACGGCCGACGAAAACGGCGAGGTCACGACCGCCTACTTCCAGCCGCTCATCAACTACCTCGCCCGGCAGAGCGGTCCGCCGTTCCGGATCGAGATCCCGTTCACGCTGTTCCACTGGGAGGCGTACGTGATGGCGCCGAGGTTCCCTCTGGCTCGCGGCTGGGAACGCCAGCTCGACGCCAACTACAACCAGCTGTTCTACGACGGAAACCTGACGCCGGCGCGCTACGAGGCCTGGCTACACGAGCTCGCGGTCCGGTTCGTCGCCGTGCCCGACGCCGAGCTCGACTACTCGGCCAAGGCGGAGGTCGCGCTGATCGACCACGGCCTGCCATACCTCCGCATGGTGCTGCGTACTCGCCACTGGCGCGTGTACGAACTCGAAAACCCGGCGCCGATCGCCCAAGGCCCCGCGACCCTGGAGAGGCTTGGCCCGAACGAGCTCCAGCTCCGGGCCAGCCACACCGGGAATGCGTTCATCCGGGTCAGGTGGAGCCCTTATTGGGCGGTCACCCGCGGCGACGGATGCGTGGCCCCGAACGACGGCTTTACCGAGCTCATCATCAGGCGACCCGGACCCATGGAAATCGGCATCCGGTTCTCGCTCGCGCGCGTCGGCGCGCACTCCGCGCGGTGCGGCTGAACCAGCCGAGCATCGCATCTCGCTAGGATGAGTTACCGATATGGGGCGTGGCCTCCGGTTCATAGAGGCGCGGCTCTTACCGCGTGGATGGCTGGATCTGATTCGTCAGATCCTGCTGTTTGTAGGTGCTCTCATCGTGTACGACCTCGTCAGGGGGCTCGTGTCGGACGGCAGTCCGTACAAGCCGTTCGGCGATGCGATGCGGATCATCGACGTCGAGCGCACCCTCCACGTGTTCATCGAGCCGAGCGTCCAAGCGTGGGCGATGAACGAGCACTGGCTGATGGACGGCCTCGACTGGATCTACCTGAACGGCCACTTCGGCGTCACGCTCGCGGTGCTCGCGTTCATCTACGCGCGCCGGAACGACTCGTTCTACTTCGTGCGCAACATGTTCATGATCGCGATGGCGCTGGCGGTAATCGGGTACTGGCTGTACCCGACTGCGCCGCCCCGGCTGATGCCCGAATGGGGCTTCACCGACGCGATCTCACAATTCGTGACCGGCGGCCGCGGCTCGATCGACTTCGGACCGACCAAGGCATTCGTGAACTTCTACGCGGCCGTCCCCTCGATGCACGTCTGCTTCGCCGTGATGATCGGCGGGTCGATGTGCCGGTTGACGTCCTGGCGTCCCGGCAAGATCATGTGGGCGCTGTACCCATTGCTGATCACGTTCGTGGTCGTCGCTACCGCCAACCACTTCCTCACCGATGTATTCCTCGGGGCCCTTACCGCCGGGGCCGCCGCGCTGCTGGCGCAGCGGCTGCTGGCCCGGGCGAGGCCGGACGTTTGGGCGTTCAGCCCGACCCCATCGACCGCCTGACGATGCCCGAGCAGACTCAGCGCCCCCGGGCGCCACGCAACGGTGCCGCGCGCCGGAACCGGCCGCCGCGGACGGGACCGACGACGCAGGAGATGATGCGCAACCGGCTGATCGAGTCGCGGCTCACCCCGAACGCGATCTCGCTAACCGGTTTCGCCCTGAACCTCGCCGCCGCCGGGCTGATCGTCGGGCGCATGTTCTTCCTGGCGGGGATCGCTTTCATCATCGGGTCGATCATGGACACGCTGGACGGGCGCTACTCGCGGATGTCCGGCAAGGGCACCCCGTTCGGTGCGTTCCTCGACTCGACGCTCGACCGGCTCGAGGAAGGGATCGTGTTGATCGCGGTCGGCGCGTACTTCGCGTCTCAGCACAACCAGGTGGCTGCCGCCGCAACCGTCGCCGCGGTGCTCGGGTCGCTCATGGTTTCCTACACCCGCGCGCGCGCCGAGGCCCTCGGAGTCGAGTGCAAGGTCGGACTCGCCACGCGGCCGGTTCGCGTCGTGATCCTCTCGATCGGCCTGATCTTCGCCAAGGGCGCGTCGATCGGCCATTTCGAACTGCTCGCGCCGGCGGTATACGTGCTGGCCGGCCTGACCGTGCTGACGACCCTCCAGCGCATCTTCCACGTGCGCCGGCAACTCAAGGCCCTGGCCCAGCAGCCGGTGTAACGAACGCGATCGCGCGGAATACCTGTAGTGGCCGCGGGACCCTCGAGAAAGGCAACTCACACGTGAGCACCACCAATGGTTCAACCAACGGCGCTGCGCGCTACCAGGAAGGCAAGGTGCGCGTGGCGATTATCGGCGTCGGTAACTGCGCGAGCTCGTTCGTGCAGGGCGTCCACTACTACCGGAATGCTGACCCGGCGCAGTCGGTGCCGGGACTCATGCACGTCGACCTCGGCGGTTACCACGTCCGTGACATCGAGTTCAGCGCTGCTTTCGATATCGACGCCGACAAGGTCGGCAAGGACCTGTCCGAGGCGATCTTCGCCGGTCAGAACAACACGTTGAACTTCGCCGGCAAGGTCCCGTCGCTGGGGATCCCGGTAAACCGCGGCATGACCCATGACGGCCTCGGCAAATACCTCAAGCAGAAGATCACCAAGGCTCCCGGGCCCACCGCCGACATCGTCGACATTCTCAGGGAGACCCACACCGACGTCGTCGTCTCCTACCTTCCTGTCGGCTCCGAGGACGCCACCAAGTGGTACGTGGAGCAGATCCTCGACGCCGGCTGCGGGTTCGTGAACTGCATCCCGGTGTTCATCGCTCGCGAGGAGTACTGGAACAAGCGCTTCAAGAAGGCCGGCCTACCGATCGTCGGCGACGACATCAAGTCTCAGGTCGGCGCGACGATCGTCCACCGCGCGCTGGCCCGCCTGTTCCACGAGCGCGGCGTGCAGCTGCAGCACACCTCGCAGCTGAACGTCGGCGGCAACATGGACTTCTACAACATGCTCGAGCGCGAGCGCCTCGAGTCCAAGAAGATCTCGAAGACCAACGCGGTCACCTCGATCATGGGCCGCCAGCTTCCCGCCGACGACGTGCACGTCGGCCCCTCGGACTACGTGCCGTGGCTCACCGACCGCAAATGGGCGCACATCCGGCTCGAGGGCAGCGCGTTCGGCGACGTGCCGCTGAACCTGGAGCTCAAGCTCGAGGTGTGGGACTCGCCAAACTCGGCCGGGATCGTGATCGACGCCGTCCGGTGCTGCAAGCTCGCGCTCAACGAAGGGATCTCCGGCCAGCTCGACGGCCCGAGCTCGTACCTGATGAAGTCGCCGATGAATCAGCGCCCGGACTACGAGGCGCGCGACCTCACCGATAAGTTCATCGCGAAGCACGCCCGCAAGGCTCCAGCTGCCAAGCCGGCGAAGGCCAAGACCCGCACCAGCTGACGAACCACGGCCGGGATTGCGGCCGGCGATAACGAAATAGACTGCCGCACGTGCCGAGCGAGCAGCTCGCGATCGCACAGGTGACGCCGTTCGCCTGGGAGGTCTCGAACGAGGTCAACGACTACGTCGCGCGCGTCTCGCGCGAGCTCTCCGGTCGCGGACATCGCGTACTGATCGTTGCGCCGTCCGAGTCGGCGGCGCTCGTGCGCGACAGCCGCCATGCGATCCGCAACCACGCCGACGCGCTGCTTGAACGCGCCGACGGCGAGCCGCTCGTGCTCGGAGTGGGGGAGGTGTTGCCGTTCTCACCGACGCGCCGTCGTGCCGCTTCGCTGCCGGTCGATGTCGCGCGGACGATCGAGGAGGCGCTCCTCAACCTGACGCTCGACCTCGTCCACGTGCATGAGCCGTTCGCCCCGAGCGCCTCGAGCGTGGCGCTGCGGCACTCCCGCGGCCTGAACGTCGGCAGCTTCCACGCGCCCACCGAGAGGATGCTCTCGACCCAGCTCACCGGTCCGCTCTCGCGCCTGCTGTTCGGCCGTCTCGACGCGCGCACCGCCAGCTACGCCGCTACCCGGGATCTGCTCCAGCGCTACTTCCCCGGCGACTACCGCGTGATCCTCCCGGGCGCGAGCGTCGACTGGGAGCACACAGCGCACGAGCCCGCGCAGCTGCTGTTCGTCACGGGCGAGGAGCGCGCTGCACTTCGCATCTTCCTGCGTGGCCTGAGGGCGCTTCCGGATGACGCCCCCTGGCGCGCGACGGTGTGGTCGCGCAGGCCCTACGCGGCGCCCGCGACGCTCGGCCGGACCCTGCGCGATCGGGTCGAGTTCGTCGACGCCGACCGGATGTCCGAAGGCGAGGCGCTGGCGAGGGCCGACGTCCTTGTCCTCGCCTCCGAGGGCATCAGGAGCATGCCGAGCATGCTGGTGCGCGCGCTCGCCGGCGGCCTCGTGCCCGTCGCCTCGCGCCTTCCCGCGTACGAGGAGCTGCTCGGCCAGGGCGAGTTCGGGTTCGAGTTCGAGCCGGGCGACGTGCAGACGCTCTCCAGCCACCTGAGCCGGTTGATCGCCGACCCGGCGCTTCGGAGGCGCGACCCCGCCGACGCGCGCCGGCTCCGCGTCAAGTTCGGCTGGTCGCGGGTCGCCGACGAGTACGAGGAGGTGTACGCGGGGCTGATCGCTCGCCGCCACGACACTCGGGGCAACGGCCAGGTCCGCGCCCGGCTGGCGTCGCGGCGGCTCATCGACGTCGACCTGCACATGCACACCGATCACTCCTACGACTGCGCGACCCCGGTCGAGGTGCTGCTGTCGGAGGCGCGGGCGCGCGGCCTCGGGGCGATCGCGGTAACCGACCACAACGAGATCTCCGGCGCACTCGCGGCCCGGGCCCAGGCCGACGGGATCGCCGTGATCGTCGGTGAGGAGGTGAAGACGGCCGACCAGGGCGAGGTGATCGGCCTGTTCATCGAGGACAAGATCCCGCGGGGGATGACGCTCCAGGAGACGATCGACGAGATCAAGCGCCAGGGCGGGATCGTGTACGTCCCGCACCCGTTCGACCGGCTTCATTCGGTCCCGGACTACGAGCATCTGATCGGTGTGCTCGACGATGTCGATGCGATCGAGGTGTTCAACCCGCGCGTGGCGATCAGTGAGTTCAACGACGAGGCCGTCCGGTTCGCGGCCAAGTACCGGATCCCGGCGGGCGCCGGGTCGGACGCGCACGTGCCTCAAGGGCTCGGCTCGGTCCGGATCCGGATGCGCGAGTTTGACGGCCCAGAGGAGTTCCTCGAATCGCTCAGAGACGCGGACATCGTCCGCAACCCCGCCAGTCTCCTGTATGTCCAGGCGCTGAAATTCCTGCAGACGAAGGCCCTTCCGCCCGGAGCTCGAAGGGCCTCGCGCGAGCGCCGAGTGCGCCGCGCCACCGGCCGCGACCGTCGGCACCCGAACGGCCGCGATAGCCGCAACTCCTGATGCACTCGCAAGGACAAGCCCGGGAGCCGTCCAATCGGACAGCGATGCCCGCCACCGACGACGAGATCCGCGAGAAGTACCTCGAGCGGGCGATCCGCGAGCTGAACGCCTTCTCCCGCGAGGTCCAGTCCTGCACCCACTGCCCCCGCGGTGCGCTGATGCCCGTGCTCGGGTCGGGCCATCCGCAGGCCGACATCTTCCTGGTCAAGTACTCGGCGCGGCCGTCGGAGGTCGAGGAGGGCGTGGCGTTCTACGGGCGGGCAGGCAACGCGCTGATGAAGTCTTTGAAGCGGCTCTCGATCGACCCCCTCGCGGTGTACGGGACGTTATGCGTCAAGTGCCCCGTGCCCGACCCGGCGCTGGCCGACCCGGCGTGCGTCGCCCGGCTGGTCGAGGAGATGCAGATCGTCTCGCCCAAGCTCGTCGTGGTGATGGGCCCCGACGCGCTGGCGGTCGTCAACGAGATGGACCTTCCGCTGGCGCAGGAACTCCAGCAGGCGCCGGGCCACCTTCAGCGCCTGACGCCGTCGATCGAGGCGCTGTACGTGCCGAACATCGACGACTCTCTCGACGAGGAGGGCGCCAAGCGGGAGTTCTGGGCAGCGTTCAGGGTCGTCGGCCAGTGGTGGACCGACCTTCCCCCGTACTAAGGACTGGCCGGATGCCGGTGCGTGGTAGCTGCCGGCGCGCGGAGCGGTCTCCGGGACTCCTGAAGCGGCGCGCAGGCCAAAGGCCGGATGCGGTTACCAAAGGAACGCGGTAGGCTCGCCCTCATGGACCTTGAAGAGCATTCCCTCGATCAGGTCGGCGACCGCTGCGAGGAGTGCGGCGCCAAGCTCACCAAGGCGGAGATGGAAGCCGCAATGGAGTCCGGCGGGCCGGCGCTGTGCACGGTGCACGCGGAGGAGGTCGTCTCGGTCGACGATCAAGACGAGGGGTTCGGCGAGGAGTAGGACCGCGCGGGCGGCCCGGTCCCTCAGCCGCCCATCGTCAGGATGATCTTCCCGAGCTTGCGGCCCCTGGCGAAGTGGTCATAGGCGGCGACCGCATCCTCTAGCGGGTAGGTGGATTCGATCAGGACGCGCACGGCGCCTGAATCGAGCATCGGCAGCACCGAGCGTTCCATCGCCCGCGCGGTCATCGCCTTCTCCTCGAGCGGCCGGGGGCGGAGCGTCGAGTTGTAGATCCGCGCGCGCCGCTGCATGGCAACGCCCAGGTTGACCTCGGCCTTGGCGCCGGCGCTGATCCCGATCACCATGATCCGCCCCCACAGGGCGAGCGCCTCGAGGTTTCCCGGCATGTTGGGCGCGCCCACAAGCTCGAGGATCACGTCGAACGGTCCATGCTCGACGAACCCCTCGGGCGCGATGACGTTCGCCCCCAACTTCCGGACGCTCTCCCGGTGGTCGGGGTTGCGGACGGTGGCGGTCACGCGCGCCCCGGAGGCGTGCGCGATCTGAATCGCCGCGGTGCCGACACCGCCCGCGCCGCCGTGGACGAGCAGCCGCTCGCCGGGCTGCAGCCCCGCCTGCGTGAACACGCCGTCGTGCGCGGTCGTGAAAGTCTCGGGGACGCCGCCGGCCTCGTTCCAGCTCAGGCTCTCGGGGACGGGCATCACCATCCGCTCGTGGACCACGACGAGCTCCGCCTGCCCGCCGCCCGCCACGATCCCCATGACCCGGTCTCCCGGAGAGAATCGAACCGCCCCCGAGCCACACTCGACGATCTCGCCGGCGAACTCGAGCCCCGGGATGTCGGGCGGCACGCCCGGCGGAGCCGGGTACACACCGCGACGCTGCATCATGTCCGCGCCGTTGAGGCCGGCGGCCATGACCGCGACGAGGACCTCGCCGTCACCGGGGCTCGGATCGGGATGGTCCTCGACGCTCAGGTCCTGGTCTTTGATCGTCACCGCGCGCACACTTGCTCCGCCGCGGAACCCTACCCGTGCACGACCGCCGGCACCCTGTAAAGGTAACCTTGACACGTGCCGATGTAAAGGCTACCTTGACAAGTACGGACGAGACACGTACACCCCTTCAACTCGATCGCGAGGTGATGGCGATGATGCTCTCGACGAACGTCGAGCTCGTCGCCGGCGTCCTCCGCGCCGACGGACAACCCTCCGGGCAGTTGATCCGCGCCATCGCCGCCACCCGCAGCCTCGAGACGATCGTCGACGACACGCTTCGCGCGCTGGTCGAGCAGGCGCGCGCCGCGGGCCATACGTGGGCGGAGATCGGCGAGGTCCTGCACGTGAGCCGTCAGGCCGCGTTCCAGCGCTTCGGCGGCGGCCGGCGCCCCACCGGCGACGGGGAAGCGGTCCAGACTCCGGTTGAGGATGCGGTCGAGCACGCCGAACCGGTGCTCCAGGCTTTCCTCGACGGTCGCTGGGGCGACGCGCGGGCGACGTTCGACGAGCGGATGCTTGAAGCGTGCTCGGTCGAACTGCTCGCCGACGTGCGCGAGAAGGTGCGGCGCGAGGCCGGTGAGGTTCAGGCGCTGGGCACCCCAGCCGTCTCGGTGCGCGACGGCTACACCATTGTCGACATCCCGGTCGCGCTCGAACGCGCCGACGGGGTCGGCCGCGTCGTTCTGAACGCCGATCGCCAGGTGGCCGGCTTCTTCATCCGCCCGAAGGAGGCAGTCTCGTGAACCGCCCGCCCCGGCTGTCGCCGCCCCGACTGGTGGCCGGCCTCGTCCTGCCGCTCGTGGCCTACGTGGTAATCCGCGCCGTCATCGGCTCGGCGACCGGGGCGCTCGCGATCACCGAGGCGGTTGGGGCCACCTGGCTGTTCGTCGTGGCGGTCGTCCGCCGCCGGGTCGACCCGATCGCCGTCGTGTCGGCCATCACCGTTGCGATCGCGTTGGCGGCCTACGCCCTCACGGGAGGTGACGCACTCGCGCTCAAGCTCCGGCGCGGCGCGGTCACCGGCACGGTCGGGATAGCTGCGCTCGCTTCGATCGCGCTCGGCCGTCCGCTGCTCGTGCTCGTCTGTGAGCACGTCGCGAAGGTGAACCCGGAACGCAGACCTGAGATCGCGGCCAGGCTGGCGGACCCGGCGCGGCGGCGCGCGCTGGTGGTCCTCACGGCGATCATCGGGTCGACCCTCGCCGTCGACGGCGCCAGCCAGATCGCGCTTGCCCTGACCGTCCCGACGCGCATGTTCGTCGCCGACTCGACCGCGGCGAGGATCGCGGTGTTGGGCACCGGCCTGGTCGTCGCGGCCTCGGTTCTCCGCCAGCGACCGCGTCGCTCACGGGCGACCTAGGAGAGGACCGTGACGAGCGTCCCTAGGGTCAGGTAACCCCAGGCCTGCTCGGCGGCGGCGTAGGGAAGCTCGATGCACCCGAGGCTCTGCGGCGACCCGTACGAGGCTCGCGGGATGTAGCGGACGGCGTCGCCCCCGTTGAAGTAGGCGACCCACTGGACGAAGTCGGCGTACTCAGATCCGTCCGGGTTCGTTTCTGCACCTGGAACGAGACCGTCACGGCCCTTCGCAATACCGCGCCGTCTGCGGCCGTGAGCGCGCGCCGGACTGTGACTTGGACGAGCCTGGGTACCGATCGTGCTGAGATCGGGGCGAGCGGCGCGGAGAACCGCAGCGTGATCGCCGCATCGCCGAAATTACCCCTGCGGCCGTACTACACGCCTCCGGCGCAGGGGAGCGGTGGCTCACTCCGGAGGCCTGCGTGCCTTGAGAACGGTCGTGGCTGGCGGCGAGCGATCGAGCAGCGCCACACACTCGATGTGCGGCGTCTGCGGGAACATGTCGACCGCCCGCACCCGGCGCAACGTGTAACCGCCGTCGCTGACGAGCTGCGCGGCGTTCGGCGCGAGCGTCGTCGGGTTGCAGGACACGTAGACGATCCGGCGAGGCGCGGCCTCGATCACGCGGCGCACGACCTTCTGCGACAGCCCCGACCGTGGCGGGTCGACGACGAGCACGTCGGGCCGCCCCGCCCGATCCACGAGTTCCCGGAGCGCCAGACGCACGTCGCCGGCGAAGAACCGGGCGTTGTCGACTTCGTTCAGCGTGGCGTTCGAGATCGCGTCCGCGATCGCCTCCTCGACCAGTTCGAGGCCCCACACCTCGCCGGCGCGGGGCGCCATCAGCAGCCCGATCGTGCCGATTCCGCAGTACAGGTCGTACACCCGGTCCGAGCCCGTAGGCGCGGCGTACTCGATCGCGAGGCCGTAGAGCCGCTCGGCCATCTCGGTGTTGGTCTGGAAGAACGCGTTCGGAGAGATACGCACCCGCATGCCGCCGATCTCCTCCTCGAGCCGGTCGCTGCCCGCGATCAGTTCGGTATCACCGCCCTGCGTGGTCTCGGCGACGCTGTCGAGCCGGGTCCACAACAGCCCGCCGACCGGCTCGACCGCCCGCGCGAGGGCCTCGGACTCGAGTCGCCCTGGGCTTGTCACCAACCGCACCTGAAGCTCGCCGCCGCGCCGGCTCTCGCGGACCACGAGGTTCCGCAAGAAGCCCTCTCCGCTGCGGCGATCAAACGCGCTCAGCCCCTGCGAGCGGCACCACGACAGGACACGCTCCCGCGCCGCGTTGCCGGCTTCCGAGGCGAGCAGGCAGTCGGTCACCTCGACGATCTCGTCCCAGCGTCCGGGAACATGAAAACCGCACACGAGCCGGCCGTCGGGATCGGTCCCGAACGAGTACTCGAGCTTGTTCCGGTAGCGCCACTGCTCGACGGCCTCGACGATCGGCTCGAGCTCGAACCCGTCGAGGCGCCCGATCCGGCGCAGCGCATCGTCGACCTGCGCCTGCTTGGTCTCGAGCTGGCGCTCGTACGGGAGCACCTGCCACGGCGCCCCCGGGTGCGGCGCCCGCGGCGGCACGCGATCCGGACTGGGCTCGAGCACCTCGATCGCCCGCGCCTCCGCATAGGCACGCTTGGACTTGCCGACCACCGCCCGCACCCGGTCGCCGGGGACCGCGTCGGCTACGAACACGACGTAGCCGTCGAGGCGCGCGACGCCGGCGCCTCCGAACGCGAGCGAGTCGATGCTCAGCTCCAGTTCGTCGCCGCGGCTCGGGCGGGTTCGGGTGGCGCCTGGCGCGGAGTCCACGCCTCTAGCATGGCAGCCGCATGGATCTCGACGCCTACAGGCACACCTCGGAGAGCTTCATCACCGAGCTGATGCGCGAGTACTACCGCCACTACGCGGGGTTGAAGGACGAGTTCGAGATCGAGGCGATCTACGCGGCGCATGAGGGCCTGTTCACGCGGGACGCGGTCCACGCGCTCCGAGACCTCGACGGCCGGGCCATCGGAGGCGGCGACGAGCAGCGACGCGCACGTATGCTGCTCGACTTCGCGGTCGAGGGGTACGTCGGCGCTGCCGCCAAGGCGGTCGACGAGGAGCTTGCCCGCGCCGAGTCGGCCCTCACGATCGAGGTCGGGGAAGAGCGAATCGGATTTCGCGAGGCGCCGGTCGTGCAGGCCAACGAGGCCGATCCAGGCCGGCGAGCCGAGATCGAGCGAGCGTTGCTCGCCGCCACCAAGAACGGGCTCGGAGACCTCCACCGGGAGCGGCTCGAACGCCAGCACGCGTGCGCAACCGAGCTCGGCTGGGACAGCTACGCGGACATGTGCGCTCACTGCAAGAACATCGACCTGAACGCGCTGTCCGGGCAAACCGCCGCGTTCGCGAGGGCGAGCGCGAGGCGCTACCCCGAGGTGCTCGAGCCCGAGCTCCGCCGCACCCTGGGCATCGGCTTCACCCAGCTCCGCCGCGCCGACCTGCCCCGCTTCTTCCGGGCGCCCGAGGACGACCGCCACTTCGCCAGCGAAAGGTTGACCGAGAGCTTCATCGAGACGATGCGCGGCCTCGGGATCGACGTATCCGCCCAAGTCGGCGTGACCTTCGACATCGAGTCGCGTCGAGGCAAGTCGCCGCGGGCGTTCTGCGCGCCGGTCCGTGTGCCGGGCGAGGTGTATCTCGTCGTGGCCCCGGTCGGGGGACGCGACGACTACGCGACGCTGTTTCACGAGGGAGGCCACACCGAGCACGCCGCGAGCACCGATCCGGCGCTGCCGTTCGAATTTCGCCGGCTCGGCGACAACTCGATCAGCGAGACCTACGCGTTTTTGATGCAGCACCTGGTCGAGGATCCCGAGTGGCTCTCGCGACGGCTCGGGGTGGAGGATCCGTCAGAGCTCGTCGCGCACGCGAGGGCTCAGCGACTCGTCTACCTGCGCCGCTACGCCGGCAAGATCGCCTACGAGCTCGAACTCCACGGCGCCGGTGGCGGCGACTTCGTGGGGCTGGCGGACCGCTACTCGGAGGTGCTCGGCGCCGCGCTCGGAATCGAGTGGCCGACCGAGACCTTCCTGTCCGACGTCGACGAGGGCTTCTACTGCGCGTGCTACCTGCGGGCCTGGGCGCTCGAGACCCACCTGCGCTCGCATCTTCGCCAGCGGTTCGGCGCGGCATGGTTCGATTCGCCCGAAGCGGGAGCGGTGCTGGCGGCCCTGTGGCGCGAGGGCCAGCGGCTCGACGCGGAGGAGCTGCTCGAGGAGCTGACCGGTGAACGCCTCGACTTCGGCGTCGTGCTCGCGGACCTCGGGCTGACCAATTAGGACGGCGCGGTCTCGATCGCCGACCGGATCGTCGCCGGGTCGGCGTCGAGCTGCAATAGGATGCGCGATGCGGCGCCGGCCGGGTCCCGCGTCAGCGCGAGCAGGATGTGCTCGGTGCCGACCCGCTCGGATCCGAGCACGGACGCCTCTCGCGACGCGCGCTCGATGGCATCGTTTGCCGTACCGGTGAAGGGCAACTCGCCGGCGACGTCGTCGACGCCGGTCCCCATCATCCGGACCACCGCCATCCGGACCCGGCCGTGGGTCACCTCGAGCGACGAGAGCGCGTTTGCCGCCACGCTGTCCGGCACGGACAACAACCCGAGCAGGACGTGTTCGGTACCGATGTAGCTGTGGTGGAGGTCGCGCGCCTCCTCGTGAGCGAGGCGCAGCGCCTCGCGCGCCTCCTCGCTAACGGGGAGCAAGCGCCTTGTCGATTGCCTCGAGCACGGACTTCCGGTTCGCGTGTCGCCGCTCGTACTCGCGGACCTTGCGGAGCTCCGCGGGCGCGAGACCCTCCAGACGCACCTGAACCTGAGCAGCGGTCAGATTGTCGTAGCCGAGGATCGGGAACGTCTGGCCGACGCCGACCGACCGCCGGGCCCGGTCGGCACTGCGGACGATCAGGTCGATCGACTCGCTCCAGCGGGACCCCCGGCTCGCCGGAGCGAGTTGCTGGCGGCCAAACCCGATCACTCGCTCGATGTCTGAGAGCAGCTGGTCGGTCTGCTGGCGCCCCCGGCTGATCAGCTGCGCGGCGAGCTCATTGGCGTCCGAGCGAGTCACGCGGCCGCGTTCGGCGGCGTCGTCAAGGACCTCCTGGATCCGCTCGGTTGTGAGCACCACGAGTCCGAGCGGCTTCAGGACCCCGTTCGTCACCTGCTCGGCAAGGCCCGCCAGGCCATCACTGACGGCGCCCCGTCCGTCGGCGTTCGCCCGCGTGCGACGGCCGGCGCGCTTTCCGGAGGACTTTGAGGTCTTCGGCTTCGCCAGCGAGCCCGACCCGCGCGACTTCGTCGGCGAGCGCGACCCGCTCGACCCCCCAGAGCCACCCGACGGGGATTTGGGTGCAGGCATCGTTTGCATGTCTCCTTCCCAGAAGCTCGTTTCGGAGCGTAGCCGAACGGTCGCGCGCTACGCGCCAATCAGGAACTCGAGCAGAGCCTTCTGCGCGTGACGGCGGTTCTCCGCCTGGTCCCAGATCCGCTGTCGGCTTCCGTACAGGACCTGTTCGGTGATCTCTTCCCCCGGATGCGCCGGCAGGCAGTGGAGCGCGATCGCGGCTGGCGCGGCCAGGTCGAGCAGCCGATCGTCGACCTGATATGGGGCCAGCGCCCGCCGGCGCTCGGCGGCCGACTCGGGGGCGTCGCTCATGCTCACCCACACGTCGGTATACACCGCGTCGGCCCCGGTTACGGCCGTCCCCGGGTCGTCGGTCAGGATGCCGGCGCCGTCGGGTTCGAGCTGGTAGCCGTCGGGCGCGGCCACGCGGACCTCGACGCCGGCTTTGGACCCGACGACGATCAGCGACCGGGCCACGTTGTTCCCATCGCCGACGTAGGCGAGCTTGAGGCCGTCGAGCCTGCCGAACGTCTCCCGCAGCGTCAGCAGGTCCGCGAGCGCCTGGCACGGGTGATGGCTGGGGCTCAGCATGTTGATCACGGGCACGGTTGCGTGCTCGGCGAGCTCGTCGATCAGCTGATCGTCGCCCGTGCGAATCCCGATCGCCGCGACGTGGCGCGAGAGCACGTAGGCGGTGTCGCGGACCGACTCGCCACGCGTCAGCTGGAGATCGTCGGTGCGGAGCACCATCGGGTCCCCGCCGAGCTCCGTTATCCCGGCCTCGAACGACACGCGGGTCCGGGTCGACGGCTTCTGGAAGATCAGCGCCACCGAGCGCTTACGCAGCGCATCCGAGCCGTAAGGGTCCGCCTTGAGCTCGAGCGCGCGCTCAATCAGCGCGCTGAGCTCCTCTTCAGTGACCTCCGAACCGGTGATGAAGTGGCGCGGCAAGGCCTGAGTGTACGTTGCGGGCGTGGCGATGCGGGTGCTCACCTGGAACCTCAAGCACGGTCGCGCGGTGCCGTCCGCCGGTCACGACCTGTTCGACGAGTTCGCGGTCGCACTCGCCGGCTGGGAGTGGGACATCGCACTGCTCCAGGAGGTGCCGCCCTGGTGGCCCCCCCGCCTTGCTTCGCGTCTGGACGGCGCACAGCGTTCCGTCCTCACCTCGCGGAACGCCGGCCTGGCGCTGCGGCGCGCGATCGCCATCCGCTGGCCTGACGCGATCAAGTCGAACGGCGGCGGCGCCAACGCGATCCTTGTGCGCGGCGACGCGATCGTGGAGCACCGGGTGAGGCGTCTGTGCATCTGGCCGGAGCGACGGTGGGTGCAGGGGGTCCGGTTGCAAAGCGCCGGCATCTGGGTCGCGAACCTCCACGCCGGCGGCCCGATGCGCGACGCCGGCCGCGCCGCCGACAGCGCGCGCCGCTGGGCCGGCAACGCGCCGCTTGTGCTCGGCGGCGACTTCAACATCCGCGGGCTGACGCTCGACGGCTTTGTGTGCGCCGGCGCCCACGAGGTCGACTACGTGTTCGTGCGCGGTCTCTCGGCGCTTGCCGACGCGACCGTTCTCGAGCGCGGTCGCCTGTCAGACCACGCCCCGGTCGCGGTCACGATCGCTCGCGCGCAAGCTCCAGGATCTCAGGCGGCGCCTTAGCAACAGACCCGCTGTCGAACGGCGGCTCGGGGTCGTACTCGATCGCGAGCTGGATCGCGCGGGCCATGTCCTCGCCGGCGACGCGTGCCGCGAGCGTCAGCGCCATGTCGATCCCCGAGGACACCCCGGCCGCGGTGATCACCTTGCCTTGCTCGACGACCCGCCGATCCACGGGGATCGCCCCCAGGCGCCCGAGCGTGTCCATCAGCGCCCAATGGGTGGTCGCCTCGAGCCCGTCGAGGATCCCGGCGGCTCCCAGCACGAGCGCGCCGGTGCACACCGACGTCGTCCACTCCGAGGTCTCGTGCGCCGCTCGCACCCACGCGAGCATCCGCTCGTCGTGCATCAGCGCCCGCGTGCCGTAGCCGCCGGGCATCACGATCACCTCGGGCGCGCGCAGGTCGTTGAGCGCCCCGTCGGCGGTCACCGCGAGCATCCCGTTCTCAGTTCGCTTCGGTCCGGGCTCGAGCGCGAGGAAGTGCACGCGCGCGCCGTCCAGTCGCGACAGGACCTCGTAGGGACCGATCGCGTCGAGCGCGGTAAGCCCGTCGAAGATCGGGATCGCGATGTCCATCTACTGATTCCGCCCGGCGCGCAACCCGAACCCGCGGAGCATCAGCAACGCCTTCTCCCCGAGCGTCCCCCGCGCCGGCAGGACTCCGAGCTGAGTCGCGACGTCGTACAGGTCGAAGAAGCCGCGCACGCGGAGCAGCCGCTCGTGCTTGATCTCGGAGTAGAAGATCGCGTGCATGACGACGAACCGGTTCGTCGCGGGCAGGCCGTTGAGCGCCGCCCGGTGGGTCCCGAGCAGCTTGCACGGAGAGGCCACGAAGTGCCCGTCAGTCAAACGATCGCCGGTCCGCTCGAGGCGGGCGTCTGGGAACGCCGCCCACAGCCGCGAGGCGTGGTTCTCGAGCTGCTCGAGCCCTTCGAGCGGCTCGCTGGTGAGCGGGTCCTCGTAGTGGATCCGGCGGTCGCAGACTTCCTCGAACGCGACCTCGTCCCGCCCGGACCAGGCGGCCTCCCAGCCGTCGATGAGCTCATCGACCGTCACTGCGACGCGCTGCCGAACACCGGCATTCCCTCCTCAGGAGTCGACGCCTCGGCGTAGCGCCGACGCGGGATCCGGCCGGCGCCGCGCGCGAGCCAGCCCGCCTCGACCGCCAACCGGATCGCCGTGGCCATCGCGACGGGGTCGTGGGCGCGGGAGATCGCGCTCGCGCACAGCACCGCGTCGCAGCCGAGCTCGATCGCGAACGCCGCGTCGGACGCGGTTCCGACGCCGGCGTCGAGGATCACGGGAACTCGCGCCCGCTCGACCACGATCGAGATGTTGTAAGGGTTGCGGATCCCCATGCCACTGCCGATCGGCGACCCGAGCGGCATGACCGCCGCGCACCCGACGTCCTCGAGCCGGCGGGCCAGGATCGGGTCGTCGGTGGTGTAGGGCAAGACCGTGAAGCCGTCGTCGACGAGCGCCTCCGCGGCCCCCACGAGCTCGACCGCGTCGGGCAGGAGCGTGCGGTCGTCTCCGATTACCTCGAGCTTGATCCAGTCGGTTTCGAACGCCTCGCGCGCGAGCTGGGCCGTGACGATCGCGTCGCGCGCCGTGTAGCAGCCGGCGGTGTTCGGGAGCACCTCGACCCCGGCGCTGTCGAGCACATCGAGAATCGATCCACGCGCCGCGGGATCGAGCCGCCGGAGTGCGACGGTGCACAGCTGCGCGCCCGATGCCTGCAATGCCGCTGCCAGCACGTCGTGGTTGGTGAAGCCGCCGGTCCCGAGAATCAGGCGGGAGCGAAGCTCGCGACCGGCAATAGTGAGCGGGGTCATCCGCCTTGCACCGCCACGACGACCTCGACCCTCGCGCCCTCGCGCAACTCGACGCTCGGCCACTGGGCTCGCGGTACGACTTCGCCCTCGACCGCGACTGCGACCCCGCGTCCCTCGGGCGCGTTCGGAAGCGCCGCGACCACGCTCGCCACCGTTGCGCCGGCCGGCAATTCGCGGCGATCGCCGTTGACTGTCACGTTCACGGTCATGCGGCCACCGCCCGGACCCCGGCGAACCGCGTTGGCGCAAATTCGTCGGGGACCGCTCGCACGCCCAGGAGCCCTTGCACCACGAGCTCGGCCGTGATCGGCGTGAGCAGGATTCCGTGGCGGTAGTGACCGACGGCCCAGTGGAGCCCTCCGAGCGCGCCCGGGCCGATCGCCGGAGCGTTGTCGGGCGTGGCCGGGCGCAGTCCCGCGGACAGCTCGTCGATCACGAGCTCGGTGACCGACGGCAGCAGCTCGAACGCGTTGCGCAGCAGCTCGAAAGCGCCGCCGGCGGTCACGGTCGTGTCGAAGCCGCGCTCCTCCATCGTCGCTCCGAGCACGTACCGGCCGTCGCCACGCGGGACCAGATACCCCCCCGTCATCCGCAGCACCCGCGTGAGGAGCCCGGGGCCGGCCGGATCGTGGAGCCGGAGGATTTGGCCCTTTATTGGATGGACAGGGATACGTGCGCCGTCGGGGAGGCCATCGAGCGCACTCGACCAAGGGCCGGCGGCGACCACAACCTCCCCGGCAGGGACCTCGGTCCCGTCGGCGAGGCTGATCCCCGTGACTCGTTCGTGCGCGACAGTCACCCCTCGTACCGGTGCCCCGAGCCGGAGCTCGCCTCCCGTCGCGGTCAGCGCGTGGGCCAGAGCGGCGGTCAGCTTGCGCGGGTCGATCGCGTGGTCGTCGGGAATCTCGAGCGCGAGGCGCAGCGCCGGCGCCAGCGCCGGCTCGAGAGCGCGCGCCTCGCTCGCTCGGAGCCGGTGCACGGCGAGACCGAGCGATTCACGGAGCGCGAGCTCCCGGATCAGTGCCTCGGCCTCGTCGCCGTCACGCGCGGCGAGCAGCGTGCCGCAGCGGAGGTAACCGGGATCCGTCTGCGATGCCTCGCGCAGCTCGTCGACGAACTCGGGATAGACCGCGACGCTCGCGAGCCCGAGCCGCATGAGCGGGAGCTCGGTCGCGATCGTCTCGGAGATCGGCGCGAGCATGCCGGCGGCAACCGACGACGTCCCGGCCCCGGGCGCGTCGGCGCGGTCGAGCACGGTGACGCGCAGTCCGCGCTGCGCGGCTCGCCACGCGGTGGCGAGGCCCACTGCGCCGGCGCCTATAACGACGACATCGGATGAGCTCGAGCGATTCGGCAACTTGTGCGACTCCCTGCGCCGGCATTATCCGGTTCAGGTTCAGACGGTCGGCGGACCCATGCCCGCCCTCTCAGCCCAGTGGTAGGGCTCCCGTTTGGTCAATCCTAGCGCGAGGTTCTCGCCGGCCTAGCTCGGCACGACGCCTCGGGCGCACCACGCGCGCGCCTCGAGCGAGAAGCTCCCGTCGGGCAGGACCGTTCGGCATGCCTCGCGCACGAACACATGCTGGTCCTCGGGCATCGAGCGCAGGTGCTGCCCGGCGGGCCCGACCGCGAACGTGAACGGCTCCCAGAAGTCGTCGAAGCCGGTGTAGTCGGCGCGCGCCATGATCGCCGAGCCGGTCACGTCCTCGAGGCCGGCGTGCCGGAACCGCTGCACGATGTCGCCGGCGACGGTACCGGCGAGCCGCCTTTCGCCCTGGGCGCCCGGATCGACCCGGCGGACCGCATCCCAGAAGATCCGCAGCATCGTCATCCCGCCGCCCGCGATGTCCCACATGCACGCGGCCACCACTCCACGAGGCCGCGTGACGCGCACCATCTCGCGCACCCCCTGCTGGGGATCGCCCATGAAGGCGATCACGAGCGAGGACAGCGTCGCATCGAATTGCCCGTTCGGCCAGGGCATCTGCTCGGCGACTCCCTCGCGAACGTCCGCACCCGGGTTGCGAGCGCGGCACGCTTCCGCGAACTGCGCCGCGGGCTCGATCGCCGCAACGTTCACGGCGCCGACCCTCGCGGCGAGCTCGTGTGTCAGACCGCCGGGTCCGCAGCCGACGTCCAGCACCCGCATCCCGGGCTCAACGCCGGCGGCGTCGGCGAGCGCGACGGCGAGCGTCGGCACATAACGCCCCATGAAGCGGTCATAGTGCTCGGCGGGCGCCGCGAACTGCATGGCTGCATCCAACCGGATTGCGAGCCGAGCGCCAATGGGGGTGCGACCCCATTGCCACCGCCACCGGCGCGCACGGCCCCTGCCACACTCCAGTTCGTGACGGATCGCCACGAACGACTGAGATCGGCGCACCTGTACTTGGTTTGCGATGACCGGCCGGACGAGTTCCTCGCCGGGGCACTGGCCAGCGGCGTCGACATCGTCCAGCTGCGGATGAAGGACGCCCCCGACGACCGGATCGTGTCCACGGGGCGCCGGTTCGCGGCCGCCGCGGCCCAGCACGGCGCGCTGTTCATCCTGAACGACCGGCCCGATCTGGTGCCGGCCACCGGCGCCGACGGCGTCCACGTCGGCCAGGACGACGCCACCGTTCTCGACGCCCGTGCGGTGGTCGGGCCGGAGCGCATCGTCGGGCTGTCGACGCACAGCCCGAAGCAGGTCGACGCGGCGGCGCGCTCGCCGGTCGACTACATCGGCGTCGGCCCCGTCCACGCGACGCCGACCAAGCCCGGCCGGCCGGCGGTCGGACTCGAGCTCGTCCGCTACGCCGCGGCTCACGCGACCGTCCCGTTCTTCGCGATCGGCGGCATCTCGCCGGCGAACGTGCACGCGGTGCGCGAGGCGGGAGCCACGCGGGTCGCCGTCGTCCGCGCGTTGACCGATGCACCGGACGCCCGGGCGGCCGCGCGCTCGCTCCGCGCCGCGATCGGCACAGAGGTACGAGTTGGCTCAGCGGGATAGCCGCAAGCGCGGCAAGCGCCGGAGGCCGGCGGCCGTGGCGGCACCGGCCGCGTCTCCAAGCCGCTCCGAGGCGCGCAACGAGGCGGTCCGGGCGACACTGACGCCGCTCGAGCCCGGCGAGCGACCGTGGTCGCTCAAGATCGCGGTCCTGCTCGCGGTCCTGATCGGCGGTGGCGACCTGATCACGGTGATCGTCGCCGGCTCGTTCAAGGTCGGTGGAGCGCGTGCCGGCGCCGGCGGCGTGATCCTGTTCTCGGCGCTGATGCTGGTCTGCGCGGCCGGGATGTGGCAGAAGCGCTACTGGGCCGTGCTCGGCTTCCAGGCGATCCTGGCCTTCGTGATCCTGTTCTTCACGCTGCTCGGGCTGCGTGCCGCGAATCTGCTCGCGGTCGTCGCCTCGCTCGTTGTCGTGTTCGGCGGCGGGTGGCTGTTCTACAAGCTCGTCCGTGTGCTCAGCCGGATCCAGATGCCGACATACCCGGGCCGCTAGGCCGCAACGGCCGCCCACCTGTATCACCCTTCTATAGTCTCCGGCCGCATGCCAGAGTCCTCATACGACTGCTTAGTGATCGGCTCCGGACCCGGCGGCTACGTAGCCGCGATCCGCGCCGCCCAGCTCGGCATGACGACCGCGGTCATCGAGAAGGACGAGGTCGGCGGACGGTGCTTGAACTACGCGTGCATCCCCGCCAAGGCCGTCCTCCGCGTCGCCGACGTCCTCAGCGAGATACGCGAAGCTCACGATTTCGGGATCAAGGTCTCAGAGCCCGAGGTCGACTTCGGCGGCGTCAGTGCGCGTCGGCAGAAGGTGATCAAGACCCTCACCGGTGGTGTGTCCGGACTGTTCAAGAAGAACGGCATCGAGCTGATCGAGGGCGCAGGCACGCTTGCCGGCGCCGGAGCCGTGACCGTCGACGGCAATCAGATCAGCGCCAAGACGATCATCCTCGCGACCGGGTCGGTCAAGCGGCCGATCCCGGGGACGCAGTTCGGAGGTCGAGTCATCGGCACCGAGGAGGCGTGGGCGTTGCAGGAGCTTCCCGAAACGCTCGCCGTGGTCGGCGCCGGCGCCTCCGGCGCCGAGATCGCATCGGCGTACGCCCGCCTCGGCTCCGACGTTCTGCTGTACGAGGCGCTCGACCGAGTGCTCCCGACCGAGGACGCAGACATCTCCAAGCTCGTGGAGCGCGGCCTAAAGCGGCAGGGCATGGCGATTCACACGAGCACGTTCGTCGAGAACATCGAGACCACCGAGTCGATGTGCAGGTTCACCCATGCCGGCGAACCGCGCGAGGTCGAGTGGCTCGTAATCGCCGCAGGCCGCGCCCCGGACATCGAAGGCCTGGGCCTCGACAGGGCCGGCGTCAACCTCGGGGACGGCGGGCTGATCGAGGTCGACGGGGCGATGCGCACGAACGTCGCCGGCGTGTATGCGATCGGCGACCTCGTCCACGGACCGGCACTCGCCCACAAGGCCTCCGACGAAGGGGTGATCGCGGTCGAGGATGCGGCGGGGCTCGAGACCCACCCGATCGAGTACATCGACATCCCGCGCGCCACGTTCTGCACGCCGAACGTCGGCAGCTTCGGCCTCACCGAGGCGCAGGCTCGCGAGGAGGGTTACGACGTCGTCGTCGGCAAGCTCCAGTACGGCGCGGTCGGGGCGGGGACCGTATACGGAGACCGCACCGGCCTGGTCAAGATCGTCGGCGAGAAGAAGTACGGCGAGCTGCTCGGCGGGCACATCGTCGGAACCAAGGCAACAGAGCTGATCCAGGAGCTCGTCAACGTCCGGGCGCTCGAGGGCGGCTACCCGGAGGTCGCCCGCATCATCCACGGCCACCCGACGCTGTCGGAGGCGGTCATGGAGGCTGGACGCGCCGCCGATGGGTGGCTGATACACGGGTAGTGCTGCAGCAGCCTGTCTTCTATTACGACCTCGGCAGCCCGCAGTGCTACATAGTCGGCGAGACGATCATGTCGACGCTGGCGGTAGTACCGGAATGGGAGCCGGTTCTGGCCTCGAAGATAGGGCCGCAATTGAGTCGCGACCGCGAAGAGGTCGAACGACTGACGGCGGCGCTTGGGCTGCAGGCGCTCCGCTGGCCGACGACATGGCCCCCGGACACGGCCCGAGCGATGCTCGCCGCGACCTACGCCAAGAAGGTGGGGCGCGGCGTCGCATTCTCGCTGGCGGCGTTCCGTCAGGAGTTCGCAGGCGGGCGCGACATCGGCGACGAGAACACGGTCCTAATTGCGGGCGCGGCGTGCGAGATGCATCCGGTGGCGCTCACAAAAGGTATGGGGCTCCGGTCGACCGCGGATGCACTGACGAGCGCGAACGAGCGAGCACGAGCAGCCGGTATCACGACACTGCCGGCGATCCAGATGGGCGAACGAACCTACGAAGGACTCGAGGCCATGGCGCTCGCGGGTGCGCGATGAAAGCGAACCGCCTCTACCACCTGATCGTCTCGCGCGACGGGCGCGAGCCCGTGTTCATGTCGGATCCGAACCGGATCGACCGAATCGAAGTCGTGTCGGTCGACGACGGCGAGGTGATCCTGTACTGGGAGGTCGACCCCAAGCAGGCCTCGCGACTGCTCAAGCTGCTCCGCGCCGATCTCGCCAGCCTCGACGCTGAGGAGTTCTTCGACAAGTGGCTGGACGCCGACGCCGAGGACTACTGAGACGCCATGTCTCCGCGTGAAGCCGCTGAGTTGGCGCGCCTCCTCCGCCCGGCGATCAGAGACGAGCGCGTGCTCGGCGCGATCGCGAGCATCCCGCGCGAGCGGTTCGTCCCCGCCGACCAACAGGACCGCGCCTACGCGAACGTCGCGCTCCCGATCGGGAGCGGCCAAACGATCTCCCAACCGCTGGTCGTCGCCCGGATGCTCGAGGCGCTTCGCCTCGAGGCGACCGATCGCGTGCTCGACGTCGGGACCGGCTCCGGATACCACGCCGCGCTGATCTCGCTGCTCGCGGCACAGGTGTACACGATCGAGCGTCACCGGAGCCTGAGCGCCACGGCCGAGCGCGCGGTGCGCGACCTGGGGATCGACAACGTGACATTCGTCGTCGGCGACGGCGCCGACGGTCTGCCCGGGGAAGCCCCGTTCGACGCGATCAACGTCGCCGCGGCGACGGGCGACTCAGTGCCGGAAGCGCTCGAGCGGCAGCTCGCGGACGGCGGCAGGCTCGTCGCCCCCGTCGGGTCAACCAACCAACACCTGATCCTGATCCGCCGCCGCGGCGACCGGCTAATCCGAGCGCAGCTCGAGGCGGTTCAGTTCGTCCCCCTCGTACCCGGCACCGCCGAGTAGACGACCGCGCATCACGTCGATTGCGACGGGGCTCGAGTCCACGAGCACGAACCGACGCCCCAGGCCCCGGCACACCGCGCCGAGCGTCCCCGATCCCGCGAACGGATCCAGGCACCATCCGCCCGGCCGCGACGACGCGGCCACGATTCGGCGGAGCACACCCTCAGGCTTCTGGGTGGGGTAGCCGGTCTTCTCTCGTCCGTTGGTGGGGACGATCGTGTGGAACCAGACGTCGGTCGGGCGCTTTCCGCGCGCCGCCTTCTCGGCGCTCACCAGCCCCGGCGCCATATACGGCTCGCGCTCGACCGCGTCCGCGTCGAACCAATGAGCCCCCGGCTTCCGCACGTACACGAGGATCGTGTCGTGCTTGGCCGGCCAGCGCCGGCGCGGCTTGGCGCCGTAGTCGTAGCTCCAGATGAGCTCGTTCAGGAACGCCTCGCGGCCGAACAGCTCGTCGAGCAGCAGCTTGCAGTAGTGCGCCTCGCGGTAGTCGATGTGGAAATAGAGCGTCCCGTGCGGCGCGAGCAGCTCGCGCGCTCGTACAAGACGAGGCTCGAGAAAACCCATGTAATCCCCGAACGAATCGTCGTAGCTCAACGACCGGAGCAACGTCGAGCGGTAGCGCCGCCCCCCGAACCCAACCCGGTCACCATTGAGATCCGCAATCACCGACAGAGATCGCCGCGCCTGCGTCCGCCCGGTGTTGAACGGCGGATCCATGTAGATCAGGTCGAACGCGCCGTCGGGCAGGCGCGCGAGCACCGCGGCATTGTCGCCGGCGATCACGACGTCGTCGTCGAGCGAGATTGAATCGTCAGCGCCCTGAAAACGCATGACACAGGACCGTATCGACGCTGACGGCGACCCCCCCACATGGGGGCGTCTTACGCCCACGTGATGGCCCAAAACGCTACGATCGCTGTTCGGTGTTAACCAAGCACTACCACGCGCTGCGCAATTCTCCGCTCGGCGTGAGGCTCGCCAACTCCCCCGTTGGCCGCCGGATCACTCAGTCGCCGCTCCGCGCTCGCATGACGCGCTACACGCTCGGCTCGATGGTCGCGGCCGGAACCAGCGCGGTCGTGTTCGCCCTGCTGTACGTGATGGGCGTAGGGACGACCGCGTGCTCGGTGGTCGCGTTCGTCGCCGGAGCGATCCCCAACTGGATCCTGAACCGTCGATGGGCGTGGCGGGTCGAGGGGCGGATCGCGTTCGGGCGCGAGATCGTCGCCTACGTGCTGGTGTCGGCCGCGACGCTGTTCATCACCGCCGAGGCGACCGGATGGACGCAGCGCCACGTCCAGAACATCCCGGCCCACCACGGGATCCGCGTGCTGCTGGTCACCGCGTCCTACCTCGCGGTGTTCGCCATCCTGTTCGCCGCGCGGTTCGCGGTTTACGAATTGTGGATCTTCTCGGGCCGCAGCCGGATCCGCGCCGGCCTGCGGTCTCGCATCCAGGTGCGCAGCGCGGCGCGCGCGAACCGCACGCCGTAGCCGAAGTTCCCGCCCTTCTTGGTCCCGGTGGCGTGCACGCCGCGGTCGCGCATCGTCGTCGGCACCTCGGCCAGCCGGTAGCCGTGGAGCGCGGCGCTGATCATCAGCTCCGAAGCCTGATACTGCGGCTGCTCGAGCACGACGTCCGCCGTCACCTCGGAGCGCATCGCGCGGATCCCGCACGCCGGGTCGGTGATCCGGTGGCGGACGAGCACGCTGATCAGCGCGCCGAACACGAGCACCCCCAGGTGGCGCGTGCGGTCAGTCGTGAGCTCGGCGCCGAGTCTCCGCGAGCCTGATACGAAGTCGGCCTCGTTCGCCAGGATCGGCTCGACCACCCGGCCCAGCTCCTCGGGCTCGTACTGGCCGTCGGCGTCGATCGTCGCGATCACCTTCGCGCCACGGGCCCGTGCCAGCCAGTAGCCGAGCTTCAGCGCCGCGCCCTGGCCGCGGTTGACGGGCACGTCGCACACGAGCGCGCCGGCGGCGGCGGCCTTGGAGGCGGTCGCGTCTTTGGCGCCGTCGACGACCACGATCACTTCGAGCTTCATCCCGCCGGCTGACCGGGGGATCTCAGCGATCACGCCGGCGACGGTCGGCTCCTCGTTGTATGCCGGGATCACGATCGCGAGCGGCGCGCCCAGCCCCGGACGATGCGTCCCCAGAAAGGCCATCGCCGCCCCGCGCTCGACCGGGTCGAGCCGCTCGAGCTCCGCATCCATCGAGAAACCACCTTCGGTCCACACGGCCTCGGAAGAACCGCGAATCGCTGTCATCTCGCACCGCCGACGGTCACCGGAGCGGCGGGCGCGCCGGCGGCGATCGCCTCGACATCCGCCACCGACCACTCTCTCCACACGCCGCGCAGACCCGTCTCGAAGTCGAACTGCGGCGACCAGCCGGCGGCCCGCGCCCGGCTCGGATCGACGATCACGGCAGGCATCTCCCCGGGCCGAGCGGGTCCATGCGTGACCTCGAACGAAGCTCCGGTCACCTCACGCACCGACTCGACCACCTCGAGCACCGACAGCGACGTCCCGGACCCGATCACCACTGGGCCCTTCCAATCCTCGTTGTCTAGCCCCAGCCGGACCGCTGCGATCACGTCGCTCACATGGACATAGTCGCGCACCTGCAGGCCGTCACCGTAGATCTCGAACGTCCGCCCGAGCCGGATCGCCCGCATCAGCCTGGCCACAATGCTGTCTTTGGCCTGCATTCCGGGGCCGTAAACGTTGGTCAGCCGCAGGCACGCGCACCGCAGCCCGTACGAGGCGGTGTAGGCGGACATCAGCATCTCTGCCGCCGCCTTCGTCGCGCCGTACGGCGTGAGCGGCCGCAGCTGCGCGGTCTCGACGATCGCGGGAGCGTCCATCGGTCCGGTTACCGCGTTCGTCGAGGAGAACACCAACGACCGCGCTCCCGCCGCCCGCGCCGCCTCGAGTAGCGCGTGCGTGCCGGCGACGTTCGTGGTGAAGGTGAGATCGGGCTGCTCGAGCGAGCGCAGCACTGACGTCACCGCCGCGAGATGAACGACCGAGTCGATCCCGCCGGCGAAAGCGGCCTCGAGCGCGTCGAGATCGGCGATGTCCCCGACGACGATGTCCACCGCGGGATCCGGGTGTGGCTTGAGGTCGATGACGCGGACGTGCGCGCCCGCGGCCGTGAGCTGGGCGACGGCGTGCCGTCCGATGAACCCCGAGCCGCCGGTCACCAGGACGCGGCGCCCGGCGAGGCCCGATTCGCTCACGTCTGGGCCAGCGCGCTGGATGTCTGGGGCAGCTCGCTGGTGGTGGAGCGCCAGCTGACCGTCGGCATGATCGCGGCGAGGTCGACGCGGTCCCTGTGGCGCTCAACGATCTCGAACAGGTGGTCGATCAGCGCCATCGACAGCAGCGTCGGCTTGAGCCCGAGATCCACGAGCGCCGTGTGCTTGGCGTTGTAGTAGTGGTCCTCGGCCTCGACCCGCGGGTTCTCGACCTGCTCGATCGTCGCCTCACCCGGGAACTCCTCGGCGATCGTATCGGCGATCTGGCGGACCGACAGATGCTCGGTGAACTGGTTGAACACGCGGAACTCGCCGCGCTCTGCCGGGTTCTCCGAGGCCAGCCGGATGCATTCGACGGTGTCGACGATGTTGATCAGACCGCGCGTCTGGGACCCATTCCCGTACACGGTGAGAGGGTGGCCCAGCACCGCCTGGATCACCATCCGGTTCAGCACCGTGCCGAACACGCCGTCGTAGTCGAAGCGCGTGGCGAGCCGCGGGTCGAGCTTGGTCTGCTCGGTGTCGGCGCCGTACACCACGCCCTGATTGAGGTCCGTTGCGCGCAGTCCCCAGATGCGACACCCGAACTCGATGTTGTGGCTGTCGTGCACCTTCGACAGGTGGTAGAACGAGCCCGGCCGCTTGGGATAGAGAACGCGGTCCTTGCGGCCGTTGTGCTCGACCTCGAGCCACCCTTCCTCGATGTCGATGTTCGGCGTGCCGTACTCGCCCATCGTCCCGAGCTTGACCAGGTGGATGTCGCGATCGATGTCGGCGATCGCGTACATGACGTTCAGGTTGCCGATGATGTTGTTCGTCTGCGTGTAGACGCAGTGCGCCTGGTCGATCATCGAGTACGGCGCGGCGCGCTGCTCGCCGAAGTGGACGATCGTGTCGGGCCGGAAGTCGCCGACCATCTCGTGGACGAACGCGGCGTCGCACAGGTCGCCGACGTAGGACTTGATCGTCCTGCCGCCGACCTCGGCCCAGACCGCGATGCGCTCCTCGAGCGTGGCGATCGGGACCAGGCTCTCGACGCCCATCTCCTCGTCGTAGCCGCGACGCGCAAAGTTGTCGTTTACGGCAACTTCGTGACCGAGGGCCGATAGGTGCAGCGCGGTCGGCCATCCGAGGTATCCGTCACCGCCAAGAACCAAGATTCGCATGTAGCAGCTCCAATGCCTGGCATTCGACTGGGGGGATCGTTGAGCGCTCTTGTCCCTGCTAGACGGCGCGTCATAGGCCAAGTTCCAGGCACGACATGGCCCGCGAGCGCAGGAGGATAGCCGACGACCCGTACACGAGACGTAATAGGCCCGCCACCGCTTCTCCTCGCTCGGAGCACGAGATTAGAGACCGCTAACCGAATTTGCGCCGGTGCGCTGCCCGGTACCCATCCGGACGCGATGGACTGCCCGGGTGCGTACCCTGTCCGGATGGGCCTCCCGGCCCCACGGACGCCGAGCGTGGGGGATTCGGCCTAGTCCGCAGACCCACCTCAGGCGGCACCACCGAATCCCCTCAACGGAATCCCGCTCACGCACACCACCACCCAACAACGCGATCGCGCCGGATTCCGCACGGGGGATTCGGCCCAGTCCCCAGACCCACCTCA
>Ga0335076_10000889_pt1 | contig 28387 bp, 20 predicted proteins | sample Lox_Sample_25_FD_206717 | JGI IMG/M metagenome (GOLD analysis project Ga0335076, IMG submission 206717) | Soil microbial communities from Loxahatchee National Wildlife Refuge, Florida, United States - Lox_Sample_2.5 | ecosystem: Environmental > Terrestrial > Soil > Wetlands | place: USA... | reverse complement strand
GAGAAACTCATGCTAAACCTGAGGAAGGTAGTCCGGCTTGAAGAACGAGAGAGCGCGAACCCAGGCAACATTGGATCAACTGGATACTGCTCCGAAGGTCTTGGGTGGGGCTGGAACTGCCGGCTCAAGAAGCACTGGCAGACCGACCACGTCGGGAAATCGGAGGCCCCCGTCGGCCACCGCCAAGAAGAGAACTGCTGCGCGGCTAGGTAAACCACCGAAAGTGTGATCGGGTCGATGATGTAACGCGCCGAACGCAGCTTATGTGCGAGTTCCTCGACGGATGAAAACACGCGTTTGTTCTCTCGACGTGAACACTACACCGGCGGGAACCTATTGGCATTCGCCATCATGGTTTCCATCTCAGGGTCGCAATTTTTCAGGAAGCGCTCGCATCTCGCCCCGCAGAGCTACTCGAACCGTAAAGCGTTGGCTACGCAAGGAGCCATTTGACTTGAGAACTGATGTGGGTCACCACTGTGCCGCATCGCTTGAGTTTCAGCCAGCTCTTTCACTGATTTCACTCTTGCTGTCTGCCCGAGCAAAACGAGTCTTGTTTACCAATCACAACCTCGCTGACTCCGGGCACAAGATTGTTGATGCACGGGCAGAATTTCGCGGTAACGTTTGGGGTTCAAGAAGTGACGGCCCCGTCGCTCTATCGAGCGGCAAATTGTCATTTACGGATCCGAGTGTGGCTGACCTACCGAATCGGCAGCGCCTTAAAGACGTCGACCACCAATAGATTCACTGATCCCGCCTTGACTGCGCGATGTAGTCCTACACATCGCCGAAGGCGCATGCTTCACGATTGCATCAGCTGGCGGCTCGTTCATTTATTCCGATGTGGGGCAAAACCTAAACCCCTTCGCAGCGAAAATGGATATTGCAGCTGTTTTCGAAACTTAGGGGAAACGAAGATAGGCACAGAGCACGTTCTCAATTCCATTCAATGTTGGAAGTCCGACATCAAGCAAGATCACGTCTGGCTTTGATGCCTTAGCCTTCTGAACTGCGACCAATGCGTCCGCGACCTCGGCGATAATCTCTACCTTTGGTTGCCGCTCAAGGATCGAACGAGCAAACTGACGCCAGGGTTCGAAGTCATCGACGATCAAAACCCGAATTGGACCGCTATTCAAACCCGTCCATAGCGCGCGTCGCCTGAGCCAAATGTTTCAAGCGAGAAGGGCGGTTTCTAGAGTGGATCCGGCGTGCGCCCCCAAGTAATGGAAGTGATCGAGGGGAAGATAAATAAGGAGACCGCGGCTGGCCCATGTTGGAGCCGGGTTGTTGTGAGTTTTGCATGAAACGAATTGATCTGTGGGCATGTGCCGTGCATCAGTTCGCCTCAGGGCTACGATTGAGATCATGATTGTTCCAGCACGCGAGATGCACTTCGTCGCCGTTCTCCATGAGGATCGTTGGGCGTTCTTCATTGGTGATTGGTTGCTTGCAGATGGCACACGTGGGTTGTTTTCGAGTCTCTTCCCGCAAAGGGACTCCTTCTTGCTCGTACTGAATCGATGCTCGGACTCTACAGTTTGGTTGCAGTTCTGTCCAGTTACGGAGGTGAGCCTCCTGCCCCATAGATGCATGCCCTCCTTGTGCGCATAAGCCAGCCAATCTGATGCGTTGAGCACATTTGGATTTGCCTTAGTTCCTCGCGGGTCCGCCAGGCAATTCACCTCCGTAACCACATCAGAGTCTGTTGTTCTGCCGATCACATTCCGTGAGGAGCGCAATAAATGCGCGCTCCGCACCTGTCAACCCGATTGCCACGATGAGTATCGACGATTCGATTTGCTTTTCGATTGTGAACCTGTTGCCCGGGCAGCGACCAATGGTTTGCCCATTGTGCACCGTGAATACGGCAGTTTTTGAATACATTTCTCGCGGCAGCATTCATGATGAGGAGTTGAAAGGCCAGTGCTGCCTTGCCTGCACCCAACGGCTGCTGGCGACTATGGAGCAACTCGCGATTGCTGAGTGGACGAAGAACTTACCAGAACATTGAGGCTGGAGCACGGGTCCTGATCGCTTTGACGTCATCCATTGCCGAATCACAGTAAACCGTGTCTATGGTAAAGAAACAGGGCCAAACGAGTAGACCGAGGAGTGCCGACCAGTTTCGGCGCTGATGGTCCTTCTAGCTTCACGCCCGAAACGACTTGGGATCGATTCCAAGCTGTTTGAGCTTCGATTGCAGTGTCGTGCGAGGTAAGCCTAGGCGTGCCGCTGCTCCAGCCGGCCCGCTCAACTGCCCCCGGCTGTCGCGCAACGCAAGCAGAATGTGTCGACGCTCTGCCGCTTCGAGAGTTTCCTCAGCCGCCGTTGTCGTCCAAGCTAGCAACTCATGCAGCGGCGCTTCCAAAGTCTCTCCACGTGTGAGGATCACGGAGCGCTCGATGAAATTCTCAAGCTCGCGAATATTGCCTGGCCACTTCCAGCGCGTCAGGGTGTCCATTGTTTTCCGAGGAATACTGGTTATGGACTTACTCATTTTGGTGGCGTATTTCTTTACAAAGTGCTGTACGAGCAAAGGAATGTCCTCCCGGCGCTCGCGTAAAGAAGGCAGCCGGATGGGAAATATGTTGATGCGATAGTAGAGATCAGACCGGAACTGCCTGTCGGTTACACTCCGCGCGAGATCCCGGTTGGTCGCTGCAACCAGACGGAAATCCACCCTTAGGGTCTGCGTGCTTCCTAGACGTTCAAACTCCTGATCCTGAAGGACCCGCAACAGTTTGGGTTGCAGCTCGAGCGGAATTTCTCCAATCTCGTCAAGGAAGAGCGTGCCTCGGTCAGCGAGTTCTAGGCGTCCCGGCTTCCCGCTGACAGCTCCGGTGAAGGCTCCTTTCTCATGGCCAAATAACTCGCTTTCCAGCAGTCCGGAGGGAATAGCGGCGCAGTTCATCTTGATGAGACTCTCGCTCTTGCGAAGGCTCATGCGGTGCACGGCGCGGGCAATGAGCTCTTTGCCAGTGCCGGTCTCGCCGAGCAGCAAAACAGTGGCATCGGTAGAGGCAACCTCAGCTACCAGATTCATAACTTCTTTCAAAGCCTTGCTCTGGCCAATGAGTTCCCCGTCCAGCACGGAACTGATCTCTTGTTCGAGGTATAGCTTCTCTTCTCCTAACTTCTCCTTAGCCCGACGTAATTCCTCTTCGGCCAGCTTCTTCTCGGTGATGTCAGTGTTCATGCCGACCCATTCCAGCAGTTTTTCCGCCGAATCGCGAACCGGGACTACGCGCACCAGCATGTAGCGATAAAGGCCGTCGTGGCGGCGAAGTCGGGTTTCGAACTCGGCCGGACAGCCCGCTGCGACCGTGCTTTTCCAAACCTGCAGCGTTTTCTCGCGATCCTCTGGATGGATCGCGTTGAGCCATCCCTGTCCGGACATCTCCTCCGTTGTTTGGCCTGTGAACCTTTGCCACTCCGGCATGGACTCGCCATGCTGCTCGCCGTCCGGGGCCGAGGTCCATACGATTTGGGCGCTCGCCCGGATCAAAGCTCGGTAGCGTCTTTCCATGCGAAGCAAACTGTCTTGCGCCTGCTTACGATCGCTGATTTCGCGCAAGATTATCGTGACGATTCTGTTCCCACATTTGGAAATAGAGACTTCGATGGGAAAGGCCCGGCCATCTAACCGCAGCGCACACAATTCGCCCATCCAGCTTATGCCGCCGTCCGTACTGTCAATGTCGAAATATCTTTGGATCTGGCCCGCATGTGCTGCATGGAATAACTCAGGAATAAGCCGCTCCACAGATTGCCCTACCGCTTCTGCGACGGGACAGCCGAAAAGCTTTTCGGCTGCAGCATTGAACAGCGTTATTCGTTGCGCCTCGTCTACGCTAATGATGGCAATGGTCTCCGACTCGACTAGACCGGATAGGCGCTTCTCATTTTCGAACAAGTCCTTCTCAGTCTGCCGGTGGCCACAACGGTCGCGGAATACGCATTGCAACCGCCCGTCGGGCAATGCATGCATCGCAACCTCGGCAGAAAAGACGGTACCGTCCTTGCGCCGCAAGTGCCAATCCGTACCTATGTTAGAGCCCCTCAAAAGGGAGGCGATCTCTGGCAGGGAAGCCGATGCTTTTTTGGCCACGAAGATGTCAGCGATGTGCATATTGAGAATTTCCCGCCGCGCGTAGCCTAGCAGGGCCGCGCCCGCAGGGTTGACATCGTTGCAGCGGCCTTGTGAATCTGTCAGAAATAGCCCATCGCAAGTCTGTTCGAGCAGAATGCGATAGCTGGTTTCGCTGGCCTTCAGGGCGCTTTCCAGGTGTTTTTGCTCGGTGACATCAACAGCCGTCCCGGTTACGACAGGCGGTGCCCCCATTCCCTTCCGCAGTCGGTTGTGATACTGCCAAATGCGCCGTTCCCCGGATTTGGTCATGACGGCCAGAAGACCCCGGTCTTCACCGGTCTGACGAATGCGATTTAGGTATTCGTCGAATTGAGTGCGAAGTTCGGGAGCAACCAGTTGCCGCATCGGGATTCGCAATAGTTCCTCAACCGTATAGCCGAGAAGTCGCGCCGGAGCGGGGTTAGTGAACAGAAGCCGGCCCTCAAGATCGTGGATGCAGAAAAGGCTTTCACTATTCACGAGCAGCTCTTGATACCACTCGTTCGAGCACTCTCGGAGAACTTGAGTATCGTTCGACACTTAATCCTCGATGTTTACTTTCGTGGGAGATGTCGCTGCATATGACTCGAAGAGAATGATTCTACGTGAGCGATGTCAAGACGTAACTAGCTCAGCTGTGCCATTCTCATGGTAAATCCGTGTAACGTCGCTTGATGCAGAAATCGGAAATCTCGCGCGTCACAAGGGAGCCGTCAAGCGCCGCACAACTGCATGCCACAGATCGTGATCACGAAAGTTATGAATCACGTCCGCTTTCCTCACAAATCGCTTCCCAGCGATCCCAATATTGCTGTTGATGGTCTTTGGTGGTCACAGCCGCTATGGCCAAAACCCTGAATCGCTGTGACGAACCATGTATTCCCCCAATTGATCAAACTTAGATTCCGACTACTGCCCGTAAATCACCGCCGGCTAGCGAACGTGTAGACTCCGCGTCGGCAGAGGTGCCGAAATAACGGCACTAAGACCGCGCGAACTTTACCTTCTCCAAGAGCTGCCTGATGGAAGCGAAAGCAGTTACGCAATTCGCTAAAGGGGGGCTTAATTGCATCGGCTGGGGGAATCTCTGCCTGGTGAGATTTCGATGTTGCATGAGCTCCCGCTAGTGTTGTGCGTTTTCTTCCTGGGAAGTGCCTGCGGTGCGCTCCTGGTATCCCTGCATCGCTACGTCCATCGGGCCCGAATAGTTGATGAATTCACAAAAAGCTTACAGGCTCGGGAGCGCGCCTTACCCACGGTGCACGACTGTGGAGTATCCTCTGAAGAGAGAGGTCTATCCCGAGCAATCGATTAAGCCCAGTTCCAAGTTTTGTGGGATCTGCGGAAAGAATGCTGGGCTCGAACACTGCAAGATCGATGACCGTGGCCTCTCCGTTCATACGAGCTGCCATGAAAAGCAAATGCTATTGGGCGCGGCGACGCGTGAAGCTGAACTGTGGAGGCGAAACCTCGCGACGGGCAAGAGCGCCTGAGTCGATCTTTATCGAATTCCTTTGCCGGAGCAATGATTGAAAGTCGCTAATCTTCGATGCCAGGGCAAACGAGTGAATTGGGATTGCGGAGGCTGGAACATTTCCAACGCAGCTTGAGCCAACTCTCAGGCTGATCTGACGATTGCGTGGTAGTGAAGGTCAGCTCTTTGTTAAAGTGCACGGTCGCGCCTGCCGATGCACTGTTGTGGCCCTGCTTTTTCAGATATCCGACTTTCTCAACAGCAGTTCGAGCCGGGAGCAGGCTTTCTCCGAGGGATCGACCTGTATTCTCTGTGGAAAGCCAATCCTGCCGGCGCAACGGCCGTCAGTGTTAATGGAAGACGGAACACGAATCCACGTTTGGTGCTACGCAAAGAAGTACCCCGACTTGAGGTCCGAGTAGGTTGAGAGTTTCGTGCGATGGAGAATTATCCGGATCGTGGGCATTCTGACGACTGAGAACTGGTTAGGGCGCATGCTTTACTCACTGTGCTCTACCCCTGCGAGCTTACCCCCCTGACAACTTCTCCAACAATTCCTCTGGATGTTCGGCCTCACACCTCCTTCTCGTGGAAGCCCGCACCGAATTCGAAAATGAGTTTTCGATGAGAGCGAGCATCGCACTCCTAGATTGCGATTCGATTATTTTATGATCTATATCTTGCACAATCGCCTGGAGTTGCTTCACGTCTGCATCGGGATCACAGCGCTTGACCCTAGCTTTCCATCCTTCTACAGTTTCCAGCCGGCAAAAGCTCTCTCCTCCTGTCTCCGAATCAAGTAAGACGAATGCCAAGCACGCTGAATCAGTGAGCGCAATGTCCGGAAAATACGACAGGAAGAAGTAATCGAACTGTTTTCTTGGTGGCATCCTGGCCGCGTTTTTCTGCATCAATAGGTTAACTCAGTTGCATGATCGTTCGGTGAAAACCTGCAAAAGAAAAGCGCGGCCTCTGTTCATGGAATGGAGGGAGCGCCCGTTGCTGCCTGCACTCCTCGTTGCAAACACCTTGCTAGCGAATCCCGGTCGCTAACGCAGCCAGCCTGGAAAAGGGTGGCGAGGCGACTGTCGAAATGCGTCAATCAGCCCGCGCACCATCGATCGACGTTCAACTAAAGTTCGGACGAGTCCTTCCAGTTCGATCCATGCGCTGCTATACCAAGCAGGAGGGATTTCGCTGGCGACTTCCCATATCTTGTCGTCCTCGAATTGTTCAACTCTCGACAGCCAAGGTTCAAAAGAGTCCCACCCATTTACTTCTTCATAGACTTCGTTCTGGGCGTATACGCCGCGAAGTGGATTGTCTGGGAAGTTCCAATCCCCACCGTTGAAGCAGTAGCCATGATCGATGAAGGAAGCTACATATTTCCGCTGAACAGACATCTTCCAAAACACGGCTTGCCTCGCATCAGTATTTCCCAACCATTTGTCGAGAACCAGCACACCCAGGAAGTCTCGGACGTTTCGTACCCTAGGCAGGCAGTCGACGGGCATGTAGTCGAAGACCTGGCTTTTTGCTGGGTCGGCAACGTATCGGGATCCGAAGTGAAGTCCGGCTTCGCAAGGGACCGATGTGTGAGGAAGTTGCACCCGTAGTGTGGGCGCTTCGTCAACCAGCGATTGATTGACTTCCACGAATGCCGTCGGAGGAACCGGAATGCCGATCCGTTCTGCCAGGCCTGACGCCAACAGTTCGTTCGCCAATATGCGCGGGTTTTGCGGATTGTTCCGAAATTTGACGATGTAGAAGTTCCCGTCGGAACAGTGCATCAGATGGGATTGTGCGCCTCCTCGCATTCCACGAATTTCCAGCGTGGCCGCCACCGATGGTGTTGCGAATTCATTTCTAGTTGTCGAGAATGGTGCCATAAACAACTCCGTGACCTAAAGAGAATGAATTGAGGAATGAATACGTAGGACTTGAACTGTGGGCCATCTTTCCGATGAACGCGAATGAACAAGTAAGCAGCGAGACGATGTCGAGGACAGTTAGTATTAGAATGGGGATTGGAAGAAGCAGGATTAGTAGTTTTATTAAAGTGGAAATCCCGATTGGGTCGAGTTCGATCTCGCCTTTCGGGACTCGGTTTAGCTCCGCCACGAGCCGAATATAGCGGTCACAGCAGACTCCACATAAGCGTTAGATGTGCGACAAGGATCAAGTTCTTGTCGTAAAAAACGCGACATACTAGTTCTATTCATCGCGTTTCCTCGAAGCTTCCAGCCACATTCCCGTTTTGAATTCGCCATCTTCGACTTTCGTGCGATTCCTGTTGACGGAGCAAACGTAATCAGTCAACCTTACCCGTTCTGTTTAAGATTTGGATTGAGAATGCAGCGGAAAACGAAGCTATTACTTCGCGGAATAACACTTTTTAAGAGCCGCCGGAACACTGAACTTGCATCTCTCGTCCATCGAATCAACAGCATGCTTTGTGCAATCCGTCTTCACGCGGAGTGCCTGCAGCAGCATGCAGGATTTAGAGATGCGGCGGTCGAGATAAGTGATGCTTGCCGCGAAATACAAAGAGCCGTCGACGAACTCGCCAACATGCAAGTCTCAGACTCTGCTCCCGAGAGACACTCTTGAGGGAGCGAATTTCCACAGGCTGTGGATTTGGGATGTGAGATTTGTCACAGACACCGGAAGTGTCTTTGCCAGAGAATGACGTTTCCCTGGAACGACCTTTACGAGTCACAAAATGGAGGGCGAAAACAGCATGGAACCGGGTTCTCTCGTCTCGGGTCAGTTATTTCACCGGAAACGTCCAAGCAGATATGAAGGACATCCACGAGAAACTGGCTTGGTGGACTGTCTCGACACCCGTCAGTTTGGACTCAGTCAAGTCCGAATCTTGGTGGTCGACGATCACGCGGTCGTCCGCCACGGGACTGCGGCTTTATTGGCGACCAGACCGGAATTAGTTGTCGTTGGCGAGGCAGCAAGCGCAATGGAGGCAATTGCGACGGCTCTGGCAACGAAGCCCAATATCGTACTCCTGGATATTGGCTTAGGAGACGAAGGAGGCTTATTCGCGGCGCAGGAGATTTATCGAGTATGCCCTACGGCTTGCATAATCGCCTTTAGCGGCAGTGATGATCCCGTCCACGTTCGTGGGGTCATCGCGGCCGGCGCCAAGGGATATGTCCTCAAAACCTCTCAACTCTCGACGATATTCTCCGCCATCGCGGTGGTTCTCGCAGGACGCAGATTTCTCGACCCGGGGTTGTCCGACCTCGTTATTTCACAACTTGAGTTGTTCCCGGAGGTCAGTCGCAGATCAAGCCATGTACTGGCGCCCCGCGAAACTGAAGTGCTCAACCTGCTGGCTTCTGGCCACACATATCGCGAGATTGCGGAAATGATGCAGATTACGATTTCCAGCGTAAACGCACACCGAAAACGAATTTACGACAAACTTGGACTCACGAGCAGAGCGGAAGCAGTTCGTTACGCTATCGCTCTGGGGTCGAACTGTGCTCCTAACAAACGGCTCCCAGTTCCCATTCACGACCATGATAGGAATTCGACGATGTCCAAAGAATCTTCCCGACGGGCAGTTTAAATGAACAAGCCTGAACAGGGTTCCGCAGTTTCGGACCAGCGAAGTGTACTGATTGGAGCCTCAAAGGGAATAAGCCACGGCCGAAAGCGTCCTGACGCAAAGGCATTCCTTGGTATAGCGCTTACGGTTTTGGGTTTGCTCGCTTGCTGGCTTAGTCTGCGCCAATCAGCCGCGTACGAAGATCTAGTTGCTGAGAATCTCACCATCCAATCTTCAACCGAAAGCCTGCTCGCGGGGACGATCGAAGTTGCGAGTGGGGCACGTGGATACGCAGCAACTGGGCAGGAGCGTTTCCTCAAGTCCCTTAGTCACGGTGAAGAATCGATCGAGCACCATCTCAAGATACTCGAGGCCCTCACGCGGAAGGTGCCGGAAGAAGGAATACGATTTCGTAAGACGAAGACCCTAATCGAAACCAGACTTCAAGTCGCGCACGAAACCGTCGCCGAGAGGAAAAAACTGCGAACTACTCCTTCAGCCGAACTTCTTTTTCGAGGCGAACGAGCGATGGAGGAGGTTGGTAAGAGCGTTCAAGAGATGGAGGACGCTCAAATGCAACTTTTGGATCAACACCGGAAACGCGCGCTGCAGGCCCGTGCTGCCACCGGCGGGATCGTGTTTGTGATCCTTGCAGCGGGAATATTAATGTTATTTGTCGTGGGTTCTGCGAGACAACAGGCCCAAGAAGAATTGTGGTTGCTAAAGGCCGCGCTGGAGGCGACTGCAAACGCAGTGTTGATTACGGACCGAAAAGGGGTCGTCGAATGGATAAATCCAGCTTTCTCCAATCTAACTGGCTACTCGCCGGATGAGGTCATCGGACGTTCTCCGAGCTTTCTTCGCTCGGGCAAGCACTCGACCGATTTTTATCGGGAGATGTGGGAGACCATCATCTCAAATGGCGTCTGGAGTGGTGAAGTGATAAATCAACGCAAAGACGGCAGCCACTACACGGAGGAGATGACGATAACGCCGGTGCGGTCGGAGGGGGGCAGATACACACACTTTGTTGCAATCAAGCAGGACATAACGGAAAAACGACAACTTGAAGAGAAGTTCCGGCAGGCGCAGAAAATGGAATCAATTGGGACTCTGGCCGGGGGAGTAGCGCACGATTTTAACAATTGGCTTACGGTCATACAAGGAAACGTCGATATGCTCTACGACCTTCTTGGAGACAAGCTCGTTTTGTGTTTAGAAGAGCTAAAGGAAATCAGCTCGGCGGCGAAATCTGCGGGGAGTTTGACCAAACAATTGTTAGCCTTCAGCCGCAATCAAGTACTCCAGCCTCGAGTGATCTCACCCAACGCGATTATCTCTCAAACAGCCCATTTGCTGAATCGACTGCTAGGGGAGGATATAGTCCTTGATCTAAACCTGGCTTCAGACGTCGGGAACGTGAGAGTGGATCCTTCCCAATTGCAACAAGTCATTTTGAATCTCGCCGTCAACGCTCGCGATGCCATGTCAAAGGGCGGAACTTTAGCGATCTCAACATCAAATTTCAAGACATTATCCGATATAGGCGACAGGCAGAAAATTCTGCAGCCCGGCGCCTATGTGAGGCTGTCTTTGCGCGATACCGGAACCGGAATGGACGAAATCACGCTGCGTCACGCCTTCGAACCATTCTTCACAACCAAATCTCAGGGCCGGGGCACGGGTCTGGGTCTCGCGACCGTTTACGGTATCGTGAAACAGAGCGGAGGTTGTGTTTTTCTGAATAGCGAACTCGGAAGGGGTACAGAAGTCGAAGTCTTCCTGCCTTCCGAGGAGCAACAGATCAGCACGACATGCGCTCCCAATCCAAAAAGGTCAGCAAGAGGAAACGAATCCATCCTGGTTGTTGAGGATAATGACCCTCTGAGAAGACTGGTATCCAACGGCCTCCGCAAGAGTGGCTACGCCGTGCTGGATGCGGCAAATGGTGAAGAGGCTCTGACCAAATGCAATGGCCAGCCGGTTGATCTGTTAATCACGGATTGCATCATGCCAGGAATGGACGGGGCTGATTTATCGAGACGTCTAAAACGGCTGCGTCCTAACCTAAATGTTCTCTATATTTCCGGACACCCGGAGGAGACGCTCGGTGACAAAGGTGCTGTCGACCCAAATGTGATGCTTTTGAAAAAGCCTTTCGACATGGCAGATCTGTTGCTTATGGTGAGGAGGACTCTCGAAGCTTCGACAGCTGCGCTCGCTTCTTGAGTCTCTCGGACATGAATAACATTTTGACCAAATCGATGCTCCTTCGAACGTTCTCAGTGAGCAGGGAAGATGAAACATGAATAGGACGCAGGAATTCGGATACTCCATCATTCATTATTTGCCCAGTCCAGAACTGGGTGAGCTAGGCAGCAAATTGATGCTCGCGCTGGTTGTGTTTCCGACTGGGAATCACGGGACCGGAAAGCTGTACGTCCGTAAGAGCAGACTGGAAAACCTTGCGGAATTTGGCGGTCAAGCAGACGTCAGCTTCGTTTCTGAGATCTTGTACGGGATCGGGGCCCGTGTGAGTACCTGTGCTGATCCCGAGACCGCTTTCGCAAAAGTTGCAGCACTACTCACTTTTACCGAGTCGGGGCTGGCCCCTTCGCCAGTGCGGAAAGCTCGAGGCGATTCAATTGAAGATGCGCTGGTCCATGCAGGGTTCGACCCACAGGAATTCGATTTGGTCTTCCCAGAGATTCCGATAAGCTCGACAATCCACTAGGTCCACTTCGAAAGGACGACCGGATTCCCGTGGAGTCGAATAATATCCGGCCCAATCTCGACCAGTCCGAAGCCCATGCTCTTGAGCCTTGTCACCCGGCTCAAGGACAACACGAATGGCGAATCCTGCAAGAAGAGGCTACGTGTACCAGAAAGTTCCAACCAGCCAGCCGACCTGAGTGGCCCAGCGACGGCTACTTATCGAAACGACGCTGTTGCTGGGCACGCTTCTCTCTGCGGACACTGGGACAGCTTCGTCATTACGTGGCTCAGTTCGCGGACGGGCACACCTGTGAACAATTTCCGCACCTGGCTAAGGGTTTTGATCGAACAAACGCCATTTGACTGCATCGTCATTGCATTTCGAGATTGGTCATCGTTCATGGCTGCGGTCGCCATCACCGGCCGTAGCGTCGCATGGCAGGCCTTTGCTGAGGGGGTCGCACTTTTTGAAGCAGGGAGCTTGACCTGGTCTAATATTCCAGTGCTCCGGCCGCGAGAACTGCGAACAGCTCCCCCCGTTTTCGAACTCGAATGGTGCTCCGCTTTCAATGGAGCAGTTCTCCGATTCGGTCTACCAGTTGACCGCAATCGAACGGCTTGGCCATCACCTGAAAGGGACAGAGTTCGCAGCCTGGCCTTTGATTTATCGTTTCAGCGGTTTCGATGCCGGACATGAGCAAAACCTTTGCCCCCGGACAGGTCTTGCGAGCTTCCAGCGCCAACTCGACGCCATCGACACCTGGCATGTTCACGTCCGACAGAATCAGTGCTACATCGACCCTGCTCAATATCTTGATCGCCTCAGCGCTACTGTAGGCGGCGAGAGCGCAGTACCCCTGCTGTTCCAGAACTATTGCCGCCGCATTCGCGATACCGCGCTCGTTATCGACCACAAGTACGATCCCTTTCATTCGAATCTCACAAGCTGAAAAGTGAACCCCAACCCGAACCATGTGCGCGCTGTCACAAGGTCTAGTGATTGATAACACGCAAGTCACATCTTTCATCGTTAGAAGTTGTTCACGAAGAATGCAACGGCATTACCAATGGACGTAGGCGAAAGACGCGCTCTCGCTTCGATGGCGCATCTAAAGGTGTCGAGTTCTGAGCAGTTGACTGGGCGAATCCTTTAGCGCCCGAGAGATGATGCTAGATTGGTGCGTCGATTGCACACTTTTAGGGAGAGCGGCGCAGTGGCGGTGCCGCATGCGCAGCCAGTGGGCGCGATTTCCGTGCAGGACCAGACCTAGCCCCGCCAATAAGGCGACTTAGGCCCCATACTCGGCGCACTGGAGATCGCGTCCGCTCTCGAACCTCGGGACGAAGCGTCGCCGGAGTACCGACATGTCGGCACTGAATCTGCGACAAATCGCTGTCTTTCTGATCCTCTGTATTGAGGCGACAAGAGTTAGTCGGTCTTTATCAAAGGGACCCGCAACTGCATGATTGAGATTGCCAGTGGCCGGTGACTTTTCGATGATGCACGATTTCCCGACAATTGAACGTATCCTTTTCTTTAGAACTGCCTGCGGTGCGCTCGTTATCTCTCTACACCGTTACGTCCATCAAAGCCGGATACTTGATGACTTCACAAAGGCCTGCGGCACGCCAACGTGCCCTGCTCGCTTTGGACCACCCAATCCCCAACAGAACCTGGGGAGTTCATGGTTCGCGATCAGTGGCAGGATAACCGCTCACAGGGAGCGTTGTGCCGATGAGTCGCACTGAACACTCCGATCCATCTTCCTTGAAGGTCACAGGGACCGACGACAGTGCTTTTGTCTACGAAGTCCTCGCCGACCACTTCCCGTGTCGCGATGTGCGCGACCTCTCGATGTCGGAACTATCTTTCCTCATCAGGCAAGCTCAACGGCTCAAGGAGGCACGACGGTCTTAGTCCGTCTGTACTGTCCCTCCGTTCCAGTGAATCAAGTTCTCTACCGATACAGGGGAGTATGAATTGCACGACGAATCGCTAGAGGACCCCTCCCATGAATGATGGCTTCCGTTTTCAAACACTGATTGACCTAGCATTCACAATTTGCGATCGCTACGGTATCGGCATGAACAACACGTCCAATGCCCCCGCCGTCGAGCGCGCAGTTGTCGCTGCACCCCGCGCACGCCATATTACAATTCCTGCACACGAACCCGGGCTGGCATTGAATTCTCAGCCTGAATGGGCAAGACGTGCTGCATGCTAGGCAAGGGGTGAACATCCCTACCCAAAGTTCTGGTTCGTTAGTGGGCTTTTGATCCCTATCCTTGGTCATCCACGCGGGCTCAACTTCGTCCTTGAGATGCTTAGCTTCGACTCCTTGCCATCGCGCACCGCCAATGTTCGCGTGCGGTACCAACAAACTGAGTACTGAGCTAGAATTCAAGGACCTTCGATTGATGTGCCACGATGGCCAAACGGGGCCAAACAACAGCCTCGAACGGGCTCATCCCTTCGCATGGCGTGATACGCGAACTCCTTATTGGAGACGATCACTGCAGTGTGGCACCAGGAATGGTCCCGATTTTCCTTGTTCATCTTCTTCTAAGGTGCCGTTAGACTAGGTGCCGCAACTGGAACAAGTGGCTGACAGGGTAATCTGGATATCTTTTGAGGTCGGCTTCCGGCTCGTAGAGCCGCTTTCACTCGAGTGATGGTGATCACGGCACATTGATGGGACCCGATGTTACCGTGTCTATTCAAGGCGGCAGGCTAGAGCGCGGTAGCATTGAGTTCTGAGACGCTTCGTACATGCTCTGCCGCCTTTCTGCCGTTGTAAGAAGCGCAGCGGCTGGCAGCGGTGAACTGCGCACTCTTTGAGGGGTTTTATCGAGTGGGTCCGCACCCCAGAACCGCCGTCCTAAACGGAACTGTGACCCTCCCCACATTTTTTTTCGATACGGGAGAACACCGCGCGGATGTTGCAGTGTGGTAGACGGATGGCGAGACCTGAGGTCCGATACTTTTTGTTGGCCACGACAATATCTACGCCAATTGGCGAGGACTTCGACGACGCGAATGCGCGTGCTGATGTGTTCAGATGATTGAGAGATTGAGAATTCTCTTCCAGTGGATTACGTTTTTTGATTCGAAAGGCGAATTTGGGTTGAAACAAGGACGAAGTTTGCAATTATTCTCGTTAGTGACCCAGAACTTACATGGAGACTGGTACAGCGCATGGGGGCACTTCATTAGCCACACGTGCGGGGAACGCTAGTGAAAAACGTCTCCATGCAGGATGATGTTTAGCAGATCCGGACGCAAGCACGTACACCAAATCCTTTAGAAACCGGGAATCTCCACATTCGAGACGACGACGTTCGAATCGCTGCTCTCCACATTGTTTGAATCTATTGATCTGGCCGTATAACAGTATGAATTGCCACTCGTTATAGTCGAATCTGTGTACAGCGTACCTGCCACCGGAACGACATTAAGTTTTACGAACGATCCGCACGAGCTTGAGTAGAGCGCTCGGTAGACGTTGTAGCCGATGACGTTGGGTGACGTGCTCGCGTCCCAGCCCAGCGTCAAATTGTGGATAGTTGCGGGTGCACCGTTACCTGTGAGGGCCGCGCTTGTGGTTGTTGACTGCGCATTGCTTTCCACTGATAGCGCAGCGCTTACGACCCCGGTGACTTGAGGACTGAACGTAATCGTAAAGGGTACACTTTGCCCTGCCCCGATCGTCACAGGCAAGGGCAGCCCGCCAATACTGAATACTGGGTTGTTTGTGATTGCGGAGCCGACGGTGATATTTGCTCCAGTAGCGACAAGCGATCCCCGCGCACTGCCACTTGTACCAATGACAACGCTGCCCAAGTCGATCGTCGCTGGATTGATCGTGAGTTGAGCGACAGGCGCGCTTCCCGATCCATCGAGCCGAATGACCAGATCTGAATTTGACCCGGTCGACCTCACGGTGACACTCCCGACAGAATTCGTTAGCGACTGGGGAGCGAAGCTGACGGTCAGCTTCATGGTCTGCGAGGGGCCGAGGATCAATGGTGTCGCAATATCGCTGACGCTGAATCCCAGGCCGGCCACTAATAGTTGCGAAATAGTGATACTAGTGCCTCCGGCGTTACTGATTGTGCACGACATTAAGGAGGAGGTTCCGAGAGTGATCTTCCCGAAACTCAGACTGGCGGCAGTTGTGGTCAGCACACCCCGTATCACGGCCGTGCCCGATAAAGGCAGCGTTAACAAGGGATTCGAGGCATTGGAAGTTATTGTGACCGTTCCACTGGCTTTCCCTGCCAACTGAGGAGCAAAGGTGACTGTCAAAGTCTTACTCTCTGAGCGGCCCAGAGTAAACGGAACACTTGCGCCGCTCAGTTCGAAACTATCGCCCGCCAGCGTCACACCCGAGATTGAAACCTTGTTCTCGCCGCTATTTGTCAGAATTACCTTCCCGGAATTCGTACTTCCGCTCAGTACAGTGCCGAATGCTTCTGACGAAGGGCTGAATGTAAGCTTGCCGCGGGCTGCTCCGCTCGATCCATCCTGCGAATTGCCCTCGCTCACACTTATCCCTTGGCAAGAGACGAGAATTCCTACAAATAAAAGTACGACTAGCGGTAAGAATAGTTTATTCCAGAGTTTGAGGCTCATTTCGAGGGTCATAATGTTCTGCCCTAAGGCAACATCTGCATAACGATGGTCTATTACTTTGTACCGGTCGCATATCGCGACGCCAAATCAACGGAGAGAACCCTTAAATGAGAGGGTGGGTTAGGTTCAGAGCCAGGGTTTTCCGGTTGCTCCAACATCAAAGGCTCGACGGTGATCGGAAGCGGGTCCCCAGCGTGGATTGGCACAATATTGCCGTGCAAATCCCTATATTGGGAGTATCCATCGGGGATTATGTAGGAAACCCCGCCCTCATCAGTCGTCCACACCCACAGAGCTGTAGTACCGCTCGGTTCGACGAAGTCGCAGGTCCAGGTCTCGGCACTGTTGCTGCAAGGTTTGGGAAGCGTACCTCCAGTTAGAAGACCTTCCATAGCGACGTAATCATTCTGGCTCAGCTCAACATCTCCGACCGAGAGCATGTACGAGTACCAGAAAACACCTTGCACACCGAAATTGGCCTGCAAAATCAGCTGCAGCCGGGCCGTGAGACCCGCACAATCTTGAGCGCCTAACACACACGTATAGGGGCTCGTGTTGTTGTATTGCGTCTCCGTAATCCACATTGGGAGCTCAGCCCAACCTGCGGTTGGCGTACAACCCTTGCCGGTATTCATGCAGGTCAGATTGGTTATGTAGGCGATTTTCGATTCCGGGGCTCGATCCCCGAGGTAGACGTGCGCCGCGTAAACCTGGGAAAGGATTCCATGGCTCAACTCCTCAGCCGTCCAGGCATTCATCCAAGTCTGGTAGCTGCCACAATTGCATATTTCGGGTGCGCTGATCGTGATGTTCGGATAGTTGGTTTTGATATAGGAGACGACGGGCGCCGCGAGTTGATAAAGCTGCTGCTGCGTCCCTCCCCAATAATGTGGGCAGCTTGGCTCGTTCCAGATGCCCCAATATTTCACGAAATCGGCCACACAATAGTGATTGCCCCCGCTCTCGCAGTGGCCAAGGAAGTCTCTGACAAACTGGATGAAGCTAGGACTTCCGTTGGCTGTCAGGTCAGCCGGAGGTCCACTGCACCCGTGGTGGCTTTGTGTGCAGTCACCGCCGGCAATGCCCGGTATGTCCGGCACCCAGCCTGCGGTGTACCAGACCGCTGGCACATTGTGAGCGCCCCACTGCTCGAGCCACGCATCAACTTTCGTCCAACTATATGTTCCAGTAGTGCCATCCCATCCGATCATTACATCTCCCCATGCGATGTAGGTGTCCCACGCCCGAGCGACTGGCGGCACTTGGACCGAAGGCCAGGTAACTTTGGGACAATTCCCCGAAGCTAAGCCACACTGGAAACCAAAACTGTTAGGCGTGACGGAAGTTTGCGCGGCAGCCAAACCATGTAGCCCAGCAATCGCCGTTAGCGCGGGAATTAGAGCTGCAAGCCAAGATTTTAGATTTCTCATATTCTCCTGCCAGAAGGCGCTTACACCCGTGCACAAGAGACGCCACCGGACGGGGTCGGACGAGCACTCTAGGCCGTACTCACTCTTGCTTCGTTCTAACTGGGGAACTATTGGTTAGCAGCTGCTGGACGAGCATTGGTGCCAAAGAAGCGTTCCACAATCGCTTAGCAAGCGTTGCAGAAGGGAAGAGGCTCCCATTCCTTCCCTGGAGGGGCCGGCATTACCGTCTTAAGGAACCAACTTAGGCCGGGCTAGAATCGGTACATCAGCGTAAATTCCGCGAAACAATCGAAATACTTGTTACTGACTTGCTCGCGCGTCAAAGGGATATTTGTCGGGTCCGTTACGGTATCGTGGAACCTGTATATGCTAATAGTTTCTCGATAAAAGACATGCTTTTTTGCCTGCGGCGAAGGAGCATAAAAGCTAAATTGAATGCCGTGTGAGCTGTTTTGCTTGTCGCTTCCCGAGCTTAAGTAATCTGCCCCAATTCGCATCGTGAAATCGTCGTGGCATCCGGTTTCTTTACAGTCCCCTGTGAAAAAGTCTTTGTACATGCCTAATCTCGGACGTGAACCGCTCTTTGTATAATTTGTGGTTGATAATTGCGACCATCCGTATCCACCCCCAAATGCCCAACCTGACGAGAGCCGATAATATGCTGCACCATCAAGCCCGCGATCGTGCCCCTTGGGGTTTGGCTGGGTACCGTCGTTCGTCTTATGCCCATTGTCGTATGCCGCATTAGCGTCGAACGTGAGATGTGGTGACTCGAGTCTCATTCCAGTTCCTGCGAGCCATGCGACGGGTGCGTAGCCGCCACCCATCAGCTCAGGGCCAACAAACACATACGGGCGCGGCACCCAGTCGCTAATGTCAAAATCCTTAGGTCTTTGTTCGTGAACTGCATTCTGGGCAAAGAAAGTCCCGCAACATAGAATCATTAGCACGCTGTAACGATGCATCTCTGGCTCCTGATGTAGCCAAGATCGGGAGCAAAGCATCGTCCAGTTTGATGAGCTAGGACGAAACGAAAGTACGGCCGCGGTAGCTTCAGAAGTCGTATCGAAGGGTTGGTCAGCCAGTTTGGTGCCGGCGCTATCGCGACTTTGTCTTCCTGCGTGAGTATGATATTTGGATCAGCAAACTTCCAGGTCGCGATCGCCGAATGGCCAGAGAAAAGTCGACGAAACAGTTATAGAGGGTGCCGCGAAATTCTTTGCAGATGAGAACAGCACCACAGAAGCAGTTCCTTTCTACTGGTTCACGATTCAACTCCTCGCCACGGTGGCCGGACAGACGAGTCGATGGCTGCCTGGCAGATAAGAGATCACTCTTCCACATCCTCACTCGCAACAGCCTGCGGTTTGATGTGAAGAGAGTATTTTGCGGAACCGGATGTGCATCCAGTGTACGAAGTAGAGTAGGAAATTGGACCAGTTCCCGCCGACCAGAGCGCAATCTGGCCTGTTGCAAAACTGCCACTCTTCCCTAGCGTGAGACGACTACCAGAAACTCCCGACCCGATTAATGGCACCCGCAGAGATTTCGTTCCGGCGGTGTCTTTCCAGCTAACAGTAAGAGCAACAGCAGCGGCTCCGGGTGATTTACAGGACGAATCGGATGCCAAATAGTAGGTAATCAAGTAATGGCCTGCACCGCAATCCGCGGCAGTACACAGTTCTGAATTCTGTATTGCCTTAGTCAACCCAGTTGTCGCTGGCGATTCTGGAAGTTCCTCGGGTTCCGGCTTTTTGTCCAGAATGCCCTTCCCGACTAGGCGTGGTCTGATCGGACTGGCCGGTTGTTTTGGCAGGCCTCGTACCGCTCGTGCTTTAGCAGATGCGCAGCCGGTGCACGTTCCTGTGACGATAAGATCTCCATTGATGACAACTGGAACGTTGAATGTCTTAGCTGACGCGGTCAATGCCTCCTGCGGTTGACCATCTGGGAATTTATTAATATATTCCCGAATCTCTTTCGAGGCACGCTGGTAAAAAGTATCGATGTGGCCGTCGTAGCCAATGTCAAGGTCTGCTAGGTCCGCGGATGGCCTGTGCATGGGATCGGCCCATGTCTTGCCCCAATTGCTATCGCCAAGTGTGATAAGCGGGGAGAAACTGTACCACGGTCCTTGCATCCCAAGATTGAGTCGACCCTTTAGACCGGGGGCGGGAACGTAAGGCGTGTTGAAAGCTTTTAGAATTGTGGCTCCCGGCACGCTAGTCGACCCCGTATCTATTGCCGATATGCCTGCGGCTGCAGGTACAGCGGCTCCAACGTTGATTATCGTCTGTGCCTGGCCAGTGATGATACACGCTGGGAGTGTACTCACGATTGCGGTGGCGCCTAGGACGTCAGCAGTCAATTGTTGCTCAAGAACACTACCAAATGCACTGGATATGTCTTGGGCTTGTCCCATCACGATCGCGCCCGGCCAAAAATCAAGCAGTGGAAGATAAATATTGCGTGAGAAATCCTCCCCGGCATTTAGATACGAACTGAGAGCTTGACCGTTGTCCGTAAATTGGCACGTTCGAGACCCGCATGAAGACTGCTGAACTATTGTCAGCAGATAGTTTCCGGTGCCTTCAGGAAAAGCGCCTGCGCCGTCAGTCACCACTTTTAGGATTTTATAACTAGATGCCCCGGCAATTCTGGGAAATGTACCAGTAATTGGCCCCGAACCGTTGGTCCAAGCGTACCCAGCCGGCAGTGGAACTCCATCACCGTAGGTCGGGTGTACGGGAGCGACCCAATACATCCATTTTTGTGAGCCGGAAGAAGCGCCCCAATTGGGATAAATGCCAGTGATTCCGTTCGCAGCAGTTCCTTTCAGACTGACCTCTCCGCCTTGATTGATGATCCCCGCAATACCAACGTTTCCGAGCGGATTTTGTTGCATACACTCTTCGGAAGTTTCGTAATAGACGCTATCGGAGACAAATCCTCCGTATCCCCCTCTTCTGTGGCCCACGCGCACCGCAAAGAAAGACCAACCTTGAATGACACTGTTGCTGATGGTCAGACCGTTCCCCGATTGCCAATCTACTCCGGAACCATTGCACTGCAGTGACATGTTAAGATTCTTTAACCATCCAACTGCAGACCACTTATTGAAGGGGCCCGGGGCCGTCACATATGCACCACAGAAATTTGCGTCACAGCGTACACCACGTCCACTGGAATCCAATCCGTCCAACGTAAAGGCTTGGTCATCATCCACCTGAACGTATGTACCAAAGCTGTTCGGGCCCGTTGGGGCGAGCGTAGACACTCTCTGAATGAGCGTGCCTTGCCCGTTATCTTCGATGAATGCACCGGCTCCGTAAGGAACCATTGCTTTTCCGCGGGGATTTATTAAAGTCACATTGACAGAAACGTTTGAGTTTGCCGGGTCACCTATATAAATGCAACTGGTAGTTACGTAACAATCGAGCGTCGATCCCGTGAAGTCTATAGTGATATCCTTCAACCGAATGGCAACCGGTGCGTATATTGCGTACTCTCCCGGGGGAACAATAATATTCCCTGAGTGGGTTGCTGCATTGGAAGCCGCAATCGCTTCCTGAATTCCCGAAGAAGCGCTTGATAGCGTGTACCCAGAAGGGTGCGGATCAGCAGCGGTGAACTGAAGAGTGCCAGATTGTCCATCGCCTTTGCATGTGCCTCCCGTAACCTGTGCCGCTTCTGCAGCACCAGCGCCACTAATGTAGACGTAGAGTGACGGATCAGATGCGTTTACTCCGGGAGGACATTTATCCAGTGCCACCGTATTTGTCCCGACGACGATAGCTGGGCCGTTAATTGGCTGGTTCCATTGGTAGGCTGTAGAGTTGGACTGTCCTGAAGACGGGCTCGAACCAGAGACTCCAACTACGCTTGGAAACTGTTGACCGCTGGCGAAATTGATCGTTCCATCCGAATTGACGCTAAAACCAGTTTCATTCGGAGAATCCGTCCCGCTACCGAAGAGAAGGCTTAGACGATCGGGTACGCTCGTTGTGCTATTTGCTGGTTCCGATTGCCATCTAAACCGGCGATCCTGAAAAGAATTCGTGCCAGAATCGAACACTCTTGATTTGAAATCCACCGCAGGCGAAATCTGTCCCGTGGTTCCGGTCGGAGGAGGACCTTCCAGGGAGAGCCCTTGACTGAATAATTGCTGCGCGGAGAACCGATTGCTCGACAGAGTCTGCGCGAAGTTCTCGGGGCCAAGTCCATGAAGAAGGTCGGCATTGAGATTTTGCACCATCACCGGTGATTGCACCTGGAATGGAGCGCCTGCAGTCGCGTCTGAAACGAACGATGGCCCCACAGAACCGGTTGCCTCAAACGAGAGCGCTTCTGACACTGAGAGATTGGCGCTTCCGTCGAGGGCAATTGCAGCATGCCCTTTCGCAGATTCGGGCTGCGATTGCCGCTTTGACAATGCTTGATAGTCCTTGATCGAAAGGAATTCTTCAGCACGCCTGCCGCCGAGACTTTGGGCATCCGCGGCTTCTAGCGCATAAGGAACACTGGTTAACAACACCCGAGGACGCTCAATGCCGTCATCGGTGGATATTCCTAGCCAACGTGCTTCTGTTGATTCGAACTGCTCCAGCGGAATCCCTTGTGAGCTTGACGCTCCCAAGAATGCGGCGAAGTGCCCTTTCGTGTCGACCATCACATTTTGTGACTCGGACCAAACTGGAGATGTGGTAGTGGCATCTTTGTAGAGCGAAAATCTCACGCCGACAATACCGGACAACGGAGTTCCGCTTGAATCGTACAAGTATCCTGCGTATTTGATTGTGCGCGGGACATCTCTATCTTCTGGCGACAAAGACTGCGGTACGTACTGCTGGGCGGGACCGCCCGCAGCCTGCGCATTCATGATGGAAGCTAACCCAATAACGAGTAGATTAAGCAGAGACATTAATCTCATCGACGATTTCCCTTCACGTCTGCCTGCCGCGAACACAAACGATGAACTTCATTAGCTGTATTAAATTCTGAGCGTCGTGTAACGCACATAATGTATCGGCACATTTGGCATGCACTTCACTTCCCAATCTCCCCAAAGCTAGATGGAAAAATGCACGCCCGCCAGTCGCAGTGGCGAATAGGTGGAGTACGCCTCGTACCGGGCCTACCGGCAAGAACAAAGATAATCACCAGGCGCCGAATGAGCAGGAGCACAGGCAGTCACTTGACGCGGACTCTTTCCTGCTAAAAGGGCCTTAGTTATCTGGGCTCGGTGAGGTGGGGAAGACGATCCGGGACACCTTATCGCGAGTACTCCTGGGCATCGTCTATAGGCGTGGGCCGCGAATTTCATTCGACCGATTGAAGGGTGGACTACGATCGCGCCCACCGCGACTACGCCCACTGTCCAAGCCCATTGAACTTTACAACGGGCCCCGGGGAAACCCACATCTTCGTCATACTGCGTCTGCAGTAAGGGTCTGCCGGGACTCTAGGTAAACCTCTTGTACGCTTCGACTGATAGGGGTCGGCTCTTATTTGATACTCCTCTCAACTTACCCTTACCACACGACGGTCACCGACCCGCATAGCGTCGCAATAAGAACCGAACAGAAATCGCAATTGCACACGGTGGGAGTATGGGGATTCTGGCTGATGATTCGGCACTAGACCGGAAAGTGCGTGCGGCTCCCCAAGCATTAGCTCATCGAATGACGGCTAGATTACGCCCGATCTTCTGGAGATGGTGCTCCTTGTGCGAAGTTCACAACGGCCTTTTGGGGTGAAATTGCACGGCCCATAATTAAGGCAGATCATTGTGCATCTATAGTAGACTCCCGCGCTTGTTCCGGCCGAGTCGGCATCATAATTCGATGTTTTACTCCGAACATATCGTAGTCTGTGAACAATCCGCGACACCAAAGGTTTTCGGGCTCAGCTTGCGTCGTGATTGTGATTGGGATTAGGTACTGCATTCCATCCTTCTGCAGCCAACCATAAGTGACGACTCCCCTGTATTTTTCATTTGGCCCTGAAAGATCAAAGGTCTCGGAAATTCTCAAGATGGTTCCCGACTCGTCGGTCCAGACTTCGCCGTGGCAGTCGTATGATTTTGGCGGACGATGCAGAAGGTAGCGCAAACTAAGAATATATCGAAACCTGCACACATCGTCCTCGGCTTTCGCGGCATACTGGAATACGTGGATGGTTTGCCCATTCAGGACGGAATCCGGCGCTTGATGGATTTTCAAGTTAAGCTCAGTCCCAACCCTTTCAGGGAGCTCAGACCACTCACCGCCAGGAACGATCCAACCATCTAATGGCGGGAAAGGAACGGCATCGTGGAACTTCTTGCTGCCGGGGCGACGCCAACGCTGCCGGTCGTCAACGATAAGCGTCTCGTATGCGTCCGTCATATCTGGAGGATTGTTGCCGCGACCCCAAGAAAATGTTTGGATCGCCGTGAAGTTACGCATGGAGTCGGCGAGGTTCTGCGCGGTGAGACGCAGCGTGACTACTGCGGATGGCTCCATCGGGCGTTGCGAAAGAGTGTTCGCCTCAGGCAAGACATAAGGAGGGTATAAGTCTGCGGCAACCGGAGAGACGAACACTGTCTTCGGAAAAAGCGCCACTTGCAGGTAAGGCTGAGCCCGCCTGACAAAGTCCGAAAGCTCCTTGGTGGGGACTGCGAGAACTACGCCTTCGTGGTCGCCTATGCCGCTTAATATGCCAACGATCTTTTTTGATTTGCCGTCAACCACAATGCCGCCACTAGCGCCGCCTACCCGACCTTCCCGGTAGCTGAAAGCGAGCAGACCCTGAGATGTGTGTCCCAGGAACTTGGCCTGCCAGCACACCAGGGCACGCCTGGGATTCATGTTGAATGGATAGGCGTAGATCTCGACTTCGGAACTGATCTTCAGATCGTCGGTATCGAAGCCGATGCCATGGAAATGCTTGAGAGGAAGCCTCATCTCGTAGATGGCAAGGTCATGAGCCGGGACATACTTTAGAGAGCCGCCTCCAAGAACATGTATGTCTTGCGCTCCCTCGTCGTTCGGGCCGGAATCCAGGTAACGATGCGCCGTCAGCACAGTCTTGATCCGAACGTGCTCGCCCATGAACTCTGCGGCGTGGTAGTTAGTGCCAACGAAACGACAACCAGAATCTAGGCAGAAGCCGGTTCCGAACTTGATCGTGAGAGGTGAAAGATGCTTGATGTCGGGTTTGAAATCCGTGATGGGGAGAACGACCTGCTCAGGAACAAATTCCTGAGCGCACGCCGGCATCGCAAAAACCAATAAGACGAGTATCCGTGGCAGTCTTGGAAAGTGGAGTTTCTTGTTGTGACAGCGCAACAACAGCTCAGGTCGCCTAAAGAGAGAATACCGTGACCTTCCGAAATGCGATCCAGACGAAGATATAAACCCTAACAGACAGTCGAAACTCGTCATCTTACCACTCCCAAAAACATGCCGCAGGTAACGCCGATTAGCTACGGAGAAGGTGTTATGAAACTTACAAAGTTTAGAGAGCGAGACTCCAACCCGTCTGTGACGAATGAACATTGAGGTTGTGGAAAATATGGCCCAGTCCCATTTCGGTACTACTGCGGGCGGGAACGTCATGCTTGGTCGCGTGAAGGTTAGGTTGTTGAATCCGTGACCGGAAGGAAAACTGTCGGTTGATGATGTGCTGGCTGCGTCCGTGCTGTCACAGTGAAAGGCGAAAGCCAAGTAAGCGCCAGCAAGGGCGACAATTTGGCTGCTGTCCGATGGACAAGCATGCGGAAATGCTAGATCACTCGGGATCAGAGGTCGATATTACGTTCGTTAACGCCGTCGATTCTCGAATGGCAGGCTTAGTCAGCCTCTTAAACCGTTGGTGTCCAATGGCATACAATTTGTGCTTGGCCCGGTGGTGTCCAATGGAGTACAAAAGAAGTTGTGCAGACGGTCGTCGAGACGCCTGCTTACCTCGCCATTGCCAACAAGCTCTTTAGCGAGGAGGAGCGGGCGGACATTGTGTCACTTCTTGCGGCTGACCCAGAATGTGGGGACCTGATCCGCGGAACTGGAGGATTTCGGAAGGTCCGGGTGGCACGCAAAGGAATGGGCAAGAGTGGCGGGGCGCGGGTGGTGTATATCTGGCGCAACGAAAGGTTTCCGGTTTTCCTGATCACGGTTTTTCCGAAGAATGAAAAGAAAACCTTTCGATGGCGGAACGCAACGCGCTGAAGAAACGTGCAGATAGTATTTTCGAGACCTACGGGAGGTAGCATGAAAACGCAATTCGAGCAGATGATGGATGGGCTTAACGACGTTGAGGCTTTCCTTGCTGGAGAGCAAGAAGGATTTAAGGCATATGTGCCTCAGGAAGTTGACGTCAAGGCGATCCGTAATCGACTGGGCATGACGCAAGCCAAATTCTCTGACACCTTTGGCTTCAGCCTTGACGCGATCAAGCACTGGGAGGGAGGCCGCAGAACCCCAGAAGCACCAGCTCGCACTTTGCTGACGGTGATCGATAAGAATCCCGGTGCTGTGCTCACCGCATTGAATCCCGCTGCGTTTGCCGCCGCTGTGGGCTCTTCTAAGTCCACCACAGTCCACGCCAGCCGTCATAGAAAGCCTCAGGCGTCTCGTGGCGCTAGAAGACGAAACGCTCATTCTGCCGGGAGAAAAAGAATAGCGAAGTGAAAGGCTTTGATTACGCCGAACCCAAACGGATTGGTAATTGAGTGCGGGAGCACTGAAAAGGCTACTCTCTACCAGCATTTTGGAAACGGCGAAACCTTTAGAGGAATACTAACCTGAATTGCAGAAGAGTTGAAGCGTTGAGTTTTCCAATCCGAAAGACTCCGACTCCCGAAAAAGTCCCGAAGTCAAGAGAGTGCAAGAGGAAAGGCATGTCTCGTCAACAGTTTAGGAGAGCGCTGCTCTGACTCTTAATCAGTAGGTTGAAGGTTCGATTCCTTCCGCGCTCACCATCTTTTCAATCCCTTACCAGTTGTCGTAAACCTCAAAAATCGAGGTGTGCCGTAAAGTGTGCGTGCGCCGGGATCAAACCGGCATGTAGTAGGGAATGAAAGAGTCCTACAGGAAAGGAGTAGCGAACCATCCTGACCTCGAGTTTTGCGGCGGTTGCTGTGAAGCAACCGTCGAAGCGTAAACAGAGGCATCAGCGGGCCGGGTATTGAGCTTCGAAAATTGGAACTTCGGGGTGCCGACCCTGTGCACACACGGGGAAGGCAACACCGGCAGAGGCGCTGTCGCGAGTCTCTGTCGCGACCCCGCGTAGTCGTAGACCCCAGGCACGCTGAGAAACTACATGCACGAGAACCGGGAGACCTCCACAATGCCTGATCCTCATAAAGGGTCAGGACGGCTCGGGAAGGCCAAGTGCCGCACGCCGAGCACGAACGTTGCGGAGGAGTCGGACCTTGGCATAGTACTGATGAACCAACCGAACAAAGTCGAGTTGCAAGCGACGGCGGAGGCGGGGGAGGGAAGGCCAAGGGCCAAGGAGAACTCTTCATCGTCCAACATGTCCCCGACACAGAGCGGGTCCAGCATGTCCCAGGGACTGTGGAGAGTACGGGAAGCGGCGAAACGGAACAAGAAAATCCGCTTCAATGCTCTGCTTCACCACGTCACAACTTCATTCCTTCGGGACTGCTTTTACGCCTTGAAGCGGCAGGCAGCACCGGGAGTGGATGGAGTGACATGGCAAGAGTATGAGCAAGATCTGGAGAACCGGCTCACTGGACTCCAGAGCCGCATCCATCGAGGAACGTACCGAGCCCAGCCCTCGCGACGAGTTTACATTCCAAAAGCCGACGGACGGCAACGTCCGCTGGGCATCGCTGCTCTGGAAGACAAGATCGTCCAACAGGCAGTAGTGATTCTTCTCGAACAGATCTTCGAGGAGGAGTTTTTGGGATTCTCGTACGGGTTTCGGCCCGGGCGTGGACCACATGCAGCGCTGGACGCGCTGACTGTGTCCATCGAGCGGATGCCGGTGAAGTGGATCCTGGATGCAGACATTCGTGGTTTCTTCGACAACGTGGACCACGAGTGGGTTATGAAGTTCGTCCAGCATCGGGTGGCCGATCGACGCATCCTGCGGCTGATCCAGAAATGGCTCAAGGCAGGAGTGTCGGAGAACGGTCAGTGGTCGGAAACGAAGATGGGGACGCCACAAGGGGCGGTAGTCTCGCCCCTGATTGCGAACATCTATCTTCATTACGTATACGACCTGTGGGTCCACGCTTGGCGACGGAAAATGGCACGCGGTGCAGTAGTGGTCGTGCGCTATGCCGACGACACAGTCGTGGGCTTTCGGTACCGAGAAGATGCCGAGCGATTCCAGAAGGAACTTCAGGAGCGCCTGGCAAAATTCGGACTGGAACTGAACACGGACAAGACGCGCCTGATCGAGTTCGGTCGATGGGCCGAGCAAGATC
>Ga0335076_10000888_pt1 | contig 28426 bp, 22 predicted proteins | sample Lox_Sample_25_FD_206717 | JGI IMG/M metagenome (GOLD analysis project Ga0335076, IMG submission 206717) | Soil microbial communities from Loxahatchee National Wildlife Refuge, Florida, United States - Lox_Sample_2.5 | ecosystem: Environmental > Terrestrial > Soil > Wetlands | place: USA... | reverse complement strand
AGGTCGTCGTCCCGATCGTGGGGGACGCGGCGGCGAAGGAGTCGGCGGCCGAGGCAGAGGCGGAGCGCAAGGGCTGGCCCAATCGGGCCGGGCGCGCAATCCGCGCCTTCATGGTGGCGCGCAGCCGGTTCGCGGAGGACGCGCTCGCGCGAGGCGTGACTCGCGGCGTCACGCAGTACGTGATCCTCGGCGCGGGGCTCGACACCTTCGCCTACCGCAACCCGCATCGAGCCCGCTCGCTGCGCGTCTTCGAAGTGGACCATCCGGCGACGCAGGCCTGGAAGCGCGCGCGGCTCGAGGCAGCGGCGATCCCGATCCCGGCGTCGCTGACGTTCGCGCCGGTCGACTTCGAGCGGCAGACGCTCGGCGACGGACTCGCGGCCGCCGGCTTCGACAGCGGGGCGCCGAGCTTCTTCTCGTGGCTGGGGGTCACGATGTACCTGACCGAGCCCGCGATCGCGTCCACGCTCGGCCTGGTCGCAGCCACGCCGCGCGGCGGCGGGATCGCGCTCGACTACGCCGTGCCGCGGGCGACGCTCGGTTGGATGGGGCGGATCGCGCACGACGCGCTGGCGCGCCGGGTGGCCGCGGCGGGCGAGCCTTTCCGCACCTTCTGGAGCCCGGGCGACGTGCGCGAGCGGCTCGCGGCCGCCGGCTTTCGCGCGATCGAGGATCTCGGCGCGGACGAGATCAACGCCCGCTACTTCGTCGGCCGCGCCGACGGCCTGAAAGTGAGCGGCGATCTGGGCCGGCTGGCGAGCGCGGAGCTCTGAGGCCTACTCGCGCCGGAGGGCGCGGTACGAGTGGGCCAAGCGGCCGGCGGCCGGCGCGGCTGCAGCAGCGAGGAGCGTGGCGACGGCGGCCGCAGCGGTGGTTGAGCGTCCCAAGCAGGTGGACATGGGCTCAGCGGTCGATGAGCGCGCGTCCGATCTCCGGATAGCGCTCGCCGGCAGCGGAGCCCTTCAGAGCGACGGCCTCGATGCGCGCGAGGTCGACGGCGGTGAGCCGGACGTCGAGCGCGCCCAGGTTGTCGGCGAGGTAGCTTCGGCGCTTGGTGCCGAAGATCACGAACGCGTCAGCTCGCGCAGAGGCGGGCGACCCGCGCGGGGTCCTTGCGCAGCAGGTCGACGTAGTAGCCGAGCAGCGTGCGGACGAACTTCGGGTCCTCGGCCTGCAGCAGAGGCGCGGCGTCCCTCTGCCAGCCGTCGCTGCACTCCGAGGCCGCTCGCTTCGAGTCGGCGCAGGCCAGGAAGCCGTCGAAGGCGCTCCGATACGTCTCGAAACCCTTGCGCGTCATCGGCTCGCCGTGGCCGGGCACCAGCTTCTCGAAGTCGAGCGCCGCGATCTCGCCGAGGGCCTTCTGCCATCCGGCCGGGCAGGCGGTGTCGAGCAACGGAACCGGCAGCGTGACGAGGTCGCCCGCGGCCAGCACGTGGGTGCTCGGGTCGAAGACCCAGAGGTCGCCCGCCGTGACCGCGTTCGGCGCGTAGCCGATCCGCAGCTTGCGCCCGCGCAGCAGGTGGTCGCGCGTGGCCTCGATCTTCACGTCGGGACGCAGCTCGGGGCCCGCGTCGATGAGGGCGACCTCCGCGCGCCAGGGCCTCTGGGCCGCAGGGTCCTTCGTCTTCGCGATCATCGACTGGAGCTGGGCGCGATAGTCGGCCAGGAAGCCGTTGAGCGCGTCGAGGATCGCGCCGCTCGCGTACACGTGAACTCCCGGGTACGCGCGCCTTACGATCGGGTTGCCGCCGACGTGGTCGAGGTGCCAATGCGTGTTCACGACGATCGCGATCTCGGTCTTCCTGGCTTTCGCGAAATCGACGATCGCCTGCGCGTGCTCCGGGTGGCGGCCGGTGTCGACCACCACGAATCCGCCCGGAGCGCGAAAGAGGACGCTGTTGCCGTCGGGCTGCTCGTTCGGGACGAAGCGGCCGCGGATGAGGTCGACGCCGGGAGCGATCGAGGTGCCGGCCGCCAGGGGCGGCGTCGTCGCGGCGGCCGGTGGCTGTGGCTTCGGCGGGATCGCGCGAAAGCGGCCGCTCGCGTGCAGCAGGCTCATCATGTAGAGCAGGCCGTCGTAGTAGCGGAAGATCTTGCTCGACGGAACCTCGAGGTTCCAGAGCGCGTCCGTGAACCTGCGCGCGCGCGCCGCGTCGCTCGCCGCGAGCGAGGCGACGCCGCTCGTCGCGACGAGACCGGGCGAGTGGCGATCGCGGAGCAGAGTGCCGTCGAGCTTCCACATGTCGCCGTAGCTCTCCATGCCCTGGCTCTCGAGGAAGGCCTGCAGCCTGTCGCTCAGCTCGCGCTGGCGCGGGTCCTTCGCCCACCACGACCAGTCGACGGACCAGTTCGACGCGACGCGCCAGGCGTCCTCGCGGAACGCGACCTGGTCGGGCCCGCGAAGGCTCCAGGGCGTGCCGTCGAAGTTGCTGAGGTTCGGGACGAGCCCCGTTTTCGGATCGGCGGCCTTCACGAAGAGGTCGCGGCTCGCCTCGGCGGCGCGCGCCCAGAAGGCGCGGTCCTGCTGCGGGCCCCAGCGCGCCCACAGCTCGTAGAACGCGGGCAGGTGGTAGGAGGCGTCGGTGAAGCCGTTCCGCTCGTCCGGCGAGAACAGGATCATCGCGTGCTCGTCGTTCACCTCCTTGCCGACGGTGTGCAGGCGCACGGCGCCGCGCTGGCGCACGGGAGCGGTGATCGTCTCGCGGTGGACCATGTCGTGCAGCAGGCGGTCCGCGCGCGCCTTGTAGTCGTAGATCCCCTTGCCGCTGCCCCAGCGGTTCGCCGCGAAGTAGAGCGCCATGGCGTAGTACTCCTCGCCGTCGGGCGCGGGCAGCTCGTCCAGCGCGCTGCCGTCGTAGGCCATCTGCCAGGAGAAGAAGCCGGCGCTCGGCTGGCTGGGGTTGCCCTGGTACATGTGCGTCAGCGACCAGTTCCAGAGCGCGTCGAAAGCGGCCTTCTTGTCGAGCTGGACGGCGATCATCATCCCGTACGACATCCCCTCCGACCGGACGTCGGTGTGCTGGATGTCGGGGATGTAGGCGAGCGGGCCGTTCTCGTTGCTGCCTTGAGGCGTGAAGAGCCGCTCGGTCTCCGGGTTGCCCTCGAAGAGCGTCCTCCAGGCGCGTGCGATGCGGGCGTCGATCTCGGCCTCGCTGTGGCCGGCTTCGGCGAAGAGGTTCCGGTACTGGCCGGTCGCGAACGCTCCGGCGCCGTCCTCGGGCGGCGCCGCCCACGCCGCGGCGCTCGAGACCGGCGAGACGAGCACCCCCACGAGCACGGCCGCGAGCCCAATCCTCTCCATCGCCATCGCTCCTCCTCGAACGCGTGCGCCCGAGCAGCATCGGCGGAAGCCGCCGCGCCGCCATGCAGGCGCATGGATCGCGATAGACTCGCGACGCATGCGACTGCGATCGGTGCTTTTCGTCGGTGCGCTCGGGCTCGTGCTCTTCGAGCTCGCGAACGTCTACTTCATCATGCCGCTACCGGGAAGCCAGCGGATCCAGAGCCTCCAGATCGCTTACGCGATCTACCAGTGGCGCTGGCCTGTCCGCGCACTCGGCTGCGTCCTCGTGCTGGCCGGGCTCAGGGACGCCTGGAGGGCGGGCCGCGGCTGGCGGATCGGCGGAGGCCTCGCCATCGCCGCCGCGGCCGCAGTCGCTTACGGTGCCAATTTCGTGATGGCGGCCGATCAGATGTTCAAGCCGCCGCGGTCGCTGATCCTCAAGCCGGCCGCGCAGAACCAGGTGCCGGGCGACCGGCTGGTCGTGGCCGTCGATCTCGACGGCGAGGCGCGCGCCTATCCGATCCGCTTCGTCGGATATCACCACCAGGTCCGCGACACGGTCGCGGGACGCGAGCTGCTCGTCACCTACTGCACCGTCTGCCGCACCGGGCGCGTCTTCTCGCCGCTCGTCGACGGGAAGTCCGAGCGGTTCCGGCTGGTCGGGATGGACAACTGGAACGCCATGTTCGAGGACGCGACCACGGGGAGCTGGTGGCGGCAGGCGACCGGCGCGGCGGTCGCGGGCAGCCGAGCCGGAGCCAGGCTGACGGTGATCCCTTCCCAGCAGACGACCCTCCACGAGTGGCTCGAGCTTCACCCGGCGAGCCTCGTGATGCAGGCCGACCCGGCCTTCGCGGACGCGTACGCCAAGGACGACGTCTACGAGAAGGGGACCAGCCGCAAGACGCTCACGGGCACCGATCCCGACTCGTGGAAGGAGAAGTCCTGGGTGGTGGGGGTGAGCCTCGGCGGGAGCAGCAAGGCCTACGACTGGAATCGCCTGCGCCGCGAGCGCGTGATCAACGACGCGGTCGGCAAGACGCCGATCGTGCTGGTGCTCGCGGCCGACGGCGCGTCCTTCTTCGCGTTCGAGCGGCCCGACGTGGAGGCCGTGTTCGAGCTGCGCGAGGAGTCGCTCGTCAGCTCCTTCGGCACTTACACGCTCTGGGGCACGAGCTCGTCCGGTTCCCTGAAGCCGATCGCCGCCAGCCAGGAGTTCTGGCACAGCTGGCGGACGTTCCACCCGGACACGCAGCGTTACTGACGGCCGGGATCGAGTCGACACATGGCGGAGTCTCAGGAAATCGTCGCCAAGCTCACGGCCGCAGTCGACCTGGCCCTCGCGGGCGACTGGCAGGGCGCGCACCTCGTGGCGCAGGACCACGAGGGCCACGCGCTCGCCGACTGGCTCCACGCCGTGGCGCACCGGATGCAGGGCGATCTCGGCAACGCGCGCTACTGGTACGGGAAGTGCGGGCGAAAGCTGCGCGAGGACGTGCCGGCGGACGAGGAGCTGCGCGAGCTCCGCGCTGCGCTCCTCGCCGGAGCCGGCCGAGCCTGAAGCCGTTCGACGCCTTGACGGATTCCGCTTACAGGCTTGCGCCGAGGCCCGCCCAGAGGTGGGCCTCGGCGGACGACCTCAGGCTCGAACGCACTCCACGAGGGCGGCGACCTGCACGAACTCGACGTCGGGGCGTACGCCGTAAAGATCGGTGACCCGCGCGAGAAGCTCATCGGTGAAGAACGCCCTGGCTGCGCCCTCCGACTCCCAGACGTAGAAGTTCGTGGCCTCACGCCTCGCGGAGTTGAGCGTGAACGCCTTCGAGTGCAATCCGGGCATGCCCTCGAACTTCGCACGGGCGGTCTCGGCGATCTTCCGGACGGCTCGTTCGTCGAAGGTATCCCCCAAGGGAAACGTCACGACGACACCGATCATGTCGATCTCCTGTCGAGCAAGGCGGCTGCTCAGGCCGGCTTGATGTTCTGGTTGACGCGGAAGAGGTTCGTCGGGTCGTACTTCTTCTTCACCTGCGCGAGCCGCGCGTGGTTGTCGCGATACGACGCCTTCACGTTGTCGTCGCCCTCGTCCATCATCATGTTGATGTAGCCGCCGCCGAGCGAGAACGGGTGCAGCGCCAGCCAGTAGTCCTTGGCCCACTGAATGAGCCGCGGGTTCTGCGCGGGGTCCGGGTCGACGCCCACGATCACCTCGGCGAACTTGGCGTCGCGGAAGCTGAAGGCCGTGTCGCCCTTCTTCACGCGCCCGGCCGCACCGTTGATCGGGTAGATGTGCATCGTCGAGTGCGGGCTCGGCAGCCGCTCCGCGTACTTCATGTGGAGGTCGACCGCCTTGTCGCTCAGCTCCCCGAAGAAGTCGGCCTTCCAGTACCACTGGAGCCCCGCGGGGTAGAGACCGTCGAAGAGGCTCTGAAGCACCGGGAAGGGAATCGGGCCGCAGAAGTCCATGAGCGGTGGCGCCCATTGGCGGATCGGCTTCATGACCTCGTCGGCCTTGGCGATGTCGCCCGTGTAGCACCAGGTGACGACCGCCACCTTCTTCATGTGGTGCTCCGCCGGAAACATCGGAACCGGCGGCACGGTCGCGAAGCCGAACCAGCCGTTCAGGTTCTCGGGCGCCTTCAGGATGAAGTCGCGCCAGGTGCGAAGCACGTGGGCCGCGTTGTCCATCGACCAGAAGATCGGCCCGCCGTAGACGGTTCCGACGGGCGACGCCTTGAACAGGAACGACGTCACGACGCCGAAGTTGCCGCCGCCGCCGCGCACCGCCCAGAAGAGGTCCGCGTTCTCCTCGGCGCTCGCCGACACCAGGCGCCCGTCGGCGAGTACGACGTCCACGCCGATCAGGTTGTCGATCGTCAGGCCGTACTGGCGCGCGAGATAGCCGATCCCGCCGCCGAGCGTGAGGCCGCCCACTCCCGTGGTCGAGAGGAATCCGCTCGGGACGGCCAGGCCGAACGGGTGCGTGGCGTGGTCGACGTCGCCCCAGAGGCAGCCGCCCTCCACGCGCACGGAGCGGCTTTGCTGGTCGACGCGGATGCCGCGCAGGCGCGAGAGGTCGATCACGAGCCCGTCGTCGCAGACGCCCAGGCCCGGCCCGTTGTGCCCGCCCCCGCGCACCGCGAGCAGCAGCTTCTTCTCGCGCGCCAGGTTGACGGCGGCGATCACGTCGGCGACGTCCGCGCACTTCACGATCAGCGCGGGGCGCCGGTCGATCATGGCGTTGTAGACCTTGCGTGCGCCGTCGTAGCCCGCGTCGTTCGGACCGATCAGCTCGCCGCGGAACTTCGCCCGCAGCTCCTGGATTTCCGTCGCGTTCATGCTTTTCCTCCCGCCTTTCGTGCGTGCCCTTCCCATTCGGACGATTGTCTGGCCGTGCGCCCGCCCGCGACGCCGCCGCCAGAGCGCGCCAGCTCGCGCCGGATCTGCCGGATCTCGTGAGCGACCAGGGTCTGGAGCCGTCCGAGCGCGAACAGACGTTCCCTGAGAGCGGCCTCGCGCTCGGAGCGCGCCGCCGGCTCGGACGTGGCGCTCCGCGCCGTCGCCTGTTGAAGCACGAGTCCAAACTAGGCGTCCGGCGTTAGGGGGCCGTTAGGCCGGGCGTTAGCGCCGGCCGGGGCGTGAAACAAATTGTGAAGCGGCCTAGCCGAGGCGCGAGAGGAGTGCCTGCGCGGCCTGCAGATCGGGGGTCTCGAGGCCCTCCGTGAACGCGGCGCGGAGGGGCGCGAGCAGGCCCTTCGCGTCGGCGGCACGGTCGGATGCGGCCCAGAGGCCGGCGAGCGAGACGGCAGCCCGGAGCTCGAGCGACCGCGCCTGCTGCCCGCGTGCGATCTCGAGCGCGCGCCGCAGCGCGGCCTCCGCCTCGACCGGCCCGGCGCCGCCGCGGAGCAGGAGCTCCGCGCGCAGGCGATGCAGCTCGGCGTCCCACCAGCGCTCGTTCGTCTCGCGGCTGCGGCCGAGGGCCTGCTCCACCAGCTCGAGGCCGGCGGCCGGCTCGCCGGCGCGAAGGTGCGCCTCCGCGAGCAGCGCCAGGTAGTAGGGCAGGCGCAGGCGCGCTCCCGTTTCCTGGAAGCTCTCGATCGCCCCGCGCAGTCCCGCGAGCGAGGACGCATCCGGCTGGCCGAGCGTCCGGCCGTACGCGACGAGGATGGCGGCCCACGCGCGGTAGTAGGTCGCCTTGAACTCCGTCGAGAGCTCGAGCGCTTCACGGGCCTGCGCGACGAAGGCGGCCGGGTCGGCACGCAGCTGCTGCAGCAGCGCGAGGTAGGTGGCGGCGATCGCCTGGCTGAACGGCTGCGCGGTCTCGCGGCCGACCCGCTCCGCGTCCCGGCCGCGCTCGAGCGCCGTGTCCGGAAGGCCCAGGCACCAGAGCCCGTGCGCCTGCCAGGCGCGCGCCACCACTTCGTAGTTCAGGCCCTGCGACTCCTGGAGGCGCTGGAGCTGGTGCGGGTCGGACTCGCGGACCAGGGCGTCGATCGCGTCGCAGGCTTCCTGGAAGCGGCCCATCTGGAGCCGCACGCCGGCGTGCATGGCGTACGCCGAGCGCGGCGGCTCGGAGCCGAGCGTCTCGCGCAGCACGCGAACCATCTCGTCCGTGACCAGGTCCGACTTCTCGAGCCGGCCGGCCACGATGAAGAAGGACTGCATGCCGTAGAGCACCTGCGCGCGCTGCGCGCCGCTACCGACGCGGTCACAGAGAGCGAGCGCGCGATCGAGCATGGCGCCGAGCTCGGCGGCGGCCCAGCCCATCGTGACGCGGTAGCTCGGGGCGAGCACCAGCGACAGCTCGAGCTCCCAGCCGTCGCGCTTCGCGCTCGGCGGCTGTGCGCGCAGCAGCGCCAGCCCGCGCTCCACGAGCGCGATCGCCTCGTCGTGAGCGTAGACGCCCTGCGCCACGGCCGCGGCCCGCGCGTAGTGCGGAATCGCGTGCTCGGGCAGTCCGGCGCTCTCCCAGTGCGCGGCGAGCCGTGCGCTCACGGGGTCGAGATCCTTTTCGTGGAGAGCGGCGAGGGCTTCCGCCACGCGACGGTGCAGCCGGCGCCGCTGCGGGGCGCTCGTCTCCGCGTAGGCCACGTCGCGCAGCTTGTCGTGCGAGAAGTCGTAGGCGTTCGGCCCCTGCTCGCGGACGATGCGCTTTCTCCAGAGCTCGTCGAGCGCGCGGGCCACGCCCTCCTCGTCGCCCACCAGCCGCACCAGGACCGGCAGGTCGAAGGCGCGCCCGATCACGGCAGCCGCCGAGGCGACCTCGCGCGCGGGGTCGGAGAGCTGCGCCAGCCGGCCTGCGATCACCGCGTGCGCGCGCGGCGGCAGCCCGGGGATCACCTGCTCCGGGATGCCCGCGGGGCTCGCGCTCTCGGCGCGCGCCGTCTCGACGATGAAGAGCGGGTTGCCCTCCGTCTCCCGGTAGAGGCGCGTCGCCGCATCCGTGTCGAGATCGCGCTGTCCGACCTGCGCTGCGAGCTCGGCGCTCTCGGCCGCGTCGAGCGGCTCGAGGCCGATCTCGACGAGCTGCGCCTGGCCGCGCAGGTCACGCAAGAGCGCCTGGAGCGCGGGCGCGTCGGCGAGCTCCTCCGAGCGCGCGGTCCCGAGAACGAGCAGCCGCGCCTGCGGATCGAAGCGGCAGAGGAAGTGGAGCCACTCGATCGTCTCGCGGTCGCACCACTGCAGGTCGTCGATCAGCAGCAGCAGCGGCTGCGGCGCCGCGAGCACGGCGCGCGCGAGCGCCTCGAAGAAGCGCAGCCGATCCCCGAACTCCGACATGGGCGAGGGCCGCGGCAGGTCGGGCCGCGCCGCCAGCAGCTCCGGCAGGATGCGCGTAACCTCGCCGCGCCAGACGTCCTCGAGCTGCCCCAGGTGCGGCGCGAGCGCTTTGCTGCGCAGCCACTCGCTCACGGGTGCGAGCGAGAGCCGGCCCTCGGCGGCGTACGACCGGGTCCGCGCCGCGGCCAGGCCCTGGCGCTCGGCCCACGTGAGGAGCTCCTCGGCGAGCCGCGTCTTGCCGATGCCCGCCTCGCCGGTGACGAGTGCCATGCCGGCGCGGCCGCGGGCCGCTCGCTCCCACGCCTCGCGCAGCTTGACCCACTCGGCCTGGCGCCCGACGAGCGCGGCCGGCGCCGTCCCGACGCTCCGGCTCGCTGCCGGGCTCGCGGGAAGCGGCTCGCTGTCGCGGATCCGCTCGTAAGCCCGGACGGTCTCGGCGCTGGGCTCGGCCGCGAGCTCGCGGCGCAGGCTGTCGGCGAACCTGCGGTAGGCCAGGAGCGCGCCGGCGCGATCGCCCGAGAGCGCGAGCAGCCGCACGAGCGAGCGGTGCGCGGCCTCGTCGAGCGGGTCGTGCTCCAGCCAGTGCCGGACGTGTGCGATGGCGCCCTCGTACTCGCGCTGCTCCTCGAGCAGGCCCACGAGCGCCACCGCCGCTTCCTCGCAGCGGCGCGCGAGCCGCTCGCGGACCGGCCCGATCCATTCGTCGTAGCAGCTCGGCAGCAGCGGGCCCTCGCAGTGCGCGAGGGCGCGCTCGAGGCAGGAGAGCCGCCGCGCGGCGTCGCCCGCTCGGCCGGCCTGCTCGGCCTCCGCGAACGCGCGGTCGAAGAGCGCGACGTCGAGGCTGCAGGACGCGTCCGCTGCCCACTGCACGCTGTTCGCGTCGGCCTTGAGCCAGCGGTCGGAGTCGGGTAGCGCCTGGCGGAGCTGGTGGAGGAGCTGGCGCAGGTTGTTGCGCGCGCTGGCCTCGGAGGCGTCGGGCCAGAAGGTGAAGGCGAGCGCCGCGCGCGAGACGGGCGCGTCCGAGTGCAGGAGCAGGTAGGCGAAGAGCGACTGCAGCCGCGCGGTCGTCGGACCGTCCACGGGCTGGCCGTCCCGCGCCAGCCGGAGCTGGCCGAGCAGGCGGATCTGGAGGGCTCCCTGCACCTCGCTCCAGTCGAGCACCGTCGGGCGTCTTGCGCAAGGCGCCCTAGCCGGGCTGGATGACCGTGAAGAGCCCGTCCGACTGCTCGTAGCCGGCGAAGAAGTGCTTCCAGTCGCGGTCGTCGTCGAAGACCACGACGAGCGCCCCCGAGGGTTCGACGGCCAAGCCTTCGGGTTTGGCTCGGAAGCCTCGGAGCGGCGCCGCGAGCGGGACCTCGGCCTCGGCGGCGGGGCCGAGCAGAACCGCCGCCTCGACCTGGAAGAGGTGGCCGGAGTGCGCGTCCCGCGTCGGCAGCGTTCCCTCGTGGCTCGTGAGCAGCAGGAAGCTCGCGCCGTCGGCGTCGAGCTGCAGGTCCGAGAGGCCTTCGGCCAGGCCGTTCAGCGCCTCCGCGGTGGAGAGCCGGATGACGGCTTCGGGCGCGCCGACCCGGCGGCGCTCGAGCGGACAGCGCACGACGAGCACGACGTCACGCGGGGCCGCCCAGGTCTGGCCGACGCAACGCACGCCGATGAGCAGCTTCGCGCCCGCGCGATCGACCGCGAGGGCTTCGATCTTGAACCACGGGAGCCCCGACGCGCCCCGAATCGCCGCAGCGAGCGCGTCGTCGTCGAACGCGACCGGCACGGCGTCGGCTGGCCGGCCGGGCGCGTACGAGAACCGCAGCAGGCGATGGTAGGCGGGGTCCGGACGATCGAACGCCGTGATGGCCAGGAACTCTCCCGACGGCAGCCGCGTCAAGCCCTCGAACTTGGCGGCCGAGACTCCTTCCGGCATCCGGAGCGGGTGGTGGCGCTCGCCCGTGGGCAGCACGAGGCCGTTCGGTCGAAGCTCGTAGTGGTAGAGCGTCGTGTCTTTGTCCGAGAGGACGAGCACGCGGCCGCTCGCGGGATCGAATGCGGCGGCGGACGGCTCGAAGGTCTGGCCGGCGAATCGCGCGTAGGGCGGCGGCGGCAACGGCGCCGGAGGCTGAGACGGCGAGACGACGGGGATCGCCACGGACGCGTAGGCGGCGAGCGTCACGACGACGCCGGCCGCCGAGCAGAGGATGCGCGCGCGGGGCTGCATGTCTGACCTCCGAGCAACCGCCCCCGCGCGGGAGAGTGCAACCGGAGTGCCAGGCCGAACGGGCCGCCAACTCCACTGTTTCCAGGCTCTGCTCAAAGCGTTGGGTTACGTCGCGCGTAAGCGGTTACGCGGGGGTGCGGGGGCGCGCGCGGTGGATAATCCGCCGAACACCCCGCCGGGGTCAGGAGGTCGGCGCGCGCCGATGAATCAGCTCTGGGTCTGGAGCACCGCGATCCAGACGACGTCGCTCCTGATGATCGCCGTGTTCTTCGTGGTGCTCGGGCGCACCGTGCGCTTCGCCGAGGTCCGCATCTGGATCTGGGCGTGGGTGGCGAACCTCTACGCGCTGCTCGTCACCGCCGAGTTCTGGTACTTCCAGGAGCCGATCGGCGGCTTCGTGCGCGCCTCGTACATGGGAGGCAAGTCCGCCTTCGTTCTGCTCCTGGTGCTGGGCGCGTGGGCGCTCAAGCGCCCGGGACTGCGGCAGGTCTCGACTCGATACCTGAGCGCGGGGCTGCTCCTCTACGCGGCCGTCTGCGCTGCGCTGCCGCTCGCGGTCGAGCAGGTGGGCGTGATCCAGCACGCGGCGATGGGAAGCGTGCTCGTGCTCGGAGGGGTGCTGCTGAAGGCGCCCCCGCGCGGGCTCGGTTGGCTGCGCGCCGGCCTCTTCATCCGCGGGGCGCTCGCGCTCGTGGAGGCGGCAGCCTACGGAAGCACGCAGTTCCCCGCGGGCGCGCTCGCACCCGGGCTCGCGGCGCGCGTGCCGGCCTTCCTCTCGGCCCACTCCTCGATCGACAGCGGCGTCGAGTGGCTGGTCGCGCTCGGCTGCGTGATCGCCGTGTCCGAGAAGGTGCAGCGCGAGCTGCGCCAGGCGAACGAGGACCTGCTGGCGGCGCAGGCCGACCTGCGGCGTCTCGCCGACCGCGACCCGCTCACCGCGCTCGCCAACCGGCGCGCGCTGCCCGAGGCGCTGCGCGCAGTGCAGCCGGGCGGTGCGCTCCTGCTCTTCTTCGATCTCGACGGCTTCAAGCAGATCAACGACCAGCTCGGGCACCACGTGGGCGACCTGTGCCTCAAGCGCTTCGCCGACGCGCTGCGCGAGTGCTTCCGGCCGAGCGACGTGGTCGTGCGCTACGCGGGCGACGAGTTCGTGGTCGTGGCGCCGGGGCTGCACGAAGCGGGCGTGGCCGAGCGTCTCGCGCGCCTGGACGGCCTGCTGAAGCCCAAAGACGGCACGCCGGAGATCCGCTTCTCGGTGGGCAGCGCGCCGCTCGATCCGGGCGGCCAGCCGGAAGCCGCGCTCAAGGCGGCGGACGAGGCGATGTACGCCGTGCGCGCGAGCCGGCGGTCCTGACCGCGGCTCAGCGGCCGAGCTGCAGCGCGGCGAGCTTCAGCGCGAGCGCCCGCAGGTCGAGGTCGTCGCGGTTCGCGAGGATCAGCACGCTGATGCGGTCGTGGGTCAAGCGGTCGACGATCGAGCGAAAGCCCATCGTCTCGCCGTGGTGCCATGCGCGCGGCCGGCCCTGCCAGGGATCCAGGAACCAGCCGAAGCCGTAGGCGACCGGGCGGCCGGGGTAGAGGTTGTCGTCGCCGGGCTCGCGCGGCCACGCGGGCTCGGATCCGTCGGCGAGCCGCACCGGCGTGAACACGAGCCTGGCCTCCGCCTCGCTGAAGAAAGCCGAGCTTCGGAGCGCTTCGTCCCACTTCGCGAGGTCCTCGAGGCACGAGTAGACGCCGCCGTCGCCGCGCGGCTGTCAGCGGAGGCGGCCGTGGCGGCGAGGAGCAGCGCCTCGGCCAGCACTAGCTGCCGATGCCGGCCGTCAGCTTCTTGATGTTGGCGTAGCTCGTGCGCAGGCTGTCGAGCGGCGTGCTGCCGACGCAGTAGTCCTGCTCCACGTAGCAGTAATGGACGCCGGTCGAGGCCGCGGCCTTGAAGAAGGCCGCGAAGTCGATGGCGCCGTTGCCGACCTCCTTGAAGGCTTCCTTCGGGACCTTGCCGTTGTCGTACTGCACGGGGGTCCCCTTCGCCTTGTCCTTGAGGTGCACGAGCGGCACGCGCCCCTTGAGCGAGCCCAGCATCGCGACGGGGTCCTGGCCGCCGATGCTCGCCCAGAAGGTGTCGAGCTCGAGGCTCAGGTGGTCCGGCGAGCTCTCCTTCAGCATCACGTCGAGCGGCTTCTTGCCGTCGATCGGCTCGTACTCGAAGGCGTGCGCGTGATACGCGAGCGCGAGGCCGGCCTTGCGGCACGCTTCGCCGGCCTTGTCGAGCTGCGCGGCGACCTTGCGGTAGCCGTCGAGCCCGCCGCGCTCGGCCGGCATCAGGTAGGCGACGACGAGGTACTCGACGCCGCGGCCTTTCGCCTCGTCGACCGCGTGCTGCCAGGTGTAGCTCTCGGGCAGCAACTCTCCCGAGCCGGCCCAGGCCTGGCGATTCCCGGTGACCAGGTAGGTCGGCACGTACGCGCTCGCCTGTTTGAGGCCCGCGGCCTTGGCGGCCGCCGCGAGGCCGGGGACGTTCAGTCCGCCCTCTACGTACTTGTAGCCGAGCTTGGCGATCGCCTCGAGCGTCGGCCCCGGCTCCTTCATCAGGTCGCGCACCGTGTAGAGCGCGACGCCGGTCCGGTCGAGGATCGAAGCGCCGCCGCTCGCGGTCGCGGCCCTGAGCCGGGCCGCGCCGGCGGCGCCGACGGCGGCAAGCACGCTCGTCTCGAGGAAGGCGCGTCGGGTCGGTCGCATCTCTTGTCTCCCTGTCGGCTCATGCTATCCCGCCGGGACCGCCCGCGCACGCTAGAATCGCCCCATGGCCACGATTGCGGCGGTGAGTCGGGACGGAAAGGCGCTCGAGCTCGATGCGGCTGTGGTGCCGGCGCTGCGCGGAGCGATGCGCGGGCCGGTGCTCACGGCCGGCGAAGCCGGCTACGACGAGACGCGGGCGATCTGGAACGCCATGATCGACCGGCGCCCGGCGCTCATCGCGCGCTGCATCGGAACCGCCGACGTGCTCGCCTGCGTGCGCTTCGCACGCGAGCACGGCATCGCGCTCTCGATGCGGGGCGGCGGCCACAACATCGCCGGGCTCGCGCTGGCCGAGGGCGGCCTCTTGATCGACCTCTCGCTGATGCGCGGCGTGTTCGTGGATCCGGCCGCGCGGATCGCGCGCGCGCAGGGCGGCTGCCTGCTGGGCGACGTGGACCGCGAGACGCAGCTCCACGGGCTCGCCGCGGTGCTGGGCTTCGTGTCCGCGACCGGCGTCGCAGGCCTCACGCTCGGCGGCGGCTTCGGCTACGTCTCCCGCCGCTTCGGCTGGACGAGCGACAACGTGCGCTCGATGGAGCTCGTGACCGCCGACGCCAAGCTGGTGCGGGCGAGCGAGAAGGAGAACGCCGACCTCTTCTGGGGGCTGCGCGGCGGCGGCGGCAACTTCGGCGTCGTCACCGGCATCGACTTCGAGCTCCACCCGCTCGGGCCGGAGATCTACGGCGGGCCGATCGCGTGGCGGGCGGAGTCGGCCCCGGAGGTGCACGAGGCCTTCCGCAAGCTCGCGACCGAGGGACCGCCCGAGCTCACGCTCGTCACGATCGTCCGCAAGGCGCCGCCCGCGCCCTGGATCGACAAGTCGGCTCACGGCCAGCTCATCGTGATGGTGCTGGTGTGCTACAGCGGCAAGCCCGAGGACGGCGAGAAGCTGCTCGCGCCGCTCCGGGCGCTCGGCAAGCCGGTGGGCGACGTGCTGCAGCGCCGGCCGTACGTGACGCTGCAGAGCCTGCTCGATGCGACGCAGCCGAAGGGCCGCCGTTACTACTGGAAGTCGGAGTACCTGCCGGGGATCTCGCCCGACGTGCTCGCGAAGATCCGGGAGCACGGCGCGCGCATCAGCTCGCCGCATTCGGCGGCGATCGTGTTCCAGCTCGGCGGGGCGATCGCGAGCCGGCCGGTCGACCACTCGGCGGTAGGCAACCGCGACGCCGCGGCCGTCTTCAACATCACCGCGTCCTGGGAGAAGCCGGAGGACGACGCGGCGCAGATCGAGTGGGCGCGCTCGACTTGGAACGACATGAAGCGCTTCTCGACCGGCGGCACCTACGTCAACTTCCTGAACGAGGAAGAAGCGGGCGAGCGGATCGCCGCCGCCTACGGCAAGAACCTCGCGCGCCTCGGCGAGATCAAGGCGCGCTGGGACCCGGGCAACCTGTTCCGGGTGAACAAGAACATCGCACCCGCCGGCTGAGGCCGTCCCGCGACGAGAGCGCGATCTCCTCAGCTACTGCACTGAGGGCGATCGGACCGAACCCGGTCCCCCGGCAGCTCGGCGCGCCAGCGGATGGCGCGTCGTTGCCGGGAGCCGGTCGACCGAGGAGCTACTGCCGGTCGTACACCGCGACCGAGCTCGTGGCTGCGTCCTTCGCGCCGCTCGGCGTCTGCGTCACCGTCAGGGTCTTGTTGTCATTGGAGACCACAACGTGCGACTTCATGGTCTCCTTGCCGGCCAGCTTCCAAACGTTCTCGTAGCTGCTGTCGTCGATCCGCTTGGGGGACGCCACGTCAGCCGACGGATTGCCGGTCCAGGCAACGTCCTTGCCGTCGAAGTTCGACGTGTACTCGCCGTGCATGGCCTTCCCCTGCCCGTCGGTTCCCTCCGACGTGAGCTTGATCCCGCCCGGAGTGACCTCGAACTTCAGCGTCTGGGCACGGGTGATCGCTTCCGAGCTGAACTTCGACTTCGTGGCGTTCAACTTCCACGAGCCGACCCAGTTGTTCTCGCTCGCGAAGCCGAACTGGACACCGATCAACGCCGCGACGCACAGCATGAACGTCACGAACAGATTCTTCCGCATCAGATTCGTCACCTCTCAGGAATTGTTGGGTGTGGTTCGCGCCCGTTGCGCGTTCCGACCTGCGACTCTACCCGCAAGCAGAGAGCAGCACCAATTGATTGTGGCGCCCCGATCCATCGTGCAGGACCGATGCGCGCCGCCTCGCTCATCGGGCAGAATGCGACACCGAGCGCGCCGTCGCCGGGCGGCCGGAGGCGGCCTTCCGGCGTGCGGACGTGGTTCCACACCCCCTAAGCGTGGTTCGGCGGGCGCATGCGCTTCGCGGGATTCCACCACTGGGAGCCGGACGCCTTGCCGGGGGAGCGGAGGCTCGCGGAGGGAGAGCCGTTCATCCTCGACGCTGCGCCGATGGTCGCGGGTCACCCGGCGGGAGGCCGATGCGCCGCACGAGATCCTGCCAGCGCGAATCAGGACGCAGCCCGTCGGAGACGTAGAGGGTCTTGCCGTCGGGCGCCGCGCTAGTGCGCGAGCTCCTTCACGAGCCGGTACAGGAACTCCTGCGACTCGTAGAGCTCGCGTACCCCGACGCGCTCGTCCTTGCCGTGGAAGCGGATGTCCTCGGCCTCGTAGAAGAGTCCCTGCACGCCGTACGTGGGGATTCCGGCCGCGCGCAGCATGCGGCCGTCGGTGCCGCCCATCACCATGTAGGGCAGCGTCACGACGCCCGGCCAGAAAGCCGTCGTGAGCCGGCGCGTGGCAGCGAGCACGTCGTCGCGCATCGGCGACATCGGGCTCGCGCCGTGCGCGTTCGTGACCGTGACCGTCACCTTGTCGTCCGCGATCGCCTTCCGGAGCGTTGCGAGGACGTCGTCCGGCGTCTCGTCGGGCAGGATTCGGCAGTTGACGCGGGCGCCGGCCGTCTGGGGCAGCGCGTTCTCGGCGTGGCCGCCGTCGAGGCCCGTGGCGACGCAGGTCGTGCGCATGACCGCGTTCCACTGCGGCGAGGCCGCGGCCACGGCGCGCTGGGCCTCGGCGTCGCCGGCGGCGGCCTGCCGCATCTGCGTCGCCAGCGGCTCCGGCCGCTGGTCTGCGAGCGTCCTCAGGTAGGTGCGTGTCACGTCGTTGAGGCGGATTGGGAATTCGAGGTCGGCCACGCGTCCGAGCGCAGCGGCCAGGCGGTAGATCGCGTTCTCCTTCACGGGCATCGAGCTGTGGCCGCCCGGGTTCTTCACTTCCAGCCGGTAGGTCGCCGAGTGCTTTTCGCCGACCTGGATCAGGTTGAGGAGCCGCTTGCCGTCGCGCATCTCGCCCCAGCCGCCTTCGTTGAGGCACAGCTCGGCGTCGATCAGGTCGCGCCGGTGCTCGAGCAGCCAGGCGACGCCGTTAAAGGGTCCGCCGCCCTCCTCGTCGGCGGTCAGCGCGACGATCAGGTCGCGCGAGGGACGGAAGCCTTCGCGCTTCATGCGGATCAGGCTCTCGACCCAGATCGCGGCCTGGGCCTTGTCGTCGCCAGTTCCACGGCCGTAGAAGTAGCCGTCCTTCTCGAGCAGCGTGAACGGATCGACGCTCCAGTCCTCGCGCTTCGCCTCGACCACGTCGAGGTGGGCGAGCAGCAGCAGCGGCTTCGCCTTGCCCGTGCCGCGGTAGCGCGCGACCAGGTTGCCCTTGTGCGCCGCGGCGCCGAGGACGACCACGTCCTGCTTCGGGAAGCCGGCGTCGAGCAGGCGCTTCGCCATCGCCTCGGCGGCCGGCGTCGTCTTGCCGGTCGTGTAGCTGGTGTTCGAGTTGACGAGCTCCTCGTAGATGGATCTCAGGAGCTGTCGATCGGGGTCGGGCGAGAAGTTCGGGGCGGCGGCGGCCGCGGCCGCGGCGACTATGGCGAGGAGCATGCGGGGATTGTGCGCGGGATGCGTGCCTGCGTCCACGGCTCGTGGGTGCTGCCGTCCGTGGTAGGGTGGCGCCTCGATGCCCCCCCTCCGACCGACGCCCGCATTCGTGGCTGCCGTCGTCGTAGGCCTGACGGCTTCCTTCGCTCGGGCCCAGGAACCCGGCATCCCCGACCCGTTCGGCCTGCTGAGGCCGCAGCCGTACGTCGCGGCGCGGTCCTCTTCGAACAATCCCGACCCCGATTCGAACGACGACAGCAAGCGGCCGATCCCGGGCGAGACGATCACGCTCGCCGAGCTTCAAGGGCCCGGCAGCATCAGCCACATCTGGATGACGATCGCCGACAACGAGTACGGCTGGCCGCGCCTGCTGCGGCTGCGCATCTACTACGACGGCAGCGCCGAGCCGAGCGTGGACGCGCCCGTCGGCGATTTCTTCGCGGTCGGCCACGGCTTCGAGCGCAAGGTCCAGTCGCTGATGGTGCGCGACGGCTCGGAGGGCCGCTCGCGCAACAGCTACTGGCCGATGCCGTTCCGCAAGAGCTGCCGCGTCACGGTGACGAACGAGGGCCAGAGGCGCGTCGCGAACCTCTACTACCAGGTCGACTGGCAGAAGCTGCGCTCGCTCCCCGCGGACACGCCGTACTTCCACGCGCGCTACCGCCAGATGCTGCCGAACAGCGGCGGCCGCCACTACGAGGTGCTGAGCGCGACCGGCCGCGGCCATTTCGTCGGCACCGTCTTCTCGGTGGTGCAAGCCGAGGCTGGCTGGTTCGGCGAGGGCGACGACCTCTTCTATGTGGACGGCGAGCCGAAGCCTTCGATCGAGGGCACGGGCACCGAGGACTACTTCAACGACGCCTGGGGCCTGCACGTGAGCGAAGGCGCGTACACCGGCGTGCCCGTTGCCGAGGGCACCGGCCTCGGCTCGCGGATGACCGCCTATTGCTGGCATCTGGCCGACCCGGTTCCCTTCACGAAGTCGCTGCGCTTCGTGATGGAGCACAAGGGCTGGACCTTCGGCGCCGACGGCTCGGTCAAGTCGGCCTTCGGCGACCGGACCGACCTCATCTCGAGCGTCGCCTTCTGGTACCAGCAGGGGATCGCGACGGACCAGCCGCCTCTCCCCTACGGCTCGGCGCGGCTGCCGCAGGGCAACGCGCTGCAGATCGAGGTGGAGAAGTCGCTCGCCGACGTGAAGGCCGAGCGGGGCAAGGCGTCGCTGTCGCCCGACCTCTTCTGGTCGAAGGACGTGCTGCTCTTCGAGGCGGAGGGGCCGGGCGCACGAGTCGAGATTCCGTTCGACGTCCCCGCCGCCGGCGACTACGAGCTCTACGCGGAGCTGGCTCAGGGCTCGGATTACGGGGTCTACACGGCGCTTCTCGACGGCAGGAAGGCGCAGGCGGCGGTGCTGGAGCACGAGCCGGGAGCGGACGTGATCCCGCAGACGCAGTTCGACGGCTACGCGCCAGAGACCTACGTAGGGGCGGGATTCCAGATCGGGTGGCCACGGCTCACGAAGGGCCGGCACACGCTGACGTTCGTCTGCGCCGGCAAGCGCGAGGACTCGGCGGGTTACGTGCTCGGCGTGGACGATTTCGTGCTGGCGCGAACCGGCCCGCTGGCCTGGGCCGAGGCCTCTTCCGTGCGTCCGCCGCGGCAGCCGTCGGGAAGCGCCGGCGATTTGGCGCGCGACCTCGCGGACGCCGATCCCGTCACGCGCGGGCTGGCGGCGATCGCGCTGCGCGACCGCGGCGCCGGAGCGCTTCCGGCGCTCGGGGCGCTCGAGTCGGCGCTCCGCGATCCCGACACCGGCGTCAGGATGATGTCGGGGAACGCGATCGCCGCGATCGGCCCCGGCGCCGCCGGCGCCGTCCCGGCGCTCACCGCCGCCTGCTCGGTCAAGGACGAGCACGCGCACGTGCTGCGCGCCTGCGCCCAGGCGCTCGGCGCCATCGGGCCCGCGGCGCGCTCGTCGCTGCCCGTGCTGCGCCAGCTCCTGGCGCTGCCGCGCGTGCGCTGGGCGGCCGAGGCCGCCATCCGGAAGCTGGAGTAGCGATGGCCGCCGCGCCGCCTTCGAGGCCTCCCGACGCCCGCCCTCGGCTCGACTCGATCGACCTCGTGCGCGGCGCCGTCATGGTCCTGATGCTGCTCGACCACATGCGCGACTTCACGCACGAGGCCAGCTTCACGGGGGACCCGCTCGACTTCGCGACCACGACGCCGCTGCTCTACTTCACGCGCTGGATCACGCACCTGTGCGCGCCGACCTTCGTGTTCCTGGCCGGGCTCGGCGCGGGGCTGCAGCGACTCCGCGGGAAGCCCGTCGCGGAGCTCGCGCGCTTCCTCTGGACGCGCGGGCTCTGGCTCGTGTTCCTCGAGCTCACCGTCGTCCGCGGGCTGGTCGCCTTCAGCTTCCATCCGATCGAGCTCGCCCAGCTCCAGGTGATCTGGGTGATCGGCGTCGGCATGATCGTGCTGGCGGCGCTCGTGTGGCTGCCGTCGCGCGCCGTGCTCGCGATCGGCGCCGTGATCGCGGCGGGCCACAACCTGCTCGATCGCGTCCGTGTCCCGCCGTGGCAGGGGCCTGACTCACCCGTGCCGAGCGCGCTCGGCAAGCTCTGGATCCTGCTCCATCAGACCGGGGCATTCCCGATCGCGGGGTTCCCGAGCCCGATCGTGCTGGTGCTCTATCCGATCCTGCCGTGGATCGGCGTGATCGCGCTGGGGTACGGGTGCTCGGAGGTCTACGCCTGGCCGGCCGAGCGCCGCCGCGCGCTGCTTGTCGGGCTCGGCATTGCCATGGCCGTGGCGTTCGTGGTGCTGCGCTACGCCGGCGTCTACGGCGACCCGCTGCCGTGGTCGCCGCAGGCCGACGCCGTCAAGACGCTGATGTCCTTCTTCAACGTGCAGAAGTACGGCCCGTCGCTGCTCTACGTGCTGGCGACGCTCGCGCCGGCGATGTTGACGCTCGGGCTGATCGACGGCCGCACGATCGCGGGAGGTCCGGGCGGAGCGCTCGTGACCTTCGGCCGCGTCCCGCTCTTCTTCTACATGCTGCAGTGGCTGACCGCGCATCTCTGCGGAATCGCGATAACGGCCGCTCGCGGCGGCACGCTCGCGCCCTATTTCATGAGCTTCCTCGAGCAGTTCATCATGAAGGAGCCGGTCGTGACGGGCGGCCCGCTCTGGCTGACCTACGCGTGCTGGGCGGGCGCCACGGTGCTCTTGTACTTCCCCTGCCGCTGGTTCGCGCGCGTGAAGGCGACGCGGCGGGACTGGTGGCTGGGGTATCTGTAGAGGAACGTGGCTCTCGAATCGGGACTTTCGAAGGGAGACGAACGGCTAGGCTGGCTGTCTCCTTCTTTGAATCGGGGGGCTTCTTTCCCCAAACCCCCCGTGAGCTGTGGGTGACAGGATGACGGCACGATGAAAGCCCTTGTTTATGTGGCGCCGGAGCGGATGGAGATCCAGTCGGTGCCGGAGCCCGAGCCGCGCGAGGGCGAAGTGCTGCTCGCCGTCTCGGCCGCGGGGGTGTGCGGGTCGGACCTCCACGGCTTCCTCGGTCACAGCGAGCGTCGCGGGCCCGGTCTCGTGATGGGACACGAGGCGGTCGCGGCCGTCCTCGAGCCGGGGCCGGGTGTGTCCGGCTGGCGCAAGGGCCAGCGCGTGTCGTTCAACCCGCTCGTGACCTGCGGGCGCTGCCGCGCCTGCCTCGAGGGACGTCAGAACCTCTGCCCGACGTGGTGGATCTTCGGGATGGACCGCGTCCAGGGCACCTATGCCGAGCGCGTGGCGGTCCCGGCCCGGCAGCTGATCGCCCTCTCCGATGACCTGAGCGAGGAGCAGGCCGTGCTCGCCGAGCCGATGGCCGTCGTCGTGCACGCGTTTAGGGTGGGGCTCGCCGAGATGCCGCGCGCGCTCGCGATCGTGGGGGGCGGCGCGATCGGAGGGCTGGCGCTGGTGCTCGCGAAGCTCCGGGGCGTGCCGAAGGTGTGCGTGGTGGACGTGAACGACGCGCGGCTCGAGGCGGCGACTCGGCTCGGCGCGGACCTCGTGATCCACGCGGCGCGGCAGGACGCCAGGGCGATCGTCCACGAATGGTCGGGCGGGGGAGCCGACGCCGTGGTCGAGGCGGTCGGCAGCGAGGCCACGCGGCGGACGGCGGTGGCGGTCGCGGCCAAGGGCGCGCGCCTCGTGATGCTCGGGCTCGCCCAGAACGACTCGCCGCTGCCCTGGATCGACATCACCCGCAACGAGCAGTCGCTCTTCACTTCGTTCGCCTACGCGCCGCGCGATTTCCTCGACTCGGTGGCGCTCCTCGAGTCGCGGCGCGTGGACATCCGGGCCTTCACGGAGACGCGGCCGCTCGCGGACGGCCAGGCCGGTTTCCTCAAGATGGTCCGCGAGCCGGGGGCGACGCTGAAGCTGCTGCTCAAGCCCTGAGCAGGGCGGCTCTATCAGCGGCTGGCGATCCGCAGCGCGAAGGCGTAGTCGCTCGGGGCTGCCTTCGGCAGGTCGACGTGCAGGCCCGCGGCGTCTCGTCGCCAGCGCAGCGGCTCCTTCGAGCCGACGAGCTCGACCGTCCGGATCTCGCCCGCGAGCTTCGGCGCCGAGCGGCCGAGCGACCGGATCGTGACCTTCCCGTCCGCGGGCCATGCCAGGACGATCGCGTAGAGCAGGCCGCCCTTCGTCGTGAAGCGGACGTCGCTCGACGTGAAGGGCTGGCGCTTGGTGTCGCTGAACGGCCCTTCCGCGACCTCGGTCGGCCCCTCGCCGAAGACGCTGAAGGGCCGCGTGCCGTAGATCGCCTCGCCGTTCACCGCCAGCCAGCCGCCGATCTCGCGCAGCATCTTCTGCTCGGGCTCGGGGATCGTGCCGTCCGAGCGCGGGCCGATGTTGAGCAGCAGGCTGCCGTTCTTGCTCACGATGTCGACGAGGTCGTCCACGATCGAGTCCGTGTCCTTGTACTGCTGGTTCGCCACGTGGCCCCAGGAGTTCTTCGAGACCGATGTGTCGTTCTGCCAGAAGAGCGGCCGCAGCGTGGCGAGCTGGCCGCGCTCGACGTCGAGCACGCCCGCCGTGTCGGGGAAGGAGTCGCCGCCGTGCTTCTTGTAGTTGATCGCGACGCCCTTCCCCCACTCGGCGCCGCGGTCGTAGTAGTACGCGGCGAAGCGCTGCAGGTGGCCGTGGACCGCGGGCTGCGCGATCCACCAGTCGAACCACACGAGCTGGGGCTGGTACTTGTCCACGAGCTCGGACGTCCGCGCGAGCCAGTCGTCGAGGAAGTCCTGGGTCGGCGGCGTCTCGCCTTTCTCCGAGCGCTCGCGGTCCTGGGCGGGCCCGTAGAGCGCGGCGTAGCGGCGGTCGCGCACGTCCGAGTCGAGCTTCATGCCGGGGCCGTAGAACCACCAGTTCTCGACGCGGTGCGACGAGACGCCGAGCACGAGCCCCTCCGCGCGCAGCGCCTGCGCGAGCTCGCCCACGACGTCGCGCTTCGGGCCCATCTTCGCGGCGCACCAGTCGGTGAAGCTGCAGTCGTACATCGGGAAGCCGTCGTGGTGCTCGGCGACCGGCACCACGTAGCGCGCGCCCGCTTCTTTGAAGAGCCTCGCCCACGCGCGCGCGTCGAAGCTCTCGGCCCTGAACATCGGGATGAAGTCCTTGTAACCGAACGTCCAGGGCGGCCCCCAGGTCTCGACGTGGTGGCGGAACGTGGCGTCCTCCGGCCGGTACATGTTCCGCGGGTACCACTCGTTGCCGAATGCCGGGACCGAGTAGACGCCCCAGTGGATGAAGATCCCGAACTTGCCGTCGAGGTACCACGCCGGGACCTGGAACTTCTCGAGCGAGGACCACTGGGGCGCGAAGGGTCCGCGCGCCACGACCGCGTCGACTCTGCGGACGGCCTCGGCGACGCGCGCGTCCTCGGACCGCGCCGGCGCTGCGCCCGACGTCGCGAGCAGGAGAAGGGCGACGAGCGTTCGCATCGCGCGCGACTCTACCACCGCTAGAGCTCGAGCCACGTGCCGAGGCCCATCTGCTTCGCCCGGCTCAGCACCGAAGGCGCCACGGCCATGTCGTCGAGAGCGAGGCCGAGGTTCATCGCGAGCGTGCGCTCGTCCGCGGACTGCCGTCCCGGCATGCGGCCGGTGACGAGCTCGCCGAGGTCGGCGTAGGGCTCGGGCGTCTCTCGGAGGTAGCCGAGCTCGCGCGTGAAGCGGAACTGCGCGTGGTCGTCGGTCGCGATGCGGTCCATCTGCGCGAGCGCCTCGCCCGTCCAGTACGAGTCGTAGTCGACCGCCGAGGCGAAGGCGCCCGCGCGCAGCCAGTCGCGCTCGATCGTCGGCGTGGGCCGCTTCAGGATCGGCCCCGAGGTGACCACGATATCGGCCGGCGCAACGGCCTGTCGCGGCTCGTCCACCCCCACGACCTCGAGGCCGAGCGCCTCGGACATCTCGCGGACGTAGCGGTCCCGGTTCTCGGGCCGCCGGTCGTAGGCGTAGACCTTGCGGAGCGGGAACACCGCCGCGAGCGCCGCCAGGTTCGTGCGGCCCTGGACGCCGCACGCGAGGATGCCCGCGACCGACGAATCGGGCCGCGCGAGGTAGCGGGCCGAGAGCGTGGTGGCGGCTCCGGTGCGCCAGGCCGTGATCCAGGTCGCGTCCATCACCGCGAGCGGCAGCCCCGTCTCGACGTCGTTGAGGATCAAGAGGCCGCTCACGTAGGGCAGCCCGCGTGCGGCGTTTTCCGGGAAGCCGGCCACCCACTTGAGGCCGGCCGACTGCAGGCCCGGGATCGACGCGGCCATCGCGTGCAGGAACGCGTCGGGCCGGGGATGGATGCCGGGCTTGGGCGGCAGCTCGACGCGCCCCTCGCCCTTCTCGCGGAAGGCCCGCTCGAGCAGGTCCAAGATCGTCCTGACGTCGAGGCCGACGCGCTCGACGTCGGCGCGGGAGAGGTAGAGGAAACGCGGCTGCGGCATCGTCGATGGGCGAGAGCTACGGCAAGCGCCCGTACTTGCGCAGCGCCGCCAGCAACCGGTCGACGGGCAGCGCCGTCACGCGCGCGCCGTCGGCGCCGGTCATCGTCTCGGCGGCGAGCAGCGCGTTCAGGATCGCCTCCTCGGTCGCCTGGATCGTCGCGGCGAAGAGCGGGCTGATGCGGTCGTTCGGCAGCATCTCCACGCGCGCGTTCTGCTTGGTGGCCGTCGTGCCGGGGTTGGCGGTCGAGAACGCCACGAAGATGTCGCCCGAGCTGTTGTTGCCGCGGCCGCCCGTGCGCCCGATTCCGAGCGCGGGCCGGGTCGCGATCCGCTTCAGCTGGTGGGGCAGGAGCGGAGCGTCCGTCGCCACGACGACGATGATCGAGCCCATGTCTTCGGTCGGAGCGGAAGCCGGCCCGACGCCGGGGCAGGCCGAGAGGCCTTCGCGCGGGGCGATGCCCGGGAGCGAGAAGCAGGGCAGCTGGTCGGGGATCTCCTCGCCCACGGGCACGCCGCCCACGCGGAAGTCGCGGCGCAGGCCATAGTTCGTCTGGACCAGCACGCCCACCGAGTAGCCGCCGTCCTCGGCGCGGAGCTTGCGGGAGGCGGTGCCGATCCCGCCCTTGAAGCTGTGGCAGATCATCCCCGTGCCGCCGCCCACGTTGCCTTCCGCAACGGGCCCGCCGCGCGCGCCGTCGAGGGCGGCGATCGCGTCCGCGGCCGTGACGTGGAAGCCGTTGATGTCGTTCAGCACGCCGTCCCACGTCTCCGCGACGACCGGCAGTCCCCACGGCTGCAGGCCGGGCCGCGACGCCTGCCACTGCAGGATCGCGTCGCGCACCACGCCGACGCTGTGCGTGTTCGTGATCGCGATCGGTCCCTCGAGGATGCCGCTCTCCTGGAGCCAGGTGGTGCCGGTCATCTCGCCGTTGCCGTTCAACGTGAACCAGGCACCGAACACCGGGTCGTTGCTGGTCCTGCCGCGCGGGTGGACGACGGTAACGCCGGTGCGCACGGGCCCCTTGCCGACGACCAGCCGGCCCTCGCCCGAGACGAGCGTCGTCTGGCCGACCTCCACGCCGGCGACGTCGGTGATGGCGTCGAGCGGGCCGGGCGTGCCGCCGATGAGCGGCGTGATCCCGAGCTCGCGCGCGCGCGGTTTGGCCGCCGCGCTCGGCGGCGCGCAGAGGGCGGGCAGCACCAGAAGAGCCGACGCGAGAAGCGCCGAGCGTCGATGGGGCACTCTGATCATGCCGGCACTAGACCATCGCGCTCTCCGAGCTGTCAAGACACGACCGCACGCGATCTGCTAGCGTGGGCCCGTTCGCGAGCGGCTCCCGGGAGGCGGAATGGTCGGCTTCGAGGACGTGAAGGCCGCGGCGCAGCGCCTCGCGGGGATCGCCCACCGTACTCCGATCGCCACGTCGCGAACGCTGGACGACCGCCTGACGGCCCGGCTGTTCCTGAAGTGCGAGAACCTGCAGCGGGCCGGCGCCTTCAAGTTCCGCGGCGCGTACAACGCCGTCTCGCGGCTCACGGCCGAGGAGCGCGCGCGCGGCGTGCTGACGTACTCGTCCGGAAACCACGCCCAGGCGACGGCGCTCGCGTGCCGCCTGCTCGGCGCCCGCGCGACGATCGTGATGCCCGCCAATGCCCCCGCCGCCAAGCGGCGCGCGACCGAGGGCTACGGAGCCCGCATCGTGGCCTACGACCCGGCGCGCGAGAAGCGCGAGGAGGTCGCCGAGCGGCTGCGGCGCGACGGGGATCCGGTGCTGATCCCGCCCTACGACCACGCCGACGTGATCGCGGGCCAGGGCACGGCGGTGCTCGAGCTCTTCGAGGACGCGGGCGCGCTCGACCTGCTGCTCGTGCCGTGCGGCGGGGGAGGGCTGCTCTCCGGATCGGCGCTCGCCGCGCGGGCGCTCGCGCCCGCCTGCCGCGTGGTGGGAGTCGAGCCCGAGCTCGCCGACGACGCCACGCGCTCGTTCCGGACCGGGGTTCTGCAGACCGTGAGCAATCCGCCCACGATCGCCGACGGCGCGCGCACGCCGTCGCTCGGGACGCTGACCTTCCCGCTCGTGCGCGAGAACGTGGACGAGATGGCTACCGTCCCCGACGACGAGCTCGTGCGCGCGATGCGCTTCGTGTTCGAGCGCCTGAAGCTCGTGGTCGAGCCGACGGGCGTGCTGGGCCTGGCGGCCGCGCTCGCGGGAAGCGTGGACGTCCGAGGCAAGCGCGTGGGCGTGATCCTCTCCGGCGGGAACGTCGACTTGAGCTCCGCGCTCGAGCTCTTCGCGCGTGCGAGCGGCGACTGAGCGGGGTCGCGAGCTAGCGCTGGTCCGGCATCTGGAAGACCCAGCGGTTGACGCTCATGGTGTAGACGTAGTCGAACTGCTTCTGGAACTCGTCGACCTGGAGCTTGCCGTCGGTGTCCTTGGTCTCGCTCTTGATCTTGAAGCGGATCTTGCCGCTCCAGGGGCGGTCGGCGTCGTTCGTCCGCGGGGCGACGTCGAGCCCTTCGACGGTCCAGGTGGCCCTGACCCGCAGCACCGGGTCGAGCTTCTCGCCGTCGGCCTTGAGCGAGTTGGCCTCCTGCTGCAGCAGCGCCGTGACCGACTCGCGCGTCGGGCCGGCCGGCTTGCTCGGCCCGCACCCGGCGGCCGCCACGGCGGTCGCAACGCCCGCCGCCCCGAGCATCGAGCAGAGTCTCATCGGGCCTCCAGAGGGCTTCATGTTAGCGCGCCGATGGATCGAAGGGGCAAGCCGACGACGATGGGACGTGCAATGAACCGGAACACGAGTCAACGGACCTGCTGGACCGGCCATCGGGGGACATCCCGTCCCCCCGAGCCCCCCCCGGGGCGTCACTCGAAGGCCTTCCGCACCTCGTCGACGGCGCGCTCGAAGGAGCTGTAGACCGCGATCTTGCCCTTGCGATCGCCCCAGCCCGCGCGCGCCATGGCGCGTAGCGGCTGCGGCTGGACGCCCCCGATCACGACCAGCACGCTCGCGCGGTGGAGCCGTTCGAACGCGGACTCGAGCCCGACGAGCCCGGTCGCGTCGAGCGCCGGCACCGAGCGCAGGTCGAGGATGACGACGCGAACGGCCTTGTCCACCGACTGCAGCGCCGCCATCGCCTTCTGCGCGGCGCCGAAGAACAGCGGGCCGGCGATCTCGTAGGCGACGACGCCGCGCGGCAGCTTGCGCGTGAGCCCGAGCGGGTGCTCGTCCACGAGCCGCACCGAGGAGACCTCGGCCATGCGGCGCATGAAGAGGAGCGCCGCCATCACCACCCCGACCGAGACCGCCATCACCATGTCGATCAGGACGGTGAGAGAGAAGCACGTCAGCAGCACCGCGACGTCCGAGCGCGGCGCGACCCGGAGCACGTGTGCGAAGTGGTCGAGCTCGGCCATGTTCCAGGCGACGAACAGCAGGAGCGCCGCGAGCGAGGCCATCGGCAGCCGGCCGAGCAGCGGGGCGAGCAGCACGACCGAGGCGAGCGCCACGAGC
>Ga0335076_10000887_pt1 | contig 28429 bp, 21 predicted proteins | sample Lox_Sample_25_FD_206717 | JGI IMG/M metagenome (GOLD analysis project Ga0335076, IMG submission 206717) | Soil microbial communities from Loxahatchee National Wildlife Refuge, Florida, United States - Lox_Sample_2.5 | ecosystem: Environmental > Terrestrial > Soil > Wetlands | place: USA... | reverse complement strand
CAGCGTGGGGGACAGCGAGAGCATTTGGAAGGGAAAATGGGTTACGGATGGCTCGCGGATACAAGTCGAGTTCCAACTTAGTTATCACGATATCCGAGTGCAAGGGGAACAATTGCCTGGACCGTTTCAGCGAGTGGTTTTCTATTCCAGCGACAGAGTTGGTTGTTGAAGGCAACTGATTCGACGGGCATCAAACTCGACGGGCTGGAATTCGAAATCAATCCGATTCTCGTGCCCAGCAGTGTGGGAGACCAGATTCGACTCGCAGGACCGCTCGCCGGAAACCCCGGTTAGCTGTACAAAAGTTGACCTAAGTGGGCGGGGAAAGTAGACTGGGCAGGTTACCTCGGCAAGCAAATAAGAGAATGTAGGCCGGCCGCAAAGCCGGAATACGGTGTGGAGTACGAAGAAGGAAAGCGACAGCAGTCGCGGAGGACTGGAATGGCCAGTGTAGAAGAACGGGTAAAGCAAATTATTGTCGAGCAACTGGGCGTGGATGAGGCGGAAGTGACGCCCACTGCGTCGTTTGTGGATGATTTGGGGGCGGACTCGCTCGACCAGGTGGAATTGGTAATGGCGTTCGAAGAGGCGTTCGGCATCGAGGTGCCGGACGAAGACGCCGAGAAAATGACCACGGTGAAGGATGCCATCGAGTACATCGATAAACACTCGAAGGCCAAGTAAGCCGCAGGAAATACCCTGCAAGAAGGAGCAAGTGTGACTCGCCGCGTCGTCGTAACGGGCGTTGGATTAGTTTGTGCGTTGGGGATCGGGACTGAGGAGAGTTGGAAGAACCTGGTCGCGGGGCGCAGTGGCATCACGCGCATAACGCACTTTGACACCGCCGAATTCGATTGCCAGATCGCGGGAGAAGTGAAGAACTTCGACCCGTTCCAGTGGATTGAGAAAAAAGAGCTGAAAAAAATGGGGCGCTTCATCCAGGTTGCACTGGCGGCCGCGGATTATGCTGTGAAAATGGCGGAGTGGAATCCGGAGCAGTCGGACCTGGATGAAGTGGGTGTGTACGTGGCCTCCGGAATCGGCGGGTTCGATATTATCGAACGCGAGCACATCAAGCTGATGCAGGGCGGTCCGGGAAAAATTTCGCCCTTTTTCATTCCGTCGGCCATCGTGAATCTTGCTTCCGGGCATATTTCCATCCGGTACGGAGCGCGCGGGCCGAATTCGGCGACCGCAACAGCTTGCTCCGCGTCGGCGCACTCCATTGGGGATTCGTTCAAGATTATCGAACGCGGCGCAGCCGAAATGATGATTTGCGGGGGAACGGAAGCGACGATCACGCCGATGGGGATTGGCGGATTCGCTTCGATGCGCGCGCTGTCTACGCGCAACGATGAACCGGAGAAGGCGAGTCGGCCATTTGACGGGAATCGCGATGGCTTCGTGGTGGGCGAAGGCTCCGGCATATTGATTCTGGAATCGCTGGAACACGCGCAAAAACGGAACGCACCGATCTTTGCGGAAATTGTGGGCTATGGGATGAGTGGCGATGCGTATCACATTACGCAGCCAGCGGAGAATGGCGATGGCGCTTACCGCGTGATGCGCGCCGCGCTGAAGGATGCCAAACTTTCCCCGGACGATATTGGCTACATCAACGCGCACGGAACTTCGACGCCAATTGGAGACGTGATCGAAACGCGGGCGATGAAACGGCTGTTCGGCGAGCGCGCGACGAGCAAGAAGCTGGCGGTGAGTTCAACGAAATCGATGACCGGTCACTTGCTTGGAGGCGCCGGTGGATTGGAAGCGGGAATCAGCGTGCTGGCATTGAGAGACCAGATGCTGCCGCCGACGATCAACCAGGAAGTGCCCGACCCAGAGTGCGATTTGGATTATGTGCCGAATGTGGCGCGCCGGACGACGGTGGATTATGCGCTTTCGAATTCCTTTGGATTTGGCGGAACAAACGCCGCGTTAATTTTCAAGCGCTGGACCGGCAAGTAGAATTTTGGAGTGCGGCAGCCCCGCTGCCGTTTTTAGGGACTCGGCGATACATCGATCGCAAAAGCGGGAGCAGAGCTCCCGCACTCCACACGCTGTCACAAGGAACCTCCCATGAACATTGTCGTTTGCATTAAACAGGTGCCGGCAAAGGATGCGCCGCTGGCGATTGCCGGAAATTGGATCAAAGAATCGGACATCGGATTCGAGATGAACGAGCCGGATAGCTACGCGTTGGAAGAAGCGCTGCGGCTGAAGGAAAAACACGGCGGGGAAGTGGTGGTGTTGTCGCTGGGGCCAGAGCGGGTGAAGCAGACGATCAAAGAGGCGCTGGCGAAGGGCGCGGATCGCGCGATTCACGTGGCGGATGACAACTTTGCGCAACTCGATCCGTTGGGAGCGGCGAAAGTGCTGGCAGCGGCGATCGGGAAAGAGAAATTTGATCTGGTGCTGACCGGATTGCAAAGTGACGATCACGGTTTCGGGCAAACGGGTGTGCTCCTGGCAGAGCTGCTGAACCTGCCGCACGCGACCATCATCATGCAAATTGAAGTGCAAGACGGGAAAATGCGATTGAAGAGGGAACTGGAAGCGGGCTGGTTTCAGTGGCTGGAGTGTCCGCTGCCGGCGGTGCTGTCGATCCAATCCGGAATCAACAAAGTGCGCTATGCCACATTGAAGGGCATTATGGCCGCGAAGAAAAAAGAAATCGCCACGATTACGCGGGAATCGTTGGGCGTATCCACGGAACCCACACAGCAGATCGAGAAGATTTATGTCCCGACGAAAACAAAGAAGACCGAATTTCTGACGGGAACACCGAAAGAAGCGGCGGCGAAGCTGGTGGAGAAACTGAAGTTCGAGGCCCGAGTGATTTAGGAAAGACCAGGGTTAGCGGATCGGATGAGATCCTTCGCTTCGCTCAGGATGACAGGCGAGCAAGGAATTGGGAGTGCATATGAAAATTCTGGTGGTTGCGGAACAACGGCAAGGGAAGTGGAACAATACCAGTTTCGAAACGCTAGTGGCCGCCCAGCAGATTGCTGCTGCTGGTGGAACCGTGACCGCTGCCGTCGTGGGCAAGGGTGTGGCGGGCCTTGCGGAGGAATTGGCGGCGAAGAATGTTTCTGAAGTGCTGGTGGTGGAGCATGACCTACTGGAGAACTACACGCCAGATGGCTACGCGATCGCGTTGAAGCAAACGATCGAAGCGGCGAAACCAGACCTGATTCTGTTTCCCCATACGTATCAGGTTCGGGACTTTGCGCCAAAGCTCGCGGCGATGCTGGGCAAAGGCATGGTGGGCGATTGCATCGGTTTTCGAAAAGACGGGGATGAATTGGTGTTCGTGCGCCAAATGTTTCAGGGGAAAACCGCCGCGGATGTCGTTTTCAAAGGCGCGGCGCCATGGTTTGTATCGTTCCAGTCGGGAGCGTTTCGCGCCGATCTGTTAGAGCCGCATCCCGGCGGAAAAGCGCCAGTGAACAAGGCGAACATCGAATTGAAACCGGAAGAGATTCGCACCAAGCCTTTGGAACTGTTCAAGGAAGCCAAATCCGCAGTGGACCTGACGCAGGCGCCGTTGATCGTGGCAATCGGGCGAGGAATCAAAGCGCCGGAAAATATCGCGCAGGCGGAAGCTGTGGCGAAGGCGCTCGGGGCGGAAATCGCGGCGTCGCGGCCGATTTGCGATGAGGGCTGGTTACCGATGGAGCGGCAAATCGGCAGCTCGGGGCAAACCGTCGCGCCCAAACTGTATCTGGCGCTCGGAATCAGCGGAGCTATCCAGCATGTAGTGGGGATGAAAGGAGCGCGGACGATCGTGGCGGTGAATAAGGATCAGAACGCGCCGATTTTTGAGATCGCCGATTACGGCATCGTGGCCGATATTTTTGAGGTGATGCCCGCGCTAACCGAAGAACTGCAAAAAGCCAGGGGCTAATCCCGCCGTCAAACAGTTGTTTGATAAGCTTAGGGAATGGCGATTCAGCGCGAACAACTGGAAGCGGATGTATTGATTGTAGGCGCGGGACCTGCAGGGCTGAGTTGCGCCCTTCATCTGGCCAATCTGATCAAGAAGCATAACGCCAGCGGCGCGAAGCCAGAGCTTTCCGCGGAAAATATCTATGTTCTGGAAAAGGGGCGTGAGCTTGGCGCGCACCAATTGTCCGGCGCGATTATGAATCCCAAGGCGCTGGCGGATTTGGTGCCGGACTTTGAGAAGAGCGCCCCGCTGGACACGCCGGTAACGGATTCCGCGGCATTGTTTTTCACACAAAAATCTTCGTATCGCTTTCCGATCACGCCTCCGCCTTTTAACAATGCGGGGAATTACGTCATCTCGCTCAGCAAGCTAGTGAAGTGGCTGGGCGGGCTGGTGGAAGCCGCGGGCGTAAATGTGTTCAAGGAATTTGGAGGCGCCGAGCTGATTTATGAAGGCGACGGGATTGCCGGGGTCATCACCGAAGATAAAGGGCTGGACAAGAACGGGAAGCCAAAGGACAACTACACGCCCGGATACGAGTTGCGGGCGAAAGTAACAGTGCTGGCCGAAGGTCCGCGTGGCTCGTTGACAAAAAAGCTGGTGCAGCAGAAGCAACTGGACAATATCAACCCGCAAACGTACGGAATTGGGATCAAGGAACTGTGGGACGTACAGGCGGGAAAAATACAGCCGGGATTTGTTGCGCATACGCTGGGCTGGCCACTGTCCACAAAAATTTATGGAGGCGGGTGGATTTACGGGCTCTCGAACAATCGTGTGTCGCTGGGTCTGGTGGTCGCGCTGGAATATAGCGATCCTCGTTTCGATCCACATGCGGCGTTTCAGACTTGGAAGACTCACCCGTTTGTACGAAATCTCGTCGATGGCGGAAAGCTTGTGCGTTACGGTGCAAAGTCGCTGCCTTACGGCGGATGGTACGCGACGCCGCGCAATTATGTGAATGGCGGGCTCATCGTAGGCGATTCCGGCAGCTTCCTGGACTCGCAAAGACTCAAAGGCATTCACCTAGCGATGAAAAGTGGAATGCTGGCGGCGGAGACCATTTTCGAAGCGCTCGAGGCGGGCGACACTTCAGCGAAGACGCTCAGCGTGTACAAACAGAAGATCGATCAGAGCTACATCAAGAAGGAACTGTGGAAAGTGCGAAACTTCCATCAGTCCTTTCACAACGGGCTTCTGGACGGATTGGTGTTGTCGGGACTCCAGGAAATTACCGGTGGGCACGGAGTGAAGGATCCCATGCGCACTAAGCCCGGGTACGAGGCGTACCATCAGATTCACGGGCGGCCTGCGCCGGAGCGTTTCAAAGGCGATGGCAAGCTGACGTTCGATCGGCTGACGGATGTATATCATTCCGGGACGCGACATGAGGAAAATCAGCCTTGTCACTTGAAGGTGCTGGATTTGAATATTTGTTCGACGCGGTGCGTCGAGGAATATGGGAATCCCTGCCAGTATTTCTGTCCGGCCGCGGTGTATGAAATGGCGAGAGAAGGCGACGGGTTGAAATTGAAGATAAACGCGGCAAACTGCGTGCACTGCAAGACGTGCGACATTGCCGATCCGTACCAAATCATTGATTGGACTGTTCCGGAAGGCGGCGGTGGTCCGCATTACGAGGGAATGTAGGTTCGATTACGAACTAGGGGACCACAGTTTGTGGAAGAAGGTGCGGACGCGAGCCCACGCGGAATCATCGGTGGTTTTCTGGGCAGGCTCGACTTTTTGCGTGGGCGCCGACGGCGATACTGCCGCTGCGGCTTGCGCCACAACCGGATCGCCCTCTACTTTTCCCTGGAAGATCAAGGTAGGCCGCACGCGCGCCCTGCGCACCAGCACAATCAGGTTAGGGTCGTAGTCCTGCTGCACTTTAGCATTTGCGTCGTAATGCAGCGGAGGCATAAACACTTGATAGACGGGCTCCTCGGTCTGAGGAGTGGCCGTTTTGGGTGGAAGGGGCTTGGCTTCCGCACTCTTACGCTTCAATTCTTCTGTCGAGGCTAATCCGCTGATTTGCGTGGAAATGACGGCGGGCTTCGTGGTGAGCTGCAATTCGCAAGCGCACTGGCCGGGCGAAGTGCGCAGAGTCTCCAACTGGCCGTTCACCAGGGAGACATCCCCATTCTGGGGAACGACGATACTCTGTCCAGTCAATTGCTGCTCAATGCGTACGGCGCCGCTCGCCGGGCGAACGCACATGGTTCCCGAGGCATCCAGCCCAATCAGAAAGTCTTCCGCGGCGTTGCCGATGGAGATGGCATGAGCCTGAATCTGCGCGGTGTAAACGGTCAGGGTCAACTGCCCTTCGATGTGCGCGTGGATGGTGCCGCGGTCCAGCGCAATGGTCAGGGAATTACCGGATTTAAGTACTGAAAAATGGGAGGGCCCGCAGATGGTGATGTTGCCGCCTTCGATGAGATCGATGTGAGCCTGGCCGGATTTGACCTGGATGTCGCTGCCACTGCGCAGAATCGTTTTCACCTGGCCATTGGCGGTATCGACGCTCATGGGGCCCTGGACGGAGATGGCGTCGCCTTCAATGGCGCCCACGGTGTCGGGCGCTACGGGATTATCGGCGAATACGTTCCCAAAGCGCAGGCAAGAGGCGGACAGGCAGCCGGCCACGATCCAAATGGCGACGAAGCGGCAAATTGGTTTGATCACTTGTAGAAATGCCAACCCGACGATCTCCCGTCCTGACGCACCATACTGCAACCCCTCTATACTATATGAAGATGAAAACCAGGGAAAAGCTGGATGAACAGCCGCCGGAGGCAATCAGTCCACACTATGACGTTCGTTTGCCGAAATTGGCTTGGCACCGGCGCATACAAATTCCGATTATTGCCGCAGTGGTCTACAGCATTATTCGGGTTTTGGGGCCAACCTTGCGGTTTGAAGTGCTGGGACGCGCGCAAGTAGAGCGGATCTGGGCGGGCAAACAGCCAATCATCTGGGCGTTCTGGCATCGTTGCATTATTCCTATCGCGTGGTACGGGAGGAAGCGCGGCATCGTGATCATGAATACGACCGCGTTCGACGGGCAATGGACGCGGAAAGTGATTGAGTGGCTAGGGTTTGGCACCGCGCAGGGTAGCTCGTCGCGAGGCGGGTTGCGGGGCCTGCAAGTAATGGCTGAGCGGATCCGGGAAGGTTTGGATTGCGGCTTCACCATTGATGGTCCGCGAGGGCCGCGATATGTCGCGAAGGTTGGTCCGGTGTTGCTGGCGCGAATGACCGGAGCGCCCATTATGGTGTTTCACGTGGGGGTTGAGCGCGGCACCACGTTCGAAAAAACCTGGGATCATTTCTGCCTGCCGTCGTTGTTTGCGCGCGCCATCCTGGTTGGCTCGCCGCCGATCTACGTTCCACAAGATGCCGATGCAGAAATGATCAAGGCGAAACACGAAGAAATGCAAAAAGCTCTGGAGCGGGTGAGGGATATTACCGAGGGATGGTTTTCGCTGAGCGAGGGAGAGCGCGATCGCTATCGCGCGGAAATCGGGCCGTAGGCTCGGGCGGGTTAATTCGCTTCGCGTTCCCCGAGCTTCACCGGCAAGTCGAGCTTTTTAGCGCCGCGATACAGAGTGATGGTCACCGTGTCGCCGGGACGCTTCCGATTCAAAATGTAGTCGATGTCGAACTGGTTGGAGACTTTCTGACCTTCGATACCCACGATCACGTCGCCGCCGATAATGATCCGGCGCATGCCTGCCTGAGCCACTTTGTCGCCTCCATGTATACCAGCAGCTGCGGCGGGACTGCCTTTGGTGGTCTGCTCGACAAGCAATCCCTCCTGGACGGGAAGATCCAGAGCCTCCGAGAGCCAACCTGCCACGGGAATGGTGCGTACGCCGAGGTAGGCGCGGCGCACTCTGCCTTCGGTCATGAGATCGTTGGCGATGAGTTTGGCGGTATTGATGGGAATGGCGAATCCGATGCCGGCAGTTGTGCCGGAAGGAGTGTAGATCGCCGAATTAATTCCGATGACATCGCCGTGTGTATCGATGAGCGGGCCGCCGGAATTGCCCCGATTGATGGAAGCATCCGTCTGGATGGCGTCGTCAATGAAGGTTGTGTCGCTGGTTTGCACTGTGCGGCCCAATGCGCTGACCACTCCGGTGGTTAAGGTGGATTGAAAGCCGAAGGGATCGCCAATCGCCAAAACTTTTTGACCGACCTGAAGAGTGGAGGAGTCGCCGAGGGGAAGAGCGACAAGCTGTTTGCCCTTGGGATCGATTTTGATGAGGGCGACATCATTGCGCTGATCGGCGCCAATGAACTTGGCGGGATGATGGGACTTGTCGCCCAGGACCACGTCAATGGATTGCGCTCCGGCCACGACGTGATAGTTGGTCAAAATGTAGCCGCGGGGATCAATGACAAAGCCGGACCCGGCGCCCTCCACCGGCACAGCGTCCATGAAAAAGTCGTACTCCGTGGCTTTGGTGAGAATGTTCGCTACCGCGGGAGAGGCCTGGCGATAGATCCGAACATTGATCGACTCTTCTTCGGTGAGGTGCTCGTTCTTTTCAACGCTTTTGGCCAGTGCAGTGGGGGTCTCGCGATTCTCGGCGAGCCTGCGAGCTTCGACGTCACGCGCCTGGCGAGGTCCATAGCGCGCACCCACCCAGAATGCTCCCAAAACCAAAATCAGAGCGATCAAAATAAGCCGGCTTCGGCTGATGGCAGTTCCGCGCGTCATGTGGCTATCCCTCATCTATCGGAGAATGCAGATAGTATATGGAATTTTGGCGCCGCATTCACGGATGGGAAGCGCACACGGCGAGTGAGGACTGTGTAGGGAGAGAGACGCGCGCGGGGACTGGGATTAAGCGGCGATCGAGACGATTTTAGACTTGCGTCGCGGCTTGCTGGCGAGGACGTTCAGTTCGCGTTCGGCTTGCAGCCAATCTTCCATAGGATCGCCTGGGGTGCAGCCGCGTTCTAAGTAGATGTGGTAAGCGCGGAGGGCGATTTCGTCTTGCGTCGGAGCTGGTTTCACCTTGCTGGATTTTCTGGGGGCCGGTGAGGATGAAGTCCTCGTTTTCGGCATGTCGATCTCCTTCTGCTCTATTTTAGAGTTCGCCGAAAAAGACAGGATATAAATTGGCGCGCAAGTGCTGTTCTGGATAACCGTTGAGAAGCAGATTGATTGCAGAAAAGATTCGAATCAATGGAACTACGATTTCTCACCCGTATTTCTCACAAACTGTGGTCTGGAGCAATACTGTTCGGTGAGATCCTTCGCTGCGCTCAGGATGACAGGTTTCATGTGGTTATTGCGAACTGTCCGCGCCCCTGTTGAGAAACGCAGAGTAAGAGGGGAGGAGAATGAAAAAGGCGGAGGACACGAGGTCCTCCGCCTTTGAAGGAACGTCAGGGTTAGAAGGTAAATTTGGCGGTAATCTGTGCCATTCTCATGTCGGTTGCTGCAGTCGCGAACGCGCCATAAGGAGACGTTGGCGGCGCTTGCATGAAAATAGTCGAGCCGAAATTCTGAGATCCGAAGATCGTCTGTGAAAACGGCGTGCCGTAATTCGCATGATTTAGCCAGTTGTAGGCATTCAGCCCCAACTGGAAGTTCATGCGCTCATTGATTTGGAAGGTCTTCCGCAGGCTCATGTCGCCGCCGAGGAAACCGGGTCCGCGGAAGGCGTTGCGCCCAACGGTCGCTCCAGTGAAGCCCGTCGCAGGGGCGAACAAGTAGGGTGCTGTCGGGTTGATGCTGGTGCCGGCGATGCCGAAGCATGGAGCTGCAACACAAGCTCCGCCGTTGGAAAAGTTCCTCTTGGAGAAGAGAGGCTGTAAGAGGATCGCGGCACCGGGGTTGGCGAAACCTGGACCAAGATTTTGCCCGGCGAGACCTGCCACAGTGGAGCTGTCATCTACCGTGAACGGAAAACCGGTACGGTAGAAGAGGGTACCGGAGAGCTGCCAGCCTCCGATTGCGGTATTCAACAAGCGATTGCTGCTCTTGAAGGGCATCGCATAGATGTAGCTGGCGCTAAGCTGATGACGTGCGTCGTAGTCGGAGGACGCGTAGTTAGCTCGCAGGTTGTAGGGATCGATTTGGCCCAACACGCTGTAGTAAATGCTCCATGGCAACACACCGCCATTGGAACCCTCGTCCAGAGCATGCGAGAAGGTGTAATTTAAGCGGCCGCTCAATCCATGCCAGCTGGTTTCTTGAATGGACACGGTTAAGCCGTTGTAATTCGAAACGGCTCCGCTCTGGAGGAAATTGACGCGGCCGACGCGAGGATCCGGGGCGGTAGTGGGAAGTATCCCATATCCGAATTGGCCTTGGCCCGCGAAGCCATTGAGGTAGTCGTTGAAGTAGAGTTCGGAATAGCCCCGGTTGCCGACATAGTTCGCCGAAACGATGGTGTGCGGGGTCAAGCTGTGCTGTATTTCGACGTTCCATTCGACATACTTTGGATTTTGGAGGTTGCGGCTCACGTCATTCAACGTAGGTGTAGTGGCGCAGACCGAGGGAAGCCCAGGAGTCGCCAGATACGTCGTTAGGCTGCCGCCGTTGTAGTAGTTACTGGTGAAGGCGGAATTGCATTGTTGGACCAAAGCCACGCCGCTATTGGGAAATGCGGTGGAAGCTGGGGAATTCAAGTCCCAAGCCAAATTTCCGCCAGGAACTGTCCACAAGTTGACTTGCGGGAGGTTTGTATCAATGGCGCTAAGAATGGTGCCCGGATACAGGTCGGCGAATAAGCCGACGCCAGCGCGGATGACGGTCTTGCTGTCCCAAGGCGTCCAAGCCATACCGAATCGGGGTTGAAAAGCCACCAGTTCGTTGCTTGGAATAATGGTCTTTAGACCGGTTTGAAAGGACTGGTTGTAGGGAATATCAGCGCCATGCTGCATATCATTGAAAGGAGTGACCGGCAGACCTGCGCAGTGACTCTGGCAAACGCCGCCAGAATTGCGGTCGGCTCTTAGGGCTAAGGTAAGCTTCAATTTTGAAGTTGCGCGGAATTCATCCTGGAAGTAAAGCCCAAAGCTGTAGAAGGCGACGGGCTGCTCAGGGCTTTGCGCGAAGTTGTAGGTGGTGGAGGTCGCCACTTGATCATTGGCCAATCCGAATAGAGTCGTGCTCACGGCGGGGTAAACTGCCAACTCGGAGGCGGTAAGGTCGCTGATATCATCTCGCCGGAAGTTGATGCCCATTTTGAAGGAGTGATTTCCTCGCGTGACCGAAAGGTCGTCCACCAATCCCCATTGAGTTACCCTGCGACCCTGGGGGAAGAGGAACCCGTTGGCGAAACCGCCACTGCCAGCGCCGAAGCCCAAGTTCGACAGCGAACCATCGGAGAGAGCGAGGTTGCCGGGAAATAGGCCGAGTGCGGGAGAGGAAGAGTTCACGGAACCGAAGATCGCCGAATAGTACAGGACGGAACCGATGAAGTTATTCACCACCGCGGGGCTAAATATATGAGTGTAGTTTATCTGGCCTTCGTTTTGAGGCTGGACGCTAGAGGTGTCAAAGGCCGGGTTAATCACATCGGTATAGGTGGGTTGGGTGCCGCGGTCGAACTTCATGCGCCCAAACACCTTGTCCTTATCACTGAAGGAATAATCAATGCGAGCGGAGAGCAGCCATTCCTTATTCCCCGCGGGGGAGCTGTCGGTCCACGATTGCGTGCATTGGTCGGCAGCAAGCAGCCCAGCGTTCGGAAGTCCGTTGGCGGAGCAACTGCCGGCGTCAGGAGTTGCCGAGCTGATATTCGGTGCCGCGTTATACAGCTTGAAGAGGTTCTGGTAGAACGCCTGTGTTGCCGAATCCTGGGGTACGTTAGCCAGAGTGTAAGATTCGAACGCTTGGGTCGGCACTGTGACCGGCTTGACCGAGCCGAAAATGTAACGGATCCCTTCCGTATTCAGGAAGAAAAAGAGTTTGTCCTTAATGATGGGGCCGCCGAGAGAAGCTGCCCACTGGTTATTGTTTTCGAACGGACGCGGCTGGCCGGCCGCCAAGAGTAAAGGATCATTGGCGTTGAGGTAACGGCCGGTCCAATTGTAGACGGCGTTGCCGTGAAAGGCGTTGCTGCCAGACTTTGTGGTGTAGTCGATTTGTGAGGCGGCTTGGCGGCCGTATTGACCGGTGTAGGCATTGTTCACGACGGAGACTTCTTGCAATTCATTGCCACCGAGCAGGAGGTTGCTGGAACCCGAATTGTTCAAGTTCAGGAAAGGGTCGTTGTAGTCGTTGCCGTTCAGGGTGAAAAGATTCGAAGTACCCGGAAGACCAAAAGTGCTGAAGTTTCCGTAGCCGCCGCCTGGGGCGTTGCTCATGGTGACGCCGGGAGCGGTTTGCGCGACATAAGTAACGTCTCCGCCGGGATTGGGAATTTCCTGAATCTGCTTGGTCTCGAAGTTGGTAGAAATATTTGCATTTTCCGTCTGAAGTCCTGCCTGCTCACCAGAAACCTCCACGGTGGTGGAAGTCGAGCCCACCTCCAGCGCCAGGTTGGCACTGACCGTTGTTCCGAGCAGCACGTTGACGGAGCGGTTGGTAGTTTTGAAGCCTTCCTTTGTAGCGGAGAGCGTGTATTGGCCGGGCTTCAGGAGCGCAAACACGTAATCGCCGCTTGCGGAGGTGACAACCGTTTGCGCTTCTCCGGTCGCGTTGTTCTTAAGAGTTAGCTGAGCACCCGAGATTACCGCTCCGGTCGGATCCGTGACGATTCCGGAAATTCCTCCGGTCACAATGGATTGTGCCGGGGTAATGCATGCGAGTATCAGCAGACAAAACAGCGAGATCAATCCCGCCTTTAAAAACTTTGTAGTCATCTTTTCCCCTCACTCGATGAGAATTCACTGCGCCCTGAGATGGACCACTCACACGCGCACACCATTCCCTTGCCATTCAAGATGGCAATGACACCGTGCCCACCACGCGCACTGGACTTTATCTAGCCTGGAAAAGCCCTAGCCAGAACCAACCGACTGAGGCCACTCACTCAAACCACACGCAGGACCGACTCACTGAGGTGTTAGAGAAGAGTGCAAGACAAATGCCAATTTGGATTTTGTAAGTGACGGAGGTTGAAGGGATTGTGCGGGGGGAAAAGGCGAGGTGTTAGGAGTATCTCCGAAAATCGGGAGATTTCTACGAATTTCGGGTTTTATTGCGGAACGACCGTTCGTACGGGACGAGTTCTACAAACTACTTGGCAGCCGCAGTCGGCATACCGAGATTTACGTACGCGACGAATGGCGTGCCCTTGGTTATGACGGCATCCGTGCCATGCCTCAGCGCCGTGAATGGCCCGACCATTGGAATCAATATCGCGGCGTTCGGAATCTTTGCTTCACCTTCGCGAGTGGCGCCACCTTGCAGAGGAATGGGGCCACTGGCTGGTCGTAGATCGTCGGCTTCGAACGACAGGGAGCCAGGCGCGCCGCCGACACTGGTGTGATCCACCTGAGTAATCGTAACCGTAGCCGGCGTGCCGCGGTTCACGAGCAGCTGGCCGATCTGCACATCGTGAGTCAGGACCATGGGAATCTTGTCGCCGACCTCGGCGGTTTTGGAGGTTACCTCCGAATCGAAGGCGAGGGGCACAGAAACGAGATTGTCGATGGTGGCGGGAAGCGTCGAGGAAGAGGCCGAGTTGCCTGAGATGGTGTACTGCGCCGAAGTAACCACGCTTCGGACAGAATAGGGGGCAATGGCAATGGCCTGCAGGTTGGTGGTGGACTGAATCGCAATGGGGCCGCGATAGCGTGGCGAATTGACGGTGGGCGTCCAACCGTCAGTCGAATAGTAAATGACCGCGCCCCGGGTTGCGTCCGTCATTTTCACGGTGACAGGAGTATTGTATTTGCCTGCCTTCACCGAGAATTTAGGAGCAGCGGTCCAAGAGACGCAACAGGGGCCAGCAGGAATGTCGTTATCGGCGTTCTGAGCATTTTGAGCAGCTTGCTGAGCGGCTTCAGCAGCTTGACGGTTGGCTTCTTGCGCGTCATGCATCGCTTGCAGGGCCGCTTGCTGCGCCTGCTCTGCAGCCTGAGCCGCGTGAGCTGCAGGATCATCTTGGGCGCGGGCAAGGAAGGGGATCAGAAGCAGGGAGAAGAACGCCAGGGAGGTGCGCATGAGAGTTCTCCTGCCATTAAGACGGGAAAGTGGTGAGTTGCGTTTCAGTCCCAAAGTACAGGTACCTGGTGTTACCAGAAAAGGAAACAGCCCGCCAAAACGACGGGCTGTTCGCCAGTTCTTGCGCGAATTTATGCGACGGTGATTTCCTTGGACAAGTAGACATCCTGGATGGCGTTCAATAGTTTCACGCCATCGGCCATGGGACGCTGGAAGGCTTTGCGGCCGCTGATGAGTCCCGTGCCGCCGGCCCGCTTGTTGATGACTGCGGTGGCTACTGCTTCTTCGAAATCATTCGCGCCGGAAGCGCCGCCGGAATTAATCAATCCCGAACGGCCCATATAGCAATTGGCGACCTGATATCGGGTCAAGTCGATGGGGTGATCGCTGGCGAGTTCGGTGTAGATGCGCTTGTCGAACTTGCCGTAACTGGAATTGCCCATGTTCAGTGCTTCGAAGCCGCCGTTATTTTCCGGCAATTTCTGCTTAATGATGTCGGCCTGAATGGTGACGCCGAGGTGGTTGGCCTGGCCGGTGAGGTCGGCGGAGACGTGATAATCCTTATCCTTCTTAAATGCGGGGTTGCGCAGATAGCACCACAGGACGGTAGCCATGCCGAGTTCGTGAGCTTTGGCGAAGGCGTGGCTGATTTCGATGATCTGGCGATCGCTCTGCTCAGAGCCAAAATAGATGGTGGCGCCAAGCGCGGCCGCGCCCATGTCGTAAGCTTCCTGAACGGTGCCGAACAAAATCTGGTTGAACTGATTCGGAAAAGTGAGCAGCTCGTTGTGATTGATTTTCACGATGAAGGGGATGCGATGAGCGTACTTGCGCGCTACGGAGCCAAGCACTCCGAACGTGGAAGCGACGGCGTTGCAGCCGCCTTCGACGGCCAACTTCACAATGTTCTCGCCGTCGAAATAGTCGGGATTCTTAGCAAAGCTCGCGGCCGCGGAGTGTTCGATGCCCTGATCCACGGGGAGAATGGACATGTAGCCGGTTCCGGCGAGCCGTCCGGTATTGAAGAGGCGGTGGAGATTGTTCAGCACGCGCAGATTGCGATCGGACAGGGCATACACGCGGTCGATGAAGTCCGGACCTGGAAGGTGCAGCCGTTCCTTGGAAATTTTGGGAGACTTAAAGCCGAGGAGCGAATCGGCCTTAGCGCCGAGGTATTGTTCCACAGTGGAAAGAGTTGCCGTTGCCATGATGTTCTCCTGAGTTAGTTTCGAAAACCAGGTGCCAGCTTCGCGCCTGCGGCCTGGTCTACCAGCCAAAGCAATTTGCCGTTGACTGGCTGAATGAGCTGAGCCGGAAGCTGCTCCGGCTCGTAGGGACCTTCCAGAACCGCTTTCAAGGCCAAGGCCTTGTCTGCGCGGGTCACACAAAACATCGCAAAGTCCGTTTGATTCGCCGCAGCGGGTGTCAGGGTGATGCGTTCGGTAAACAATTTCCCCACCCAATTGCGAACGACAATGCGATTTGTGGCGTGTAGCGCTCTAGTGCCCGGAAAAAGAGAGAGCGTGTGACCTTCTTCGCCCATACCAAAGAGCACCAGATCGAAGCGAGGGTACTCGCCGACCTTCAGCTTAAAGTATGCGCGAAGAGCCTGCTCATATTCCAGTGCGGCTTTTTCTGTGTCGTCGTATTCACCTCTAATGCGAGTCACTTGGCCGGGTTTGACCAGTCCGTCGCGAAACAGGGTCTGGCTGGCCATGTGGAAGTTACTTTCGTCGCTGTCCGGCGGGGCGTGGCGTTCGTCTCCAAAGAAGAAATGAAGTTTTCCCCACGGTATTTTGGATTTGTACGCGGGGTCTTCGCTTAGGAGCGAATACATGGCCTTGGGAGTGGAACCACCCGCGAGCGCCACGGTGAAAGAATTTTTTCTGGCGACGGCGTCGTTGACACATTTCAGAAAAACATCAGCAGCGCGCCGGGCGATGGCTTCCGAGTCAGGCAGCAAAACCACTTCGCGCTGGGTTGCGGGACTCATGGTAAAGAACCCGCCTTAGTGGTAATTCCGGGAGCGGCTACCCTGCCGCGCTGATCGATATCCTCTTCGCCGATGCGACGCCACTCGCGTCCATCGCGCTCCAGCAATTCTTCTGCTTCGACTGGACCCCAGGAGCCTGCGGAGTAATTGGGGAAGCCACGCGGCGGCAGAGCGTGCCAAACATCCAGAATCGGTTGGATGACTTTCCATCCGGCTTCCACCATGTCGCTGCGCTGGAAGAGGGTAGCGTCACCGGCCATGCAATCGCGGAGCAAACGTTCATAACCGGTGCCGTGCTCCATACCGAAATAGGTCTTGTAGTCGAAATCCATATTCACCAGGCCCAGACGCATCACCGCGCCCGGCACTTTGGCGCCGAAACTGAGGGAGATGCCCTCATCTGGCTGGATGTGGATCACCAAACGATTGGTCTCAATATTCCGGACGGCGGTGTTGCGGAACAGAACGAAGGGAGTGCGCCGGAACTGAATGACGATTTCGGTAGCGCGGAGAGCGAGGCGCTTGCCGGTTCGCAAATAAAAGGGCACGCCGGCCCAACGCCAGTTGTCGATCAGCAGTTTGAGGGCGACGAAGGTTTCCGTTTGCGAATCGTGGGAAACGTCTGGTTCGTTGCGATAGCCGGCCACGCGTTCGCCATCCACCACACCTTCGCCATACTGCCCGCGCACCATGCATTTCAGCACGTCTTCCGGGCTAAGCGGCTGAATGGCATGCAAGACTTCGGCTTGTTTGTTGCGTACTTCGTCGGCATCAAAGGAAATCGGGGGCTCCATGGCGGTCATGGTGAGCAGTTGGAACAAATGATTGGGAACCATGTCTCGCAAGGCGCCGGCGGTTTCGTAAAACCCGCCACGATGTTCCACGCCGACGGTTTCGGCAGCGGTGATCTGGACATGATCGACATAATTGCGGTTCCACAGCGGCTCAATAATATTGTTGGTGAAACGGAAGACCATTACATTCTGAACCGTTTCTTTTCCAAGGTAATGATCGATTCGATAGATCTGCTTTTCATCCAGCGTTTTCTTCAAATCCGCATTCAATTGGCGAGCGGAATCCAGATCGTGCCCAAAGGGCTTTTCAATGATGACGCGGGTCCAACGATCGTTTTCTTCTTTGGTCAGCCCAGCCGCGCCTAATTGGTCCACAATCGGGGCAAAAAACCGCGGAGCAACCGCGAGATAGAAAAACTTGTTTCCCCCGGTGCCGTGCTTTTTGTCGGCCTCCTCAATCTGTGCCTTTAATCGCTGGTAAGCGGCAGGATCGAGAAAATCACCTTTTACGAAATAAATGCGTTGCGACAAGTCCTCCCACATACGCAGATCGATCGGATCGTGGGCAAAGTTGGGCATCTCCTGGCCCAGGTTCTTGCGGAACGATTCGGTATCCAGGTCGTTGCCGGCAAAACCCACGATCGCGAATTGCTTGGAAAGGATGCTTTCTTGCGCCAGATTCAGGAGGGCGGGAATCAGCTTGCGTTTGGTGAGGTCGCCGGTGGCGCCGAAAATCACCATAACGCAGGGCGAGGCCACACTGGCAACTTCCAGATGAGTCGAGCTCATGGAGCGATCCTATCTTCGGCACCTGAAGGCGAACCCGCCTCAGTGACCGGCTTTTTTCTCCAGGTGGCCGCCAAACTGAAACCGCATGGCCGACAAGAGTTTGGCGGCGAAGTCTCCTTCGCCTCGCGATTCGAATCGTTCATAGAGCGCGGAGGTCAAAACCGGCGCGGGAGCCGCACATTCGATGGCCGCCAGGATGGTCCAACGACCTTCGCCGGAATCGGAAACACGGCCGGAGTAGCGGTCGAGTGTGGGCTGTTCGAGGAGCGAGATAGCGGTCAAATCCAATAGCCAGGAGGCCACGACGCTGCCACGCCGCCACACCTCGGCGACATCCGCGAGATTAAATTGATATTGATAATGTTCGGGAGACCGCAACGGGGTGGTCTCCGCGTCATCCACCTGTTTTGTCAGGCCCACGTTGGCGTGTTTCAGGATGTTCAGACCCTCGGCATAGGCGGCCATCAATCCATATTCAATGCCGTTGTGCACCATTTTTACGAAATGTCCGGCGCCCGACGGCCCACAATGTAAATAGCCATCTTCCGAGGTGCCAGAGGCGCGTTCCCGGCCAGGAGTGCGAGGGATATCACCACGGCCGGGAGCCAAGGCTTTGAAAATGGGATCCAAGTGCTGGACGACAGGGGTTTCTCCGCCAATCATCTCGCAATATCCGCGGTCCAATCCCCAAACGCCCCCGCTGGTGCCCACATCCACATAGTGAATGCCTTTTGCGGACAGCTCTTTGGCGCGGCGAATATCATCGATGTAATAGGAATTCCCGCCGTCAATGAGAATGTCGTCCTTCGACAATTTGGGAACGAGGCTGGCAATGGTCGCGTCCACCACGGCCGCCGGGACCATCAGCCAAATGGCGCGGGGTTTCTCCAGCTTGGCAATGAAATCATCAATGCTGGTGGCTCCGGCCGGGCCCTCGCTCGCCAGTTGCCGCACAACGTCCTGCGCTCTATCGTACACAACGCATTTGTGCCCAGCTTTTTGCAGGCGACGAACCATGTTCGCGCCCATTCTCCCCAGACCGATCATGCCGAGTTGCATTGTGTACATACCTCCGCGAAGATTTGACTCTTGCAGTAGCCCGGGTCGCGAGTATGCCAACCCAGGAGAAACGAACTCTAGACTTGCCGACTCAGGACTAGTGAATGCCGGCAGACTTGCCCGTGGCGTCGAGCAGAGTCTTGAAGGCATCGGCAAACAGCTTCACGCCGTCAACCAAGAGCTTGTGCGTTACGTCGGCCATGGAAATGCCGGCCTTCTCCAGGTTGTGCATGATCTTTGCGGCACCCGGAACATCCTCGGTCAAACTCTTGCGCAACTTCCCATGATCGCGGAAGGCGTCGAAGGTTGCCGGAGGGATAGTGTCCACGGTATCGGCGCCAATGAGTTCCTCAACGTAGAGCACGTCGCGATACTTCGGATTCTTGGTGCTGGTGCTGGCCCAAAGCAGACGCTGTGTCTGTGCGCCCTTGGAAGCGAGCGCCTTCCAGCGCGGACCTCCGAAGAGTTCTTCATACTTCTGGTAAGTGAGCTTGGCATTCGCGATGGCGATTTTGCCTTCGATGCTTTGTAGCAGTCCCTTCGCATCGCCGCTGGCGGTCTTCAGTTTTTCTTCGACTTTTGAATCCACGAGGGTATCGATGCGGCTGACAAAGAAACTGGCGACGCTGGCGCAGTGGCTGACATCCAACCCTTTGAGCGCGCGCGCTTCGAGAGCGGCCAGGAATGCTTCCGCCACTTGTTCGTAGGCGGATTGGGCAAACAGCAGCGTAATATTAATGTTCAGCCCCGCTTCGAGAAGCTGGCGAATCGCGGGAATGCCTTCGGGCGTGCCGGGAACCTTGACCATCAAATTTTCGCGGCCAACCTCTTTCCACAGACGCTTGGCCTCTTCCAGCGTGCCTTTGGTGTCGTTGGCAAGGTAGGGGGAAACTTCCAGACTGACGTAGCCGTCACGCCTCCGCGTGGACTGATAGACCGGCTTAAAAATGTCGCAGGCGTCCTGCACGTCGCGAATGGCAATTCGCTCATAGAGACGCTTGGCGTCCAGCGATTTTGCTTCCGGGGACTGCAGAATGTCGTTGTAGAGGGTGCTTCCGGTGATGGACTTTTCGAAGATGGCGGGGTTCGAGGTCATGCCGCGCAGCCCGTCGGCGTCGATCATCTTTTTCAGACCGCCGCCCGTAAGCAGATCACGGCGAATGTAGTCCATCCACGGCGACTGGCCATACTCAAGTAATCCCTTGAGGGGGTTCGTGCCGGCAGTGTTGGGAACGGTAACCGAGGTGGTCATAAGACTTCTCCTTTGCTCTACCAAGGCCTGAGGCCCTTTATTGTACGCCCCGAGGGTGGGGTCAAATCCATATTTCAGCTTTTTAACATCTTCTCTTCCAGCGCGTGTACCTTTGCCAGGCGGCGCACATGGCGCTCCTCATTGGTGAACTTGGCAAACAGATAAGCGCGCACTACATCTTCGGCAAGCTTTTCCCCGACGATGCGAGAACCGAGCACGAGGACATTCATATTGTCATGCTCCACGCCCTGGTGACCGGAATAGGTATCGTGACAAATGCCTGCACGAATGCCTGGGAGCTTGTTCGCCGCCACGCTGGCGCCGATGCCGCTGCCGCAGACCAGAACGCCCCGCTCCGCCTTTCCATCCAGCACCGCGCGGCACACGGCTTCCGCGTAATCCGGGTAGTCGGACGGATTCTCGTTGAAGGCGCCGATATCGAGAACCGAATGTCCGAGAGAGCGAATCACGTCTCCCATGGAATTCTTCAGCCGGAAACCGGCATGATCGGAGCCAATAACCACCTTCATGAACAGCTCACTTTCCAAGCAGTTCTTTGGCGGCGGCCACGACGTGTTCGGAATCAAATCCAAATTTTTTCAGCAAATCCTTGATCGGCGCCGAAGCACCAAAGGTGTGCATTCCGATGGCCTTGCCCCTCAACCCGATATAGCGTTCCCAACCCAGGGTGGCCGCCATCTCAATGGATACTCGCGCGGTGACATTCGAAGGCAGCACGGATTCCTTGTAAGCCGCGTCTTGCGCGTCAAACAGTTCCCAACAAGGCATGCTCACCACACGCGCCTTGATGCCTTCCGCTTTTAATTTTTCGTATGCGCCCACAGCCCATTGCAGTTCGCTGCCCGTGGCCAACAGAATCACTTCGGGCTTGCCGCCTTCCGCGTCGGCCAGGACATAACCGCCTTTGGCTGCTCCGGACGCAGGAGCATATTTCGTGCGGTCCAGTGTTGGCATAGCCTGGCGGCTGAACACCAGCGTGGATGGCCCTTCGTCGTGCTGCATCGCGGACTTGTAGGTTTCGACCACTTCGTTGGCGTCGCCGGGTCGAAAGACCAGCATGTTCGGCATGGCACGGAAAGCCGCCAGTTGTGAAATGGGCTGGTGGGTTGGCCCGTCTTCGCCGAGGCCGATGGAATCGTGGGTGAAGATGAAAAGGACGGGAATTTCCATGAGAGCGGCGAGCCGCATGCTGGCGCGCATGTAATCGCTGAAATTAAAAAAGGTGGCGGAGAAGGCGCGCAGCCCGCTGAGGGCCATGCCGTTTACCGCAGCACCCATACCGTGCTCGCGAACGCCGAAATGAACATTGCGTCCTTCAAAATTCACCGGGAAGAAATCGCCGGCGCCTTCAAATGTGAGATTGGTTTTATTCGACTTGGCCAGGTCCGCGGACCCACCCACCATCCAGGGAATGTTTTTCGCCAATACGTTCAGAACTTTGCCGGAGCTTTCGCGGGTGGCCATACCTTTGGGATCTGCCGGAAACGCCGGCAAATTCTTGTCCCAGCCATCGGGGAGCTTACCGTGGCGCATTTGATTGAGCTGGCCGGCGAGTTCCGGGTATTTCTTCGAATATTCGGCGAACCTGGTATGCCATTCGGAATGTTCTTTCGCGCCGCGCGCGCCGATGCCATTCTGGAAGTGCTGGTACACCCCGTCTGGCACCAGGAACTTTGCGTCCTCTGGCCAACCATAATTCTTCTTCGCCAGTTTGACCTCGGCTTCGCCGAGCGGCTCGCCGTGCGCTTCAAAGGAATCTTGCTTGTGCGGAGACCCGTAACCGATGTGGCTGTCCACTACGATGAGCATGGGTTTGTCATCGTGGGCCAGGAAATCCTTGTAGGCGCGAGAAAGCTGCAATAAATCGTTGGCGTCAGCGACGCGCGTCACATTCCAGCCGTAGCCGACGAAGCGCGTCATGACGTCTTCACTAAACGACCAGCTCGCGGGGCCGTCGAGGGTGACGCGATTGTGATCGTAGATCCAGCACAGGTTTCCCAGCTGCAGATGCCCTGCCAGGGAAGCAGCTTCTGCGCCCACGCCTTCCATGATGTCGCCGTCGCCACATACGGCATAAACGCGATAATCGAAAAGCTTGAAGTCGTCGCGATTGAAGTGCGTAGCCATGAACTTACCGGCGATGGCCATGCCGACGCTGTTGCCGACTCCTTGACCCAAGGGACCAGTGGTGGTTTCCACGCCGGTAGTCAAATGCGATTCCGGGTGCCCTGGGGTGCGGCTGTCGAGCTGCCGGAACCGTTTGATTTGATCCATGGTGATGGAAAGCTCGTTCTGCACTTCGCCCTTATCGTTCACATCTTTGACGCCCGCCAGATGCAGCGTGGAGTACAAAAGCATAGAAGCGTGACCAGCGGATAAAACGAAGCGGTCGCGATTGGGCCACAGCGGATTCGCGGGATCGTAATGCAAAAAATATTGCCAAAGCGAATAAACCACGGGAGCCAGACCCATGGGTGCGCCCGGATGTCCGGAATTGGCTTGCTGAACGGCATCAATCGAGAGTGTGCGAATGGTGTTGATGCAGAGCTGGTCGAGATGCTCGCCCACGTTGGCCCCGGAGTTGGATTCGGTCACGCGTTGTATTGATCCAGCCATTAGATACTCCCCCTTGAATCCAGCAATTGGATTCTCCAGCCCGTTTAAGGTTTCAGAATTCTACTGCAAAAGGTTTGGGGTGTCTGCCAGGACTTACTTTAAGGAAAGGGCCAAGAAAAATGGTGCGGCTGGTCGGACTCGAACCGACAACGGGGAAATCCCCAGCGGATTTTAAGCCCGCCGCGTATGCCAATTTCGCCACAGCCGCACCGGGCGTTTACGCGGCAGGAACAGGATAGCATGGAGGGGGAGGTGGATCGAAGGGGAGGCGAAGGAGGGGGCTGCGTGACATAAGTCACAGCGCATTGTGACGAATGGGCCATAAGCTGTTTTTGGAACTTTTCCTATGGCCTTGCAACCAACACTGGCAAATCCGCCGCAAATCGCACCGTTGCCTCGGCAAGTTACGAATGACCCCAGACCTGCTGCAAAGGTGAACGCAAAGACCAAAAAGAAGTTAATCCGCCGCACAGATATCGACCGCTCGCAACTCTACCGCCGTAGCTTTCAAGGCGCGTTCCTTTTGCTGAACCTTTGGATTGGCGCGAAGTTCTATTTTTGGGTGCGCCAATTCGAAGTTGGGATGATAGACACGAATCTGCGGCGTCCCCCAGGGGTGGAGGGTTGGTTGCCCATTGCTGGGCTGATGAATCTGAAATACTGGCTGCTGAGTGGCGAAATTCCTCGGGTGCATCCCGCGGCGCTGTTTCTTCTGCTGACGTTTGTGTCCATGGCGTTTTTGCTGCGCAAAGCATTTTGCAGTTGGCTCTGTCCCGTTGGCACGATTTCTGAATATCTGTGGCGGGGCGGAAAGCGAATCTTCCGGCGGAACTTCTCGCTTCCGCGCTGGCTGGACCTGCCGCTTCGCGGGTTCAAGTATCTGCTGCTGGCGTTCTTCGTGTGGGCGATTTCGAGCATGTCCGAGATGGGGATTCGCTATTTCATGCAGAGTCCCTATGGATTGATCGCTGATGTGAAGATGCTGAACTTCTTCCGCCATATTGGTCAGACAGGCTTGATTGTTTTGGGAATATTCGCACTCGCCTCCGTGTTCATTCAGAATTTCTGGTGCCGGTTCCTTTGTCCTTATGGCGCACTTTTGGGCCTGACTTCCTGGCTGAGCCCAACGCGCATCCGCAGGAATCCCGAGAGCTGCATCGACTGCGCGAAATGCGCGAAGGCCTGCCCGTCGTCGCTTCCGGTCGACAAGTTGGTGCAGATTCGCTCCGTGGAGTGCACCGGATGCCTGGAATGTGTGGCGGTCTGTCCGGCCCAAGATGCTTTGGCCATGAGCCTTCCCGCCTTGGCCACCAAGACGAAGCGCATTGCCATGCCCGCGTGGGCCATCGCGGCCGCCATTGCGATGCTGTTCCTCGGGATGGCGGGTTTTGCAAAAGCCACCGGGCATTGGGAGTCCGCGATTCCCGCGGCGGTGTACGAACGCTTGGTTCCGAACGCCGACCAAGCGGCACATCCCATGCCGACAAGGTGACCTTCCTCGGCTGTTGGTGTGTGATCCGTCACCGGAATTGACCACTCCCGCTGTGATATAACGAAATTTCGCCTACAGCACAGGTGATCGGGAGTGTCCTTGTGAACAGGAATGCTCGTAGCGTTTTGATCGGATTCGCCGCCGTCCTAATAATCATGCCGCGCGCCGCGGCACAGTCTTCCGGATCAAGCAAACCGTCCGGCGCCGTTCGCGTCTGGAAGGACTCCATCGAACTGCCCACTTATGAAGAGGGAGCACCCGACGAGAATCCGCCGTTCGATCAGTTCGTAACCAACGGCAGGTACAACTATCCGTACACGATGCGCGAGAATCTGACCAACCGCGTGGCACCACGCCGGTGGCGCACGTTGAATCTGGAGAACGAATACATGAAATGCGTGATCCTGCCGGATTTGGGCGGGCACCTGTATCGCTGCGTCGACAAGCGCAACGGCGCAGATGTGTTCTATGCGAACCCGTCTCTGAAATTTGCGCGCATCGCTTATCGCGGAGTGTGGGCCGCCTACGGCATTGAGTTTAATTTTCCGGTGTCGCACAACTGGATGACCGCGTCTCCTGTCGACTTCTCGACTTCCACTGCGCCGGATGGCAGCGCGTCGGTGTGGGTTCGGAACATTGATCGCGTGTACGGCATGGAATGGTGCGTGGAGCTGACGCTTCATCCCGGGGAAGCGCTGCTGGAGCAAAAAACGACACTCTATAATCCCGGCGAAGCTCGTCACCGCTTCTACTGGTGGACCAACGCGGGCGTGCAGGTGTGGGACGATTCGCGGCTGTATTATCCGCAGGAGTACTCGGTCACGCACGGATGGGTCGATTTGGACACCTGGCCTGTGGATCGTACGGGAACCGACCTCAGCGTCGTAGGCAATCACAAATTCGGACCTGTTTCGCGATTCAGCTTCGCCAGCAACGAGCCGTACATGGGCGTGTATCATCCAAAAACGAACGCGGGTGTGGTGCACTATTCCACCCGAACCAATTTGCCTTCGAAAAAAGTGTTTTCGTGGGGGAGCGATGCCGAAGGGCTGGGCTGGCGAAAAGCGCTCTCCGATAACGACAGCGCCTACGTGGAAATCCAGGCGGGATTATTCCGGGATCAGGAAACGTACGGCTTTCTCAACCCGCAACAAGCCATCCACTTTACGGAATTGTGGTTGCCGGTGACGGACATTGGCGGAATCACGCAAGCGAATCCAGATGCGGTGCTGCACCTGGCGCGTTCCGGGTCCTCATTGGAGGTGGCGTTCAATGTTACGCGCGAGTATCCGCGCGCGCGAGTGGAGATCCTGGATGGGGCGAAGGTCGTTGCGTCGGAAACGGTTTCGCTGACTCCGCAAACCGCGTTTCGCAAAACGTTCCCCGGGCTCGACGCACAGAAAACGTATACCGTCAGCGTTGTGGATGAAGCGGGCAACAAGATTTTGAAGCACACGGAAGGGAAGTACGATTTTCTGCCGAAATCCGAGGTGCCGAAAGCGCTCCCACCCGCATACGTCTACCCGCCGGTCGACAAGCGCAGCGAAACGGATTTTCTGGAACTGGGGAGCGAGCAGGAACGAAACGGGGAAGTGTTGATCGCGCTGGCTACCTACCTTGAAGGGCTCAACCATTTTGCCGGGAGCGTGCCGCTGCAGCGCGCCACTGGACGGTTGGAGGTGGCATTGAAACGGTATGCGGAGGCGATTGCGCAACTGGAGCCGGTGCTCGAGCGCGTCAGTACCGACAAAGAGGCGGCTTATTATCTCGGTTTGGCGTACGTCGCGAATGATGAGATGGAGAAGGCGCGGCGTGCGTTCGAAGTGAGCGTCCAGTGGGGCACGTTCCGCGCGCCCTCGTTGTTCGAACTCGCGGCGCTTGATGCGCGAAAAGGCGACTTAGGCAAGGCGCAGGAGAAGCTCTCGCTGGCATATGAAGAATTCCCGGATGCGGTGCGCTTGAGCGATCTGCATGTGACCGTATTGCGCCACTTGCAGGATTCAGAAGCGGCAAAGTACCAACTTCAAAAATTGTTGTCGGTCGATCCCGCAAATACGTTTCTGAGATATGAGTCGACACTTCTGGGGCACGAAGATCCTGCTCTGTGGGAGCATTTCGCCGGCGATCCCGAACGCATCCTGAATGTCGCAGTTCTTTACATGCACTTCGGGTTTTATGGCGATGCATTGGAGTTGCTTTCGCGAAAATATCCTGGCGCAGGTGTCGTGAGCGAACCAGGCATGCCGCGCCCTGCAGCCTATCCACTGCTCGCGTATTACCGCGGCTATTGTCGAGAGATGCTGCACCAAGCCGGTGCAACCGATTACGCAGCGCCGTCTCGCATGTCCACAACGTACGTGTTCCCGAGCCGTCCGGAATCATTCGCAGTTCTGCAGCGCGCGATTGCCGCCAATGCAAAGGACGCCAATGCCCACGCTTTACTTGGGGATCTGTACATGTCGGGCGGTATGCAGGAAGACGCTATGAAAGAGTGGAACAGCGCGCGCCAGTTGAACCCCGCGATTCCAGCGCTTCTGAGGAATATGGGGTATACCGCGCTTTATACGAAACAGTCGCCGGACCGCACCATCGAATATTTCACCGACGGAACCAAGTACGATCCGCAGAATGCCGAGAACTATCTCGGACTGGAGAAAGCGCTGAGCGCAGCGGGGCGTCCACCTGCGGAACGCGCCGCGGCACTGCAGAAATTTCCGGGCACAAATGCGCCCGCGACTTTAATTTTTCAGTTAGCACGCGATCTGGCGGACGCCGGGCGATACGACGAAGCACAGAAAGAATTGGCCACTCGATTTATTTCTTTGGAAGAAGGCGGCGCAAGCCAGCTCGACGTATATCTGGAAATCAAGTTGAAACAGGCCCGCGCGCTGAGCGCCGGACAGCACTGCACAGAAGCGCGAACGATTGTGGAGCGCTTGAGTGATCCGGTGCCGCAACTTTCCCTCACGCACGATGCGCTGGCTCTTGCGGTGAAGTCGCCTCGTTTGCAGAAAGAAATCACCGACGCGCTGGCGGGCTGCTCGAAATAGGCGGGAGCGGGCTAGCGGCGAAAGCGATCGCTTTGCCGGCACTGTTCGATGACCGCTTCCAAAAAATGCTCGGTGCGCGGCCAGCCACGGATTTGCAGGTCCATTTTGTTCGCCAGCCGGGTGGCAATCTGCGAGGCCATGGTGGTACGCACAGGGGGTTCCAGACTATCCCTGCGACTCAAAAATGTTTCAATCAGCCGGACTTCTTCCAACTCGACCTTCGAGACATCGATGGGTGGAAGTGTGTCGTCGAGTTTTGTTTCCGCGTATGGGCGAACGCCTTCGAGAGTTTTCTCATGAACGACCACCGTGCCGGCGACGAAGTCTCCCAACCGCTTACTCTTTCGGCTCGCAAAAATGCTGATTAGCCCAACACCGTACATGCCCGGGAGCCAATCAATCAAACGAACGGCATTGCGCACGATGGCTTCATACGTGCCGATCGGCCGCCCATCGTCTTTGATGACACGCACCTGCGCGTAGTGTTTTCCCGGCGTCTGTCCATTCCAGAAAATCTCAAATAGCGCGAAGTAGCCGGTCTCCAACAGAAACATCAGGATCACGATGATGGCGAAAACCCATTGCGGTCCAAGCCCTCCAAAAGCCGCCAATCCCATGCCAAGGAAAGTGCCGATGAGGAAGACGAAGAATGCAAGAACTACCTGGATGGCGGTATCCGCCAGCACCGCCAGGAAGCGGCTGCCTAATCCGGCAATCGGATATTCCAGCGCGGTTTGTTCGGGAGTGTCGATGGTAAGCTTGTCCAAGGATTCCATTCGTGATCTCCACCCGCTGGATTGAAAAGCGCCGCCCCCATTGGAACCGGCTCGAACAGTTGGTCAGTGTCAGCGGACGCAGTGGCGTGTCCGCTCTCACTCCCACCGATCTTCAGGAATTGGCTCTATTATATCGGCAGATTGCTGCGGACCTGGCAACAGTTCGCGAAGATTCCACCAGCACAAACCTGGCGCAATATCTGAATCAGCTGCTCGGGCGCGCGCACAACATCATTTATATGGGACGCAAAACCGAGGGCCGCAATATTTTTACGTTTTACCGTTACACCTATCCCGCGATTTTCCGCGAAACGTTTTCGAATACCCTCGCGGCCTTTCTGTTATTCCTGTGCGCGGCGGTGGCCGGGTGCCTGCTTACGCTGAGCGATCCGTCGTTTTCCCGGCATTTCCTGGGGCCGCGGATGATGCAGAGCATCGAGCAGCACAAAATGTGGACGGATTCGATTGTTACGGTGAAACCGGTGGCCTCGAGTCAAATCCTG
>Ga0335076_10000886_pt1 | contig 28466 bp, 31 predicted proteins | sample Lox_Sample_25_FD_206717 | JGI IMG/M metagenome (GOLD analysis project Ga0335076, IMG submission 206717) | Soil microbial communities from Loxahatchee National Wildlife Refuge, Florida, United States - Lox_Sample_2.5 | ecosystem: Environmental > Terrestrial > Soil > Wetlands | place: USA... | reverse complement strand
TCTGAGCACTCACTTACCGCCTTCGAGCGAGCCCTGTTGACGGCGCCAGGGCTGCGAAATGAACTCGGCCGCCTTGCCGTCGTGTTGCCGGCCTCGCTTCAAGCCTCTTGCCGCCGCCTCGAATGCGCATGCACGGCCTCCACCAGGGCGTGCACATGCTCCGGTGGCGTGTGCTGGCTGATGCCATGTCCGAGGTTGAACACGAGTCCACCGCGCCGGCCATCGCGCCGCTGTGGTTGGCCGAAGTCGTCGAGCACCGCGCGCGCCTGCGCCGCCACCACGTCGGCTGGCGCGAACAACGCCGCCGGATCGAGGTTGCCCTGCAAGGCGACCGCATCGTCGACGCGCCGCCGCGCCTGCGCGAGCGGGACCGTCCAATCGAGCCCGACGACGTCCGCGCCGCAACCCGCGATCGCCTCCAGCCACGGCCCGCCGCCCTTGGTGAACACGATGCACGGCACGACGCGGCCATCGTGCTCGCGATGAAGCCGAGCGACCACTTGCCGCGTGTAGGCCAGGCTGAATGGCTCGAAGCAATCGTGCGCCAGCACACCGCCCCAGGAGTCGAACACCATCACCGCCTGCGCGCCGGCTTCGATCTGCGCATTGAGATACGCCGCCACCGCGTGGGCATTGATCGCCAGCACGCGGTGCAGCAGATCGGGCCGCGCATACATCAACGTCTTCACGTGGCGGTAGTCGTCGGACCCTGCGCCCTCGACCATGTAGCACGCCAGCGTCCACGGGCTGCCGGCAAATCCGATCAGCGGCACGCGCCCGGCCAACGCGCGGCGGATCGACGACACCGCGTCGAACACGTAGCGCAGACGCCCCAGGTCGGGCGCTTGCAGCGCGCGGATCGCAGCCTCGTCGCGCAGCGGCCGCTCGAAGCGCGGGCCCTCGCCAGCTTCGAAGCGCAGGCCCAGGCCCATCGCGTCGGGCACCGTCAGGATGTCGGAGAACAGGATCGCTGCATCGAGCGCGTAGCGATCGAGCGGCTGCAAGGTCACCTCGGTGGCGAGCGCCGGGTTGCCGGCCAGCGCCATGAAGCTGCCGGCACGCTCGCGGGTGGCACGGTACTCGGGCAGGTAGCGGCCGGCCTGTCGCATCAGCCACACCGGCGTGTACTCGGTCGCTTGGCGCAGACAGGCGCGCAGGAACGTGTCGTTGGCCAGCAGAGCGCTCATCGCGCCGATTATCGGCGGCGCCGCCCTATCATCGCAGCGCCCGATGGCCAAGCCGTTGATCCTGATCGTCGAAGACGAACCCGGCATCGCCGACACGCTGCAGTACGCGCTGCGCACCGACGGCTTCGAGCCGGCTTGGGTGCCCAGCGCCGAGGCCGCGCTGGCGGCGATCGGCGCGCGCACGCCGGCGCTGGTGATCCTCGACGTCGGCCTGCCCGACATGAGCGGTTTCGAATTGTTCAAGCGCCTGCGCGAGCGCGTCGACGTGCCGGTGCTGTTCCTGACCGCGCGCGGCGACGAGATCGACCGCGTGGTCGGCCTGGAGCTCGGCGCCGACGACTACGTGCCCAAGCCGTTTTCGCCGCGTGAGCTGGTGGCGCGCGTGCGCAGCGTGCTGCGACGTGCCGCGCGTCCGGCCGCCAGCACGGCCACGCTCGAGGCACCGCACGTGTTCGAGGTCGACGAGGGACGGCGGCAGATCCGCTTCTACGGCAAGGCGCTCGAACTCTCGCGCTACGAATTCGGCCTGCTGCGCGCGTTGGTGCGGCGGCCTGGCCACGTGTACACGCGCGACGCGCTGCTCGAGCTGGTGTGGGACGACGGCAGCGAAAGCCTCGATCGCACGGTCGATGCGCACGTGAAGACCGTGCGTGCCAAGCTGAAGGCGGTGGCGCCGGCGTTGGAGCCGATCCGCACCCATCGCGGCGTCGGCTACGCGCTGGCGGAGGACCTGCCAGCCACGCCGCCATCGCCGTGAGCCGAGAACGGGGGCCAGCGCCGCGCCGGGGGGCCGCCCCAAGCGGCGCGCGCCCCCATGGGGGGACGGCGCGGCACGCGCCAAGGGGGCCAGGTTCTTGACCGCGCGCACCCGCGTCTTCGTCGGCATCCTGCTCGTCTACGCGCTCGGCGTGGGCGTGCTGATGTGGCGCCTGCTGGTCGACATCGATCCGCGTTACCGCGAGTCGGCCGAGGAGTCGCTGGTCGAGACCGCGCACCTGATGGCCGCGATGGTCGAACAACGCAGCGGCGCGGGCGTGCCGCTCGACACCGAGTGGCTCGAGCCGCTGTTTCGCGACCTCTACGCGCGCCGCTTCGAGGCCGAGATCTTCGGCGTCAAGAAGGTCAGCGTCGAGCTGCGCGCCGTCGTGGTCGACGCACGGGGCATCGTGCTGTTCGACTCGCTGGGACGCCACGAGGGCAAGGACTTCTCGCAGTGGCGCGACATCAAGCTGGCGCTGGCCGGCCAGTATGGCGCGCGCACCAGCACCGACATCGACGGCGATGCCAACACTTCGGTGATGGTGGTGGCGGTGCCGATCCGCGTCGGCGGGCGCATCGTCGGCGCGCTGTCGGTGGCCAAGCCGGCGCAGAGCTTCGGCCAGTTCGTCGCCGCGGCACGACGCAAGACGATGATCGTCGGTGCGACCTCGGTGGTGGCGGTCCTGCTGCTGGCGGTGATCGTCGCGGTCTGGCTGGTGCGGCCGTTCGGGCTGATCGGCGACACCGTGCGCGACCTGCGGCGGGAGCGCAAGCCGAGCCTGACTCACGTCGGGCGGCGTGCGCTGGGCACGCTCGGGGCCGCCTTCGACGAGATGCGCGACGCGCTGGCCGGCCGTCACTACGTCGCCGACTACGTGCAGACGCTGACACACGAGCTGAAAGGCCCGCTGTCGGCGATCCGCGGGGCCGCGGAGTTGCTGCGCGAGCCGGGCATGCCCGATGACGATCGCCGGCGCTTCATCGCCAACGTGGAACGCGAGACGCAGCGCATCCAGGAACTGGTCGACCGCATGATGGAGCTCACCGCGCTGGAGCGCCGGCGCACGCTCGGGCCGACCGAAGCGGTGGCGCTGCGGCCGCTGCTGCAAGAGCTCGCCAGCAGCGCAGAGGCGGCCGGCGCGCCGCGGCACCTGCGCGTGCAGCTGCACGACGGCGCCGACGCCCGCGTCGACGGCGACCCGCTGCTGCTGCGTCGGGCCGTCGGCAACCTGCTGGACAACGCCCTCGACTTCTCGCCCGAGGGCGGCACCGTCGAGGTCGCGCTCACGCGGCACGGCCGGCGCGTCGACGTGACCATCCGCGACCACGGCCCCGGCATCCCGGAGTTCGCCGACACCAAGGTCTTCGAGAAGTTCTTTTCCCTCGCGCGGCCGCACAACCAGCGCAAGAGCACCGGCCTGGGGCTGGCCTTCGTCAGGCAGATCGCGCAGCTGCATCGCGGGCGCGTCGCCCTGCACAACGCCGACGGCGGCGGCGCACTGGCGACGCTGACCCTGCCCTGCGCCGACGCCGCCTGAGCAGCGCGCGGTCCGCGACTTCACGCCGACTTCACACAGCCGCGCACGCGCTTCGAACGCCGTTCGCGCAACGGCGCCACAGTGCCTGCGAGCCCCAGGCCGCAGGAGTCGCCGCATGCCCAGCCCCACCGATTCGTCGCGCGCGCCGTTGCCGGTGCGCCGTGTGCTCGCCTGCATCGCGCTGTCGCTGATCGCCGCGCTGGCGCTGGTGTGGTGGCCGCCGGCGCACGCCGAGGACACCGACGCGCGCACGCCCGAGGCGCCGTACTTCCACGTCCACAGCGACGACCCCGGGCTCGACGCCCTGCCGCTGAAGGCGACCCAAGTCGACGTGCGCATCGCCGGCGTCATCGCCGCGGTGACGGTGACGCAGCACTACCGCAACGAAGGCCAGCGGCCGATCGAGGCGCGCTACATCTTTCCGGGCTCGACGCAGTCGGCGGTGCACGCGATGACGGTGCGGGTCGGGCAGCGGCAGATCGTGGCGCAGATCCGCGAGAAGCAGCGCGCGCGGCTGGAGTACGACGGCGCGAGGCGCGAGGGCAAGACCGCCGCGCTGCTCGAGCAGGAGCGGCCCAACGTGTTCTCGATGAACGTGGCCAACATCCTGCCCGGCGACGACGTGCTCGTCGAGCTGCAGTACACCGAGCTCGTCGCGCCGCACGACGGCCGCTACCGCTTCGTGTTCCCCACCGTCGTCGGGCCCCGCTACAGATCCCCCGCGGCGTCCCCGGCCAACGGGGCGCTGGCGTCGACCGCGCACCTGAGGCCGGGCGTGGTCTCCAACGTGGCGTTCGATCTGACCGTGAAGCTCGATGCGCCGTTGCCGGTGCGCGAGGTGCTGTGCGACAGCCACAAGCTCGAGTCGCTCGGCGTGGGCACCGAACACGTGCAGCTGGCACTGACCGACGAGGCCCCGCGTGACAACCGCGACTTCATCCTCGAGTACGGTCTGGCCGGCGAGCGCACCGCCACCGGGCTGATGCTGTACCAGGCGCCGCCGGGCCCCGACGCCGAGAACTTCTTCCTCGCGCTGGTCGAGCCGCCGAAGGCGGTGGCGCCGGTGCAGATCAACCCGCGTGACTACATCTTCGTGGTCGATATCTCCGGCTCGATGCACGGCTATCCGCTCGAGACCGCGAAGGTGCTGCTGCGCGAGCTGATCGGCGGCCTGCGCCCGAGCGACAGCTTCAATGTCGTGCTGTTCTCCGGCAGCAGCCGGGTGCTGTCGGAGCACTCGGTGCCGGCGACGCAGGCCAACATCGAGCGCGCGCTGCGCACGATCGACCGCGCGGGCGGTGGCGGCAGCACCGAGATCGTGCCGGCACTGCGCCGCGTGGCGGCACTGCCCAAGCCCGCCGACGTGTCGCGCACGGTGGTCGTCGTCACCGACGGCTACGTCGCGGTCGAGAACGAGGTGTTCCAGCTGGTGCGCCGCAACCTCGACCAGTTCAACGTGTTCGCGTTCGGCATCGGCAGTGCGGTGAACCGCCACCTGATCGAAGGCCTCGCGCGCGCCGGTCAGGGCGAGGCGTTCGTCGTCACCCGGCCCGAGCGCGCCGCCGAGCAGGCGCAGCGGCTGCGGCGCCTCATCGACGCGCCGCTGCTGACGCAGCTGAAGGCGCGCTTCACCGGCCTCGAGGTCTACGACGTCGAGCCTGCCGCGCTGCCCGACGTGATGGCCGGCCGGCCGGTGGTGCTGTGGGGCAAGTGGCGCGGCGACCCGCGTGGTGCCAAGCTCGTGCTGCAGGGCCATGCCGCGGACGGCAGCGTCACCGACGTCGTCGACGCGCCCACCCCGGACCCCGACGCGGTGGCGCTGAAGCACCTGTGGGCGCGCCAGCGCATCGCCCAGCTCGGCGACGACGAAGCGCTGATGGGCGGGCAGTCGCAGCGCGAGCCGATCACCGCGCTCGGGCTGAAGTACGGACTGCTGACCTCGTACACCAGCTTCATCGCGGTCGATCAGGTGGTGCGCACGCAGCAGGCCGCGACCCCGGTGACCCAGCCGCTGCCGCTGCCGCAGGGGGTCAGTGCGCTGGCGGTCGGCGCGGCGCCGGCGCCGGCCATCGCCGCGGTGGTGCCGAGCACGCCGGAGCCGCGTTGGCCGTGGGCCCTCGCGCTGACCCTGCTGCTGGCGATCGCCATGCTGTGGCGCCGCCCGTCACTCGGCTGAGCCGATGGCACATGCCCACACCCTCGATTGCCGCCCGGTGCGCCTGGGCGCGCCGCAGTGGCTGGCGCTGCACGCGCTGGCACTGTGGCCGCACGGCGTCTACATCGTGCAGCGCGTCGGCGACGGCTCCGATGAGCCACTGGGCCTGGTGGCACTGCTGGCGGCGATGGCGCTGGTGGCCTCGCAGCGGGCGCGGATGCGCCTGACACCGCACCTCGGCTGGCTGCTTGCCGCGGCTGCGTTGGCCCTGCTGGCCAACGGTGCGTGGTGGGCCGGTGTGCCCTCGCTGGCCAGCGCGCTGCTCGCCGCGTTGTCGCTCGCCTGCGCGGCGCTCGCCTGGTGGCCGCGTGAGCAGGCAAGAACGCCGCTGATCGGCCTGGTGGTGCTGTCGTTGCCGTGGCTGGCGACGCTGCAGTTCTACCTCGGCTGGCCGCTGCGGGCACTGACCGCTCAACTCAGCGCGTGGGCGCTGCAGGCGCTGGGCTACGTCGCCGAACGAAGCGGCGCGTCGATGGTCGTCGACGGGCAGCTGGTGATCGTCGACGCGCCGTGCTCCGGAGTGCAGATGGCGTGGTTCGCGTACTTCACCGCGTGCGTCGGCGCCGCGGCGGTGGGCCTGTCCGACCGCCGCTTCGCGCAACGCGCGCCCCTCGTCGGCGCCATCGTGCTGCTGGGCAATGTGCTGCGCAACAGCGTGCTGGTGGCGCTCGAGTCGCGCACGGCCGGCCTGGCGCCGCTGTGGCACGAGGTGATCGGCTTGATCGTGCTGGCGGTGGTGTGCGGCGCCGTCTGGTTGCTGATGCTGCACGGGAGTCGGCGCAATGCGTGAGCGCGGCGTCATCGTGGCGCGCCGCTGGGCCGCCGAGCAGTGGCCCCGCTGGCTGTTGCCGGTGCTCGTCGTGGTCGCACTGGGGCCACTCGCGGGCCGCGTGCACGACCGTCACCGGCTCGAGGGCGCGCCGCAGGCGGCGATGCACGAGTGGCCGCGCGACTGGCGCGGCGCCGCGCTGCGACCGCTGGCGCCGACCGCCGTCGAGCAGCGCTTCGCGTTGTGGTTTCCCGGGCACATCGGCCGCTTCGCCAGCGACGACGGCGCCATCTGGGTGTTGCGCGACGTGACGCAGCCGACGCGCGCACTGCACCCCGCCAGCGACTGCTTTCGCGGCCTCGGCTACCGCATCGAGCACGCGCAGTTGCAGCGCGAGGCCGACGCGCGGTTGTGGCGCTGTTTCGTCGCCGAACGCGGCGACGAGCGCGTGCGCGTGTGCGAGCGCATCGTCGACGCCGATGGTCTGGACTACATCGATGCGTCGTCGTGGTACTGGGCCGCACTGCTCGGCCAGACCCGCGGGCCGTGGCGCGCGCTGACCCGCGTGGAGTCGCTGTGACCCCGAGACCCGGCCATGCGCCGAGGGAGGCCCGATGAGCCTGAAGCGTCGCACGTTGCTGCATCGCCTGGTGTTCATGCTGGCGTTCGCGACGTTGGCTGCGCTGGCATTCACCGCGGCGCTGGTGGCGGTGGCGCTGCAGGCGCTGACCCCCGAGCCCGACGAGTGGCGCACCAGCATCCGCGTCGGTCCGTGGCAGCGCGAGGTCAGCCTGCCGGGGCTGATCCGCTGGGCCGCGCACCCGCTGGCCGCGCCGCTGCTCGAGGGCCGCACGCTGCACGGCCGCTGGGGCGACTGGCGGCTGCTGCGGGCCGGCCCGCAGCTGCAAGCGGTTTGCGCGCCGTGCTGGCTGCAGATCGACGCGCTGGGGCCGACGCCGCTGCAGCTGTCGAGCGCACGGCTGCTGGCGCAGCACGAGGGTGCCGGGCGCTTCGTCGGCAACATGTCGTTGGCCGAAGGGACGCAACAGGTCGACCTCGCGTTCAGCGCGCAGTTGCAGCGGCGCGGCGCCGACGTCAGGCTGTCGATGCCGGCCACGCCGATGGCCACGCTGGTCGGGGTGTTCGGGCACGACCTGCCCGAGGCCGCCACGGCGCAAGTCGGGGGCACGCTGGCGTTCGTCGCCACGGCGCGCTGGCCCGATGGCACGTGGCAGGCACGACCGGTGATCAGCGACTTCAGCGTCGACGGGCTTGGCACCGAGCGGTTGCTGTCGGTGCAATTGCCACCGGCGTGCCGAGCCACCGCGGGCGACGCGCCGCCGCTCGGCGGCTGGCTGCCGCGCGCGCTGGTCGCTGCCGAGGATGCGCGCTTCTACGAACACCCAGGCTACGAGCTCGACCAGCTGCTCGCTGCCGGTGCGCACAACCAGCGCGAAGGTGCCCCGCTGCGCGGCGCGAGCACGCTGACGCAGCAGCTCGCCAAGCTGACGATGACCGGCGACGACCGCAACCCGGCGCGCAAGCTGCGCGAGCTGCTCTACGCCGTCGAAATGGAACGCACGCTGGGCAAGGCGCGCATCCTGCAGCTGTACCTCGCGCTCGCGCCGTGGGGCGACGGCGTCTGCGGCGCCGAGCGCGCGGCGCAGGTGTACCTCGGCAAGAGCGCGTCGAAGGTCGGTCCGGTGTCGGCGGCGTGGCTGGTCAGCCTGCTGCGCAACCCAGATGCGCAGCTGCAGCACTACGGTCAGTTGAAGGACATCGACCGTGATCGCGTGCGGCAGATCCTGGCCGGCATGCGCCCAATGAGCGCAGCGCAGCGCGCGCTGGCCAACGAACAGGTGGCCGAGTGGCTGCCGTAGCAGCGCCTGCGATCGACAGCCGCGGGTAAGCTCGCGGCCTGACGGCCTGCCTTGCCCGATGGACACCTTGCGCGGATTCGCTGTGCTGTTGCTCTGCCAATCGGCCGGGGAGTTGCTGGCCCGCGGCGCGGCGCTGCACCTGCCCGGTCCGGTGCTGGGCATGCTGATGCTGCTGGCGCTGCTCAGCATCGCGGCGGTGCGCGCGCCGGTTGCGGCGGCGGCCGACGCGTTGTTGTCGCACCTGTCGCTGCTGTTCGTGCCGGTGGGCGTCGGCGTGATCGCGCACCTCGGCCTGGTCGCCGACTACGGTGTCCGCTTGATCGTGGTGGTGGCGATCTCGACCTGGCTCGGCATGGCGGTGACCGCGCTGATGCTGCGCAAGCTCTGGCACGCTGGCGAGCGATCGCCATGACCAAGTTCGTCGAGCTGTGGATCTACCTGTCGGCCACGCCGCTGTTCGGCCTCACCGCCACCATCGTCACCTACGTGCTCGCCCAGGCCGCATACGCGCGGCTGCGGCAGGCGCCGTGGGCCAATCCCGTGCTGTGGACGGTGCTGGTCCTGGTCACGCTGCTGGCGCTCACCGGCACGCCCTACCCGACGTATTTCTCCGGCGCGCAATTCATCCACTTCCTGCTTGGGCCCGCGGTGGTCGCGCTGGCGTGGCCGCTGTGGCAGCGCCGCACGGAGTTGCGTCGCCGCGCCGGTGCGCTTTTCGCGGCCGCGCTGGCTGGTGGCGTCGTGGCCTCCGGCAGCGCCGTGGCCATGGGTTGGTGGCTCGGCCTGACGCCAGAGTTGCTGCGCTCGCTGGCGCCCAAATCGGTGACCGCGCCGGTGGCCATGGGCATCGCCGAGCAACTCGGCGGCATTCCGGCGCTGGCGGCGGTGTTCGCCGTGCTCACCGGACTGGTCGGCGCGCTGAGCGCGAAATACCTGTTCGATGCGCTGCGCATCCCCCAGCCCGAGGTGCGCGGCTTCGCGCTCGGCACCGCGTCGCACGGCATCGGCGCGGCGCGCGCGCTGCAGGTGCACCCGGATGCCGGCGCCTATGCCGGGCTTGCGCTCGGCCTGCAGGTGCTGCTGGCGACGCTGCTGATGGCCGCGCTCGCCCGTCTGCTCTAGCCGATCCAGCGCGGCAGCCAGGTCGCGATGGTGGGGAGCCAGAACACGGCGGCCAGCAGCAGGATGCTCATCGCGACGTAGGGCACCACCGCGACGAAGATGTGGCCCATCGTCACCGATGGTGGCGCCACGCCGCGCATCGTCATCAGCAGCAGGCCGTGCGGCGGCAGCAGCAGGCCGAGCTGCATGCAGATCAGGTACATCACGCCGAACCATACGGTGTCGACGCCGAGCGTCTGCACCACCGGCATGAAGATCGGCAGCGTGATCATCATCATGCTGACCTGGTCGACGAAGATGCCGAGGAAGATCAGCATCGCCATCATCGCCGCGACGATCGCGCCGGCCGACAGACCCTGGCCGGTGATGACCTGCACCAGCCCGTTGCTGGCGCCCGAGAACGACAGGATCTGCGCGAACGTGGTCGCGCCCAGGATGATGAACAGGATCATCGCGGAGATCGACGTGGTGCCCTTGAGCGCCGCCGACACCGCGCGCCAGCTCAGCGCGCGGTACAACGCCGCGAACACCAGGGTGGCGAAGGCGCCGACCGCTGCGCACTCGGTGGGCGTGGCCCAGCCGGCGACCAGTGCGCCGACGACGACCCCGAAGATCGACAGGCACGGCAGCACGTAGAGCGCGAACGGCCGCCAGCGCGCCCAGCCGCGGTACGCCACGACGTCGGACTCGGCCGGCGCGAGGTGCGGTGCGACCCTGACGCGCGCGACGATCCAGACCACGAACGCCACCGACAGGATCAGCCCGGGCATCACGCCGCCGATCAGCAGCTTGGAGATCGAGATGCCAGACAGTGATCCGAGCAGCACGGTCAGCGCCGACGGCGGGATCAGCATGTCGACGGCACCGATCGCCATGATCGGCCCGGTGGCCAGCGTCGGGTGGTAGCCGCGCTGCAGCATCACCGGCAGCATCAGCGAGCCGAGCATCGCGGTGGTGGCGATGGTCGATCCGGAGATGGCCGAGAACACGGTGCCGGCAACCACGGCGACCACGGCAAGTCGCCCCGGGATGCGCGTGATCAGGCGCTCGACGCCGTCGATCACCTTCAACGCCAGCCCGGTGTGGAACAGGATCTCGCCCATCAGCACGAACAGCGGGATCGGCGTCAGCGCGAACGAGGTCACCGAGATCACGCTCGAGCGCGCCAGTTGCACCAGCCCCGCCTCGGCGCCCATATAGAGCCAGGCGCCGACGATGTTGATCGCGATGAAGGTCAGCGCCACCGGCATGCCGATGAACAGCAGCAGCGTCGAACCGCCGAGCATCAGCCAGGCCGCCGCCTGCCAGCTCACACGTCCCCTTCGGCGCGTCTCACGACGCGCTCACCGCGTCGCTGCGCGGCCCGCGCTCGGCGTGCGCGAGCCGTGCCATGCGAAACACCATCTCGATGGCCAGCAGCACGAAGGTCGCCGGCAGCGGCGACAGCCACCACCACTCGGGCGTGACCAGCGTCTTGATGTTGACGGCACCGGCCTTGTAGCTCGCCCAGGCGGCCTGCGTCGCGTACCCCGCGAGCACGATGCAGCAGGCCAGGCCGATGGCATCGCCGAGCCACTCGAGAAGCCACGCCAGACGCGCGGGAACAGCGCGCAGCACGATGTCGACCCGGATGTGCTGGCCCTGGCGCAACAGCCACGGCGCGACGCTGAGCGTGATCAGGTACAGCAGCAGCTCGGAGATCTCGTTGCTCCACGCCAGGCCGCGCGGCAGCCCCGGTAGCGCCAGATTGCGCAGCGCCACGTCGGCGACGATGATCGCCAGCATCGCGGCCAGCAGCGCGCACCCCAGTACCGCCAGCGCCGCCAGCAGGCGGCCGAAGGCGCCGGACACGCGCTCGAGCGACGACGACACGCTGCTGGGCGGCTATTTGGTGAACAGGGGCTTGAAGCGCGCCGCGATCTCCGGGCTCTGCTTGGCCGCCGCTTCCCACGCCACCTGGTAGGCCTTGTCGCGGAACGCCTTGCCGGTGGCGGCGTCGAAACGGATCGCCTCGATGCCGGCCTTCTCCTGGCGCGCCGTTTCGTCAGCCGTGTACTTGGCCCAGAAGGTGTTGTCGGCCTCGAACGCCAGCACCTGCTTGTTCAGGTAGGCGCGCTGCGCATCGCTCAGCTTCTTGTAGGCCGGCAGGTTCATCACCAGCGACACCTCGGCGTCGTAGAAGCCGGGGTCGATGCGGTACTTGGTCTTCTCGTGCCAGTTCAAATCGAAGATGCCGCCGATCGGCCAGCCGTAGCCGTCGACCACGTTGCGCTCGAGCGCGCTGTACACCTCGCCCGGCGGCGTGGTGATGACGGTGGCGCCGAGCGCGGCGAAGAACTCGCGGTACACCGGCGTGATGCGGATCTTCAGCCCGGTGAGGTCGGGCTTGTCCACCTTCTTGTTGCTGTAGATGTGGAACGGCTGGTTTTCGACCACGCGGCCGAGGTACTGCATGTTGGCCTTCTCGTTCCACACCTTGTTGATGGCGTCGAAGGCGCCGTTCTTGCGCTGCTCGGCGACGCCGATCTCGGTGAGCTTCAGGAAGTCGGCCTCGGGCATCACGTTGGTGTAGAACGCACCGGTGCTCATCGCCATGTCGACCACGCCGGTCTTCACCGCGTTGCCGGCCTCGAACGGCGGGATCGCCTTCGGGCCGCCGATGAAGTTGATCTGCAGCACCCCCTTGCCCTCGGCGTTCACCTTCTGCACCCACGGCAACAGTCGCTGCACGTAGATGCCGTTCTCGGCGAAGGCGCTGACCAGCCGCAGCGTCACTTCCTGCGCCTGCGTGGCCGCGGCCCCGCCCAGCGCCAGCAGCGCGGCGGCGACCCGTTGGACAGCTGTCATCACGGTCTCTCCTGGGGTTGGGCGGGAGCGGACGCTGCCGCGCGAAAGACAACAGCCTGCATCGGCGCCGCGCCCGGGCGAAGAGGATTTCTCCCAAGTGTGCCGGTCGGTGGCCGCGGCGCCGTGCCCTTGAACGCGGCCGGCGCACCCCCAACTGGCCGCCGACGCGAGTAGCATCCGCGGCGCGTCGCACTGCAGGAGAGGACGGACCATGGTGAGGCAATCGCGTGTGTGGGGGTGGCTGCTGGCGCTGACGGTCGCGCTCGGCCTGTCGGGCTGTGGCTACAACGATTTCCAGCGCCTCGACGAGCAGGTGAAGGCGTCGTGGTCGGAGGTGCTCAACCAGTACCAGCGGCGCGCCGACCTGATTCCGAACATCGTCAACACGGTCAAGGGCGAAACCGGCTTCGAGCAGGAGACGCTGACCAAGGTGGTCGAGGCGCGCGCCAAGGCCACCAGCATCCAGGTGACGCCCGAAACGCTGAACAACCCCGAGGCGTTCAACAAGTTCCAGCAGGCGCAAGGCGAGCTGTCGTCGGCGCTGTCGCGGCTGATCGCGGTGAGCGAGAACTACCCGAACCTGAAGGCCAACCAGGGCTTCCAGGACCTGCGCGTGCAGCTCGAAGGCACCGAGAACCGCATCACCGTCGCGCGCAACCGCTACATCAAGGCGGTGGCCGACTACAACGTGCTGACGCGTCAGTTCCCGACCAACCTCACGGCGATGCTGTTCAGCTACTCGGTCAAGCCGTCGTTCACGGTCGAGAACGAGGCGCAGATCTCCAAGCCGCCGGCGGTCGACTTCAGCAAACCCGCGGCGTCGAAGTGACGGGCGAGCGCCGATTCGCGCGGCGCGGCTGAGGCACGCTTGCAATGAACAACGGCAACCGCTGGCCCGCAGCGGCGCTGCGCCGCTGGGCGCGGCCCTGGCTTCTGCTGTGCGGCCTGGCGATGTCGTCGGCGGCGCTCGCAGAGGAGCCGGTGCCGCCCCTCAGCGGGCGGGTGATCGACAGTACCGCCACGCTGACGAGCGCGCAGCGCGAGGCGATGGAGCAGCACCTGGCCACCGTCGAGCGCGAGCTCGGCTCGCAGATCGTGGTGCTGATGGTGCCGACCACGCAGCCCGAGGACATCGCCGCCTACGCGCAGCGGGTCGGCGACAGCTGGAAGATCGGCCGCCGTGACGTCGGCGACGGCCTGCTCATCGTGGTGGCCAAGAACGACCGCAAGGTGCGCATCGAGGTCGCCAAGGCACTCGAAGGCGCGGTGCCGGATCTGGCAGCGAGCCAGATCATCACCGAGACGATCACGCCGGCGTTTCGCCGCAACGACTTCGCCGGTGGCCTCAACGCGGCGATCGACCGCATCGCTGCGCGCATCAAACCCGAGGGCCTGCCGGCGCCGGACGTGCGCCCGCAGCGAGGCGCCGATCGCTTCGGCGACATCGACTTCGGCAGTCTGGCGATGTTCTTCTTCGTCGGCGTGCCGATCGTCGGCGCGGTGCTCTCGGGCATCTTCGGCCGCAAGCTGGGGTCGCTGTTGACCGGCGGCGGCGCCGGCGCGCTCGCCTGGGTGTTCGGTGCCGGCTTGCTGCTCGCCGGCGCGGCCGCCGTGGTGGCGATCCTGATGGTCGGCGTGTTCGGCATCGGCGGTGGCGGCCGTGGCCGCGGCGGCGGTCCGCCGATCATCTGGGGCGGCGGTGGTGGCGGCTGGGGTGGTGGTGGCGGTGGCGGCGGCTTCTCGTCGGGGGGTGGCGGCGACTTCGGCGGCGGCGGCGCGTCGGGCAGCTGGTAGCGGCAACGGAACGACGATGGGCAACAGGCTGCTGCGCCTTCTGAAGCACCGCTGGTTCGACGAGCGCGACACCCGGCGCGCGCTCAGGCCTGCGGTGTTGCACCGGCTGCGGCAGCGCGTCGCCGACAGCGAGCGCGCCCACTCGGGCGAGATCCGTGTCTGCGTCGAGGCCGGATTGCCACTGTCGTACCTGTGGCGGGGCCTCACCGCGCGCGACCGCGCGGTCACGATGTTCGGCAAGCTGCGGGTGTGGGACACCGCGCACAACAACGGCGTGCTGATCTACCTGCTGCTGGCCGAGCACGCGATCGAGATCGTCGCCGATCGCGGGCTCAATGCACACGTGAGTCCGGCGCAGTGGGCCGCGATCGTCGCGACGATGCGGCAGGCCTTCCGCATCGGTCGACACGAGGAGGCGCTGAACACGGCGATCGACGCGGTCGATGCACTGCTGCGCCAGCACTTTCCGCTCGCCCCGGGCGAGGACAACCCCAACGAACTGCCCGACGAGCCCGAGCTGCGCTGACGCGACGGCGCCGGAAAGCGAAAAGGCCCGCCGGAAGCGAGCCCTGACGCATGCGCGCGTAGAGGCCGGCTACTTGCGCCGGAAGCGCGTGATCGCCGCGATCTGCGCCGCCATCGCGGCCAGCTCGCCCTGCGCCTTGGCCAGGTCGATGTCGGTCTTGGCGCTGCGCATCGCCTCTTCGGCACGCTGTCTGGCCTCCTTGGCCTTGGCCTCGTCGAGGTCACGGCCGCGGATCGCGGTGTCGGCCAGCACCGTCACGCGGTCGGGCTGCACCTCGAGAATGCCGCCGGCGACGAACACCAGCTCTTCCTCGCCGTTGTCGGCGCGCTGGATGCGCACCGCGCCGGGCCTGATGCGGGTGATCAGCGGCGTGTGCCGCGGATAGATGCCGAGCTCGCCCATGTCGCCGGGCAGCGCGACGAACTTGGCTTCGCCGGAGAAGATCGACTCCTCGGCAGAAACGACGTCGACTTGAAGGGTGGCCATGGTGGATGCGGCTCCGGCGGCTTACTGGAGTTTCTTCGCCTTTTCCATCGCTTCGTCGATGGTGCCGACCATGTAGAACGCCTGCTCGGGCAGGCTGTCGCATTCGCCGGCGACGATCATCTTGAAGCCGCGGATCGTTTCCTTCAGCGGCACGTACTTGCCGGGGCTGCCGGTGAACACCTCGGCCACGTGGAACGGCTGGCTGAGGAAGCGTTGGATCTTGCGCGCGCGCGCCACCGCCAGCTTGTCCTCGGGGCTCAGTTCGTCCATGCCGAGGATGGCGATGATGTCGCGCAGCTCCTTGTAGCGCTGCAGCGTGGCCTGCACCGCACGCGTGGTGTTGTAGTGCTCTTCGCCGACCACGTGCGGGTCGACCTGGCGGCTGGTGCTGTCGAGCGGATCGACCGCCGGGTAGATGCCGAGCGCCGCGATGTCGCGGCTCAGCACCACGGTGGCGTCCAGGTGCGCGAAGGTGGTCGCCGGCGACGGGTCGGTCAGGTCGTCGGCCGGCACGTAGATGGCCTGGATCGAGGTGATCGAGCCGACCTTGGTCGACGTGATGCGCTCCTGCAGGCGGCCCATCTCCTCGGCCAGCGTCGGCTGATAGCCCACCGCCGACGGCATGCGGCCGAGCAGCGCCGACACCTCGGTGCCAGCCAGCGTGAAGCGGTAGATGTTGTCGACGAAGAACAGCACGTCGCGGCCCTCGTCGCGGAACGACTCGGCGATCGTCAGGCCGGTCAACGCCACGCGCAGGCGATTGCCCGGCGGCTCGTTCATCTGGCCGTAGACCATCGACACCTTCGACTCGCCGAGGTTGTCGCTGACGACGACCTTCGACTCCATCATCTCGTGATAGAAGTCGTTGCCCTCGCGGGTGCGCTCGCCGACGCCGGCGAACACCGACAGGCCCGAGTGCGCCTTGGCGATGTTGTTGATCAGCTCCATCATGGCCACGGTCTTGCCGACGCCGGCGCCCCCGAACAGGCCGACCTTGCCGCCCTTGGCGAACGGGCAGATCAGGTCGATCACCTTGATGCCGGTTTCGAGAAGCTCGGTCGACGGGCTCAGCTCGTCGTAGGCCGGCGCCTTGCGGTGGATCGACGCGGTCAGCGTCTGGTCGACCGGCCCGCGCTCATCGATCGGGTTGCCCAGCACGTCCATGATGCGCCCGAGCGTGCCCTTGCCAACCGGCACGGTGATCGGATTGCCGGTGTTGACCACCGTCATGCCGCGGCGCAGACCGTCTGACGAGCCGAGCGCGATGGTGCGCACCACGCCGTCGCCGAGCTGCTGCTGCACCTCCAGCGTGAGGGCGGTGCCCTCCATCTTCAGCGCGTCGTAGATCTTGGGCATCTGTTCGCGCGGGAACTCGACGTCGACCACGGCGCCGATGCACTGAACGATCTTGCCTTGTGCCATGTTGGATCCTTGGGGAATGTATTGGTATCGATAGACGATGCGTGCACGCCGCACACTAAGCCAAGTTCTTGCGCGGATCCGGCGTCGCCGGTCCGCAGCAAGAGCCCGCTGGGGGGGCAGCGAACGACAGTGAGCGTGCGGGCTTCATCTATCCGGAAATGGCTGCTGCGCCGCCGACGATCTCGGACAGTTCCTTCGTGATCGCGGCCTGGCGCTGTTTGTTGTAGATGAGCTTGAATTCGGCGATCAGGTTGCTGGCGTTGTCGGTGGCGGCCTTCATCGCCACCATGCGTGCGGCCTGTTCGCTGGCCATGTTCTCGGCCACCGCCTGGTAGACCAGCGCCTCGATGTAGCGCGTCATCAACGCGTCGATCACGACCTTCGCCTCGGGCTCGTAGATGTAGTCCCAGGCGTACTGCGACGACGACTCCTGGGTCACCTGCAGCCGTTCGGCCGACAGCGGCAGCAGCTGCTCGACCAGCGACTCCTGCGTCATCGTGTTGATGAACTTCGTGTAGCACAGATAGACCGCGTCGAGCTCGCCGCTGGAGAACAGGTCGAGGATCGTCATCACCGGGCCGATCAGCCTGTCCATGTGCGGCTGATCGCCGAGCTGCGTGACCTGGCTGACCACCTTGGCACCGATGCGGTTGAGGAAGGCCAGTCCCTTGTTGCCGATCGCCACAGCCTGCACCTTGCCGCCGGCGCCCTGCACCTCGCGCATCTTCTGCGTCAGCGCGCGCAGGATGTTGGTGTTCATGCCGCCGCACAGCCCCTTGTCGGTGGTGACGACGATGAAGCCCACCGACTTGGCCGAGCCTTCGACCTTGCGCATCAGCGGTGAGCGGTATTCCGGATTGGCCTTGGCGAGGTTGGCCGTGATGTTGCGGATCTTGTCGCCGTACGGGCGCGCCGCGCGCATGCGATCCTGCGTCTTACGCATCTTCGACGCCGAGACCATTTCCATGGCCTTGGTGATCTTCTTCGTGTTCTCGAAGCTCTTGATCTTGGCTCTGATTTCTTTACCGGCAGCCATATCAATCCCCCCCCGCTGCGGCCTGCGGCCGCTTCCCCCCCAGGGGGGCGCCGCCAGCGGCCTGGCAGAGCCAGTTCCGCGGCGGCCGCTTGGCAATGCGACGATGCACAGTGCGCATGGTCAGCCGAAGGCTTTCTTGAACGCGGCGATGGCGTTGCCGAGTTCTTCCTCGCCGGCCTTGTCGATCGCCTTGTCGGTCTCCAGCTTCTTCAGCAGCGCGGCGTGGCTGCTCTGCAGGTGCTGGTGCAGGCCATGCTCGAACGACAGCACCTTCTTGACGTCGACGTCGTCGAGGTAGCCCTTGTTGACCGCGAAGATCGACGCCGCCATCAGCGAGATCGGCAATGGCGCGTACTGCGGCTGCTTCAACAGCTCGGTGACGCGGGCGCCGCGGTCGAGCTGCTTCTTGGTGGCCGCATCGAGGTCGGACGCGAACTGCGCGAACGCCGCCAGCTCGCGGTACTGCGCGAGGTCGGTGCGGATGCCACCCGACAGGCCCTTGATCAGCTTGGTCTGCGCTGCGCCGCCGACGCGGCTCACCGAGATGCCGGCGTTGATGGCGGGGCGGATGCCGCTGTTGAACAGCGAGGTCTCGAGGAAGATCTGGCCGTCGGTGATCGAGATCACGTTGGTCGGCACGAACGCCGACACGTCGCCGGCCTGGGTTTCGATGACCGGCAGCGCGGTCAGCGAACCGGTCTTGCCCTTGACAGCGCCCTTGGTGAACTTCTCGACGTAGTCGGCGTTGACGCGCGCGGCACGCTCGAGCAGGCGCGAGTGCAGGTAGAACACGTCGCCGGGGAACGCCTCGCGGCCCGGCGGGCGGCGCAGCAGCAGCGACACCTGGCGATAGGCGACAGCCTGCTTGGACAGGTCGTCGTAGATGATCAGCGCGTCCTGCCCGCGATCGCGGAAGTACTCGCCCATCGTGCAACCGGAGTAGGCCGACACATACTGCATCGCGGCCGATTCGCTGGCCGACGCGGCGACGACGATGGTGTAGTCCATCGCGCCGTGCTGCTCGAGCGAGCGCACCACGTTCTTGATCGAGCTGGCCTTCTGCCCGATCGCGACGTAGACGCAGGTCATGTTCTGACCCTTCTGGTTGATGATGGTGTCGATCGCCACCGCGGTCTTGCCGGTCTGGCGATCGCCGATGATCAGCTCGCGCTGGCCGCGGCCCACCGGCACCATCGAGTCCAGGCACTTGAGGCCGGTCTGCACCGGCTGGCTCACCGACTGGCGCGCGATCACGCCCGGTGCGACCTTCTCGATCACGTCGGTCATCTTGGCGTTGACCGGGCCCTTGCCGTCGATCGGCTGCCCCAGCGCGTTGACGACGCGGCCGATCAGCTCGGGGCCCACCGGCACTTCGAGGATGCGGCCGGTGCACTTGACGGTGTCACCCTCGGAGATGTGCTCGTACTCGCCCAGGATCACCGCGCCGACCGAGTCGCGCTCGAGGTTGAGCGCCAGGCCGAAGGTCGGCTGGCCGCTCTTGGTGGGCGGAAACTCGAGCATCTCGCCCTGCATCGCGTCGGACAGGCCGTGGATGCGGCAGATGCCGTCGGTCACGGTGACCACCGTGCCCTGGTTCTTGATGTCGGCCGAGACGCCAAGGCCCTCGATGCGGCTCTTGATCAGCTCGGAGATTTCAGCGGGGTTGAGTTGCATGTTCAGCTCCAGCGCCGGTGTTCACCGCCGGCAGGATCGATCTCTTGTTCGTTTCGAGGGCAAGCAGCTTTCACGCCGCCAGCGCCAGCCTCATCTTCTCCAGGCGCGCGCGCACCGAGGTGTCGAGCACCTCGTCACCCACCACCACGCGGATGCCGCCGATCAACTCGGGGTCGACCGCCACGCTGGCGTTGAGCTTGCGGCCGAAGCGCTTCTCCAGCGTCGCCACCACCTGCGACAGCTGCGCGGCGTCGATCGGGAACGCGCTCTCGATCGTCGCGTCGCTGACGCCGGAGCGTGACTTCACCAGCGCGTTGAACTGGGCGGCGATCTCCGGCAGCGCAGTCAGGCGGCCGTTGTCGACCACCGTGCGCAGCAGGTTCGACACCTTCGCATCGAGCGCGGTCTTGGCGACGCCGGTGACGACGTCGAACACCTGCTTTGCGCTGACCTTCGGGTTGTCGGCCAGCTGCTGCATGTCGGGATTCCCGGCCACGGCGGCCAGCGCCTGCAGCTGCGGAATCAGCGCCAGCGCCTGCTCGCCGCCGACCGATTGGTCGAGCGCCTCGGCATACGGCCGCGCGATCGTCGCGAGTTCGGCCATGTCAGTGCCGCCCGGCCGCCCGAAGGCGCTGACGCGCCCCCGCAGGGGGCAGCGACAACGGCCGTACGGCCGTTGCGGCGAGGCTCACTTCGCGCGGCGAAGTGAAGGTGCGAAGCGCCGGCCGGAGCCAATGGATGTGAGCGTGGGGGTACATGTTTACAGCTCGGTCTTCAGCCGGTTCAGGAGGTCGGCATGCACACCGGCATTGACCTCCTTGCGCAGGATCTGCTCGGCGCCCCTCACCGCGAGCGCGGCCACCTGACCACGCAGCACCTCGCGCGCCTTCACCGCCTCCTGCTCGGCCTCGGCGCGGGCCTGCGCGATGATCTTTGCGCCTTCTTCGCTGGCCTTGCCCTTGGCCTCTTCGACCATCTGCTGCGCCAGGCGCTCGGCGTCGGCCAGACGCTTGGCGGCGTCGTCTCGCGCGGCCGCCAGCTGCTGCTCGACCCGCTTGTTGGCGTTGGCCAGCTCGGCCTTGGCCTTGTCGGCGGCCGACAGGCCCTCGGCGACCTTCTTGGCGCGCGCGTCGAGCGCGGTGATGATCGGCGGCCAGACGAATCTCATCGTGAACCAGATCAGGATCAGGAACACGATCATCTGAATGATCAGGGTAGCGGTGATGCTCACGGCTCAAGCCTCAATCAGTGATGGGTGGACCGCGCCTGCGCGAGGCGGGCCGTGCCGGGCTGCGCGCCCGGCGCTGCATTACTTGGGCAGGTTCGCGAGTTGCGCCAGGAACGGGTTGGCCGTGGTGAACCACAGCGCGATGCCGACGCCGATGATGAACGACGCGTCGATCAGGCCCAGCAGCAGGAACACCTTGGTCTGCAGCTCGCCCATCAGTTCGGGCTGGCGGGCGGCCGATTCCAGGTACTTGCTGGCCATGATGCCCACGCCGATGCAGGCGCCCGCGGCCCCCAGGCCGATGATCAGGCCGACGCCAACCGCTACGAGACCGATGAGTTCCATGTTGGTATTCCTTCGAGTGGAAAGGTTGCAGAAACGAGAAAGGCCCGCGCGCGCTCAGTGCGCGTCGTGGGCTTGGCCGATGTAGACCATCGTCAGCATCATGAAGACGTAGGCCTGCAGCACGATGATCAGGATGTGGAAGATCGCCCAGCCGGTGCCGGCGATGATGTGTGCCAGCGCGAGGCCGAGGCCGCCTGCCGACAGCGTGAAGGCGCCGCCGAGCAGGGCGATCAGCAGGAAGATCAGCTCGCCGGCATACATGTTGCCGTACAGACGCATGCCGTGCGAGATGGTCTTGGACACGAACTCGAGCAGCTGCATCGCGAAGTTGGCCGCCGCCAGCAGCACGAAGTAGACCCAGCTCAACGGATTGGCGGTGAGCTTCACGTTGCCGAACGGCGCCACGATCAGCTCGTGCGACCAGCCGCCGAGGCCCTTGATCTTGACGTTGTAGATCAGGCAGGCCACCAGCACCGCCACCGACAGGCCCATCGTCACCGAGATGTCGGCGGTGGGCACCACGCGCAGGTAGGCGTGCTGCGGGTCGTGACCGGCGGTGCCGTACAGCCACTGCCAGATCAGCGGCAGCAGGTCGACCGGCAGCAGGTCCATCGTATTGAGCAGGATGATCCAGATGAACACGGTGAGCGCCATCGGCGCTACCAGTCGGCGGCTGCGCTCGTTGTGGATGATGCCCTTGGACTCGCGGTCGACCATCTCGACCAGGAACTCCACCGCCGCCTGCATGCGACCGGGCACGCCGGAGGTGACCTTGCGCGCCACCAGCCACATCAACCAGCAGCCGAGCGCGCCGAGCACCACCGAGAAGAACACCGAATCCCAGTGGATCACCGAGAAGTCGACCAGCCCTTTCGACTCGGCGTTCGCCAGGTGGGTCAGGTGGTGGACGATGTACTCACCGGCACTCGGCGCGGCGTGCGATTCGGCTGCCATCTCGACTCTTGTTAGTTAGAACCTCTGCGGCCGCGCCACAGCAGCGCAACCCAGTACACCGACAGACACGCCGCCAGCGCGGCCAGCAGCGCCGGCCAACTCAACGGCTGTACCACGCGCGGCGCCGCCACCAGCAGCGCCACCGTGGCCCCGATCTTCACCGTCTCCCACACCATGACGCCGACGGCCGATGCCGCAGGCGACAGGCTGGTGAGCCGGCTGGTCATGCCGCGCGCCAACAGCGCGCCCGGCACCACCGCCGTGACGGCGCCGTACAGCGCCGACCAGGCATGTGCTCGCCCACCACCGAGCAGCCCCGCCAACAGCGCGACCACCCCACCGACCGCGGCCTGCGCCGCGATCACCCGCCAGGGAGACAGCTGCGGGTGCTCGGCCCGAAACGCCGCGGCCTGCGAAGGGCTCAGGCGTATGAAGCGCTCGTCGGCGGCCTCAGCGTCGTCCCACGCGTCGCGCGTGCCAGATGGAACTCTGCGCTCGGACATCGCGCGCTCGTGGGTCGGGACAAAACCGGCGGATTATACGGAAAGACCCGCAGGCCAAGACACCTTCAGTCACAACGCGCGCTTGCGCTTCAATCCGCCTGATGCAGATCAAACCCACCGGCACGCGCGCGCCGCTGCGCCGTGCCGCACTGGGCGTCGTCGTGCTCGCGCTGTCGGCCTGTGCCAAGGAGCCGGCCGCGCCCCCGGCCTCGCACCACCGCGACGGCGGCTTCCAGAACAACTACGTCGAGTTCGCGCCGCGCGGGCTGGCCGCGCTGATGCGCTGGAAGTTCGCCTCGTGGCGCGACGGGCTGCCGGTGCCGCCGGCCGCGCCGACGCCGGCGATCGTGCCCGACCTCGGGCTGATCCAGAGCAACGCCAAGGCCGGCGCGCGCATGGTGCCGACCGTCACCTGGATCGGGCATGCGACCGTGCTCGCGCAGTTGGGCGGCCTGAACGTGCTGACCGATCCGATCTTCTCCAACCGCGCGTCGCCGCTGTCGTTCATCGGCCCCGAACGGGCGATCCGGCCCGGGCTGTGGTTGAACGAACTGCCGCACATCGACCTGGTGGTGATCTCGCACAACCACTACGACCACCTCGACGAGGGCAGCGTCACGCAGCTGGCGGCGCAGGCCGGCGGAGCGCCGCTGTTCGTGGTGCCGCTCGGCGTGAAGGCGTGGTTCGCCCGGCGCGGCATCGCCAACGTGGTCGAGCTCGACTGGTGGCAGTCGCACCGGCTCGGCGAGGTGGAGATCGTGCTGACGCCGGTGCAGCACTGGTCGGGGCGCAGCCTGCTCGACCGCATGGAAACCCTCTGGGGCGGCTACGCGTTGTTCGCGCCACAGCTGCACCTGTTCTTCGCCGGCGACACCGGTTACTCGAAAGACTTCGCCGACATCCGCGAGCGCTTCGCGGCGCGCCAGGGCACGGCGCAGGGCGGCGGCTTCGACATCGCGCTGCTGCCGATCGGCGCCTACGAGCCGCGCTGGTTCATGCAGCCGCAGCACATCGATCCGGACGAGGCGGTGCGCATCCACCGCGACCTCGGCGCCAAGGCGTCCCTCGGCATCCACTGGGGCACTTTCGAGCTGACCGACGAGTCGCTCGACGAACCGCCGCGCGCCCTGGCGCGCGCGCGCCGGGCCCAGGGCGTGGCCGACTCCGCGTTCTTCACGCTGGCGATCGGGCAGACGCGGCAGCTGGCGCCGCGGCGGCCCGCGCGCTGAGCCGCCGCCGGCCTCAGGCGCGCGCGACGTCGAGCTGCATCCAGGCCTGCGCGGTCTCGCCGGAGGCCAGCGCAATCACGCCGCGTGCCTTCGGGTCGTCGCTGGCGAGCGCGTTGTTGACGTGGCTGACAGGCTCGACGCAGAAGTAGTCGCGCCCGCGTGGCGTGTAGATCACCACGCACGACAGCGACGAGGTCATGCGCAGCGACATCTTCTCGTCGCGGATGCGCGCCGGGCCACCCCAGCCGTCGAAACAGTTGTCGAGGTCGAGCACCGCGACGTCGGCGTCGAGCGCGCTCTGTGCGACCTGCCGCGTCGGCAGCTTGGTGGCGTCGGCCTCCCAGCGATGCTGCAGCTCCAGGTGCACGCGGCTGCGCGTGCGGCGCACGAAGTACGGGTGCCAGCCCAGCCCCATCGGCGTCTGTCGCGCGTCGATGTTGGTGACTGCCAGCGTGACGCGCAACGAGTCGGGGCCCAGCTCGAACACCTGCTCGGCGTGGAAGGCGAACGGCCAATGCGCATCGCTCGGGTGCGTGTACTGCAGCGTCGCGCGCGTCGGCGACCGATCCGACAACTGCCAGGCGTCGAGCCAGGCGGTGCCATGCAGGTTGTGCGGTTCGTCGCTGTTGGCGGCGAGCGCGTAGTCGCGTCCGGCCCAGCTGAAGCGGCGCTGCGCGATGCGGTTGGAGTACGGCAGCAGCGCGAACGAGCCCGCTTCGCGCACGCCGTTCAATTCGTGCGGTTCGCACGAGCGCAGCACCGGCACGCCGTTGAACCACAGCCCGGCGACCGCAGCGCCGAGGTCGGGGCGCAGGGCCAGCCGCAATGCGCCCTGCTGCAGCTGCACGCCCGCGGTGTCGTTCATGGTGTGCGCGTCAGCCGAGCTGCGCCTTCAGATAGTGCGCGCCGGGCACCGGGTTGAAGTAGTACGGCGGGATCTCTTCGAAGCCGAGCGCCTGGTACAGGCCGCGCGCAGCCTCCATGTCGTCGAGCGTGTCCAGCAGCATCACCGAGTAGCCGGCGCGGATCGCATGGTCCATCAGCGCCTGCGCCAGCACGCGGCCGAGGCCGAGGCCGCGAAAACCGGGGCGCACATAGAGGCGCTTCATCTCGCAGGCGTTGGCATAGTCGACGTCGGGCAGCGCGCGGCAGGCGCCGCAGCCGGCGAGTTCGCCGTTCACCGTGGCCAGCAACAGCGCCCCGCGCGGAGCGCCGTATTCGCCGGGCAGCGCCGCCAGCTCGTCCTCGAAGTTCTGGAAGCACAGGTCGACGCCGAGCCCGCTGGCGTACTCGCGGAAGATCGCACGCGTCGCGTCGAACTGGGCGCTCGATTCCGGAGTCAGCAACTGCACGCGTGGCGTCGTGGCCGCTGCAGCGGTGGACGCGGTCAACGCGGCGCGGCGCGGTTGCACAGTGGATCAGCCCCCGAGCCTGACGATCGCCGTGACCAGCGCCGCGCACACCACCACGATCGCCAGCGCGCGCACGCGGGCCAGGCGGTCGTCGGCGCTGGCCGGCACCGCACCGTGCAGCACCTTGTCACCGCCGACCATCGCTCCCACCAGGTTGTGCCCCTTGCGCCAGGTGTAGTAGGCGATGGCGCAGACGTGCAGGCCCACCAGCACGAGGATCAGAGCCACCCCGGGCCCTTTGTGCCAGGCGGTGGCGTTCAAGGCGGTGCCCGACGACACGTAGCGGTTGAGCGGGCCGACATTGGCGATCTCGTCGTCGGCCACCAATCCGGTGGCCACTTGAACGGCGAGCATGACCAGCATCGCGAACACCGACGCGCTGCCCAGCGGGTTGTGGCCGACGTGGAAGTAATCGCTGCTCAGCGGCTGGCCACGCAGATAGCGCAGCAGACTCGACGGGCCATAGGTAAAGCTCGCGAAGCGCGACCAGTGGCCGCCCACCAGCCCCCACACGATGCGAAACACGATCAGCGCGAAGATGCAATAGCCGATGCGGAAGTGCCACGCCATCGCGGCGCCGCCGATCATGCCGGTGGTGAGCTGCGCCACCACCGCCAACGCCAGCAGCCAGTGGAACAGCCGCGTCGGCAGATCCCACACGCGCACCACGCTCGCACCGCTGGGCGTGGGGGCGTGGTCGTCGCTCATGCGCTGGTGTGTCCGAGGCCCGCCGCAGTCCGGCCGACGGGTGCAACGATAGCCGAAGCCGCTGCGCGAGCAAGCCCAAACCCGAGAAACCCATCGGTGGATTCACCAATGGCCGGAATCCGGGATTGGCAAGGCACGTACACTCGCCGTCCGCCGCGCCCACGGGGCCTCGGGCACTGTGTTGTTCAACCGAAACGCTCGCTGGAGGAACTGCATGAATCGTCTCGTCGTGACCGTGATTGCCGCTGGTGCCGCGCTGACCAGCCTGAGCGCCGCCGCGCAATTCCAGAAGCCCGAAGACGCCATCAAGTACAGGCAAAGCGCGCTGACGGTGATGGCCAACCACTTCGGGCGGGTGGGTGCGATGGCGCAAGGCCGCGTGCCGTTCGACGCCAAGGCAGCAGCCGACAACGCGGCGGTCGTCGTGATGATGTCCAAGCTGCCGTGGGTCGCCTTCGGCGAGGGCACTGACAAGGGCCTGCCGACCCGCGCGAAGCCCGAGATCTGGAAGGATGCGGCCACCTTCAAGGACCGGCAGACCAAGATGATGGCCGAGGCCGAGAAATTCGAGGCCACCGTCAAGACCGGCAACCTCGACAACATCAAAGCCGCGGTCGGCGCACTGGGTGCAGCCTGCAAGGCCTGCCACGACGACTTCCGGGCCGAGAAGTACAGCGCGAACTGACGGCGAAGGTCGGCCCGTCAGCCTTCGGTGTGCTCGGCGAAGCCGAGCACGACCCTGCGGGTCTTGGCCGACTTCTTTTCGATCTTCGTCACGACCACGGGGCCTATCTCTGCGGTGTTGGCGACGTGCGTGCCGCCGCACGGCTGTAGATCGACGCCGTCGACTTCCATCACCCGCACCCGCCCCTGGCCACGCGGCGGCTGCACGCTCATGCTGCGCACCAGGCCAGGGTTGGCGTCGAGTTCGGCCTCGGTGATCCAGCGGTGCGACACCGCATGCCCCTCGGCGACCAGGCGCGCGAGGCCCTGCGTCAGCGCCTCCTTGTCGAGCGGCTCGGTCATGTGGAAGTCCAGCCGCGCGTAGCCGGTCGTGATCGAGCAGCCGTCCACCGGGTGCGGCACCAGTGCACACAGCAGGTGCGTCGCGGTGTGGAAGCGCATGTGGCGATGCCGACGCTGCCAGTCGATGCGCGCGGTCACCGTGGTGCCGACGTGCAGGTTCGACAGGTCCGTGTCGGGCGCCGGCAGGTGCACGATCTCGCCCGGTTGCGCGCCCTTGCGCGTGTCGACGATGCGCAGCTCACGGCCATCAGCCAGGCGCAGCATGCCGGCGTCGCCGGCCTGGCCACCGCCCTGCGGGTAGAACACCGTGCGATCGAGCCGGATGCCCGCGGCGTCGACCGCCGTGATGCGGGCCTCGCATTCGCGCAGGGTGGCGTCTTCGCGGAACAGTTCTTCGGTCATCGGGGTCTCGTGGGCAGTGCGGTCACGTCCAGGCGTCGAGCATCACCGCGCCGCGCGACGTGTCGAAGGTGGCGCTCAGGGCCGGCTCGCGCGGTACCCGCCCGGTGCTCTGCACGGCGGGCAACTTCAGCACGCCGACGGCCTGCGCCGGCAGACCGCGCAGTGTCAGCGCGCGCAGCGCCGCCGTCGACGGCGGCAGGCGCTGGCACGGATGAGCGCCTTGCCATTCGATCAGGGTCGGCAACGCGCCACCGCATGCCATGGCGCCATCGTCGCGCACGGTGATGCGCCACTTCAGAAGCCCGGCCGGCGTGTCGCGCTGCGCGGCCACCAGGTCGCCCGGGTTGAGCCCGCAGTTGACGAGGCCCCAGCGCACCATCTCGATCAGCGTCGTGCGCGCCACGGCGTGCACCAGCCGCGGCACTTCGCGCACGGCGGCACGCAATGCCGGGTCGTCCATCGCGAACCAGCGCGGCCGCGCCGGCGGCGGCGCGTCGGGGTCGATCGCGATGATCTCGAGGTAGCTGTCGGGAAAGCGCTCGCTGCCGATCGCCAGCAGGCGGTTGTGCGTGCCCATCAACGCGTGGCGCCCGCCCGTCACGGGCTGGGCACCGAGCGTGGCCTCGCACCACTGCGCACCTTGCTCGAGGTTGTCGGCGACGATGACGAGGTGGTCGACGCGGGCGTTCATGGAGCGGCGTTCACAGCGCCACTGTACCGGTGACCACCGCGCAGACGTCGCCGCCGATCCACAGGTCGGCACCGACCTTGTCGACGTGCACGCGGCCGGCGCGCTGCAGCGCCGCGCCCTGTGCGGCCACATAGTGCTCGCCGGCGACGCCACCGGCGATCAGCCATTGCGCGAGGCTGGCGTTGAGGCTGCCGGTGACCGGGTCTTCGTAGCCCGACGCCTCGCCGATCAGCGCACGCACCTCGAACTGGGCATCGCTGCCGCCGGCCGCGTGCGGCGCGACCACGCCGAGCTTGATGCCGCGCAGCTGCGCGTAGTCGGGCTTCAGCTGCAGCACCCGCTGCGCCGACGCCAGGCGCACCGCGCACCAGCCGGGGCCGTTGTCGACCCATTGGTGGTCGAGCACCTCGCCGTCGGCCAGCCCGAGGCCGCGCGCGATGCGGGCCACCAGGGCCGGCTCCAGCGGCCCGCTGCGCATCAGCGGCGGTGCGGCGAACGCCAACCGCGCGCCATGGCGGCGGACGCGCACGAGGCCGACGCCGCACTGCTGGACGACCTCGTTGTCGCCACGCGGCCGGCCGCCACCACTGAGCCAGGCGTGGCAGCTGCCGAGCGTGGGATGCCCCGCGAACGGCAACTCGCGCTGCGGCGTGAAGATGCGCACCCGGTAGTCGGCCGCCGCGTCGGTCGGCGGCAGCAGGAACGTCGTCTCG
>Ga0335076_10000883_pt1 | contig 28505 bp, 15 predicted proteins | sample Lox_Sample_25_FD_206717 | JGI IMG/M metagenome (GOLD analysis project Ga0335076, IMG submission 206717) | Soil microbial communities from Loxahatchee National Wildlife Refuge, Florida, United States - Lox_Sample_2.5 | ecosystem: Environmental > Terrestrial > Soil > Wetlands | place: USA... | reverse complement strand
GATCCAGCCTTCGTCGTAACGGTTGATGGCGAAGCCGCCGCGGATGACCGTGTTGTTTCCACCGGTGAGCTTGCGCAGGGAGCTATTGGAAAAATCGGGATTCCATGCGAATCCGAAGTTTGGAGCGAATTGCTTGAAATCGCCGCTGTAGCTCGAGGGGCGCAGCTGCAGAGTCGGATTTTGATTTCCATTCAGAACGCCCGGCTGAAACAGCGAAGTGGAGGGACCGAACAGATCGGGATACGAAGGGCTGGTGAAATAGTTGTCGGTATTGGTCAAGGCTGAAGAGAACTGCCAACGAAGTCCGTAGTTCAGCGAGAGATGTGGAGTGAGCTTGAAGCCGTCCTGAATGTAGAAGCCACCGACTTTCTGTTTTTCCTTGATGCTGGTGACGCCGCCGATTTCATACTGCTTGCTTGCCGTATCGAGCGGCACGAATCCGGAAATCGAAGCCACGCGGCCAGTCAAAGTCGAGTAGAGCGCTTGCGCGTCGACCACCGCTTCGTTGTTGTTGTCGGTGGAGAGTCCTCCGGGGAAACAACCTTGCGTGTCTTGTGTACAGCCAGCCACCGGGGTGGTGTTGAACATGGCTGCGGCTACGTTGTCTTGGGAAGAAATCCCGAGATTCTCGGCAATGGGAGGCTGCGTGTTCACGTCATGCTGATTGGAGAAGCGGAAGTGACCGCCGAAGGTAAAGGTGTGCCGGCCGCGGCTCCAACTGACGTTGTCGGTGAAATCCCACACGGGGTTGTTGCGTGGTTCCGGCAGGATGCTGCTGTTGTACGGAGTTGGGGGAGTAAAGGCTGACACATTGTTCACCGCAAAGGAAGATGCGACGGGCAAAAAGTTGATGCCTTGAAACGCATTAAACGAGGCGCCGGGCTGGGCGCGTTCCTGCGTGTTCAGGATGCCGAAGCTGGCCTGATTGATCAGGTGGGAATTGATGGTCCAGTCAACACCAGTCGAAAACGTTGAGTAGGATGACTGGAATCCGTACAACTGCACGGGATCTCCCGGATAGACTGGCGTTCTCGGATAGGTGCGCCAGTACAGATCATAGGAAGTATGCCAGGTAATTTTAGGCGTGATGAGATAGTCGACGCGCCCGGTGGGCCACCGCTGCTTGGTGTTCTGCGGGGCGGTGAAGTTCAGCGTGTTCTGCAGAGCCTGCAGGTACGCGTCGGTGGTGTTCGGCGAGAGCGTGCCCTTGGCGGCAAGAGCATTGACCGCACCGAGCACGCTCTGCACGTTTGCGTCGGGGGTAGAAGGCAATCCGTTGGCGGCGGCAATGTTGTAAAGATTCACTGTCTGCGGCAGTCCGTTGTCGGTGCGGAAGTAAGTGAAGTTGCCGGCCTGGGCGTCTGAGGTCAGCACGCCTTGCGTGAACAGAACCGTGCTGGGCTGGTTTTCCCATTCAAAATTGAAGAAGAAGAACAGCTTGTTCTTGATGATTGGGCCGCCGATGCTCGCGCCGAAATCGTTAATGTGGTAAGGCTGCTTCCTGCCCAGACTCGTGAGGCCCGCGGAGAGGTAGGCATCGTTCTGGTAGGAGTTCGCATTGAGCGCGCTGTTGTATGTCTGCCAGAAGGCATTGCCGTGGAACTGGTTCGTGCCGCGTTTGGTGGTGAAGCGGAGCGTGACCGCTCCTTCGGCAGCGGCGTCGGCAGTGAGATCGCTGGTGGAGACTGAGACCTCATCGATGGCGCCCACGCGCAAGGCGGCGGCTTCGTAGAATCCGGTGGTCGAAGTGCGGAAGCGCTGGAAGTTGTTGTTGGTGCCATCGATGCTGATGCTGATTGCGGCGTTGGGCAGAGAATTGTAGGTAGTGAAGCGGAGGTCGCCGCCGACTTGTGCCCCCGGAACAAGTTGGGCAAAGGGCAGAATGTCGCGGCCGTTGAGCGGAAGGTCCTGGATTGAATCAGCAACGACGGTGGTGGCCAAAGTATTGGTGGTGGTCTCGAGAACTTCTCCGGCCGCCGACACATCGACCCTCTGAGACTCGGAGCCCACCTGGAGAGTTATATCCAGATCGGTTGTGCGTCCGGTATAGACGTGCACGTCGTCATAGAGCGCGGTGTTGAAGCCCTTGGCCTCGACACTTAATTTGTATCCGCCGGGCGCCACGGTGGGGAACACGTACTCGCCGGAGGCATTGCTGTTCGCACTCAGGTTGACACCTGTCGAAGCCTGACTGAGCGTGAGCTTCGCTTGAGCGATCACGGCGCCGGATGGGTCGACAATCCTGCCCGAGAGTTGACCTTCGGTACGGGCTTGGCCCATCGCAGCCTGTGCAATGAAAGCGAACGACGCGAGCAGCAGGAAACCGAGCAGGTGACGCAGTCTGAGTTGCATCTCATCCTCCAAGGCATAACGGCTTCGATCGAGGGAAGCCAGGAAAACTGGAAATTCTGGAAGCGGTCCCCACGCCCCAAACCGTATACAAAATACAATATGCGTGTCCGAGAGTGTATCTAGTTTGCCCCCAACTCTGTCAAGAAGTTTCTGGCGGTAATTCGTGGATGGGTCGGATCAGGGTGGTTTATAGGGGGGATTTGTTGGGAAGACTGGACAACGGTCTGATGTGTGGTTCCAGGCTAAAGCCGGCCCGAGTGGCGCGGGCTTGTGGCGCGCACAGCCGCGCCCTGATACGAACCTCTTCTGACACGAATTTCTTTTCACTCGTGGCGTCGACGTTCGGGATTCCCGCCCTTGCAAAATGCGCAAGGACGGGGCAGCCTTTGTTGTAGTGATCCCAACAAAGGGCTCGGTCACTGTCATTTTCCTTGGCAGGCTGGTAGGCGGAAGGAGCCGATTTTGCTGGTGTAGTTGGCGCTTTCGCCTTTTTTGAGGTAGTCGCCTACGTACCAGAATGTGCAGTCGTCGCTTGGGTCCATCGCCGTGGTTGTGTAGTCTTCCCAGCGGAGACTGTTGGTCTGCGACGATTCGCCTTCCGCCAGGACCGTCTCATGCAAGGACAATGTGCCCTTGGGGTCGCGAGCCGAGCGGGCGGCGAAGCGCTGTCCGGTGAAGTTGGGAGTGCCTCCGAAGGAATAGCCGACGCCAATGTCGCCCTTGCGATCGATATCGATGCTCGGCATCCAGCGGTAGTAGTCGTCGGGTGCGTAGGTGCCCTGCTGATATAGAAACGGAGTACGCCGCTTGTCGAGGCGGAATTCGTACCAGCGGACTCCGCCTCCTCCGGCCTTGGTGGCGACGGAATGGCTGGCCACGATGGATTCCGTTTTGCCGATACGGCGATAGACGAGGCGCTGCATCAGTTTGTCACCTTGCGCGTCGAGACGGCGGTCGGTTCCGGGCTGCGGGACGCAACTCGTCAGCTGGCCATTGCAGAGGAAGTGATAAGGCGCGACTTTAATTTTATCGGGCCCCGTCACCTTGGTGTTGGCGGGAGTGTTCCAATCCACGTGGACTTTCCAGGCGTAGATGGCGTCGTCGTCGAAAACATCTTTGAGCTGCGTGCCGCCGTCGGCCATCATGATGTTGGGCGCTCCGGGCGGTGGGAGCTCGAAGCCATCGATATCGGCGTTGTTGAGGAAGCTGACGCCATCGATCACGATGCACTGCTCGGTTGCCGGTTTTCCCTCCAACATCTTGGTGCGGTCGACGACGCATACGTGCTTCTGGATTACTTCGTCGCCAGTGCTGGTAGGAACGTAGTATCCATCGGGCCAGATTGCCGGACGCGGATAGTCGGGGAATAGAGTGCGCTCGAATGCGTAGCGATAATAGGCGCCGAGAGGATCATCGCCGACGCTGATCGCGTAGCACATGGCGAAAGTGCCATGAGGCTTGGTCTCGGCTTCCGACTGGGAATATACGTGCTTTCCGGCGAAAGGACTTGGTGGAGGCTGCGGCGGGTCGGTGGGCAGAGGCGCGGCCGCGCCTGGATTGGAAGACTCGCCCGCATGCACGGCGTCGCCATGTCCGGCGGGGTACTCGCCAGGATTGGCGCGACTCATAATCGGCATGACGAAAAGCCAGCGGCGCGCAAGTTGGTCGTAGCGCACAACGCCGTCTCCGTTGTTGTGCGCCTCGCAAACTCCACCGAAGCCGGCCCACAAGGCGCTGGTGGGGGCCGGGCCGTATAAGACTTTTCCGGTCTTGTCGAAGCGCGAGCCTTTTTTGCTGAAGACCGCGATTCGCGTGTTGACGATTTGCACAATATGGTTGGGACCAACTGCGAGGCTGTTGTCGGAGGGATTGTGCAGCGTCGCCTTGCCGTTCGGACCTTCGAATCCGAAGCCCAGTCCGTCGAAGCTATCGGTCATGGGGACTGCTGTGTGCTTGCCCTGGAAGCGCTGCTCGACGGCGGCGCCCGCCTCGGTAATTTGCGCTTTGGGTGCCGGTGGCGGATCGTCGGCCCGAGCGGCGTCGGGATCGTCGGGCGAGAGTCCGCAGGCATCGCCGTGGCAGTCGGGCGGTTGAGTTGCGGAACTGGATGCGCGCAACGAAGCGAGAGGGGGAGAAACGTCAAACGCCGAAGCACGATGAACGATGACTTGCCCGATGTTCGCCGAGCTCGAGCTCGGTTGCGAGGCGTTGGCTGCATGTCCTGTGAAACAGAAAGCGACGAGGAGTAGTTCAATCGCCGCGCTTCCCGCAATTCTGTGGAATTGGTTCATCGCTGCTCCTGGGGTCCTGGAAGATCGTTGCATCGATGCGGGATATTGTATACAACATTGGGGATTCTCAAAATAGGGTTCTCTCGGGCGGCGGAGTGCATTGGTCCTTCGGCGCGCAAGAGGCGCGCGCCTCAGGATGACAAAAAGTTGGGGAGCAATTCCGTTTTTCCATTTCCCCACGGCTTTGTCATCCTAGGGCGCGGTTGTTGTGGCGAAGGCATGTGCAACTGGGCGGCGGAGTGCATAGGTCCTTCGGCGCGCAAGAGGCGCGCGCCTTCAGGATGACAAAAAGTTGGGGTGCAATTCCGTTTTTTCGTTCCCCCACGGGTTTGTCCTGCGACTCAACAAGTTCGTTCAGTTACGAAGGGGGCGTTATGCGGATCGGATCTGGGTGGCTGGTGCGAAGTGGAATCCTGATTTGTTGCGCGCTAATTGTTTATCAGATTTCTCCAAGCCGTTTGTGCGCGCAAGACGACGATGAAACGGAACAGGGACACGCGATCGGTACGGTTTCTACGCAAGGAAATCTGATCGTGATGGAATTGAACGAGGGCGCGCTGGGCAAGCCGAATTTCTTTGATCTTGCCGGGCGGACTTTGCGTTTCATTCCGGAGGGCGCGCGCTTTCGCGTGGAAACGGGAGCGTTGCAGTGGGATTCGGATTTCGGGGCGGAGGTCAGCGGGGCGGAAGTGACACTGCATCAGCTTGTGTTTCCGTTCTCAGGCCAGCGGTGGACATCCTTTCATGTCGGGAAGACGGGATCGATCCGCTTTGGTGAGGAGAAGAGCGAGGGGCCATTCGGAGATTCGAACGATGGGGGTGTGTCGATTGGACGCTTTGATCAACTGGGTGAAGCGGCGAGCCGGATCATCGACAGTGCGCCGGCGATTTGCGTGTTTCTGAAGCCGCGGATGTCTGGACCTCATTACGTGAAGGAACTTGGGGATCGCGTGATCGTGACGTGGGACCTTACCGAGCCGTTCGGAAATATCCAGGACTTCACGTGGTTCAAGACAGTGAATCGCTTCCAGGCGGTGCTGCATTCGAACGGCGCGATTGAGATGTCATATAAGGAACTGAATGCGAAGGACGGAATTGTGGGAGTGTATCCGCAGATTTCAGGCGCGGAAAAATCACTCGCAACGCTCGAGGCTCAGCCGAATCCTTCGGCGCCAGCGCATCTTGATGTGCGAAGCGTGAAGCTGTCTGTTGTTGACGGGGTGTTGCTGAGGGTGACGCTCGAAACGCGCGGGCCGGTGAAGGCGGAAGGGGACGCGGCAGTGGATGGCATTGTGTACCGCGTCAGCTTTGATGCGCATACCACGCCTGCCACGAGCGCGGATGCAGTGCATGCTAGTGCTGTCTGGACGGTGCGAGGACTTTCGCGGTATGTGAAGACACCGCGATATGTAGCGTTTGGCCCGGGCGTGTCACGGAAGGTAAAAGTATCCGGGAATACGATCACGGTGCAGGGAACTTTGCCTCCGGCTCTGCGTGGGATGGATCAAGTCACTGTGTATGCAACCGCCAGCGGATCGGAGAATGGAGCGCCTGTGGCGCGGCTGGTTCCTCGCGCCGTGCGATTGACCGATATTCGAGATCCTGAGGTTCATCTTTCAGCGCTGACGCGTAAGGATGGGCCGTTCGCCGCGGTCTATGAATCATTTCACCATCTGACTTTGCCTCGACCTCAAGATTTGTCGTGCAGCGTGATTCAAAGTTTGGGAGATAAGTTCGACTTTCTCGCCTACTACTCTGATTTTCGAATCGACAACCAGGAGGCGGGCACTCCGAGCGATGGACCGGAGGGAGGAAATGTGACCGGCATCGCGGCGAAGCAACATGATCTGGAGAGCTACTGCACAAAGGGACATTTTCAGTGGGGATATGTTCAGCCGGTATATGTGAACTCAAACCAGATGCAGGAATATCCGCCGGAAGGAGCGCCGGTTGGGAGCGATCACGATATCACTCATTATGCGGGACAGTTGGCGGAGAGTACGCCGGATTTGAAGATGCGTCCTTACAACTATGCGATGTCGCAGTTTGGGCATGAGATGGGGCATCGGTGGTCGGCGTTTGTGTCGGCGAAAGTGAATGGGGAGACGATTCGGTTGGGACCAGTGCACTGGGCGCGCGGGCTGCAGGCGCCGGTGGCGTTTCCGTATCAACGTCCGACGGAGGCTTCGGCCATGGGTGGCGGGGTGTGGCAGGACAATTTCGATGGGACGTTTACGCAGCTCGATGATGACTACTACGTGCCTGCGACGGGATGGTCATATCTGGACTTGTACCTGATGGGATTGATTTCAGTCGCAGAGGTGCCGGACTTTTTTATCTTGAGGAACCTGGTGGCGGCGGGGAAAGATGCGAATGGACGTCCGGTGTTCAAGGCGGATCGGACTAAGGTGACGATCCAGGATGTGATTGCAGTGGAGGGCCCGCGGTTGCCGGACGTGGTGCATTCGCAGAGGAAATTTAATAGTGGCGTGGTGGTGATGGTTGAGCATGGGCAGAAGCCGAGCGCGGAACTGCTCGAGCGGGCTGATGCGATCCGGGAGCGGTGGATTGATTATTGGGAGACGACTACGGGGCATCGGGCGTCGATGACTGCGAATCCGCGATGATGGGGGGCGGGTACGTTTTTGTCATCCTAGAGCCGCGGTTTTTTGCGGCGAAGGATCTGTGCAACTGGGCGGCAGAGTGCATAGGTCCTTCGGCGCGCAGAAGGCGCGCGCCTCAGGATGACAAGCGATTGGGGCCAATTCCGTTTTTCCTTTTTCCCACGGTTTTGTCATCCTAGAGCCGCGGTTTTGCGGCGAAGGCATGTGCAACTGGCGGCGGAGTGCATAGGTCCTTCGGCGCGCAAAGGGCGCGCGCCTCAGGATGACAAGCGGTTGGGGCGCATTCCGTTTTTCCTTTTCCCACAAGCGATTGGGCGCAATTCCGTTTTTCCTTTTCTCCACAAGCGATTGGGGCGCATTCCGTTTTTCCTTTTCCCACGGTTTTGTCATCCTAGAGCCGCGGTTTTTGCGGCGAAGGACCTGTGCAACTGGGCGGCGAAGTGCATAGGTCCTTCGGCGCGCAGAAGGCGCGCGCCTCAGGATGACAGGTCTAGGTGCTACGATTTTCTTGGTTTTTATTCCTTGGTGACGTTGACGTAGTACAAGTCGGTGGCTACGTCGAAGTCTTCTTTCGTTAGAGGTGTTTTCATCGTCTGCCAGTCGGTGGTTGCGTGAATGATCTGCCAGTTGTCTTTCTTGCCTACGCGAACCGGCATCTGGAAATCGGGTTCGTCTACTTTCCAGCGGTATGAGACCGCGCCGTTGTCGAACTTTAATTCGAGGGTTGGGATCGCTGTGTGGCGCAGGTACTGATTGAAGATGGGGGTCAGGTTCATCCCGGTCTGCTGGTTGAAGAAGGCGACCATGTCTTCGGTCATGATGTTCTGATACTTGAAGTGCTGATAGAGATCGTGGAGAAGTTTCCACCAGCGCTTGTCGTCGTTCACAATACTGCGGAGCGTGTTGATGAAGAGCGCTCCTTTGAAGTACTGATCAATCGGCGGTTCCCCGTTGATGCCATGGGCGGTGATGATTGGCTCTTCGCCCTTGACCTTTGGCTTGTAGCCGTTCAAGTACTTTATGGCGTCATCGTGCCCGTACATGTATTCGACATAGAGGCCTTCCAGGTAGGTCGTCCAGCCTTCGTGAATCCACATGTCTGAAGGATCGGCGGCGCTGACGCTGTTGCCGAACCACTCGTGTCCGCTCTCGTGAATGATGATGAAATCGAAGCGAGGACTGATGCCGACGCCGGTCCAGTCGCGCTCCAGATAACCATTGGCAAAATGGTTTCCATACGTGACGGCGGATTGGTGCTCCATGCCGGAGTAGGGAACCTCGACCAGTTTGTAGCCGTCTTTTGCGAAGGGGTACTCGCCGAAATAATGCTGAAAGGCTTGCAGCATGCCTTTGGCCTGGGTGAACTGCTTTTCGAGATCTTCGGGGAGGGCGTAGAAATCAAGCGGCAGGTGGCCGAGGCGATCGGAAAAATGCTGATAGTTGCCGATGTTTACGGAGACATCGTAATTGTTGATGGGATAGTGGACGAACCAATCCCAGCGTGTGTAGCCGTCGCCGAGATCCTTCTTGCCCATGAATTTTCCGTTGGAAACGTCGACGAGATCGTTGGGGATGGCGACGCTGATCTGCATATTTTCGACTTCGTCGTGCCACTGGTCTTTGTTGGGCCACCAGATGCTGGCGCCGATTCCCTCGCAAGCGGTGTAAATCCAGGGATGGCCAGAAGGATCTTTGCCGAAGGTGAAGCCGCCGAACCGTCCGGTCTGAATTGGAGTGCCGGAGTAATAGAAGTCGATGGAGTACGTGTGATTGGCGAGCAGCGGTTGGGGGAAATCGACGAAGACGGCGCCGGAATCGCGCTCGTAGTGGAGCGGGGTCTGGCCGAGAAGTATTTTGTCGATATTCAGTGCGTCGTGTAAGTCGAGCTGGATGCGGCTATCGTCTTTCAGCATCTTAAAGCGGATGGTGTTTTTGCCGCTGACGAATTTCTTTTCCGGATCGATGCGGATGTCGAGATGGTAGAAGAGCAGATCGTTGTTGGAGCGGTAGGGTCCCCAGGCGCCCCGCAAGAGTTGGGCGTGAGTTGGTTCGCCGCCGTGCGAGCGTTGCACGGGAGCCGATGCCTGCGAGGTCGCGGAGGAAGTTTGAGCTGCAAGACAAGACGGCACTATGAGGAATGCGGCGATCGTGCTCAAGAGCCGCTTGTGCCAGGTTCGGATCATCGATTTGCCCACTGTGCCTCCGTGATTCCGTGGATTGGAAGTCGCTTGCAGCTTATTCGTTGCGGCAACGCGATCAGGCATTCACCGGTTGCGGACGGGAACGCAACGCGCTGCGAATAAGCTTTCTGGTTTCTTCGAGTTCGTCGCCCACCAGCTCGAGGCGTGGCGGGCGCACGCGAGAATTACCGATCCCTACTTCTGCCTGGACCAGCTTGATGAGTTGAACGAAGTTGGGAACCGTGTCCATGCGAAGCAAAGGCAGGAACCAGCGGTACAGTTCGAAGGCTTTGTCGCTATCGCCGTTTACGCCGTAGTTGAACAATTCCACCGATTCGCGGGGAAGGGCATTGGCCAGGCCAGCGACCCAGCCGGTGGCGCCGACGCCGATGGCTTCGAGAACGGCATCGTCGACACCGACGGAAATTTCCAGGCGGTGGTTCAACAGAGCGCGGATGGCCGAGACCCGTCTTGCGTCAGTGCTCGATTCCTTCACGGCTTCGAGGTTGTTGTGAGCGGAGGCGAGTTCCTGAATCTGCTCGGGAAGGAAATCAGTTCCGTAGGCCACAGGGTTGTTGTAGAGCATGCAAGAGAGCGGAGTGGCCTGGAACGCGGCAACGACATGAGCCTTCATCTCGCGCCAGTTGCCCTGGTACACGTAGGGAGGCAGAACCATGAGGCCGTCGCAACCGAGATCGGCGGCAGCCTTCGCCAAGGCGACGGCATCGGAGGTGGTGAGCGAGGAAATGGAAGCGACGACAGGGCCACGGCCGGCCACCGACTTGACGCAAGTGCGCAAGACTTGCAGCTTTTCGTCGAACGCCAGAGTTGCGCCTTCTCCGAGTGAGCCGAGAGCAACGACGCCGGTGCAGCCATTATCGAGCAGCCAGCGGCAATGCTCCGCCATGAAGGCGTGATCGACGGCAAGGTCGGGAGTAAATGAGGTGGTAATTGCAGGCATCACGCCCTTCCAATTCATGAAGACCTCCTGTGAGCGCGGTCCTGCGCTGGGCTATCCCGGTGTATGTTCAGAGAGACGAGTGGTCGAGCTCTCAGCGCGGCTGAAATCTTCCAAGTGCGCAGGCTGTATTTTATGGATACAATATGCAATCGTCAAACCTGAATCGAATCCAGGATGATTGCCCGTGGGGAATATGACTGAGAAACCCGATCCATCACCGAACCGGCCGCCCGATGCGAACACCCGTGAGTTTAAGCGGGGACTCAACCTGTTTGACGCAACCATGATGGTGGTGGGGGTGATGATCGGCTCGGGGATCTTCATTGTTCCCGCAGAAATGGGGCGCAACATTGGCAGTGCGGGCTGGCTGCTGGTGGCATGGGGCGTGGCGGGCGCGCTGACCATCGCGGGCGCGCTTTGCTACGGCGAACTGTCGGCGATGATGCCGCATGCGGGTGGGATGTACGTCTACCTGCGAGAAGCGTATTCACCAGTGTGGGGCTTCTTGTACGGGTGGACGCTGTTCTCGGTGATCGAGACCGGAACGATCGCGGCGGTGGCTGTCGCATTTGCGCGCTTTTCGGGAGTGCTCTGGCCTGCCATTTCAGAAGACAGGTACCTGGTCAAGCCGGTTCTGATTTCCACTCACTATGCTGTGTCGCTTTCGACGGCGCAGGTGCTCGCAATCGGGGCGATCGTGCTGCTGACGTTATGCAATACACGCGGTTTGCGCTACGGAAAACTCATTCAGAATGTGTTCACGGTCGCGAAGACGAGCGCGTTGGGAGGCTTGATTCTGCTTGGGATCTTCTATGGCAGAAACGCGGCGGCATTGTCGGCGAACTTCAGCAACGCCTGGCGCCGGCATGGAGTGACTTCGCTGGCCAACGGCCTTGATGCCACGACAATGTTCGGGTTGTTCGTTGCCATCTGCCTGAGCCAGACGGGGTCACTGTTCTCAGCCGATTCATGGCACAACATTGCGTTTGCGGCGAGCGAGGTGAAAGACGCGGAACGAAACGTTACGCGCGCGATGGTGATCGGGACAACGGTGGTGATCACGCTGTACGTGCTTGCGAACGTGGCATACCTGTTCACGCTTCCGCTGGATGCCATCCAGCACGCGCCCGCCGACCGGGTTGGAACGGCGACGCTGCAGGCGATCTTGCCGGGTCTGGGCACGGCAGTGATGGCGGCGGCGATCATGATTTCGACCTTCGGAACTATTAACGCGCTGACGCTGACCGGAGCCCGCGTCTATTACGCGATGGCCCGGCAGAAACTTTTCTTCCCATTCGCGGGAAGACTCAACGCTGCGAATGTGCCGGCCGCTTCTCTGACGCTGCAAGGGCTATGGGCGGCGGTGCTGGTTTTGCCGCGGACGTACGACCCGGCGACGCACGCGTGGGGAAATCTGTACAGCAATTTGCTCGACTACGTTATCTCCGCGGCGCTGATTTTTTACATTGTGACGGTGGCCGGAGTCTTTCGCCTGCGGATGACTCGGCCGGATGCGCCGCGGCCCTACCGAACGCTGGGATATCCACTTACGCCCGCGCTCTACATTGTGGCGGCAACTGCCGTACTACTGGTGCTATTTGTGTATCGCCCTTCCACGACGTGGCCGGGACTGGTGATTGTGCTGCTTGGCATCCCAATCTATGTGGCCCTGAAGAGCCGAGAAAGTAACAGGGGAAGCTCGACTGTAAGTTCAAAAGCGGGCGGACTGCAGGAAATTGATGAAGTGTAAGTGAACGGGGTTAGCCTTAGTTCATTGTGGGCGTGAGATCCTGCGATATAGTAGATGCGACGTAAATGGCGGAACGGACGGAATGGAAATTGAAACTGGAGCTGAGTCGGCGATCCTGCGCCAATCGTTGACGGTAGCGGTCGCCAACAAACTGCGCGACGAAATTATCCGGGGGAAGATTCCCGAGGGCGTGCAATTGCGGCAGGACGCGATTGCCACACAGTATCAAGTAAGCCGGATTCCGGTTCGCGAAGCGTTGCGCCTGCTCGATGCCGAGGGCCTGATCTCGATTGTTCCCAACCGGGGCGCGATTGTACCGGCGCTGTCTCCCGTGGACGTTGAGGAACTGTTCTCAATACGCGCATTGCTCGAACCGGAAGTACTGAAGCGTTCCATCCCGGAGCTTACGGACGGCGATTTCGAGAATGCAGATGAGGTGTTGCGGAATTTCGTTCGCGAACTTAAGCGGGAAGAGCATGTTTCGGCGTGGGGGCGGCTCAATTGGCAATTTCATTCCATACTCTACTCGCGGGCCAATCAACCACGGTTCATGGCGATCATCCGCAACGTGAATAACAGCGGCGAGCGTTACACGCGGCTGCAACTCTACCTGACCCACGGCATGAAGCGAGCCAACGAGGAGCACCACGAGATGCTGGAATTGTGCCGGAAGCGCGATGCGGCGGCAGCCTGCAAGCTGCTTCGCCGGCACATCCAGTTCGCCGGGGAATCGCTGAGACGCGCGCTCGAGCAGAAACGAAGTTCGGCAGAGGCAGAGGGCGAGCCGCGGAACGGCAAGCGCCGATCAAAAACCTGAAGTTGCTGATTGTGGCCGCTGTTTTCCTTCCTGAGAGAGATTCTGTGATTCGGGTCACATACGAGCGGTGACCGCAACCCTATTGTATAAAGTATGCAAGAGGGTTCGGGGAGTTCCGCAAAGGCGAGTGGGAATCTCACGGTGTCGCCAAACCGTCCCACCGCGACCGGGCTCATCCTTAATATCATGCGGTTCTCGGTTCACGATGGACCGGGAATTCGAACCACGGTATTTCTCAAAGGCTGTCCCCTCCGCTGCTGGTGGTGTCACAACCCGGAAAGCCAATCGACTGAACCCGAAGTGATCTACTTCGAGGATCGCTGCATTCGCTGCGGCGATTGCGTGAGGGCGTGTCCGCAGGATGCGTTGCGTTTGAATGGCCAGGTTACGCGCGATACGGCGAGATGCCGCAATTGCGGAGATTGTATTGAGGTGTGCGCGGTCCCGGCACGTCAAATGGCGGGCCGCCGGATGTCGGTGGCGGAGGTTGTGAGGGAGGTCGCGAAAGATCAAATCTTCTTCGATGAGTCGGGCGGAGGAGTAACGCTTTCCGGCGGAGAGCCGTTGATGCAGCCGCGGTTCGTGCAGGCGTTGCTGATGGAACTGAAAGCGCGAGGCATACGGACGGTGGTGGAGACTTGCGGCTTCGCCGATCCAGCGGTCATTTGCAGGCTGAGTCGATGGGTTGACCTGTTTCTGTATGACGTGAAACTCATGGACTCGGACAAGCACCGACAATTCACCGGAGTTCCCAACGAAGTAATTTTGCGCAACCTGAAGATGTTGGCCGAGCAGGGATGCGCGGTTACGGTGCGAGTCCCGCTGATTCCGGGCGTGAATGACGACAGCAAGAACATCGGCGAGCTATCAGAGTTTCTGTCTTCGGTGAGACTGCGGGAAATCGATTTGTTGCCGTATCACAGGATTGGAAGCGGCAAATACCACCGCTTGCAGATGGCGGATCGAATGGCGGCGGTTGATCCGCCGAGCACGGAGCAAATGGAAGAAGTGGCCGCGCGCTTGAGGCGCGAAGGATTTTGCGTGCGAATTGGAGGCTGAAATGAACGAACGAATCCAGCGATTGAGACAAGCCACGCTCGAGACGAAACCCTGGCTTTCGATTGAACGAGCGGCGCTGCTGACGGAGTTCTGCCGCAACGATAAGACGGTTGCCATTCCAGTTCGCCGCGCTCTCGCGTTCCAGTACATCATGGAACACAAAGAGATCTACATCGGGAGCGACGAGTTAATTGTGGGCGAGCGCGGTCCGTCGCCCAAAGGCTCGCCGACGTTTCCGGAACTCTGCTGCCACAGTGTCGACGACTTTGATGTGTTGAATTCGCGAGAGAAGATTTCGTACTCGGTCGACGGCAAGGCGCGGCAGATCCAGCGCGATGACGTGATTCCGTATTGGCAGGGGCGTTCGATACGCGAGCTGATTTTCGCGGAGATGACTCCGGAGTGGAAGGATGCATATGAAGCGGGCATGTTCACCGAGTTCATGGAGCAGCGGGCCCCGGGCCATACCGTGCTGGGGGATGTCATCTATCACAAGGGGCTGGTCGAGCTTAAGAGTGAAATCGCAGCGGCCCTGGCCGGGTTGGATTTCCTGAACGATGCGGAAGCATCGGCGAAAAGAGATGAGTTGCGGGCGATGGAGATTGCCGCAGATGCAGTAATGCGGTTCGCGGAACGTCACGCCGAGAAAGCGGAGGCGATGGCAGAGAAGGAGCCGGATCTGGCGCGCCGGGCCGAACTGCAGAAGATTGCCGAAGTTTGCCGGCATGTGCTGGCGCATCCTCCGCGCAATTTCTGGGAGGCACTGCAAGCCTACTGGTTCACGCATCTCGGGGTTGTTACGGAATTGAATACGTGGGATTCGTTCTGCCCGGGGAGGTTCGATCAACACTTGTACCCGTTCTATGAAAAGGGAATGCAGGATGGGACACTGACCCGCGAGCAAGCCAAAGAATTACTGGAATGCTTGTGGGTGAAGTTCAATAATCAGCCGGCTCCTCCGAAGGTTGGAGTGACAGCGGCGGAGAGCGGCACCTACACGGATTTTGCCAACATCAATAATGGCGGGCTGAAGCGCGACGGGTCGGATGGGGTGAATGACGTCACGTATTTGATTCTCGACGTGATTGACGAAATGCACCTGCTGCAACCGTCGTCGAATCTGCAACTGAGCGCGAAGAATCCCGATGCATTCCTGAAGCGCGGCCTGGAGATCGTGCGGCAGGGTTGGGGACAGCCGTCGATCTTTAACGCCGACATGGTGGTCGAGGAGTTGCTGCGGCAGGGCAAGCGCCTGGAAGATGCACGTTGCGGCGGAATTTCGGGATGCGTTGAAACCGGGGCGTTTGGAAAAGAAGCGTACATCCTCACCGGATATTTCAATCTTCCCAAGGTGCTGGAGATCACGCTGAATAACGGTGTTGATCCGCGCAGCGGCAAGAAAATCGGAACTGAAACCGGAGACCCGCGCCAGTTCGCTTCGTATGATGAATTGTTCCGCGCTTTTCGAAAACAACTGCAGCATTTCGTCGACGTGAAGCTGCGCGGGAACAATGTGATTGAGCGACTGTATGCAGACTATATGCCCGCTCCTTTCCTTTCGCTGCTGGTCGATGATTGCATTGCGAAAGGCAAAGACTACAACAATGGTGGACCGCGATATAACACGACTTACGTGATGGGCGTGGCGCCGGCAACTTGTACCGACAGCCTGGCGGCGATCAAGTATCACGTGTTCGATCGCGGGAGTGTCGGCATAGAGGAACTGCTCGAGGCCCTCTCCAGTAATTTCGAAGGGCATGAGAAGCTACGTTTAATGCTGTGGAATCGAACACCGAGATTTGGAAATGACGATGACTACGCGGACGCAATCCTGGCGGATGTATTCAACGCGTTTTTTGAGCAGATTGAGGGCCGGAAGAACACCAAGGGCGGAAATTATCGCGTGAATTATCTCTCGACAACGTGCCATGTGTATTTCGGTTCGATGACTGGAGCTACGCCCGATGGCCGACGAGCGTGGGAGCCTCTCTCCGACGGCATCTCGCCGGTGCAGGGCACGGATCGCAATGGGCCAACGGCTGTGATTAAATCTGCGGCGAAGTTCGATCATGCCCGCACGGGCGGGACGCTGCTGAATCAGAAATTCACACCGCAACTCCTACAAGGAGAAGCCGGCTTGGGCAAAGTCGCGCAACTCGTACGTTCGTACTTCCGGCTGGGAGGACATCACATCCAGTTCAACGTGGTGACGGCAGCAACGTTGCGGGCTGCACAGGCCGAGCCGGAAAAATATCGCGACCTGATCGTGCGAGTTGCCGGTTACAGCGATTACTTCTGCGATCTGACCCGCGCGCTGCAAGACGAGATCATTGCTCGTACGGAGCACGAAGTATTCGCGCCCGCGGTTGCGGAGACGACCGCGGTCTGAGGAGAGGACAGAGGGAATCGAGGCAAACCAGGTGAAGCGTTGCCTCGACTCCCCCGCAGGAATTGGTCAGCTCGGGCCTGACGTAATCATCGCTCTCAACGTATGGCGACCAGCTGCGGAACTTCGGCCAACTGGTCGTACTCCTGGTCACTCAAGCGAAGGGAAGCCGCAGCCACATTTTGCTCAAGGTGTTCTAGCGATGACGTTCCCGGAATCGGCAGCATCACGCGGGAGCGCTTTAGCAGCCAGGCGAGAGCAACTTGAGTGGGGACGGCTTTGTGCGCGTGCGCGATTCGATTGAGAATTTCACCCGCGATCCGGCCGGCACCAAGCGGAAACCAGGGGATGAACGCGATCCCGTTGCGCTCGCAATAATCCAGGACGTAGTCCCATTCGCGATCGGCGAAACTGTAACGATTCTGAACGGAGACGACGGGGACGATGCGTTGAGCGCGCTGGATGTGTTCCTGGGTGACGTTGGACAATCCCACCATGCGGATTTTGCCTTCTTGCTTCAACTCGGCCAAGGTTTCGACGGAGGCGTCAAAGCTTATGACATTGTCGGGAGAGTGCAATTGATAGACGTCGATGCGGTCAACGCGCAGCCGCTTCAGGCTTCCCTCCGCGGCTTTGCGAAGATGCTCGGGACTCGCGTTATGCGTCCACTGCCCGGGACCGGGACGCTCCCATCCACCCTTGGTTGCAATCACCAGCCCTGCGGGATAGGGATATAGAGCTTCCGCGATCAACTCTTCACTCACATCAGGACCGTAGGAATCCGCAGTATCGATGAAATTGACGCCGAGTTCCGAGGCGCGGCGCAGAACGGCCAAAGCAGTTTTGCGATCCTTAGGTGGCCCCCAAATACCGTCGCCGGTAAGGCGCATTGCCCCAAAGCCAAGACGATGTACAGTGATTTCGTTTCCCAGGGAGACTCGGCCCGCTAGTGTTGCAGTATTTTCTTTCTCAGTCATGATTCAGTCCTCCAAAGATTAATTGCCCTGCACGGCGAGCTTTCCGCAGCACTCGGGACGGTCAGGCAGACTCGAGCGATCCCATCCGCCGCCGAGCGCCTCGATCAGCAGCACCGCGCTCGCCATGCGCCGGCCCAGGATGTTTACAGCCGTGACTTCATCGGAAAGTGCTGCATTCTGAGCGGTAATGACTTCCAGGTAGCTGGTGACACCACCTTCATATCTGGTATTGGAAAGCTCGAGCGAATGTTGTGCCGACTGCACTGCCGTAGCCTGTACTCCTGCCTCTCGTTCGAGTACGCGCAGGGCGGCGAGGTTGTCTTCCACTTGTTGAAATGCAGCGAGCACCGATTGGCGGTAGGACGCCACGGCCGAATCGTATCCAGCCTTGGCCTGGTCGCTTGCAGCATGTCTTTTGCCGGCATCGAAGATGGTAAACAGCGCCTGCGGACCAACGGACCAAAGAGCGCTTGGTCCCTGGAGCAGAGTGGTGATGGTACCAGACTCGAAGCCGCCGGACCCTACGATGTTTACCAGAGGGTAGTAAGCCGTTTTGGCAAGTCCTACTTGTGCATTGGCTGAGGCAACGCGGCGCTCGCCCGCAGCAATATCAGGACGCCGCTCCAGCAACTCGGATGGCACACCGACGGGAATCGGAGGCGGTGGAGTTGTCAACGGCAGCGGAGGCAACGTGAAATCCGTGGGAGGCTTGCCGAGCAACACGGCCGCCGCATGCTCATACTGAGCGCGAGCGACGCCGACGTCGATCAACTGCGCTTGCGTGGTCTGCAGGATGGTTCGAGCCTGCTCCACCTCTACTTCGGACGCTAATCCGCCGTGGTAGCGGTCTTCGTTGAGTTGCAGAGCCTGCTGGTACTGCGCAACCGTAGTCTGAAGCAGTTGCTGTTCGGCATCGAGTGTACGGGCGGCGAAGTAATCGAGGGCGAGATCTGAATGCATGGTGAGGTTCACCACGGCCAGGTCGGCAGCGCTGGCCTGCGCCTGCTCACGATACGACTCCACGTTGCGGCTTACGCGACCCCAAGCATTGACTTGATACGAGAGATCAACCGGCATGACGAAATCATTGAACGTTGTGCCCCGCACAATCGTGCCGGGGCGATTATCGGAATATCTTTCGCGGGTCGCCGAAGGATAGGTGCTCACGGTCGGATAGTAGTCGGCGCGATTGTAGCGGAGAGCGGCACGAGCTTGCTGGTATTGAGCTGTAGCCGCCTTGAGATTCTGGTTGGAGACGTTGATTTGCTGTTCCAGCGCGTTGAGTTGAGGATCGTTGAAAATCTCCCACCAGTTGCCGCCCAGATTCTGCTCACTCGGTTGCGCCGTTTTCCAGTCGCCGGTCTCTTTGTAAGCGGGCGGTACGGGCGCCGAAGGAGTTTTGTACTTCGGGCCGACAGCACAGCCAGCGAGGGAAAGCGTCGCAGCCGCGAGGATGAAAAACGAAACGCGTTTCGTTCGCAGGGAATGTCGTGTTGCGTTCGCGGTGTTCATTTTGAATCTCCGGGCAGCAGAGCCCGCACGATTTTGACCTGTTGACCCGATACCAGCGAATCGGGAGGATTGATCACGACCTGATCACCGGCTTTCAAACCTGCGATCACTTCAATTTCGCTGCCGAAGTCATGTCCGGGAGTAAGATCCACAATTTCTGCTTTGCCGTCTTTCACGACGCCGGCCTGCAAGCGCTCCGAGCGAAAAATCAGAGTATTAACCGGGATCAGGAAGGTAGAGTTTGCGGAGGGAACGCGGAGATGCACCTCGGTATACGAGCCCGTCAGCAAAGTGTTTCCCGGGTTGGGCAGATCGATTTCGGTCAGGAGGGTGCGGGTGGTTCCGTTAATCGCTTCGGAAGTGCGCACGACTTTTCCGGGAAATTTCTGACCGGGGAATTCGGCAAGTGTGATGTCCGCTTCGGTTTTTCCGGGCTGCATGCCCCGGGAGTATTCCTCTGGCACGTTCACATAGACGCGGAGAGTGCCGGTCTGTGAGATGTGAAACAGATCAGTCTTGGTCGTGGAACTGCTGCCGGCATTGATGAGGTCTCCGATATCGGTGTTGCGGGCGGTGATGACTCCATCGAAGGGCGCGTAGACGTTTTCGAAGGAGACGAGCGCCTGGAAGTGCCGCACGTTGGCGCGATCGGCATCGACAATTGCCTTGTTGGCGCTGTAGGTGCCGACGGCATTGTCAACGTCCTGCTGGGAAACCGCGTGCTTCTGCAGCAAGGCCTGGTAGCGCTCGCTGGTAATCTGGGCGAGCTTGAGATTTGCTTCCGCCGTAGCGAGAGTGCTGCGTGCCTGTGCTAATTGTTCGTCCACTTCGGGAGACTGGATCGTGGCCAGCAGTTGCCCGGTTCTGACGTGAGCGCCAATATCGAAATACCACTTCTTGAGGTAGCCGTCAGTACGTGAGTACACCGGCGATGAAATGAACGGCTGAATGTTTCCTGGAAGAATGATTTCCTGCACAGGCGCGGCGGGCTTCGGCTGAACGACTGACACCGATGGCACAGCCATCTCAGCCGTGACGGTGCGTAAAGTAGCCTCGGCCTTTACCCGGGAGCGAATCCCGAGGATCAAGACTACGACGGCCAGCACCGCGACAATCGAGGGCATCAGCCAGCCACGCGATGAGGGCTGACTTCCTTGTGGCGCGGTCGGCGGAGCGATTTCGATATTCTCAATATTCGGATTCGTAGCAATCTGAGTCATAAATTATTCCCTCGTAAAATTTGCCGTCCCGGCTATTCGGCCCATATACCTTTCTGCCGCCATCCATGTAGCACGCTAAAAAATGTGGGAACAAAGAAGAGAGTTGAAACGGTTGCGAACAAAAGTCCGCCGATCACCGCTCTTCCAAGCGGGGCATTCTGTTCTCCACCGTCGCCGAGGCCGAGAGCCATTGGAACCATGCCGATGATCATGGCGAGGGCGGTCATCAAGACCGGACGGAAGCGGGTGAACCCGGCCTGCAGCGCAGCCGAGAGCGGATCTTTCCCTTCGCTCATTTGCTCGCGGGCAAAGCTCACGACCAGAATGCTGTTCGCGGTGGCGACACCCATACACATGATGGTTCCCATCAGGGCGGGGACGCTCAGCGTCGTATGAGTCATGAACAGGAACCATGCGATTCCGGCGAGCGCGGCAGGCAAAGCCGAGATCATGATGAAGGGATCGAGCCACGACTGGAAATTCACGACAATCAGCAGATAGTCGAGAAGAATGGCAAACAGCAGCCCGATCAGGAGCCTGGTGTAGGATGCGCGCATTGTCTGGACCTGGCCTCGTACGACGACGCGCGATCCGCGGGGCAATTGGCTGCGGGACGAGTCGATAATTTTGTTGATGTCACGGGAGACTCCGCCGAGGTCCCGTCCATCGACCGAACCAAAAATGTCGACCACGGGCGCGACATTGTAGTGAGAGACCACAGCCATCCCGGTACCACGCTGCATCGAGACCAGGCTCGCCATGAGTGAAGGAGGCGCGGAAGGATTCGTTCCGGTGACCGGGGTGTTTACGAGATCCTGAATGCTGGCTGCCCGATACTGCGGAGTCTGGGTCGCGATCGAATAACTGACTCCATTGCGCGGATCGAGCCAGAACGTGGGAGAAGTCTGGAAGCTGCCGCTGAGCGAGACCAGCAGGTTCTGAGCGATGTCGTGAGCAGAAAAGCCGAGCTGCTGTGCCTTGGTGCGCTCGATCCGCAGGTGGAGGTACGGGTTGTCGAAGGGTTGTTGAATTCTCAAGTCGGTAGTGCCGGGTACGTATCGCACTTGCTGCAACAGTCGATCGGCCCAGGCTCGATTGCCTTCCAGATCGCTTCCAATGACCTGAATGTCGATGGGAGCCGGCAATCCGAAGTTCAGGATCTGGCTCACCATGTCCGAGGGCAGAAAAGCAAAAATCACGCCGGGATACTCTTTCGCCAAACTCAGCCGCAGCTGATTGACGTAGTCGCCGGTGGGATGATGCTTGGGCGAAAGTGTGACAAGAATGTCGGCATCGGAGGTTCCTACGGGAGCCGAATTACTGTAGGAGAGATTGATGCCGCTGTAGGGCAATCCGATGTTGTCGATGATGCTGCCGACCTCAGAGGCTGGAATTTCGCGACGGATCGTGTCTTCAACCTCGTCACAGAGAAACGCTGTGTCTTCGATACGCATCCCGGTTGGCGCCCGAAGGTGAAGCTTGAAGCTGCCCGCGTCAACCGTCGGGAAGAAGTCCTGGCCGAGCCATGGAACGATCAGAACCAGAGACCCAAGACATGCGGCGAAAAAGGCAAGCAGGAAAACTCGCCGATGATGCAGGCAAAGCTCGAGCAAGCGGCGATAGCCATCGCGCATCCGTTCGAAAGCGGCTTCGAACCGTTGTTGTAAACGAACCAGGAAGTTGTGGCTTGAAGCGGATCTTTCGTGCGAATGATCGTTCCGCAAAAGATACTTGGCCATCGTCGGCACGATCGTGCGGGAGAGAAAGTAAGACGCCAGCATGGCGAACACAACCGCTTCTGCCAGCGGCAGGAACAGGTATCGCGCCACTCCCGACAACAGAAACATGGGAGCGAAGACGATGCAGATCGAGAGCGTCGAAACAAACGCCGGCGTGGCGATTTGCATGGCGCTGTCGAGCACAACCTGGTCCATGGTCTGGTCTGGGTACAATTCGCGGTTGCGATTAATGTTTTCCACCTCAACCGTCGCATCGTCGACGAGGATGCCTACGGCCAGCGCCAGTCCTCCCAGGGTCATGATGTTGATCGTCTGGCCGATGAGGCTGAGAGTGATAAGGGAACAAAGAATTGCGAGCGGGATTGAAGTCGCGATGATGAGCGTGCTGCGCCAGCTGCCTAGGAACATGAGGATCATGAACGCAGTCAGGCAGGCGGCAATCAGTGCCTCGCGAACTACTCCGTTGATGGCGCCCAGAACGAAGATTGATTGATCCGCCAGGGGAGACATCTTCAACTGAGCCGGTACGGTGGCGGCGATGCGGGGCAAGATCGACTTGATGCCTGAGATCACGTCGAGAGTGGATGCGTCACCGGCTTTTTGAATGGTGAGGAGCACCGAGCGTTGTCCATTCACGCGCACGATGTTGGTTTGAGGCGGGAAGCCGTCGCGAACCCAGGCGACATCCTTCATGTAAATGGTGGTGTCGCCGACCGTTTTGATTGGAATGCGGTTGAGGTCGTCGATAGTTTGCGGGGCGGCGTTGGGGATGTCGACGTCGTATTCCTTGCCACCAATTTTCGAAGTTCCGGTGGGAAGGATCAGGTTCTGCACCGCGATGGCGTTGACGACGTCGAGGGCTGAGAGTCCTTTGGATTGAAGCGCCCCCGGATTGAGATCAACCTGCACCTGGCGCTGCTTGCCGCCGTAGGGATAAGGGACAGACGTTCCGGGAATCGTGATCAGCTGGGTGCGGATGAAATTCAGTCCGTAGTCGTTGAGCTGTTGTTCTGATAAACCGCTGCCCGAGAGAGCCAACTGAAGGACGGGCACGCTCGAGGCGCTGTAGGCGATGACGAGCGGCGGTGTCGTCCCGGGAGGTAGTTGCCGCAGTTGGGTTTGCGAACTGGCTGTGATCTGAGCGATGGCGCGATCGAGGCTGGCATTGGGCTGCAGGAAAACTTTCACCACCGCGATGCCGTAGAGCGACTGAGACTCGACGTGTTCGATGTTGTCGACGATGGTCGTGAGGTTTCGTTCGGTCACGCTCACGATGCGGTCGCTCATTTCCTTGGGAACAAGTCCGTTGTAGTTCCAAATAATGCTGACGACCGGGATATTAATGCTCGGGAAGATATCGGTCGGCGTGCGAAAGATGGCGACGGCGCCCACGACCAGGATCAGAATGGCCATGACTACAAAGGTGTAGGGCCGCCGTAAGGCTAATTTAACGATCCACATGATTGATTCCCCAATCGACGAGTGCGTCAGTTACTCGGTGCGCTGACGCCGCATCGCACTGCGTTCACGCCAGATCCACTCCCGGATGAACGCGCTACAATTTCTGAGCTCGGCACCCCGCGCCTCGAGCTGTGCCAGAAAACAGACTGCATCCCGGTCCACCAACTTCACCTCGGTCATGTCCAGCACGAGATCCTGATCGAGGGATCCGGAGCTCAGAAGCGTCTGGAGTTCCGGAAGCTGATCAGCCTGGATGCGGCCGGTCAGCGTGAAGACTGACTGGCTGCCCACATCTGATTTGTCGATTCTCAAAGTCATCAGGAACGATCCGATGCTCAAGGCAATGCAATACGCCAACCAAACGCCAAGCGATTGAAAAGTTGCGGCTTGTCAGTGATGTGGTCGTCGCGAAATTTCGGAAATTCCCGAGATTTCGTGAGGACTGTGGCCCGGCGAGGCCGGGTGATGCAGGTGAGCAAAATGGGGTGCAAAAGATTGTTTTAGAGCGGGGGCTTTCGGGGCGTTCGACCTTTGTCGTCTGCCCTGATACGAAGCTGTTTTGGTGGCGGGTCCGACCGCGGTGCGGTTTTACTTCAGGGTAGTGGCTGGCTACCGGCGGCTGAAGCGCGTTCCGTCGGCGGTCGAAAAGCAGGTTCCTCACCGCCGCTTTGCGGCGGTTCGGAATGACATCGCTTTGGGGGCTGGGTTAGGCGCTGAAGCGATGCTTTGATACGACTATCGCTCTTGCTCAGGCTCTGCGGAAGCGGTGCTTGTTGATCTTCAGGGTTTTGATTTTGGAATCGAGGGTCGACTGGGGAAGTCCAAGCCTGGCAGCGGCGCCACGCGGGCCGGAGACCTTCCCGTTACTTTCGTTGAGTGCGGCCTCGATCAACTCTCGTTCCTGAGCGGCCAGTTTCTCAGACAACTGCTGGACGGGCGATTCTTTTGCCGAGGAGTGTCCGACCAGCCAGCTTTCATCGATGGAGAGATTTTCGGAATCGCAGATGATTACAGACCGCTCGATCACGTTCTGCAACTCGCGAATGTTGCCGGGCCAATCGTAGGATCGCAGCAGTTCCATGCTCTTCTTGCTGATGCCGGTGATCTTCTTGCCGGCCTGGCTGCCGTAGCGATCGACGAAGTATTCCACCAAGAGCGGGATGTCTTCCTTTCGTTGCCGCAGAGGAGGCAACTCGATGGGAAAAACATTGAGGCGGTAGAACAAATCTTCGCGAAATTTTCCGTCGGCGATAGCGGCCTGCAGATCGCGATTTGTCGCGGCTACGACCCGGGCATCGGTGGTGATCGATTCGTTGCCGCCGACACGCTGGAACTCACGTTCCTGCAGCACTCGCAGCAGGGCGATCTGCATTTCTGGCGGAAGTTCGCCGACTTCGTCGAGGAAAATTGTGCCGCCGTCGGCCGATTCGAATCGCCCCAAGCGCCGCTGGGTCGCGCCCGTAAACGCGCCCTTTTCGTGTCCGAAGAGTTCAGATGCGATCAAGTCGCGAGGGATGGCGGCGCAATTCACGCTGACGAAAGCACGCGAGGCGCGCTGCGAACGTTTGTGAATGGCGCGAGCGATCAGTTCTTTGCCGGTACCGGTTTCGCCGGTGATCAGCACAGTCGAGTCCATGGGCGCGACCTTGGTGACTTGCGACAGAACTGACTGCAGGGCGGGAGATGATCCGACAATCTCCTCGAACATGCGCTTGACATCAATTTCTTCCCGCAGCGCGATGTTTTCTTTGTAGAGCTGATCTTTGAGGACCTGGATTTCCTCAAAGGCGCTCTTCAGGGTCGCCATATGTTCGTGAAGAGCTGCTTCTGCCCGCTTGCGCTCCGCAATCTCCAATTGCAGTTCCGTGTTGGCTTTGGTCAGGGCCGCAGTTCGCTTGGCAACTCGCGTTTCGAGTTCGTTCTTGGCTCGCCTGGCTTTCAGCATGAATGACGAAAATAAAATGAAAACGAGGTCGTATGTGATGCGGGAAATCCAATCAACTTCAGGCCTGAAGTAGAAGGTCCGGATGACAACGGCCAGCGCGAGGGTGAGGAGCCCGGGGCCGACTCCGCCGTACCAGAAGGAAATGGCAATCGCGCAGAAGGAAAAAGACATGATCGCCAGAGGCAAGTGGAAGTAGAGGAACATACGCGCCAGAAGGAAAGCCGTGATGATCGACACGACCGCCAGCGCGTAGCCGAACGCGTCACGCATGCTCCGGTTTTTCAGCCAATTCGAGATCCGCGAATCAGACATGCTTCAGATCGCCTTCTATCTTGTTCCCGCTCCCACAAAGCGGTCGCCACACGGCGATAACAATTTGATTCAGCGCACGCCTTGCGGCTGCAACTTCATTGTCAGGGTATTGAATAATAACGGTTGGGACTGAGTTATGGGATGGAGGTCCGGGTAAGGACGCGGATTGGGGTTTCGGGGAAGATCGTTTTCGGGAAGGCGAGGTCAGTGAGCCTTGAATTGTTCGTGGCGACGGCGAGATTCCTCGGGGAGTCGCTGGAACTCAGGCTGAGTGCGAATTTCTAGGCGGAGTCTGGTTTGGTGTTTTCGTGGCCTGGGTCGTGAGATCCAGGCCCTTTTTGCGTTCATTCTTGCGTCAATTGCACGAAGGTTTGGGGGATTTCTGCTCCTCTCGGTTACCGGTTGGAGTGAGCGCGTGAGTGTTTTGCGGTGTGACGTAGTATCGGGGGCTTTAGTTGATGGGTCTGTTTCGGGGGCCGGGCAGCGGCCAAAGCCGTTTCGTTACGGCTGACGAAGACGGCACGACTGGAGTCGTGCCCCGACACAAATCAGCTAACGAAGACGGCGCGACTAAAGTCGTGCCTGATACGAATTGGGCTTGGGTGGGGGCAGGTCTGAAACGCGGCCTTGATACGAATCGGGCTGAAAAAACTGCGGAAAGGGCTGGTTTGGGGATCGAAAAGAAGTCGAATCCGAATCGCCATCACGTGAATCTAGTAGGAAAGTTTTCGACTGTCTTGGGGCATCCATCTAGAGGGGTTCAATGGCGAAAAGAATGGTATTGATGCTGGTTGTTATGTTAGCCCTCCTTTCGGGCTTGGGATTTGTGAAATTCCGCCAGATTCAGACCGCCGTGCAGGCGGCTTCGCACTTCCAGATACCTCCGGAGGCAGTCACCAGCATTGTGGCGCACCAGGAGCAATGGCCCAACACGGTTGGCGTGATCGGAACCATGGAAGCCGTTCACGGCGTGGTTGTGAGCGCTGACCTTCCGGGGACGGTCGACAAGATTAATTTCGAGTCGGGCCAGTTCGTGAAGGCCGGCGAGGTTCTGGTGGAACTGGATACCCGGCAGGAACGAGCTCAGTTGGCTGCTCTTGAGGCGCAGCGCGACTTGGCCAAGACGACCTTCGCGCGGCAGCAGGCCCTGGTCGATGCCGGAGTGGTCTCGCGCCAGGAATATGACACAGCCACGGCGCAACAGAAACAGACCGAGGCGAATGTCGGCGAGATCGATGCCACGATTCAGCGCAAGACGATCCGTGCTCCATTTTCGGGCGTTCTGGGAATCCGCAAAATCAATTTGGGCCAGTACCTGGCCGCCGGGAACGCAATCGTCGCGCTGCAGTCGCTGGATCCTATTTATGTCGATTTCGGAGTGCCGCAGCAGGACATCACCCATGTGCGGATCGGCGGCAATCTGCGCATCACGTCGCAGGATCTCGGGGGCGCTCGTTTTGGCGGGCGCGTGAACGCGGTCGATTCGGTGGTGGATGAGACTACGCGCAACGTGCAGGTGCAGGCCACCATGGCGAATCCCGGAGGCAAGCTGAAGCCGGGCATGTTCGTCAATGTGGAATTGGGATACGGCCAACCGCGGCAGGTGATTGTGCTTCCAGCTTCGGCGATTAACTATGCGCCTTATGGCGACTCGGTCTACGTGATCACCGATCTGAAAGACCCCAAGGGGAATGCCTATCGCGGAGTGCGGCAGCAGTTTGTGAAGATCAACGGCTCGCGTGGAGATCAGGTGGCGGTTGAGTCGGGCGTGAATGCAGGGGAGGAGGTCGTAACTTCTGGCGTATTCAAGCTCCGCAATGGCGCCGCCGTGCAAGTGAACAACAAAGTGCAGCCGGGAAATAATCCGGCCCCCAAACCTTCAGATAGCTAAACGGGAGTCGTAATGAAGCTGACTGACATTTTTGTAAAACGGCCGGTATTGGCTATCTGCGTGAACCTGGTGATTCTGATCGCCGGGATTCAGGCGATTCGCTCGTTGAGCGTGCGGCAGTATCCACGCAGCGACATCGCCGTGATCTCAGTGACGACGGTCTACGTTGGCGCGAACGCCGACCTGGTGCGCGGATTCGTTACTACACCGATTGAGCGCGTGATTGCCAGTGCCGACGGCATTGACTACATGGAGTCGACGAGCGCGCAAGGACTGAGCACGATTCTTGTGCACCTGAAGATCAACTACGACACGACAGCCGCCCTGACGCAGGTTCAGGCGAAAGTGGCGCAGGTGCGCAACGATCTTCCGCCCGAGGCGCAGATCCCGGTCATCGATCTGCAAACCGCAGATCAGCAGTTTGCAGCGGTGTACCTTGGGTTTTCTTCTGCCGACCTCGATCAGAACCAGATCACCGATTACCTGACGCGCGTGGTGCAACCGAAGCTGAGCGCGATCAACGGTGTGCAGCGTGCCGATATTCTTGGCAACCGCACCTTCGCCATGCGCTTGTGGCTGAAGCCGGAGGAAATGGCGGCGCGCGGCGTTTCTCCCTCTGACGTGCGCGACGCGCTGTCGAAGAACAACTACCTTTCTGCTCTCGGAAGCACCAAGGGATCGATGGTCTCGGTAAACCTGGTTGCGAACACCGATCTGCGCTCACCCGAAGAGTTCAAGCAGATGGTGGTGAAACAGTCGAACGGCGTGGTCGTGCGTCTTGGCGAAATTGCTGATGTTGTGCTGGGCGCCGAAAACTACGATCAGGATGTCCGCTTCAACGGAGAAACCGCGACGTTCATGGGCATCTGGGTGCTGCCCACAGCGAACTCTCTCGAAGTGATTCGTAATGTTCGGGCGGCGCTGCCGGCGATCCAGGCTCAAATGCCCGCCGGAATGAAGCTCGGCGTGCCGTACGATTCGACGGCCTACATTCAAGATGCAATCAACGAAGTGCTGCATACGCTCGG
>Ga0335076_10000882_pt1 | contig 28513 bp, 28 predicted proteins | sample Lox_Sample_25_FD_206717 | JGI IMG/M metagenome (GOLD analysis project Ga0335076, IMG submission 206717) | Soil microbial communities from Loxahatchee National Wildlife Refuge, Florida, United States - Lox_Sample_2.5 | ecosystem: Environmental > Terrestrial > Soil > Wetlands | place: USA... | reverse complement strand
ATCCGCCGTAATCGCTGGACGTATCAGCCTTTTCCGGCTTTTGCCGGAAGCAAAAGAGTGCGGCCTCGAGAGGGGGACCAGCGCGGTACAAAACCCCAGCTCGAGGCCGCGTGCGTCGATCGGCGGATCGAACGCTTCTCATTTTCTCGTGAACATCCGGTGCGATAATGAGACGCACCCATGACTTGATTTCAGAATCTCTATGTCCGAATTGGGACACACGGCTTGACGTTTCCCCGGTGCGAGCCGGCGGATCAGGTGCCGTTCTTCTCCGACTGGTCGTAGACCAGGCGCGCCACCTGGGCCAGCCGCTCGCGGTCGGTACCCCCGCTCACGACATAGCCGACGCCGCGATCGGCCCAGAACATCGCCCCCTCATTGTCCTTGGCGACGTAGCGCATCTGCGTCGCCTCGGTCGAGGCCTTCGCGGTATAGACCGTAAAGCGCTCGCCGGAGGCGCTCTCATACATCAGGAACGACGCCGGTCCGGTCGGCCCCGGCAGCAGGCGGCCCCCGACCAGCTTCAAGCCCGTCGCGCTCAATTCCGGAGCACGGACGTCCCAACCGCACCGCTTGGTCAGCCACTGCTGCAGATGCGCCCGCTCGCTTCCAGGCACCTCGACGGGATGGCGCACCTCGACGACATAGAGTCGGTGCGCATCGAGCGCATCGACCGTGAAGCTCTGGATCAGCGAAGGCGCAGCGGTCGCGCCATGCGCGATCCAGCCCGCGCCGCTGCCCGCCATAAAGGCCACAAAGGTCGCCGCGACGGTGCCGTACAGCCACCTGCGCGGTTGTCGCATCAACCGCTCGAGCTCGAGCCGCTTCGGCACCGGCTCGTTGGCGACCTGGTCGTAACGCGCATGCAGGGCGTCCGCCATGCTGCGCCAGGACTGCACCCGCTCGGCATCCTCAGGATGGGTCGCAAGCCACGCCTCGACGTCGCCGCGACGTTCCGCCGGCAGCTCGTTGTCGACGTAAGCGTGAAGTTCGTCTTCGGTGACGGGAATCTTGGGGTCGGTCATCGTCATCGTCTCTGTGTCAATCTGTTTGAAAATGGCTCACGCACGAGCCTTGCCAGTATTAATCATCTCACACGCCGCTCACTTCACACGCCTGAGCGCAGGACGCACGCCTTCAAGCGAAGCCTTCACATGTGCACGGGCGCGCGCAAGCCGGGACATTACGGTGCCGATCGGCACGCCCTGGATGTCGGCGACCTCGCGGTAGCTCAACCCCTCCAGCATCACCAGAAGCAGCACCGCGCGCTGCTCTTCCACCAGCGTCGCAAGCGCGCGCTCGATGTCGCGTCCCTCGGCCTCGGTGCCGCTCGCATCGGGATTGTTCTCCAGCAGCGGCATGAACTGCGGCCGTCGCGCCAGCGAGCGGCGGCGGTTCTTGTTGAGGTTGGTCAGGATCGTGTAAAGCCAGCTCCTGACGTCGCCCCCGATGAACAGCCGCTCCGAGCGCAACGCCCGCACCAGCGTGTCCTGCACCAGATCGTCGGCGATATCGGCATCGCGAGCGAGCGCGCGCGCATAGCGGCGCAGCGCAGGGATCATGGCTTCGACACTCTGGCGAAATGCGCTCATGACGGATCGGTCGTTAGCAGGTTTCCGGCCTCGCACCCGCGCGAGGGCCTTGCCAAACATAACACCATCAAGACGGCCCTATTCCGGCTCTTGCGGTTTGAGGTTAAGATTCAAAGACCCAGATTGGGCTGTACCGAAAAGCGGCACTGGTATACCCAATACGCTGACTCAAGCGCGACGGAATGGATGAATGGCGCAATCTCCTTTGATGCAGGGCAAGCGCGGGGTCGTTCTCGGCGTTGCCAATAACCGCTCGATTGCCTGGGGCATCGCGAAGGCCTGCCACGCGGCCGGCGCCGAGATCGCACTGACCTGGCAGGGCGACGCGCTGAAGAAGCGCGTCGAGCCGCTTGCCAAGGAGATCGGCGGCGTCCTGCTCGGACATTGCGACGTCACCGAGCCTGCGACCATCGATGCGGTGTTCGAGGCGCTGAAGCAGCAGTGGGGCAAAATCGATTTCGTTGTGCACGCGATCGCGTTTTCCGACAAGGATCAGCTCGACGGCCGCTATCTCGAAACCACCGCGGACAATTTCTCCAAAACGATGCTGATCTCCTGCTATTCGCTGACCGCGATCGCACAGCGCGCCGAAAAGCTGATGACCGACGGCGGCTCGATCCTGACGCTGACCTATTACGGTGCCGAGAAGTGGATGCCGCATTACAATGTGATGGGTGTTGCGAAGGCTGCGCTCGAGGCGAGCGTGCGCTATCTCGCCGCCGATCTCGGCGAGAATAACATCCGCGTCAATGCGATCTCGGCGGGTCCGATCAAGACGCTCGCCGCCTCCGGCATCGGCAACTTCCGCTATATCCTGAAGTGGAACGAGTACAACGCGCCGATGCGCCGCACCGTCACCATCGAGGAAGTCGGCGACAGTGCGCTTTATCTGTTGTCGGACCTGTCGCGCGGTGTCACCGGGGAGGTGCATCACGTCGATTCCGGCTATCACGTCGTCGGCATGAAACGTCCCGACGCGCCGGACATTTCGCTGGCAAAGGAATAGCCAAGACCGTCCATGCCCGCGCCCACCATCTACTACATCCGCCATGGCGAGACGGAGTGGAACGCGACCGGGCGCCTGCAAGGCACACTGGATGTTCCGTTGAACGCGAGGGGTGTAAAGCAGGCGGGCGCGGCCGGCGCGATCCTGGGAGATCTTTTGGCCCGTGACGGGTGCGGGCTTTCCTCGATCCCTTTCGTGTCAAGCCCGCTCGGTCGCGCGCGCGCCACAATGGAGCTCGTGCGCAGCGCCTTGGGATTGACGGCAGATGGCTACGCGACGGACGACCGGCTGCGCGAGATCGGCTATGGCCAATGGGAAGGCTCGACGCTGGAGCAGGCCGAAGCTCGCGATCCCGAACTCTTCGCCAGACGCCTCGCCGACAAGTGGACGGTCGCTGCACCGGGCGGGGAGAGCTATGCCGAGGTGCAGGCGCGGGTCAGCGACTGGTATGCGCAGGTGAGCGGTGCCGCCGTCGCCGTGGCCCATGGCGGCACGGCACGGAGCTTGATGGTGGCGCTCGGCTTCGAGACCCCGCAAAGCGCGGCCGACCTCTTGATCGAGCAGGGGGTGGTCTACGTCTTCGCGGACGGGCGCCTGGCAAAGTATAGTTAACCACCGCTGGCGTCGGGGCCGGGCTTGTCGCGGTGGTCTGCGCGCGGTACCACCTTGACAATCAACATGAGCGCGGACGTTCAACCGGCATGTCCTACAACACTTTCGGCCATCTGTTCCGCGTCACGACCTTTGGCGAAAGCCACGGCGTTGCGATCGGCTGCGTGGTCGACGGGTGTCCGCCGCTGATCCCGCTTGTCGAGGCCGACATCCAGCGCGATCTCGATCGCCGCAAGCCCGGGCAGTCGCGCTTCACCACGCAGCGCCAGGAGCCGGACACGGTGAAAATTCTGTCGGGCGTGATGGCGCATCCCGACACCGGCGTACAGGTGACGACAGGTGCGCCGATCGCGCTCCTGATCGAGAACACCGACCAGCGCTCAAAGGATTATTCCGACATCAAGGACAAGTTCCGTCCCGGACATGCCGACTACACCTACGAGGCCAAATATGGCCTGCGCGACTACCGCGGCGGCGGGCGGTCGTCGGCGCGCGAGACCGCGATGCGGGTTGCGGCCGGCGCGATCGCGCGCAAAATCGTGCCCGAGGTCGCAGTGCGCGGCGCGCTGGTGCAAATGGGTCCGCACAAGATCGACCGCGACAGATGGGACTGGGACGAGGTGGCCCGGAATCCGTTCTTCTGTCCGGACAAGGACAGGGCCGCCTTTTTCGAGGATTATCTGGATGGCATCCGAAAGGCCGGCTCGTCGATCGGCGCGGTGATCGAGATCGTGGCCGACGGCGTGCCAGCCGGTCTTGGCGCGCCGATCTACGCCAAACTCGATGCGGATTTGGCGGCGGCGATGATGAGCATCAACGCCGTGAAAGGCGTCGAGATCGGTGCCGGCTTCGGTGCTGCGGAACTATCCGGCGAAGAAAACGCCGACGAGATGCGAATGGGCAACCAAGGTCCGGCGTTTCTGTCGAACCATGCCGGCGGAATCCTCGGAGGCATCTCGACCGGCCAGCCGGTCGTGGCGCGTTTTGCGGTCAAGCCGACCTCCTCGATCCTCACCCCGCGCCGTACCGTCGACCGCAAGGGCGGTGAAACCGAGATTCTGACCAAGGGCCGCCACGACCCTTGTGTCGGCATCCGCGCCGTTCCCGTCGGCGAAGCGATGATGGCCTGCGTGCTCGCCGACCATTTTCTCCGCCATCGCGGGCAGGTCGGACGCTGACGCAGGGCCCTGTCGTCAAGGCGTAACGCGGCTGTGTTGCCTTGACGCCGCTCTGACTTGGTCCGCTAATGGGCTGGCTATGAACACGCTCGAACTTGAAAAGCTCGTCAAGTGGCTGATGGAGTGCGTCCCGACGCCGACCAAGCTCATGGGCGAAACCTGCGAGCGCCTGGTTGCGGCCGGCGTGCCGCTTTGGCGGGTCGGCGCGTTCGTGAAGACGCTGCATCCCGACGCCTTTGGCCGCAGCTTTGTGTGGCGGCCGGGCGAAGACGTCGTGATCAACACGGCCGGCTTCGACCTGCCGGAATCGCCCCAGTTCACCCAGAGCCCGCTTGCAATCCTGTACGGAAGTGGCCACGAGGTCCGCTATCGGATGGACGATCCCGAAAGCCGGCGCTTTCCGTTCTTCGATGACATGCGCGAGGAGGGGGTCACCGACTACATCGCGCTGCCGATGCACTTCACCGACGGCTCGACGCATGCGACCAGCTGGACCACCAAAGCGCCGGGCGGATTCGCCGACGAACACCTTGCGGCGCTGCGCGCGATCATCCCGCCGTTTGCGCGTCTTGCCGAGATTTTCGCGATGCGCCGCACCGCGGCTGCGCTGCTCGACACCTATGTCGGCAATCGCGCCGGCGAGCGCATCTGGGCCGGGCAAATCCGCAGGGGACACGCCGAGGCCATGCAGGCCGCGATCTGGCTGTCGGATCTGCGCGGGTTCACCTCACTGTCGGACCGGCTGGCGGCCGACATCGTCGTCGACATCCTCAACCAGTATTTCGATTGCCAGGTTCCTGCGATCCGCAAGCAGGGCGGCGAGATCCTGAAATTCATGGGCGACGGTCTGCTTGCGGTGTTTCCGATCGCAAAGGACGGCGGCAATCTTGGCGAAGTCTGCGCGCGGGTGCTGGAGGCCGCGCGCGAAGCGCGCGCCAGCGTCGACGCCATGCGTTATCCGAGCCCCGAGGGCGTGGAGCGTTTCCGCTTCGGCGTCGCGCTCCACATCGGCGAAATCCTGTTCGGCAATATCGGCGGCATGAGCCGGCTCGACTTCACCTGCATCGGGCCGGCCGTCAATCTCGCTGCGAGGCTGGAGAAGATCGCGGGCAAACTGAGCCGGACGGTGGTGGCCTCCGCAGCATTCGCCGGTGTTTCCACGGACGGATGGACCGAGCTCGGTGAATTCCCGATCGCCGGCTTCTCAAAGGCGCAACGCGTATTCGGCCTGCGCGACGAGGCGTCAGTAGGCGCCGTAAGCTGATCGCCGGCATCGCAGCGGATTACAGAGGCATCGCGCTCGCCCGGCCTGACGTTGCTCGCGATTTCGGCCATGACGGCGGCCATTCGAAGACACAGGGACGGTTCGATGGTGGCGGCTGGGCGGTGTCGAACTTTTTGGGCCGCCCCGGCGGCAGAGCCGTGAGGTTTATTTCCGCGGGCACTCCCGATAGCCGAATTTGTCGATCATGTCGCGGCCCAAGATCGCGTGGAAGGAAAGCGTATCCATATAGTGATGCGAGGTCACGTATTCGCGGAGTTTTGCATTGTAGGCCGCCAGCATATGCTCTGTGTTGGATGGCGAGACACTGCCGGTCCGATCCTTGGCTGCGTGAAACAGCAGCGTCGCGCCGCGGCTGACGCAGACATTGCGGATCGCAAGAAACAGCGTGCAGGACGATTGGCAGTGGCCGTCGATCCGAAACAGCTCGCCGGATTGATTATATTGGCTGACCACAGGATCGAACCGCCGGTACTGCCCGCCCATCTCGAACCCCGCCGTGGTGCCGGCTGCCAACGCCGGTGTCGCCGATAACAGCGACAAGACCGCGACAACGCTGCGCGAGCGCAATCTCATTCCTCCGGCTCGGTCGTGAACAGCAGCGGATAGCCTTTGGCGCGACCGGCATCGGTCGCGCGCGTCGCCTTGGTCTCCGCCACGTCCTTGGTGAAGACCGCAACCACGCAGACGCCGAGGCGATGTGCGGTGATCATCACCTTGTAGGCCTGATCCTCGGTCATGCGGAACTCCGCCTTCAAGACCGTGACGACGAACTCGCGCGGCGTGAAGTCGTCGTTGACCAGGATCACCTTGTGCAGCCGTGGCCGCTCGGTCTTGGTCTTGACCCTTGTCTTCGGCTTGGCGACAGTGTCGATCATCAAGGCCTCGTCTCTCGCCCCCCTTTGACGGCGAACTTGCGGCTCCGAGGCGGAGAATATCGTCTCTGGAGCCTTGCTGGAACGGCAGATTTGTGCGGCCTCGTTGCAAGGGTCGGCCAGGCCCGCCCATCGCTAACCGGAATGTGAAGGGCCGATGATGTTCGCGCTTTGCGGCGCCGTATTTGCATGTCACCATCCGTTTACATCCTCGGAGGGCTGTTCATGCGCTGGCTTGCGTCGGTCGGGGTTGCTCTGGTCGCGGGTGCGCTGGCGGCCACGGTTGTCGCCGCGCCCGGCCCGAAGCTGCAGCCGGAGCATGCGGCAGAGAAGGATGCCCCGAATGCGGTCGATGTCGAGCTGATCATCGCCGTCGACGTCTCCTATTCCATGGACATGGACGAGCTGGCGATCCAGCGCGAGGGCTATGCGCAGGCGATCATGTCGAAGGAGTTTTTGCAGGCGCTGAAGGCCGGCCCGAACGGCAAGGTGGCGGTCACCTATTTCGAATGGGCGGCGTCCAGCGACCAGAAGATCATCATTCCCTGGCGCCTGATCGACGGGCCGGAAACGGCGGACGCGGTCGCAGCCGAAATCATGAAGACGCCGGTGCGCCGCGCCTCGCGCACCTCGATCTCGGGGGCGATCTACTTCGCCATGCCGCTTTTCGACGAGGATCCCTATCACGGCCTGCGGCGCGTCATCGACATTTCCGGCGACGGTCCCAACAACAACGGCGCTCCGGTGACCGGCGCACGCGACGAGGCGCTGTCGAAGGGCATCGTCATCAACGGCCTGCCGATCATGGTGAAGGAGCCATCCTATTCGACGATGGATATCGACAACCTCGATTGGTATTACGAGGACTGCGTGATCGGCGGTCCCGGGTCCTTTGTGGTGCCGATCAAGGACCGGGAGAAATTCAAGGAAGCGATCCGCACAAAGCTCCTGCTTGAGGTTGCGGGCCGCAAGCCGGAGCAACGCGTGGTGCCGGTTTCCGACAAGGAACCGCGGGTGTCCTGCCTGATCGGCGAGAAAATCTGGCAGGACCGCTGGGGACGGTGAGGCAATTCGCCTCGTGCTCCCGTCGTTGATCTTAACCTCCCATTAACCTCGCCCTTGTGTCGTGGGGTCAGAAATTTCACTTCACGTTATTTCCGAAGTTCTCTCAAAAGCCGCCAAGAATTGGAAGCGAACTTCAAATTAAGGACACTAGCATACGGTTCTGCAAGCAGTCGCAACCGGGCCAGCGATGACCACGATCTCAAGCACCACCAGCCAGATTTCACCTGCAATCGAGAGGGTCTATCACCAGAGCAATTTGCTGGGTGACTGGAAGGGCACTTCAGCGAGCAACCATCAGCCGGTCGAGTTCAAGGTCATCAACATCCGCGGCAACACAGCCCAGGTCGAATATACGCACAACGGGCACACGGAGCGGGGGCTCGCCGACGTCAATGGCGTGACCATCACCTTTGGCGCCGTCACCATTGCCACGCGCGACGGAAGCAAAGCGGCCTTTGAATTCTCCTTTGGCAGTGCCAAATGGACCGCGATTCTCGACAAGCAGGCCGCGCCAGCGAGCGATCAAAACAAGCTGGTCGGAAGTTGGTCGGGCGCCTCAAGCGAGAATGGTCATGCCGTGGCCTTCACGGTCGTGTCGGTTGATGGCAGGGATGCTCAGGTGAGATATACTCTGGACGGTGTCACCCAGAAGGGCACCGGCACCGTCTCCAAGAACACCGTGATGTTCGATGGGGCGTCGATCACATCTAACGATGGAAACAGCGGGAATGTCGTATTTCGGGTCGGCCACCAAACCTTCTCCGTGCCGGTGACAAAGCCCAACACATCGACATCGAACTCGTCCTCCTCCGTGAACAAGCTGGCGTGACACGCGGCGCGCACGGAATCCTCTCGAAACCGTAACTCTACGGCAACACTGGTCGCCAAATCGCGCGGCCAAACGCGGCCGGCCGCTTTCGGCCACGCTTCCGCCCCCATTGCCTTGCGGATTTGTCACGGGCTGGGGTGGAGACGGGAATCAAATGCCGATCATCTGCCGTGTCTCGGCTGCTAGCGGCTTGAATATCGTCCGTTGCCTTGCGCTTGCGTGCGCAGCGGCTTCGCTTGCCGCCTGCGCGCAGTCCACGGTGGTCTCGGGGAAATCCGATTTCATCGGCGCGAACCGGCAGGCTTCCGTCGAACGCCGCCACTACACCCGGGTCGCAACCACCGAGCACGTTTCGATCGTGAGGCGGCACGACCCCTACGTCTCGGAGAAGCACACCGGCGACCTGAAACTTCCTTCGCAGGGACTTGCGAGCTTCTACTCCGAGGGAGCGCGGACGGCGAATGGAGAAAAATTCAATCCGAACGAGTTGACTGCCGCGCACCCGACGCTGCCTTTTGGCACGAAGTTGCGCGTCACCAACACATCTAACGGGCAGTCCGTCACCGTACGCGTCAACGATCGCGGTCCGTTCGTGCAGGGACGAGTCGTCGACGTTTCCTATTCCGCCGCGCGAGCACTCGGAATGGTCGGGTCGGGCACGGCCAAGGTCAAGCTCGACGTGGTGCAATGATCGAGGCGGAGAGGTAGGTTGCCGCACGCTGGCTTGTGTCCACTGGCATCGCGCGGGAGGCAACAGTTGTTTCCGTACGATAGCGTGGCAGATAAGTTTCCAGCGAGTAGCAGACGCAAAGCGCGAGGCTCGCCCAGACCGCCGTGCTGAAATAGAGCGACATCCAGGCAATCTCGCCCTTCCAGTGCGCGACGTCGTGGGTCACGACCCAGCGCGTGCTCACGTCGCGAAGCCCCTCGAAAAATCCCAGGAGCTTGCTGCCATCGGCAAGGTCTGCCTTCCACCGGGAGAGATACATGGGGACGTCGACGCTCACGAGGAACGCCAGATAGAACACAATCCCCGCGATGGCGACGATGAGAGCCCAGCGCACCGGACCGTTGAACTCCGGCAGCAGCCGGCAGAGGGCAATCCCGACAATGAGGAATGCAACGGCCCAGATCGAATTTTCGATGGCATTGCCGAGATAGTTCTTGGTCAGTACCGCATACCAGGAGAAGCATTCCGCCACCAGGATCAGCGGTACGATCGACCAGGCGGCCGTCAGGGTCGTATCGGCTCCCGCCAGTCGCCCGAGCTGGCTCAGGATAATCGCCCATTGCGCGGCAAAGCAGAGCTCGGCCACGGTAGCCACGGATCGGCCGACCAGCACGCTCGAGAGCCAGGTGTCGAACAGGCAGATGCGCTGCACGTCTGCGCGGGGCAAGACCGAGCGGAAGGCGCAGCCAAACACATAGCCCGCACAGAGCAGGAGCATAAGGCGGACATCGGACGTGCCGCCCAAGGCGGCAATCGGCTGCTCGCCGAGCTCGCGATAAAGCAAGAACCACAGTGCGATATTTGCGCTGCTGACCAGCGTCAGCAGAACCCACCATCGCGCGAGAGGATTTGATCGCACCCGCCACACCAAACGCATCGGCACGCTCCGCGTGTAATCGAATTGACATGCCAATTTAGCAATACTGTCATAAATCAGTCACGACAAAAATGCGTGTCGGAAGACTGATTCGGGGTTGGCCCGGGTCGCCGAGCGTTGCCAGGGCCCGTCCACTCAGCGCGAAAACCGCGCCACCAATTCGACGTGGGGCGTGTGACGAAACTGATCGATGGGCGTCACGGTCTCCAGGTGGTAACCGCCATCGACCAGTATCCGCGCGTCGCGGGCGAAGGTCGCGACATTGCACGACACGCCGATCACCACGGGCGCCTTGCTCGCCGCAAGTTGCTGCGCCTGCGCCTGCGCACCCTGCCGCGGCGGATCGAAGATCACGACATCGAAGTCGCGCAGTTCGGATGGCATCAGCGGGCGACGGAACAGATCGCGCGTTTCGACCTTCACTGGCTTGAGCCCCGATGTTGCGGTCGCTGCCTTCTGCAGAGCGGCGACTGCGCCTGCGTCGCTGTCGAAAGCCGAAACCCGCAACTTCGCCGCAAGCCGCAGTGCGAAGGGACCTACCCCGCAGAACAGATCAGCCGCGTGCTTCGCCCTTCCGCAGCGCTCGGCGACCGAGGCGGCCAGCGCCTCTTCTCCGGCGGCCGTTGCCTGCAGGAAGGAGCCCGGCGGCAGCGTCACCTGCGCAGTGCCCATGGTCACGACCGGCGCGATGTGCATCAGCACCAGCTCGCCATGCCGCGTGAGCCGCGCCAGCCGGTGTTTTTCCGCAAGGCTCGACAATGTCGCGATCATCGAGGGCGGCAGCGGTCCCGAGCCGCGAACATCGACATCGAGGCCGTTCCTGGTCGCGGTGATCTGGATGTCAAGCGGCTTGCCGCTCTTGATCGCCGGCAGCATCGGCTCGGCCAGCGCCCAGGCTGCGTCGAGCGCGCCGGCAAGCGCGGGATCGAGGATCGGACAGCGATCGACCGGGATAATGTCGTGCGAATTGGCGGCGGCAAAGCCGACCTTCAGCACCTCATGGGTGCCGAGCCGCGCATGCAGCGTCACGCGACGGCGGCCCGCGCCGTGGGCGTCGATCAGCGTTGCCACTTCGCAATCGAGCCTGGCTTGCTTCAAGGTCTCGACAACAATGGCGCGCTTCCAGGCGCGATAGGCGTCCTCGCGCCAGTGCTGGATGGCGCAGCCGCCGCAGACGCCAAAATGCGGGCAGAACGGCGCGATGCGCTCCGGGCTCGCGATCTCGACCGCGAGCAGTTTGCGGCGGTCGGGATGGCCGCGCACCTCGGCGACCTCGACGGTCTCGCCGCCGAGCGTATAGGGCACGTAGATCGCCTCGCCGCCGACAAGTGCGACACCGTCGCCGCGGTGGCCGACATGATCGATCGTTATGCGCTCAACCACGATGCGCGCCGAGAAAAAATTCCGCATTGCCGTCGCCGCCCGCGATCGACGATGGGAAAACCTTGATGTCCGTGCAGCCGAGCTTAGTCGCAAGCGCCGCGATATCATCGCAGACCCTTGCGTGCACGGCTGCGTCGCGGATGATGCCTCCCTTGCCATGCGCGCCTTGCGCCTCGAATTGCGGCTTGATCAGCGCAAGCAGATGCATCGGCGCCGCCGCAAGCGACAATGCCACCGGCAGCACCGCCTTCAGCGAGATGAAGCTGACGTCGATTGTGACGATGTCGGGACGCGCGGGCAGGCGCTGGCCCTCGAGCTTGCGGATGTCGGTTTTCTCCATCGATACGATCCTGGGATGATTTCGCAGCGAGGGATGCAGCTGCGCGCGCCCGACGTCGACCGCGAACACAAGTTCGGCGCCGTTGGCGAGCAACACTTCGGTGAAACCGCCGGTCGAAGCGCCGACGTCGAGGCAGACATGGCCCTCGACGTCGATCGGGTATTGCTCCAGCGCGCCCGCCAGCTTGACGCCGCCCCGGGAGACATAGGGGTGTGCCGGCTGTGCCTGCAGCGTGGCGTCCGAAGGCAGCATTTCGGACGGCTTTTGCACCTTCCGATCATTGGCCGTGACCAGTCCCGCCTCGATTGCGGCGCGCGCCCGCGCCCGGCTCTCGAACAGGCCGCGCTGGACCAGGAGCACATCGACGCGCTTAGGAGCAGGCGACATCACTTCGACTCCCGCAGCTTTGCGGCGGCGCTAACCCGGACTTCAGTCGAGCGGATGGCAAATCGACCTCGTCCCGTGGGAAGAGGTAGAGGAGAGCCGGCGGGCGTCGCCTCAGGCGAGTTTGACCGCTTCGGTCTTGAAATCCTTGCCCAGCGCCTCGAAGGCTTTTGCGATGATGCCCTTGGCATCGAGGCCGGCACGCGCATACATCGCGCTCGGCGAGTCATGATCGAGGAAGACGTCGGGCAAGATCATCGAACGGAAGCGCAGCATGCCGCTGTCGAGCATGCCGTGCTCGGCCAGCGCCTGCATGACATGGGAGCCAAAGCCGCCGATCGAGCCTTCCTCGACGGTGATCAGGATTTCGTGCTCGCGCGCGAGCTTGAGCAACAGGTCGATGTCGAGCGGTTTCATGAAACGCGCATCGGCGATCGTGGTGGACAGGCCGTGGGCTGCGAGTTCGTCGGCCGCTTTCTCGCATTCGCCAAGCCGCGTGCCGAACGAGAACAGCGCGATCTTGTTGCCCTGGCGGATGACGCGACCCTTGCCGACCGGCAGGGGAATGCCGACTTCCGGCATCTCGACGCCTCTTCCTTCGCCGCGCGGGTAGCGCACCGCACTCGGCCGGTCGTTGATCGCAACTTGCGTTGCGACCATGTGCACGAGCTCCGCCTCGTCGGAAGCCGCCATGATCACGAAATTGGGCAGACAGCCGAGATAGGCGTTATCGAAGGAGCCGGCGTGGGTCGCGCCGTCGGCGCCGACCAGACCGGCGCGGTCGATGGCAAAGCGCACGGGCAGGCTCTGGATCGCGACGTCATGGACCACCTGGTCGTAGCCGCGCTGCAGAAAGGTCGAGTAGATCGCGCAGAAGGGCTTGAACCCCTCGGTCGCAAGCCCCGCCGCAAAGGTCACGGCATGCTGCTCGGCAATGCCGACGTCGAAAGTGCGGTCCGGGAAAGCCTTGTTGAAGATGTCGATGCCGGTGCCGGAGGGCATCGCGGCGGTGATGGCCACGATCTTCTCGTCCTTCTGCGCTTCCTTCACGAGGCTCTGGCCGAACACGTTCTGGTAGGCCGGCGCGTTCGGCTTGGCTTTCGCCTGAGCGCCGGTCGCAACGTCGAACTTGACGACGGCGTGGTATTTGTCGGCCGAGGCTTCCGCCGGACCATAGCCCTTGCCCTTCTGGGTCACGACATGAACCAGGATCGGCCCGGTCTCCATGTCGCGGACGTTCTTCAGGACGGGCAGGAGGTGATCGAGATTATGGCCGTCGATCGGGCCGACGTAATAGAAGCCGAGCTCCTCGAACAGCGTGCCGCCGTCCATCATGAAGCCGCGGGAATATTCCTCGACACGGTTGGCGCGGTTGGCGATGACCTTCGGCAGACGCTTGTTGATCTGTTTTGCCGCCTCGCGCAGCGTGCGGTAGGTCTTGCCGGAATAAAGCCGCGACAGATACGCGCTCATCGCGCCGACTGGAGGCGCGATCGACATGTCGTTGTCGTTGAGGATGACGATCAGACGGGAGTTCATCGCGCCCGCATTGTTCATGGCCTCGTAGGCCATGCCGGCGGACATCGCGCCATCGCCGATCACGGCGATCACATTGTTCTTGCCGCCGGAGAGATCGCGTGCCACGGCCATGCCGAGGCCGGCGGAGATCGAGGTCGAGGAGTGCGCGGCGCCGAACGGATCGTAGTCGCTTTCGCTGCGCTTGGTGAAACCGGACAGCCCGCCGCCGGTGCGCAGCGTGCGGATCCGGTCCCTGCGGCCGGTCAGGATCTTGTGCGGGTAGGCCTGGTGGCCGACGTCCCAGATCAGGCGATCGCGCGGGGTGTCGAAAACGTAATGGATCGCGGTGGTCAGCTCGACCACGCCGAGGCCGGCACCGAAATGGCCGCCTGTGACCGAGACGGCGTCAATGGTTTCCTGGCGCAGTTCGTCGGCGACCTGCTGCACTTGTTCGATCTTGAGCTTGCGCAGATCGTCCGGCGTCTTGATGGTGTCGAGAAGCGGCGTCTTGCTGAATGAGGTCACGGCGATATTCCAGTTTTGCATGTCGGAACCGGGTCCGACGTGAGATGGATTGCACAGTATTGGCGCAGCGCGAACGCTCTTAGTCGCTGCACCAATGCGGGGCAGAGGCCCGATTTCAAAGCTTTACGTCGGCTCCGGATCGGTCAATGTGATGTCTGTCACGTCTTCGGGGCTTGTGCTGTCCAAGCCACTTTTGTTTGTCTTTTCAAGCAGTTATTGTCGACTATAAGACGACAGCTCCCCGCCTTTAAACGCCCATAACCCTGCAAGCTTTACACCAAAGCGATGGCCAAAGCCAACCCGCTGGGCACTCTGTGGCGTGCACCGAAACGCCGTTGAGCTTAATAGCCCGATCCCTTGCGTATTGTTCCGCACCGCTCAAATCAGCGGCACAGCCGGGGCGTTTGGAGACCAATTAAAGCTTTTTCCGGGCAAACTGGTGCGCTGCGGCAATCGCAAACGATCGGATCGCCGGATTGCGCCTATTGCACGTCCAGCGGCTCGACGCCGGAGGCCTCGCCGTTCGCGTTGGTCGTGATCTTCTCGACGCGGGCTTCCGCCTGGCGCAACAGTTCCTCGCAACGGCGCTTCAGCGCCTCGCCGCGCTCGTAGATCTGGACCGACTCCTCCAGCGGCACCTTGCCGTCCTCGAGCCGCTTGACGATCGATTCAAGCTCCTCGATCGCGCGTTCGAAGGAAAGCTTCTTGACATCAACCAGATTGTTTTCGGCCATCACTCTTTATCCCGGTCAGGCGCTGGTCCCTGAAAAACTCAGTGGGGACGGATTGTGGCGCAGTCAAGATTTTGGCGTGACGCCCATCAGTGCAGTGACGTGGGCGGCGACGGATTCGGTCAGGCCCTGAAGATCATAGCCGCCCTCCAGCACCGATACAATTCGCCCGCCGGCGCTCAAATCGGCAATATCCATCAGCTTTTGGGTCACCCAGCCGAAATCCTCGGCCTTCAGGTTCAGCGAGGCGAGCGGGTCGCGATAATGCGCATCGAAACCGGCGGAAATGATGATCAGTTCCGGCGCGAACGTCTTCAAATGCGGCAGGATGCGATTTTCGAAGGCCGAGCGGAATTGCATGCTGCCGTCCTCGGAGGCGAGCGGCGCATTGACGATGGTATCGTGCTCGCCGCGCTCGCCGGCGGCACCCGTGCCTGGAAACAGCGGCATCTGATGCGTCGAGCAATACATCACGCTCTTGTCGGCCCAGAAGATGTCCTGCGTGCCGTTGCCGTGATGCACGTCGAAATCGACGACCGCGGCGCGGGCGATGCCGTATTTGCGCTGGGCGTGGCGCGCCGCGATCGCTGCATTGTCGAAGAAGCAAAAGCCCATCGGGGTCGCTTTTTCGGCATGGTGGCCGGGAGGGCGCACGGCGACAAAGGCGTTATTGTGCGCGCCAGTCATGACCGCGTCGGTCGCGGCCACCGCGCCGCCGACGCCGCGCATGACCGCTTCCCATGTGCCCGGCGACATCGAGGTGTCGCCGTCGATATAGACCATGCCGCTCGTGGGCGCGACGTTGCGAAGCTCGGTGACGTAATGCTCGCTGTGGCAGAGCCTGACGGCGTCAAGGCTTCCCTCCGGCGCTTCGCCGCGCACCAGCGCGTTGAAGCGCTCCTCTGCGAGGACCTTGTTGACCGCGCGCAGCCGGTCGGGACGCTCGGGGTGTCCGGGCGGCGTGACATGGTCGAGGCAGGCCGGATGGCTCAGCAGCAGTGTGGTCATGGACTACTCGGGCGCGCTGGCGTTGAGCCGGCAATCTAGGCGCTTGTCGGCGGGACGGGAAGGGCCACGAGCCTGATTAGACGTGTTCAGTCGGTGCGCGCAATCCGATTCTGCGCTACCGGCGCCAGCGGGCTGTTCGCCTGGAAATAGAAAAACAGAGCATCGGAATCGTAGATGCCGAATTGTGCATCGGTTCCGCCTTTGATGGCGGCAAAGCCGTCGCCGCCAAGCGCGAGATAGTTGTTCACGGTGACGCGGTAGGGCTTTTCCGGCTCGATGCGCATCCCATTCAGCATCATCCGATCCGCGATCACGTGCTCGCCAAACGGTTTTGACGCGTCCCAGGCGTAGGTAAAACCGTTCGAGACCTGCAGGATGCGCGGGCGTTTCGGATCGAGCCATTGCTGCTCCAGCATCTCCTTGATTGCGGCACCCTTGAGCGTCAGCGTCACCAGCTGGTTGCGGAAGGGCTGGCTTGAAAAGACGTCGGCATAGCTCACCGCGCCGTCGTCTTTCTTCGCAATGTCGGTGCGGATGCCTCCTGGATTGGTGAAGGCCATCGCAGCGCCGCCCTTGTCGGCGGCGCCGGTCGCGGCGAGCTGGGCGTCCGCAATGATATCGCCGAGCACGCTCTCGCCGGCATCGTTGGGCGTTCGCGACAGCGTCTCCGTGACCGTGCCGGCGCGGCGGTCGGCGATTGGCGCCGAGACCCTGTCATAGGCCGAAAGCAGCGCCGTCTGCTCCCTATCTCTTGCAAATGCACCAATGCGCACGATGACATTGTCGGCCTTTGCGCTGATGATGTCTTTCGTTGCGCGATCGAGCTTGAGGTCGATGGCGGTGACCAGCGTGCCGTATTTGTCGCCGGAGGTCAGAAGCCTGCCGTCGATCTCGCAGACATAGGCCCGATGGGTGTGACCGGAGATCACGACGTCCACGGCGCGATCGAACTTTTTCACGATGTCGACGATCGGACCGGAAATGCCCGGGCATTCGTTGTAGTCGCCGGCAGGCTCGCCGCCTTCATGGATCAGGACGACGATCGCCTCGACCCCGCGCTGCCTCAGTTCGGGGATCAGCGCGTTGACGGTATCGGCCTCGTCGCGAAACGCGAGGCCCGCGGCCGAAGACGGCGAGATGATCTCGGGCGTCCCCTTCAGCGTGAGGCCGATGAAGGCCACGGGAATGCCGTCGAATATCCTGATCTCGTAAGGCGGAAACAGCGTCTTGCCGGTCGCCGTCTCGAACGTGTTCGCGGCGAGATAGTGAAATCTTGCGCCCGGGAAGGGATGCGGGCCCTGGCATTTGTCGACCGGGTGGCAGCCGCCATTCTGCATGCGCAACAGTTCGTCCTTGCCCTCGTCGAATTCGTGATTGCCCACGGACGCAAGCTCAAGTCCCATCATCGACAGCGACTCGATGGTCGGCTCGTCGTGGAACATGGCTGACAGGAAGGGGCTTGCGCCGATCAGATCGCCGGCGGCGACGAAGATATTGTTGGGATGGCCGTCGCGCAAATTGCGCACGACGCTCGCCATGGTCTCCGACCCGCCGGCCGGGACTGGAATCTTCCTGGTCTTGTCGGCGGGGTCGGCGATCCGGATGCCGCCGGCAAAGGGCTGCAGATAGCCATGAAAATCGTTGATTGCGAGAATGCGCAGATCGACCGGGTTTGCGCTCTCGGCGATGGCAAAGGATGCGGAGGCAAACAGCAGAAGTGCGGCAAGCGCGGGACGAAGCATGTCGTTCATGTCAGCATCTTAAGGAGCGCGCGCAACGATTTCACGAAAGTTTCGCGCTATCCTGGTCGCGCACCATAGCGTACGATAGTGGCCGGGCGCGCGCGAACGCCCCAACAAGCCGGAAGGAGGAATTCATGTATGCCGCCATCCGTCAGGCCAAGGCCAAGACCGGCGCCGCTCACGAGCTGGCGAACCGCATCAAGGAAGAGGCCATCCCGATCATCAGCGATGTCGACGGCTTTATGGCCTATTACGTGGTCTATGCCGGCGACGACACCGTGACCGCGATCAGCCTCTTCAACAAATACGAGCAGGCGGAGGAGGCCAACAAGCGCATGCTCGACTGGGCCGGTGAACGCCTCGCCCCGCTCCTCAGTGGACCGGCGACTGCCGTGGCCGGTCCGGTGATCGTGCATACGCTGGCGTAGCGCTGGCGACCAGGGACAAGCCTTCAAATCAAAGAAAAGGTGGGCACGGCGCTGCGGCCTGTGCCCACCGAAGACTCGAATCGATCCGGCGATCGGCCGTCAGTTCGCCGACGCCACGGGAACGGCGGCCGGCTTCGGCTCCGGATCGAAGCCGAACACGCCCACGAGATATTTGTAATAGTCGGGCATCTTCTCCCGCAGTTTCTCGCGGGTCTTCGGCTCGTGCATGGACTCCTTGCCCGCGAGGAAGATGCTCGCGGTAACCGCAAAGAACTCCTGCGGATTGAACGTCGTGTAAGCCTTGTTGCCGAACACGTTCTTGCCCTTGGCTTCGGCGTAGAAGGCCTTCACGCCCAGATTGTCGAAGCCGAGCGACATCATTCGGTTGTGAAAGGCGTGCAGGAATTCGTGGAGCAGGATCGGATCGTCCGTGTACTGCATCATGTTCGGCCGCAGCTTGATGACGCCGCGTCCGGAATCCGCCGCGAGCTCGACGACGTCGGGGTTTGTCCATTGCTGCTTGTCATGGTCCCAGACCGTCAGCCCAAGCGAGCCATGACGCCTACTTGGCGCGACCGGGCCGTAACAGGCGATGCCGGCGCCGAACTCCAGGCAGTCGTTCTCGCTCGCGACGATCGGGATCGAATGGAAGAACTCCAGCACCCGGGGGCTGAAGCCCGCGTTCTCGACCATGTCGAGCTGGTGTTTCAGGTTGTCCTTGATCTGCTCGGCGTCCTTGCGCCCCTCATATTCAGACAGATCAAACATGTATCCGCGATATTTCTCGAAATCCGCTTCCGTCGTCGGTTGCGACACCTCGTTCGGCGTATCGAGATTGATCACGCGCGATCCGGCATTGGCCGGCATCGCGCCGAACGCGATCGCAAGGACCGCGGGAATCAGTGATGCAGCGCGCATGGTTAGTCCCTCCTGCCGTTTTTTCTGCAGTATCGGGCGCAGAATAGACGAGCGAAATTGCTTCGCCGTTAGGGAGAAGAGACCGATTCCATCGGCAAAATTATGCGGACGTTAACCAAACGCGCCGGTGCGACGGCCAGCCAATCAGGTCTGCGGGCCGGACAGCGTAATGTCCTGCTCCGCACGGAAGACGTTGGCGTAGAGGTTTGCAATCCACTGCCGTCCGCTGGAGGTGTTGTTGAGGTGGCGGATCGCCCCCTGGATATGCGGCGACACGCTGTTCCAGTAGAATTGCGGGTAGCGTTCGACGATATCGGCGGGCGACTCGTAGCCGAGCTGGCGGTTCATGCCGACCTCCTCGAACTCGTAAAACAGGGCGTTGGCCTTCCTGATGTAGTTGGGATCGCCGAGCTGCCCGATGAAGTCGGCGGCGCGGACGATCGTCGCCTCCACGCCATGGATATGGCCATCGCTGGGGGGAAACCGCGTGCCTTCGATGGCTGTGACGATGCGCTGCTTGTCCAGCGGAAAATCGTCGGGCAGCCGCTGCATGATATAAAGCTTCGAGCGGTCGACATGGTAGGGCATCAGGCTCGCGTCCGATGACCCGCGAGGCAGGGTTACCCTGGTGCCGGCCGCATCGATCACGAACCCGCTCTCGTCGTCGCCCTCGAGCGCGCCGCGCACATAGCCGATGTCGTGGGCGAGGCAGGCGACGATGACATGGGCGTAGTCGGAGGCGGTGATATTGATGTGCGTCAGGCGGCCGCGCATGATGTCGTGCCCGGCCAATGTCACGAGCAGCGTGTGCTCGGCATTGTGGTAGAGCGCGTCGCTGTTGCCGATGCAGTCGAGGGCAATCCGTGCCGCCGCTGACACGATGTCCTGGAAAGCCGCCTGCGCAGCGCCGAACTTGACCATGTAGGAGCGGAGAAACTCCGCCAAGGCGTCTGACGCCAGTTCAGGCAAGGTCATCATCGGTGCCGCCCCGACCAGGCAATTGTCCCAGTTGCATTTCCTGACTTAATCGTTTCACTCCCCCGATAGGGCCAGCATAGCGTATCAGAAGCCCGCCGACCACACGCGGCAAGGTTGCTTCCGCTATATTGCGTTACCGCCGCCGGGTCCGCAAATGATGACATGCAGGTTAGTTTCCACCCGCCGGCGCGTCTTTGCGAAAGCTAAATTTCGAGACACTGCGCTAAGCCCCCCTTTACGCGGCGGGCTTACATCTGCAGGCGGAAGACCAGCAAAAACCAGCGCAGTGCAACGACGGAAGGTCGTCATGACCGTTCAAGAGCGAAGGAGAGTGCAGCGCGAGCCGCGGCGTCAGCTCAATGGCCGTCCCGCGCGGATGACGGTCTGTGGGATGGACGAGCTTGATTGTTCGGTCCTCGACGTGGCGCCGGGCGGCGCCAAGATCGTCACCGAAGCCGAGATCGACATCGGTGACCGGTTTGTCATCGCGCTTGTGCCGACGCATCCGAAGCGCCAGCAATGCGAAGTGGTCTGGCGCCGCGGCAACACGTTTGGCGTCAAGTTCGTGAGCTGATCTCTCGCCGGACCCGTTTCACGGCGCCGGTATCGAGCTCGTCGTCGCCTCTTGCGCGACGGCCGGACGCTGATCCGCGCCGGCAAGCGCCGGCACGCGGCCTTCCAAGCGGCGCTGGTAGACCAGAAGATTTTCCATCACGCGCTGCACATAGTTGCGCGTCTCGGCGAACGGGATGCGCTCGGCCCAATCGACCGGATCCACGTCGGGGGCGCGCGGATCGCCATAGGCCTTGATCCAGTCGCGCACGCGGCCGCGCCCCGCATTGTAGCCGGCGAATGTCATGATGAACGACCCCTTGTATTCCGAAAGCAGCGCGCTGAGCTCGGCCGCGCCCATCTGCGTGTTGTACACGGGATCGGAGACCATCCTGTCCCAATCGTACTCGACGCCGAACCGTTTCGCGGTGTCGCGGCCGGCTTCCGGCGTCACCTGCATCAATCCGACCGCGTTGGCAGAGGACTTGTCGCGCTGGTTGAAGGCGCTTTCGGTGCGGGCAACCGAATAGATGATGCTGAGGTCGATCGGGGTGCCGAACTGATTGTGCTTGGGTATGCCGATGGTCGGAAAGGCGTAATGGTCGACCGCGAGTCCGCGTGCGAGCGCCAACTTGCCGAGTTCGAGCATGCCGCGTGCATCATTGTTGCGCCCGGCGACCTCGGCCACCGCCGATAGCGTCGCCACATCCGAACTCTCGCCGCCCAGGTCGGCGGCAAAGGCGACGGCCACCTCGCGCTCTCCGATCGTATAGAGCATCTCGGCCGCACGCACGATCTCGTCCTTTAGCTTCCCGCCCTTGGCCGCTTCGCCCTCAGGCGGCGTGCGCAGCTCAAGCCGCTCGATGCCGAGTCTCGCGCGCGCCAACTGCCCGTAATAGGCCGTGCAATGTCGTGCCGCCGCCTCATAATAGCCGCGCGCGCTCTCCTTCTCGCCGAGCGCTTCCATGGCGCGGCCGCGCCAATAATTTGCGCGCGCGAGCGTCGTCGGAACGACACTGCCGTCGTCGATATGGGCGAAGTGCGACAGCGCGGTCCTCGCATCGTCGAGATAGCGCAGCGCGATCCAGCCCGGCATGAAATGGGCTTCGGAGCGATAGTTCTCGCTGGCCGGCAGCGCGGCAGCGCGCACGACTTCATAAGCGTTCCGATAGTCGTGCTGGTCGAGCAGCTTGCGGGCGAGCACGCGACGCGCGCGCCACCATTCGTCGGTGTCCTGCTGCGCCATCGTCTCCGGCGAAGCCGACTGAATCGCGCGGTTGGCCTCGGCGATCTTGTCCTTGCGCATCAGCCACTGCACACGGCACAGCACATAGCCGAGATCCGTGCGCGCATCCGGTGCAACCGAATCGAGGCGGTCGGAAGCCTTGTCGTCATTGCCCTTGACTGCGCTGCACGCCTTGACGATCGACACCGCATCGTCATCGATGCGATGGGCCGCGCGCATCGCCGCCGACATGTCCTTTGCGCCGATCATCTTGTCCATGCGCGCTCGATAGTCGTCGCGTTCGAAAATGTCGCGGAAGACATCGAGAACGTCCGTTTCGGCGCGTTCCGACAATTCCTCCGAGCGAAATGCCGCCTGCGCCATGCGCCGGGCATTGTCGTGATCGCCTTCGCCGAGCAGGGTGCGCGCCAGCGCAAAACGGCCCTTCGCGGTCAGCGGCTGATCCGAGGTAAAGGCATGAACGGTCGCCGCCTCGCTCTTCTCCTGCCACAGATGGGCCTCGGCACGCCGGCGCAGCAGCATGGTGCCGGGCCATTCGGGATAGTCCGAGATGAACGCCGCATAGCGGTCGAAATGGGCCAGCGAATCCGGATGGCGCAGGATAAACCATTCCGCCAGCTTTTGCGCAGCCGGATCGTTGATGGCCCTTGCGGCGTCGGTTGCATCGCCGGTCTTGCCGTGGCGCGCCAGATCGATCACGTCCTTGACGATCGCCGCATCTCCGGTGAGCTTTGGCGCGTCCTGCTCGGCGGATTTTTCCTCGTCGCGGGCCTTCTTGTGGCGCTTCGACGAACGCTCGGCGTGCCTGCTCTTCTTCTCGCTCTTCTTGGCTTCCTTGCCGTGCTTTTCGTGCTTTTTCGACTCTTGCTTCTTCGACGGCTCGTGCCGCGCGGAGCGGGCGGCCTCCGCCTTCTTCTCGTGCGCGGTTTCCTTGTGGCGGGCAGCAAGCGCGTCGCTGGAAGTCCCGACGAGAGCCGCCAGGACCAACAAACATGGCAACGGCCGGAACGGATTGGTCATTCCGTGTCCCCCTCTCAGTCACCGGTTCGAACCCGCCAAGATGATGCAGGTTCGTCAGGCGAAAGCTGTACGGACGGCATCACGCGTCGATTCGCAACTGTCGCGCACGCGACAGCATGTGCAAATCATACGGCAGAATTGGGAACAATGTTGGAGGAATTGAGTCCGAATTGGCGACCCTGGCCGGATCCTTGCGGGTGGCCTCTTTAGGTTATTGTTTGCGCATGATCTTTTCGGAAAACCGCTGCACTCGTTTCTAGGCCGCGAAGCGATGGGCGAGCAACTTGACTTCGAGGTCTTCGATCTGTTGCGCCAGCTGCTCGAGCGTCGGCGCGTCCGTCGGCTCGAGCGCCCGCCTGCGGGTCTGGGCCAGTTTGCGTTCGAGCTCGTTGCGCTCGCGGCGGGTCATCTCAAGAGCTCCAGCGATGGCGTAAAGCGCTTCCTATAGCGCCGCGCTGGGCCTCGTAAGTGATCTTGCTCACAGGTTGCGCGAGGCCTGCCGCTAATCCCGCGCCCATTCGCCGATCACCCGCTGCACCTCAAAGAGGTGCTCTCTGAGCTGCTCGAGCGCGAAGCCGAGCGCAAAGAACCGCTCCGCCGCCTCGCTGGGCATGTCGCGCGTGAGCCGCTCCTGCCGCACGGCGCCGAACGTTTCGATGTAATCCCTGAACGCGATTTCGACGGCGTCGAGCCGCGGCGGCGGTTTGCGCGCACGCAGCGCCATGCCGCTGGCGCGGAGGAAGTCGCGTCCGACAGCCTCGATCTTCCTGAGTGGCTGGTCCAGCCGGCCTGCGACCTCTTCGGGCAGTTCGCCGCCCACGGCACGGCCGAGCATGACGATGTCATGGCGGAGCCGCAGCAGCGTGCGCAGCAGCGGTCCTGTATCGGGCCCCGAGGTAAGGCGCGCGCGGCGTTCGTGCTCGGCCTCGGCGCCGGAAGCGTTCAACCGCGTCAGCGCGGCGGCGATCCCGTCGTGAATACGGCGGCGATCGGCCTGCTGCAGCTCGCGCGTATGGTCCTCGAGGAACCTGGAGAGCGCATCCGCCAACAGGTCGAGCATATCGGCTGCGGCCTCGATGGTGATCGTATGCGCGCGGGAGGGAAAGACCAGGAAGGAGACGATGAAGCCGACGGCGCCGCCGACGCTCACCTCCAGCACGCGGTCGAGCGCGGACGCAGCCGGGCTGACATGCTGCATGCTCGGGACCAGAAGCACGATGATCGCAGTCACCGGCAGCACGTTGAAATTGGCGCGAAAGGACGCGATGAAGGCGAGGGGGGCTACCGCAAGAGCAAGCACCGCGAGGAGCGCCCATTCGCTGTCATGCGGAATGAGGATCGCAAGCGCGCCGCCGTAGGCGACGCCGGCAAAGGTGCCGATGATATAGTCCTTGGCGACCTTCACCGAGCGGCCGAGGCTCATCTGGGTCACGATCAGCGAGGTCAGCACCGCCCAGAGCGGCAGACGCAGGTGCAGCACCTGCGCCAGCACAAATGCCGACAGCGCCGCGACCGTGACCCGCAACGCCAGGATCAGCTGCAGCCGGTGACGGCGAATGCCGTCGCGGGCTTGCGCCAGCAACCCGAGCGCTTGATCTTCGTTTGCGTCATCCGACATGCGGCCGGCATCCCGAGGACAGGGATGCCGGTTTAGGCTGCTGGTCCGGCAAAGACAATCTGGGGCGCGAGATGATTTTCAGTTGCGCAGACGTGGCTGCTCACCGCTCTTCCTCATCCGGATGGACCCAGAGATAGGGCGCAATCTCGCGCTCGGCGGTGAGGCGGATCATGTGCACGGGCGGCGCATGGCGGCCCTTGCGGCAGGAGCGGCATTTCAGCGATGCCTCGAGCTTCCATAGCGGCGTGTCTTTTGGCCGCCGGATCGCCTCCAGCGGCAGGCTTGCCCGCGAGTTGCAGCGGTTGCACTCGACCTCGAGCCAGCAGAGCCCGCCATTGAGACATTGGGCAATGGTCGGCGAGGGCTGCGCGGGGCCGCCGCAACCTTCCATGCGGAGCGACCACGCTTCGGCCTCCGCGCGGTCGGCCTTGCGGATGGCCTGCCTTGCGGCTTCACGTGCGCGTTCGGCGCGAATCTGCGCGCCGATGATCCGGCCACCGAAGGCGTGCTCGCGAGATCGTGCGTTCATGGCCGCCGATTACAGCGCGGCTTGTCGCGTGATGCAACGCCACTAGGGTTAGAGGCGGGGCAGGGGCGGCCACACTACGGCTGACCTATCAATCAAATCATGCGCGCAAGCACGGGATTCCTGCGCAGCAGAAGCGTCATTCCCCAGCTTGTGGACGACGTGCCTACGAACACGATCGCGAATTTGGCAAAGGCCGGCAACGGCGGGTCATAGACCAGGTATTGCAGCCAGATCAGCGGAATGAAATGCAGGAGATAGATGCCATAGGCCTGAGGCTGCATCGCATCGAGCAATGGGAAGCGCGATTTGGCAAAACGCAGGAAGATCGCCGGCACCGCAAACGTCATCGCGGCCGCGAACATCGCGAAGGCCAGACCATAGGCCGTGCGCCACCACAGCGGCGGCGCCTTCAGGTCGATCAGTCCGCCGCGATGGACATAGACGAGCAATACAATCGCGCCATAGCAGACGAGTGCGCAGGCAAGCCAGGTCGCCCAGCGCCTGGCGAACGCGCCGTCCTCTCTCATCGCGCCCACCCGCAAGCCGGCCGCGCCGGTGGCGACGCCGCAGCAAAAATATCCGGCATAGAGCAGGATACGGCTGGTCTGCAGTGGAAACGGATAGTGACCGGGTGCAATCCAGGATGAATCGCCAAAGATAAGGTGCAGCGGCAGGTAGACGGCGATCGAAAAGATCAGGAATGCAGCGAAGGCGGTCATCGGTCGGTCGCGCAACGCCGCCACGGCTTGCGCCAGCGAGCGGATGGGGCCGGGTGCCAGGACAAGAAGCGCTGCCGCGATTGTGTCGAATATCAGCAAAACCCATATGAACCACGACGAGCCCGCCGGCCAGGGGCCGACGGTCACCATGTGCCAGTAGAAATGCGCGAAATCGAATTGCGCGACATAGTAGCGGTAGTAGGCGATCGGCATCAGCACGAAGATCGACGCGAGAAAGGGCACGCCGAGACGCCACGCGCGGCGGGCCAGGAAATTCGCCGATCCCCAGCGCGCAAGACTGTCGTGCACGAACAAGCCCGAAATGAAGAACATGCAAGCCATGAAGAAGCTGTCGCAGAACAGCACGACCAGGTCGAAGCCGAGCCAGCGCATGCGGTCGCCGCCGAAGCCGTAATAGGTGTAGTTGATGACGGAGTGGTAGAGCACGACCAGCAAGGTGATGAAGGTTCGCGCACGGTCGAGCGGAACGATCCGCTCCCCCATCGCGACCTCGGCGCCGCTGTCGGGCCTCTTGAGCATGTGCCAAGGCTACGTCCGCCGGTTTGGCGGTGCCAGCGCAAAAAGCCCGGCGCTGGAATGCCGAAACGAGGCCGGGGCGGTGCTGTACCCGCAAGCCTGGCGAGGTCACTCGCCGGCCTGCTAGCCCAGCAACACCGCATCCGCGCCGTTCACGGCCTCCGCACTTTCGGTGACGGTCTTCTCCAGCGACCCGGCCAGCACGGAGATGTTCTCGGCAAAGAAGCGTGCGAGCGTCACATGGCGTTCGCCGTCGCCGTCCTTGCGCGCGGCGAGCGCCTCATTGGCCAGCATGCAACCGCCGAGCGTCGAGGCGAACAGCCGCAGGTACGGCGTTGCGCCGGCGAGCGCTTCGTTCGGCCGCGAGGTGACGCGTTCGAGCAGCCAGCGGCTGGCGCGTTCCAGCGCCGCCAGCGCCTGGCGCAGCTTCGCCCCCGTCGTGCCGAAGGCGGGATCGTTGGAAGCCTCGACCTGCTTGACGATCGCGGAGAGTTCGTCAAGCAGCGCCCAGACCGATGCGCCGCCGTTGGCCGCAAGCTTGCGCGTGACCAGGTCGATCGACTGAATGCCGTTGGTTCCCTCATAGATCGAGGTGATGCGGGCGTCGCGATAATGCTGGGCGGCGCCGGTCTCCTCGATAAAACCCATGCCGCCATGCACCTGCACGCCGAGATAGGCGACCTCGTTGCCGATGTCGGTCGAGAACGCCTTTGCGATCGGGGTCAGCAGCGCGCCACGCGCGGCGGCATCGGCCCGCACCTTGGCGTCCTTGGCACGGAAAGAGATGTCGAGCGCGACGGCCGTCGCATAGCAGATCGAGCGCGCCGCTGCTGTCATCGCGCGCATCTGCAACAGCATGCGCTTGACGTCGGGATGCACGATGATCGGGTCGGAGCCGTTGCCCTTGTTGCCGATCCCGCGGCCCTGGCGGCGCTCCTGTGCGTAGGACAGGGCCTGCTGATAGGCGCGGTCGGCGATGCCGACGCCCTCCAGCCCAACGCCGAGCCGCGCCTGGTTCATCATCGTGAACATGCAGTGCATGCCCTGGTTTTCCTCGCCGATCAGATAGCCGATCGCGCCGCCATGATCGCCCATGGTCATGGTGCAGGTCGGGGAAGCGTGCATGCCGAGCTTGTGCTCGACGCCGCTTGCATGGATGTCGTTGCGCTCGCCGAGCGAGCCATCGGCATTGACAAGGAATTTCGGCACCAGAAACAGCGAGATTCCCTTGGTGCCGGCAGGTGCGTCGGGCAGGCGCGCGAGCACGAAATGCACGATATTGTCGGTCATGTCGTGCTCGCCATAGGTGATGAAGATTTTCGTGCCCTTCAGGCGGTAGGTGCCGTCGCCAGCGCGCTCGGCGCGGGTCCGGAGCGCACCGACATCGGAGCCGGCCTGCGGCTCGGTCAGCTGCATGGTGCCGGTCCATTCGCCCGATACCAGCTTGCCGAGATAGGTGGCCTTCAACGCGTCGCTGCCATGGGCATCGAGCGCCTCGATCGCCGACAGCGTCAGGAGCGGACAGAGGCCGAAGGCGACGTTCGCGGCGCTCCAGATCTCGGTGCAGGCGGCATTGATCGCAAGCGGCAGACCCTGGCCGCCAAAGGCCTCCGGCCCCGAGACCGCGTTCCAGCCGCCGTCGGTCCAGCGCTTGTAGGCGTCGGGCCAGCCGGGCGCGGTCGTCACCTTGCCGGCCTGAAGCTTGATGCCATGCTCATCGCCGGTACGGTTGAGCGGTGCGAGCACGTCGGAGGCGAATTTGCCGGCCTCCTCCAGGACGGCGGCGGCAATCTCGGCGTCGAAATCGCCGTAATGGCCGGCCTCGACGGCCGCAGCAAGGCCGGCACCGTGATTGAGCGCAAGCAGCATATCGTTGATCGGCGCACGATAGGTCATGGCTTCATCTCCTCCAGGGAGGGCGGGGACTTTGCCGCCGTCATCCCACGAAACCGGCAGTCCCTCAACTGCGCCGTGGTCGAACTCGAGTGACGGCGAAGCCAATCGTGGGCGATTTTGGCAATCCGGCCCCTCATGGAGCGGGATTGGCGCGACCTCAAATCTCAACGGGCGTCGATGATTTTGCTTGTGGATTGCCGATTTTGCCCGCGCGGCTGTTGAAATGGCCGCCCGCTCTCTATAGACGGACGGAGGCGGGAGTCCGGGCAAGACTCGTCCGCGTTCCCGAAGCGAAAGAGTTGGGGCGTAGCCAAGCGGTAAGGCAGCGGATTTTGATTCCGCCATTCGGAGGTTCGATCCCTCCCGCCCCAGCCAGAATTCCTTTGGTTGTCTAA
>Ga0335076_10000881_pt1 | contig 28523 bp, 26 predicted proteins | sample Lox_Sample_25_FD_206717 | JGI IMG/M metagenome (GOLD analysis project Ga0335076, IMG submission 206717) | Soil microbial communities from Loxahatchee National Wildlife Refuge, Florida, United States - Lox_Sample_2.5 | ecosystem: Environmental > Terrestrial > Soil > Wetlands | place: USA... | reverse complement strand
GCTCGTCGCGCGGCTCGCCTTGCAGCTTCACCTGGTGCAACAGGGCCTGACGGACGCCCTGGTTGGGGCGCCGGTCGACGTGCTGCTGATGGCGGAGCCGGCCCTCGATGGGGCCGCCGATGTCGAGGCGCACGCCGCCTGGTGCGAGCGGCTGACGCGGATGTACACGCAATGGAGCGAGCGCCGGCGCATGCAGCTCGAGGTCTGCGTACCCGCAAGGGGCCTCGGCCCGACAATACTGAAGGTGAGCGGATTCGGCGCCTTCCGGACGCTCGACAACGAGGCCGGCTTGCATGTCCTGGACTCGGAGGTGGAAGACGGGCGGCGCACCGTGGCACGCGTCCGCACGGCGCCGGCGCCCTGGGAAGAGCCGCGGCCGGCGGATGCGCATCGCGACTTCACGCGGCTGCTGACGCGGGCCGGCGAGGCGAGCGCCGTCGTGCGCCGCTATCGCGACGGTGCGGCGCCGCTGGTGCGCGACGTCAAGGGCGGCTGGCGAAGCGGCCGATTGGAGGCCGTGCTCGACGGCGATTTCGACCTGCTGGGCGCCCTGCCGCGTTGAGGCGGGGCGTTCCTAGGCCTTCCGGGCCACGGCGTAGAGGACGTTGGTCTCGAACGACGTGACCGCCTGCTCCCGCAAGGTCGCGAGGGTGGCGCTGCGGACACGAGCGGCGGCATCGGCGTCCATCTGCTCGACCGTCCAGCGATAGCCCGAGCCGAGCACGATGCTCCACCAGTCCTCGGGCGAGCGAAGGGCCTGCTCGCCGCTCTCGGCGACGATGTCGGCCTCGCCGACGCCGCCTTCGGTCAGCAGCTGGCGGAGCGGCGGCGGCGTGGTGATGCGCTCCCACGGATTCACGGCGGGAACCAGGTCGGGGCGAACCTGCTTGACGGCGGCCCACCAGGCGGACGAGGCCGGCTCCCACATGCGCGGTCCCCAGGTGGTGATGGCGAGCCGGCCGCCCGGCCGCACCAGCCGCCACAGGGCGCGCACCTGCCTCGCCATGTCCGGCACGAAGAAGATGGCGAACACGCAGACCACGGCGTCGAAGCTGCCGTCGGGAAATTCCAGGCGCTCCATGTCGCCGCTGCGGAACTCGACGTTGCCGAGGTTGCGTCGGGCGGCCTTGGCGCGCGCCAGGGCGAGCAGGCGCTCCGCCAGGTCGACGCCGACGACGCGGCCGTCGGGGCCGACCGCGAGGGCGGCGGGAAGCGCCGAGGCGCCGCTGCCGCAGCCGACGTCGAGCACCGTCGCGCCGCGGGCGAGCGCGAGCCGCTCGACGGTGCGGGTGCCGTAGCGGTCCCAGAAGGCGAGCGGCCCCTCGTCGAAATGATCGGCCGCAGCGTTGTAGGTGGTCGCCGCCCTGAGCTTTGCCGGTTCCGTCGTCGGTTCCATGCGGGTCTCCGGATCATCGATGCCTGCAGGACGATCCATGCCGTCCCCGCGGTCGATGTCTGTGACCGGGATCACGGAAACAGGGACGCCGGCCTTACATCTGCGAATGCGGCAGGTGCGGCAACAGGCCGACGATGCCGATGATGATCAGGTAGAGCGCCACGATGAAGTTCAGCAGGCGCGGCACGATCAGGATGAGAATCCCGGCGATGAGGGCGACGTAAGGATCACGGTGGTCATCATGAGAGCGCTCCATGTTGGTCGGCCACTCCGCGGAGTCGCCTTTGACCTAACGATCCTGGCCCACCGCCGGTTGCACGCCCTCGCTCCTCTCGTGATTCCCCCGCGAAAGCGGGGGTCCAGAGCCGCGCCCGTCACTCTCCCTGGACCCCCGCTTTCGCGGGGGAATCATGAAAACGGAAAGCGCAACATCGGTCTGGCTAGGTCGGCGGAGCACCGCTAAATTCGGGCCTTCGGGGGTTGTCAGGGTCGTCTTCATGTTCTTCGCCGCGTTGCTCAAATCCATGGTCCGCAGCGGAAGCCTGCGGCTGATCGATCCCGCCGGGAGGCGGCACGAGATCGGCGACGGCGCGCCGCCGGCCGCCGTCATCCGCATCGCCTCGCGCCGCGTGGACGCCCAGCTGGCCCTCAACCCGGCGCTCCATGTCGGCGAGGCCTACATGGACGGCGCGCTGACGATCGAGGAAGGCACGCTCTACGACTTTCTCGCGGTGTGCGCGCGGAACTACGACAACCTGTTGCGCAACCCCTGGTTCGCGTTCGTCCACAAGGCGGCGCGCGGGATCAAGCAGTACAATCCGGTCGGGCGCGCGCAGCGCAACGTCGCCCACCACTACGACCTCTCGGACAAGCTCTACGACCTGTTCCTCGACAAGGACCGGCAGTACTCCTGCGCCTATTTCGCCGATGCCGGCGATAGCCTGGAGGCGGCCCAGGAGAACAAGAAGCGGCACATCGCGGCGAAGCTGCTGCTCGACCGGCCGCGGCTGAAGGTGCTGGACATCGGGTCGGGCTGGGGCGGGCTCGGCCTCTACCTCGCCGAGGAGAGCGGCGCCGACGTGACCGGCGTGACGCTCAGCGTCGAGCAGCACAAGGTGAGCGAGGCGCGGGCGGCGCGGGCCGGTCTCGCCGACCGGGTGCGCTTCCGCTTGCGGGACTATCGCGAGGAGAGCGGCCGCTACGACCGCATCGTCTCCGTCGGCATGTTCGAGCATGTCGGCGCCCCCCACTACCGGGCGTTCTTCCGCCGCATCCGCGAGCTCCTCGCCGAGGACGGCGTCGCGCTGCTGCATTCGATCGGCCGCATCGATCCGCCGGGCGGCACGAACGCGTGGCTGCAGAAGTACATCTTCCCGGGTGGCTATACGCCGGCGCTCTCCGAGGTCATGGCGGCCGTGGAGGCCGAGGGGCTGTGGGTCACCGACATCGAGATCCTGCGCCTGCACTATGCCGAGACGCTGCGGGAATGGCGCCGGCGCTTCGCGGCCAACCGCGAGAAGGTGCGGGCGCTCTACGACGAACGCTTCTGCCGCATGTGGGAATTCTATCTCACGGGCTGCGAGCTCGGCTTCCGTTATGCCGGCCAGATGGTGTTCCAGATGCAGCTCGCCCGCCGGCAGGAGGCCGTGCCGCTCACCCGCGACTACATGGTCGAGTGGGAACGCGGCCACGCCTCGCAGCGACGGCAGGCGGCGCAGTAGGGACGGCCGGCCTCACCCCCCGGCGGTGCGGGCGAGCTCGTCGACGGCGCGCTCGAGCTGCGGATCGGCGCCGGCGGCGTAGGGCAGATCGAACGGCACCTCGATGGTGGGATCGACGCCGCGGCCCTCGAGCCGCTCGCCATCGACGGCGACGTCGGTCACCGGCAGCAGCAGCAGGCTGCCGTCGTCCATGAGGAAGGCGCGGGCGGCCAGCAGCGCGCCCTCGCTGCGCGTGCCGATCACCGGGCCGTAGCCGTACTTCTTGAAGCCGTAGGCGAGGACCTCCTTGCCGCTGCGCGTGCCGCCGTTGATGAGGAGGGCGACCGGCTTGCGCCAGCGCGCGTTGTCGACATCCTTGTCGCCTGAGCGGTTCGTCATCGTCATGGTCGGACCGCGCGGGTCGAAGATGTCGAGATAGGACGGCGAGGCGCCGCCCCAGCCGTCGCGCAGGTCCCAGACGATCGCGTCGGCATCCTTGAAGCGGCCCATCGAGATCTCACGCTCGAGCAGTGCCTGGTAGGCGTCGCGCGCGTAAGACCAGACATGGACGTAGCCGATCCGGCGGCCGCCGCGCTCGACGGTGCGGATGCTCGCGCGCATGGCGTCGAGGAAGGTTTCGTTGGGCCGAATGCGGTGCGGTACGACGGCGATCTGGGTCGGCACACCATCGCGCGTCCGGCGGATCGTGAGCGTCACGCGCTGCGCTGCCTTGCCGTCGAAGGACGTCACGGCCCCGAAGGCGCCGCCATCGGCCGCCAGGATCTCGTCGCCGACGCGCAGGCCGGCCTGCGCCGCCGGTTCGCCGTCGAGCACGCCGCTGACGAACGTCTTGCCGTCGATCTGCCGGGTGAAGATGCCGATGCCGGTGTAGGCGACCTCGCCATTCGGGAAGAGGTCGGCCAGCTGGCGCCGCAGCCCGCCGGAGAAGATATCGGCCAGGTCGTAGTAGGCGGTGTCTGCGCGCGTGTAGTAGCCGGTGTGCGAGGCGTGCGGTTCAGCGAGCATGGCGTTGATGACCGCCGCCCGCGCCGCGTCGTCCTTCGCGGCGGCGGCCAGCGGGCGGTAGCGCCGGCCGACCGCATCCCAATCGAGGCCATGCAGGGCGGGATCGTAGAAGCGGTCGCGCACGGTCTCCCAGACTTCCTCGAAGACGGCATCCGGCGATGCGGTCGAAGCGGCATGCGCGACCGGCACGGGCACGAGCGCGAGCATGAGGAGCAAGCCGAGCAGCACGGCTTTCACGCGCATGCACGCTTCCTTTCCGGCAAGGGGAAGCCGACGACGTCGGATCTCAATATGGGATGCGGCGGTGCCGCCGCCAATCGGCAACGGTGACCTCGGGGTAACCCGATGGTGTCCCGTTACCTGCGATCTTGGTGATCCAGGTCACCGTTCTGCGGCCTTCACGGCGGCCGCGTGACAGGTGTCACTCCCGCTCCCGCTTCGGTGGCTTCACCTGAAAAGAGAGGCCGGACCGATTCGATCGGTCGGCAACGGGTCGAAGGCGGGGGCAATGCTGGGAGATCCACTGGGCATTCTGGTACAGGGCATTGCGCTCGGTTTCGGGTTGTGCTGCACGGTGGGCCCGCAGAGCATCTTCGTGTTGCGGCAGGGCATGCGCGGCGAAGCTGCGCTCCGCACGGCGACGATCTGCTCGCTGGGCGATCTCGGGATGATCCTGGCCGGCGCTGCCGGATTCGGACTCGTGCTCACAAGCTTTCCCGCGCTCGCCAGTGCCGCCAACGGCGCCGGCGCCGTCTTCGTCATGCTCTATGGCGTGAAGATGCTGCTCGAGGGTTGGCGCCGAAAATCCGGTGCGGTGTGCAACCGCGGCGCGGCCTGTGCGACCATGACGGCGCTGGCGCTGACGCTGCTCAATCCGCAGGTCTATCTGGAGATGGTCGGCCTCGTCGGCAGCATCGCCATCCGCTTTCCCGCCGCCGACCGCGTCATCTTCGCCGTCGGGGTCATGCTCGTGTCACCGGTCTGGTTCTACAGCCTGGCGCTCGGCGGGCAGCGACTGTCAGCGCTCTTCGGCCACCGGCGAGCGCTGCGCGTCATCGATCTCGCAACCGGCGCCGCGATGCTGGGAATCGGCACCGCGATGGCGGTCGCGGGAGTCATACCCGCCGCGCCCTGATGCGGCGATTCAAACCGCCTTGCCAACTCGCCAGTTGTGCTAGTCTCCTTCGACAATAAGAAATAGCGCCCTCGTACGGCGTCCAACCGATGAGGAGGAGAACCCGATGGCGATTTCACTCACCGTCAACAATCAGGCATACCAGGTCGATGTCGCACCGGAGACGCCGCTGCTCTGGGTGATCCGCGACGTCATCGGCCTGACCGGCACGAAATACGGCTGCGGCATCGCGCAATGCGGTGCGTGCACCGTGCATATCGACGGGCAGGCAACGCGCTCCTGCCAGGTCGCGCTCAGCGACGTGCAGGGCAAGGTCACGACCATCGAGGGGCTGGGCGGCGCCAACGGCGACCATCCCGTGCAGGTCGCCTGGGCCGCGCACAACGTGCCGCAATGCGGCTACTGCCAGGCCGGGCAGATGATGCAGGCGGCGGCCTTCCTCAAGGACAAGCCCAATCCGACGGACGACGATATCGACGCCATCATGGACGGCAATATCTGTCGATGTGGCACCTACCAGCGGATCCGCAGCGCGATCAAGGCAGCCGCGGAGGCCATGCGATGAACACGATCCTCAATGTCAGCCGCCGCGACGCCCTGAAGCTGGGCGCCGGCGGATTCGCCCTGGCGATGACGATGGCGCCAGGACTGCGGCGGACGGCGGCGGCGGCCACGGGCGACGCGGCACTCGCGCCCAACGTCTTCGTGTCGATCGCCAAGGACGGCACCGTCACCATCATGGCGCACCGTTCGGAGATGGGGCAGGGCATTCGCACCGGCCTGCCGATGATCGTCGCCGACGAGCTCGAGGCCGACTGGTCGCGCGTCAAGGTCGAGCAGGCGGTGGGCGACGAGAAGTACGGCGTGCAGTACACCGACGGCTCGCGCAGCGTCACCACCAACTACCAGCGCATGCGCGAGTTCGGCGCCGCGACGCGGCAGATGCTGGAGCAGGCGGCGGCCAAGCAATGGGGCGTCGATCCCTCCGAAGTGAAGGCGCAGAACCACAAGGTCGTGCATGCCGCGAGCGGCAAGTCCGCCGACTACGGCGAACTGGTCGAGGCGGCAGCGGCGCTTCCCGTGCCGGCGCCGGAGACGCTCAAGCTCAAGGACCCGAAGGACTTCCGCTACATCGGCAAGGACATGCCGATCGTCGACCTGCAGGACATCCTGCATGGCCGGGCGCAGTACGGCATCGACGTCAGGCTGGAAGGCATGAAGTACGCCTCGGTCGAGCGCTGCCCCGTCACGCTCGGCCGCTTCGCCAGCTACGATGCCAGCGAGACGCTGAAGGTGCCGGGCGTGGAGAAGGTGGTCGAGATCCCGCCGCCGACCAAGCCGATCATGTTCAAGCCCCTGGGCGGTCTCGCCGTCGTCGCCACCAACAGCTGGGCCGCCATGGAAGGCCGCCGCAAGCTGAAGGTCGAATGGGACTACGGCGACAACGTCGGCTACGACTCCGACGTCTTCCGCAAGGCGATGGAGACGACGGCGACGCAGGACGGCAGCGTGATCCGGTCGGTGGGCGATGCCGCCGGCACGATCGCGACGGCGCCCAAGACCATGTCGGCGATGTACTACAACCCGCATTTCGTGCATGCGCCGATGGAGCCGCCCGCGGCGGTCGCCAACGTGCGCGACGGGAAGTGCGAGGTATGGGGCTCCTGCCAGGACGCGCAGGCGCTCAAGGCCACTGTTGCCGAGGCCATCGGCTTTGACCCCGCCAACGTCACCTCGCACGTGACGCTCCTCGGCGGTGCCTTCGGCCGGAAGTCGAAGCCCGACTTCGGCGCCGAGGCGGCGATCGTTTCCAAGGCGATCGGCGCTCCGGTCAAGGTCACCTGGATGCGCGAGGACGACATCAAGCACGGTTACTACCACTCGACCTCCGTGCAATACGTGAAGGCGTCGATCGACGACAAGGGCAAGCCGACGGCGTGGTTCCAGCGTTCGGTGTTCCCGCCGATCACGTCGATCTTCACGGCCGACGCGATGAAGGCGGATTCCTGGGAGTACGATTTCGGCCTCACCGATCTGCCCTACGACATCCCCAACATCACGCTCGAGGGCGGGCACGCGCGCGCGCATGTCCGCATCGGCTGGCTGCGCTCGGTACAGAACATCTTCCACGCCTTCGCCATCAACTCCTTCGTCGACGAGATGGCGGTGGCGGCCAAGCGTGACCCGCTCGAGTTCCTGCTCGACGTCATCGGCCCGGCGCGGCACGTCGACCTCGCGGCCCAGGGCGTGTCGCAGTACTTCAACTATGATGCGCCCATCGCCGACTATCCGATCGACACGGGTCGGCTCGCCAATGTCGTCAAGGTGGTGGCGGACAAGGCCGGCTGGGGCCGCTCGGTGCCGGAACGCAGCGGCCTCGGCATCGCGGCCCACCGCGCCTTCGTCACCTACGTGGCGGCGGTGGCGGAGGTGGCGGTGTCGAAGGACGGCAAGCTCACCATCCCGCGCATCGACCTCGCCGTCGATGCCGGGCGGGTGATCAACCCGGACCGGGTGAAGGCGCAGATGGAGGGGGCCGTCATCTATGCCCTCAGCGCCGCCGTCTTCGGCAAGATCACGGCCAAGGAGGGCCGCATCGAGCAGAGCAACTTCGACGACTACGAGGTGGCCCGCATCAGTGACGCGCCGCGCCAGATCAACATCCATCTGGTGGAGAGCGACGCGCCGCCCGGCGGCGTCGGCGAGCCGGGTGTGCCGCCGGTGGCGCCGGCGTTGGCCAACGCCATCTTCCAGGCGACCGGCAAGCGCCTGCGCGAACTGCCGATCAACGGGCAGAACCTGAAGGCGTGAGGACGGGACGACAGGGGCGGCCGATCGGCCGCCCCTGCTTCTCCGATAGATCGTGGTTAGGGTTTCGTCCGCGGGCCGGCGTCGCGTCACCTTACTAAGCGGCCGAGCCGATGGACACGTCCGAACGGTCCGAGTTGCGGAAGGCAAGGGCGTTGCTGATCGCGACCTTGAGCACCTCCGGATCGAACGGCTTGGCGATCACGAAGGCCGGCTCGCGCTTCCGCCCGGTCAGCAGGTCTTCGGGATGGCCGGTGACGAAGACGACGGGCGTCGAGGACGTCTTGATGATCTCCTCCACCGTCTCGAGGCCGTCGTCATCACCCTGCAGCCGGATGTCGACGAGCAGCACGTCGGGAGTCTCGCCGGCATTGAGAGCGAGGGCCGCGGCCTTTGTCGCCGCGATGCCGGCGACGTCGTGGCCCATGTCGCGGACGATCTGCGCGTGGCCCAGGGCAATCACCGGGTCGTCCTCGATGATCAGGATGCGCGCCGCCGGCACGTCCGCGATCTGATCGGCTGCCCGCTCGATGCGCAGCTCGACTTCCTCCGGCTTCGCGCGGAGAATCGTCGCGATCTCCGCGACCTCGAATTTCTCCAGCCGGTTCAGAAGGTAGGCCTGCCGGTCCCAGCGGGGCATGGCGGCGAGGGCGCGCTTCACCGTCCGTACCTGCTCGTCTTCGGGTCCGCCGCCTTCGGCGACCGGCGGCGGCGCCAGCCGCTGCCAGACGTCGTGAAAGGACCGGAAGAGCAGAATCTTCGGCTTGGCCGCCAGCTCATCGAGCGCGACCTCGGCGAGAATCGACTCGATGGTCGCCGCGACGTAGCTGTCGCCGCGCCGCTGTGAGCCGGTGAGCGCCCGCGCGTAGCGGCGCAGATAAGGGAGATGGGGGAGAAGAAGGTCCTTGGGATTCGACATGCCGGTGGTCTCCGTCACAATGGAAAAAAGTCGAAATGCATCGGCGACGATTCGGCCGGTCCGCCTCCGTCGGGCGACAGCGCTGTTCAGTCCCCGTTTTCCGCGCTGGAGGGTCGTATCGTCGAGTTGACCTCATTGTGTTGTCGATTGCCGGCTCGCGCGAGGGCGGCCTTCGGAAGACAGAAACTTGTCACATGGCGCTGGAACAAGCCCCTTCGGAGGGCTGTCGCGTCCGCGCGTGCCTCACTTGAAGGTCTGGCCGACGACGGCGCGGGCCAGGGACTCCATCTCCGCATGGTCGAGCGGGCCGACGAGGGCAAAGGAGCCGATATCGGTGTCCCAGGCGACAACGCGCAATGGGTCGCGCTCGCGCCATTGGAAGCCGCTCACCCGCGTGTCCGAAGCGCCGGCGAGGAACAGCGCGACGCGCCGGCCGGCCTTGTCGGCAAAGATCAGCGGCGAACCGGCGGAAGCGACCAGCTCGAAGCCCTGACTCAGGAAAACGGGCGCAACGCGTCCGGCAAGTTCCGTCACGTCGCGGCGGGCTGCATCGTCGGCGCCTGCAACGCCGAGCGATGAGCCGGCGGCAGTCCCCGTTGCGGCGTAGTCGGCCAGCGCCCGCTCCAGGAGGGCGTCGGCAGCGCTCGCAAGCACCGGCTGCGAGACGGCCTGCGACCGGACGCTGCCGGCCACGGAGCCGGCCGCCGTCTCGCTCACCGCATTCGCGGTCATCTGCGTCTTGGCGACGATGTCCCCGCTTGGCGCGGAAGCCGCCGCCTGCGGGGCATCCGTGCTCGCGCGCAATTCGTCGACCGCCGTGGTCTTTGCCCGCGAGTCCTGCATCGCCACGACGACGGCGGGCGGGGACGCGACGCGCGGCATCAGCCAGGCGCCCGCACCGGCGCCGGCGACGAAGAGGACCACCGCCGCGGCGGCGCGCCAGATGTGGGTGGCGGAGGAGGAGGGGCGACGGCGCGTGAGCAGATGCAGCGGCAGCGGCTCCTGCAGCGTGCCGTCGAAGGCGGCGCGGATGGCGCGCTTCTGGGTCTGGTACGCGGCGATGCGGGCCTGCACCGCGGGATCCGTCCGCGCCAGCGCCTCGACGCGGGCGCGCTCGGCGGCAGACTCGATCTGTCCGTCGACGAAGGCGCAGATCGTCTCGTCGCTCAACGGCGGACCGCCTGGAGAAGTAGGGCCGGAGTCGGTCATGCCGGGATCACTCGCTCGCCGCCGCCCGCTCGGGCGCGCGGGTGGAATCGACGAGGTTGCGGAGTTTCTCGCGCCCGCGCGCCAGCCGCGACATCACCGTGCCCAGGGGAATCTCCAGGATGCGGGCCGCCTCCTGGTAGCTCACCTCTTCGAGCGCGATCAGCACGATCACCGCCCGCTGCTCCTCGGGCAGGTCGCCCAGCCGCTCGATCACGGCGCGCAGCTCCGCCACGCCGGGCTGGGCGGGGCCGACGCTTTCGTCGAACGCGCGGGCATGCGCCGCTTCCAGCTGGCGGCGCCGGCGCAGGCTGCGCAGGTTGTTGCAGAACACCCGGTGCATCAGCGTGAAGGCCCAGGCGCGCAGGCTCTCGTCCTGGCGCAGCAGGTGCAGCTTCTTGAGCGCGCGCTCGAGGCAGTCCTGCAGCAGCTCGTCGGCCGCATCGTGGTTGAGCGTGAGGGCGCGGGCGAACCGCCGCAGCGCCGGCATCAGCTCGATCAGCGCCTTCTCCCGCTCGCCGATCACGGCGGGCGACCGCGGTCGCACCGGTGGCACCGTCGCGTCGATCGGACATCTCGGTCATGCACGTCAGACACCCGCCGTGACGATCCTAATCCCGGCCATTGCCCGGCCGGATGCCAAGATTAGCGTCATCGCCGCTGCCCGTTCAAATTCGCGTGTTCGCCGGGCTTTGCCCGATTGTGGCCACACGCGGCTATGCCATGGTTTGGTTAAGGCCGTGGGTGCGCCTGTGCATGACCGGGAGGGAACGGATGGACCAGCGGATCATCGATCTCTACGACGAATACACGCATGCGCCGCTCAAGCGGCGGGTCTTCCTCGACCGCCTGGCGGCGATGGCCGGCGGCACGGCCGCGGCCGCCCTGCTGCTGCCGCTGCTGGAGCACCGGGCGGTTGCCGCCATCGTCGCGGCCGACGATGCCCGCGTCAGCGCGGCCTCCGTCACCTATCCCGGCCAGACCGGCGACGTGAAGGGCTATCTCGCCAAGCCGGCCGCGGGAGGCAGGAACGGCGCCGTCGTCGTCATCCACGAGAACCGCGGCCTCAACGCACATATCGAGGACGTGGCGCGCCGCGTCGCGGTGGCCGGGTTCCTCGCGCTGGCGCCGGACCTGCTGTCGCCGGCCGGCGGCACGCCCGCGGACGAGGACAAGGCGCGGGACCTCATCGGCAAGCTCGATGCGGCCGCGACGGTGCAGAACCTCGTGGCGGCCGTCGCCTGGCTGCGCAAGCACCCGGACGGCAACGGCAAGGTCGGGGCCGTCGGCTTCTGCTGGGGCGGCGGCATGACGAACCAGCTGGCCGTGAACGATCCGACCCTCGATGCCGCCGTCGCCTATTACGGCCCGCAGCCCGACGCGGCGAGCGCGGCCCGGATCAAGGCGCCGCTGCTGCTGCACTATGGCGCTCTCGACGACCGCATCGATGCCGGCATTCCCGCCTACAAGGCGGCGCTCGACCAGGCCGGAGTCTCCTACAAGGTCTACATGTACGAGGGCGCCAACCATGCCTTCAACAACGACACCTCGGCGGCCCGCTACGACGCGGCGGCCGCCAAGCTCGCCTGGGACCGCACGGTGGCCTTCCTGACGGAAAAGCTGAAGGGCGCCTAGGCGCCGGTCTACACCTGCCAGGAGGCTGGAAGCGGCCGAATTGCGTGGGTTTGTGCGGGCAATCACTGCCGTTTTGTGCGGGCGATCACTGTCGTTCCGGCCGGATATGCCCACATTTCGCCACAGTAGGCACGGGGATCCGCAGCGCAGACCGCTCAGACGCCGCGACCCTTCATAAGATGAGGAGGCACCGATCATGGCGCACGCGCGCACGATGGCTGCCGTCAGGGGCAGCCGGCAACAGCTGGGAGGCGGGACTCGATTCCTGTGGGGCGGCCTCGGCGCCCTTGCCCCGTCGATCATTTCGCTCGCCATTTTGGACTATTCGGCCCTGGACGCTTACATCGCCAACATCCAGCCCTATTCGCTGGCCGGCTACGCCTTCCGCGTCACCGCGCTCTTCGGCATCGGCGGTCTCTGGGCCTACTTCCACCGCAGCGAGGTGGAGCCGCTCAAGCTGTTCCAGCTCGGCGTCGTCGCGCCCGCGATGATCACCGCGATGATCAGCGCCAGCAACGTCACGAAGCCGTCGCACGCGACCGATGTCTCCTGGCTCGATCTGGTTCCGTCGCTGGTCTCGCCGGCCTACGCCAACGATGCGCCGCCGCAGCAGCCGCAACAGCAGCAGCAACAGCAACAACAGCAGCAACAGCAGAGCGCGGTGCAGCAGTTCCTCAACGGCGTGCTCGGGCGCTAAACCTCCGAAGCACAGCGCAACGGGACAACCAACAGCCCCGGCGGTACCGCCGGGGCTGTTTCGTTTTCCGCGGCCGCACTCGCTCCTTGCCCTGGCGGCGATCGGCACAACATAATGCGGCGGCCGCTTGGGGAACGAAGCGGCCGTTCGGTATTTTCTGCCTGCATCGATAGGAGAAGGACGCGATGGCCTCGTCGGTCGGCTTTCACGAAAATGAAGCATTGCTCAAGCCGGAGACCAAGGACCGGCATCGCGCCCTCGCCTCGCTGCAGGAGGAGCTTGAGGCCATCGACTGGTACGACCAGCGGGTCGATGCGACCGACGATCCCGAGCTGAAGGCCATCCTCGCCCATAACCGCGACGAAGAGCGCGAGCACGCGATGATGGTGCTCGAGTGGCTGCGCCGCAAGGCACCGGGCTTCGAGGAGCAGATGCGGACCTATCTGTTCACGGAGGGCCCCATTCTTGCCGCCGAAGCGGCAGCCACGGAGGGCGGCGGCGGCGGGGAAGCCGGCAGCGCCGGAGAAGGCGGCGAGGGTAGCGGCGACGGCTCGCTCGGCATCGGGAGCCTGCGGCAGGGAGGCGGCCGATGAACGATCTGTTGCGCGATCTGGCGCCGATCTCCGACGCCGCCTGGAAGGAAATCGACGCCGAGGCGCGGCGCACGCTCAAGGGCACGCTGGCCGCACGCCGCCTCGTGGACTTCACCGGCCCGCTCGGCCTCGAGGCCGCGGCGGTGAACAGTGGCCGCGTCGAAGAGCTGTCCGAACGGCCGGCGACCGGCATCGAGGCCCGGCTGCGCCGCGTGCAGCCGCTGGTCGAACTGCGCGTGCCGTTCGAGCTGTCGCGCGCCGAGCTCGAGGCCGTCGCGCGCGGCTCCCGGGATCCCGATCTCGATGCCGTCCGCGAGGCCGCCTACGGGATCGCCATCGCCGAGGACCGGCTGGTCTTCCACGGCTACGCGGCGGCCCAGGTTGAGGGAATCTTCGCCAGCGCCGAGCAGGCGACCCTCACGCTCACCGACGACTACTTCACCTATCACAACGTCGTGGCCGAAGCGGTCGATCGCCTGGCCACGACCGGCATCAGCGGTCCCTATGCGATCGCGCTCGGGCCGCGCTGCTATGCCGGGCTCGCCAAGACGATGTCGCCGGCCGGGTTCCCGCTGCTCGAATATGTGCGCCGCCTGCTCGACGGCCCGATCGTCTCGGCGCCCGGCGTCAACGGCGCCATGGTGCTGAGCCAGCGCGGCGGCGATTTCGAGCTCGTCGTCGGCCAGGATTTCTCGATCGGCTATCTCGACCACACCGCGACTGCCGTGCATCTCTACATCCAGGAAAGCCTGACCTTCCGTGTGCTGGCGCCGGAAGCCGCGGTGCCGCTCACCTACGGCAACGGCAAGGCGGCGCGCGGCAAGAGCCGCGGCAACTGACGTGGATATCGCCGAGTACGCCGGCTACGACGGTCTCGGCCTCGCCGAGCTGGTCCGCAATCGACAGCTGAGCCCGCGCGAGCTGGCGCAGACGGCGGCCCGTGCCATCGCCGCCGTCAACCGGACGGTGAATGCGGTCGTCGAGGTCTATGCCGACCGCATCGATCGTCTCGACGAGACGGCGTTGGGCAACGGGCCATTCCGCGGCGTGCCGTTCCTCATCAAGGACGTCGGCGGCCACGAGGCCGGGCGCAAGATCGAGTTCGGCAGCCGCCTGTGCGAGGGTATGGTAGCGGAGCACGACACCCATGTCGGCGAGCTTTTCCGCGCCGCCGGCCTCAACATCATCGGTCGCTCCAACGCGCCGGAATACTCGATCGCCGGCACCACAGAGAACGCGCTCTACGGCAACACCTCGACGCCCTGGCGGGCCGGCTATTCGGCCGGGGGCTCGACCGGGGGCGGGATGGCGGCGGTCGCCGCCGGCATGGTGCCAATCGCGCACGGGTCCGACATCGGCGGCTCCATCCGCATTCCCGCCAGCTGGTGCGGCGGCGTCGGGTTGAAGCCGTCGCGCGGCCGCGTCTCCGCCGGGCCGCTGGTGGACGAAGGCGGCTGGGGCCTGGCGATGAACTTCGTGCAGACCCGCAGCGTGCGCGACGCGGCGGCCATGCTCGACTGCCTGGCCGTGCCGCAGCCGGGCGATCCCTTCGTCATCCCGCGGCCGGCGCAGCCCTATCAGTCCTTCCTGCAGACGCCCGCGGCGAAACTGCGCGTCGTCTGGTCGGCCAAGCCGGTGATGCAAATGGCGGTCGACCCGGAAGTGGCGGCGGCGACCGAACGCACCGCTCGCCTGCTCGCCGACATGGGTCATGTGGTGAACGAGGCGCCGCCGCCCTATGACGGCGAGGAGGCGAACCGCCGCATGCTCGACCTCTGGTTCTTCGGCTTCGACAGCTGGCTCGACGGGTTCGCGGCCAAGCTCGGGCGGCGCATCGGACCGGACACGCTGGAACCGGTGACGCTCAAGATTTACGAGCATGCCCGGCGGAGCGGCGCTCCCGGCTTCTTCGCGGCGCGCCACTACCTGAACGGCGTGCGCCGCGCCCTCGGCCGCTTCCTCGCCGATGCCGACATCTGGCTGACGCCGACGACCGCGCGCGTCGCCGAGCCGCACGGCCGCTACAACCAGGGGCTGCCGGACATCGGCGCCGAGGACTATCTGCCGTTCAGCGACCGCCCCGTGCAGTTCACCTTCCCGCACAACGTCATGGGCACGCCGGCCATCTCGCTGCCGCTGTTCATGCATTCGAGCGGCCTGCCGATCGGCATCCAGCTCGGCGCCAAGCCGGCGCAGGAACATATTCTCATCCAGCTTGCCGCCGCCCTCGAGAAGGCGCTGCCCTGGGCCGGCCGCGTGCCGCCGCTGCACGTTTCGCGCGCGCCGGCCTAGACGACGCCGGACCGGTGGCGGGCGAGCCTTGCTAGAGGCCCGCGGTCTTCGCCGCCAGCCGGCCGAGCGAGCGCCTCGCTGATCGGGAGACCCGCCATGGACGACCGGACCGCCGCCGCATCGATCATCCGGCACGAGATCCTGCCGCGCACGCGCGACCTCGGCGGCTTCGAGGTGCGCCGCGTGCTTCCGGCAGCGGAACGCCGCATGGTCGGGCCGTTCGTATTCTTCGACCAGATGGGGCCGGTGGAATTCCGGGCGGGGCGCGGCATCGACGTGCGGCCGCATCCGCATATCGGGCTTTCGACCGTCACCTATCTCTTTGCCGGCAGCATCGTGCATCGCGACAGCCTCGGCAGCGTGCAGTCGATCGCGCCCGGCGACGTCAACTGGATGACGGCGGGGCGCGGCATCGTGCATTCGGAGCGATCCGACGCCGAACTGCGCCAGCGGCCGCAGCGGCTCTCGGGCATCCAGATCTGGGTGGCCCTGCCGGAGCGGGACGAGGAGACGGCGCCCGCCTTCACCCACTATCCCGCGGCAACGCTGCCGCTGATCGAAGGCGAAGGGAAGTCGGTGCGGGTCGTAGCCGGCAGCTTCTTCGGCGCGACCTCGCCGGTGAAGACGCACTCGCCGCTGTTCTACGCCGCCGCCACGCTCGCCAGCGGCGCGTCGCTGCCGCTGGCGGCGGAGCATGAGGAACGCGCCGCCTATCTGCTCGGCGGCACGGTCGAGATCGCGGGCCAACCTTATGCGGCCGGCCGCCTGCTGGTGTTCGCGCCCGGCCAGGCGCTCACGATCCGGGCGACCGCCCCGACGCAGGTGCTCCTCTTCGGCGGCGAGCCGCTGGAGGGCCCGCGTCATATCTGGTGGAACTTCGTCTCCAGCCGCCAGGACCGCATCGAGCAGGCGAAGGCGGACTGGCAGGACGGGAAGTTCGCCGCCTTGCCCGGCGAGACGGAATTCATCCCGTTGCCGGCGAACTAGCGGCTGTTCGTGGGCGGAAACCGGCGGGAATCACGATTCTCTACGGTTGGTAATTTTGGTAACTACTTGTAAATAAGAGGCGTAGTGTTGAGTTATGTGGCAATGCCGGTTCGCCACGACCGAGGGTGATCTGGCGACGATTTCCTCGGCGCGGATGAATCGCGTCCGAAAACCTACGGAGCGGTGCCATGAGACTCGCGGACGACACACAGAAGACCTATCCGAAATTCAAGCACTACATCAAAGTGGACTTTCCGAAACTCATCCACGTCCACTCGATCGTGAACGGGCTGAAGAAATACGGGCTGATGACCACGGCGGAAGCCCATGAATACCTCGCGTGGGGCAGCGGCCCGCGCATCGTCGACATCGATCGCTTCCTGCGGAACACACATTTTCCGTTCGTGCTCTTGATCGACGAGGACTACCTCAAGAATTTCGAAGCGGACTCGTCGGACAAGCCCCTCGCCGAGCGTCCGGCGGTCGGCAAGAACAGCCACGGAAAGCTGGTCTACAAGGCCGGCGTGAGCATCCTTCTGAACCTCGTCCATGACAGCGCCTACCGGAAAACCTCCCCAGATCGGGATGCCGCGCAGGAACAAGCGAATAGCTTCCTGCAGGAAATCTATGGAGGTCTGGTGCAATAGCGGTTTTTGACCGCGCCGCTTGCTTGCGCTGCCGCGCCCGACAATCGGCTCTCATCTTCCGGCACGGACCGGTATCAACGCGGCACGAATCGCACTTCTATTCTTGATTGTGCCGCCGGCGAAAGCCGGACGCCGCGGCACCCGCGATGCTGGCCGGCGCGACCGCGATCAGGGGATCAGAGGCGGGCGATCACAGGATGTCGCGCAGGATGTCGACGACGATGCGGGTGGCGATGTCGATCAGGACGACATCGGTTCCCACCACCAGCCACTGCTGCCCGGGGCGCGGCGGCAGCTGGCTCGCGAGGGCCGTCGGCAGGTAGCGTTTGGCGATTCCCGGCGGCAGGCTCCCGCCGCGCGCAATCTTCTTTGCAATGCCGGGCGGTAGCGGCTTCACGGCGCCGAGTTCCGGGACGGCACCGCCGCGGTACGGAAAGAAATAGCCCTGGATGAGGCTGCGCTCGGTCGTCGTGGCGATGGTCACCACCGTCGCGTCGGTCGCGGCGGCGGGTGCACCATTCCCGTGGCCCTTTCCGTTTCCGTGCCCCTGTCCCGCCCAAGCGGGACCGCAGGTGATGACCGCGAGGACGACAATCCAACCGACCGATGATCGCATGGGCGCCTCTTGCCGCCGGCTCGGCCAGCCGCCGAGCGAATCCCGAGGCAGCCTGTCAGGCCGACATTTACATCGAGTGAATGCGGATTAACCAAAGGCTGGGCGCTGTTCATCATCTGCGGGATTTTTCACGAATCACGCAACCGAACCCGGCGTCGAGATAGGAATCCCGGCCGCCTGGCACCGATCTCCCAGTCCGGCATCTCTCCGTAGGGGCTTGAAACAATTGATCATTTTTCCGGCAACGGTCACGGTACTGCGGCGACGAGGTGTTTTTTGTAATTTCTTGCCAAAGATTGTGATCATGTTGTATTTTATAAAAACGCGAGACCACCCAGCGAATCCGACCGGCCCGCGAAGCGGCGGCCGGGCGGCTTCTTTGATGCCATCGGACGCGGGGACAAGGCATCGCCAGCAGTTTGTCATGCGGACCGCCGGTGACGTTGGGCCGGAGGCACCCGGATTTGTCAGTGCATTTTTGGGTAGGGAACCATGACCGCTCTTAGCATTTGCTGTGCCACCGCTCGCAAAAGCGACGGCCCTGCTGCTCGCGACATCGTCGTGCCGCCAGGCGCCGCGAGCGATATCGCCATCGCCCCGGATGATTCCGATGCGTGAGGCCAACATGAATGTCGCCGATGTCCGGCCGCTGCCGCTGACCGGCGGCGCCGAGCTGCATGACTGGCCGGCCGGCTTCGCGATCGAGCCGGTCCCCGTCTCGTCGTCGCTCAAGCACCGCAGCCAGACGACCTCCGAGCTGAATCGCCGGACGGCGATGCTCTACGCCATCGGCGACGCGGCCAAGCTGATCGTCGGCGGCGCCGACTGGCGCGTCGGCATTCAGGAGCTGCTCGACCGGCTCGGCGAGGCCACCGGCGTCAGCCGCGTCAGCCTGTTCGAAATTCACCGGGACTGGGCCGGCCGGCCGGTCGAGACCTGCCGCTACGACTATGCCGAGCCGGGCCTGCTGCGGCTCACCGGCGATCCCCGCTTCCAGAACATCGCGCTGGTCGACGAGTTCGGCGTCCTCGACGAATGGACCGAGCGTCGCCAGCGCGGCGAGACGGTCCAGGCCGTCCTCAGCGAGCTCACCGGCCTCAATCGCGATTTCTTCCTGATACACAACACGAAGTCGTTCCTGTCGGTGCCCATCATGCTGCGCGGCGGCCTGTGGGGCTTCCTCGGCTTCGACGATTGCCACGGCGAGCGGGTCTGGAGCCGCCTGGAGATCGACGTGCTCGAGACCGCGGCCGCGCTTACGGCGGGCGCCATCGAACGGGCGCGCGCAGACGACAAGCTGCACGAGAGCCAGCGCCTGCTCGTCGAGGCGCAGCGCATCGCGCATGTCGGCAGCTGGGAACTCGATTTCGCGACCGAGCTGGTGACCTGGTCGGACGAGGGCTGGCGCATCTTCGGGCTGGAGCCGGGGCAGGGCTCCTGGTCCCATGCGGAGAACCTGCAGTGCATCCACCCGGACGATCGCGAGCGCGTCGCCCAGGCCGATGCGCTGGCGCGCGAGCGCGGGCTGCCGTTCGACGTCGAGTATCGGATCCTGCGCGCCGGCGGCGAGGTGCGCGTCGTCTATGAGCGGGCCGAACCGCTCTGCGACGACACCGGGCGGCCGGTGCGCCTCATCGGCACCGTTCACGACATCACCGACGTCAAGGCGACCGAGGCGAAACTGCGCGTCAGCGAGGAGCGCTATTCGCTGGCGGCGCGCGGCGCCAATGACGGGCTGTGGGACTGGGACCTGGCGACCGCCAGCGCGTACTTCTCGCCCCGCCTGCACGAGATCCTGGCGATTCCCGAGGACGGCCTCGGCACCGACATCGCGGCCCTGTTCGACAAGCTGCATCCCGACGACGCCCGCGCGACCGAGGACTATCTGTGCAAGCGGATGGCGCAGCGGCGGCGGCGGTTCCGCTTCGAGAGCCGGCTGCGCGGGCTCGCCGAGCCGCCGCGCTGGGTCGTCGCCCGCGGCCTGATCGTCTATGACGGCACCCGCCCGGTCCGCGTCGTCGGCTCGCTGCGCGACATCTCGGCCCACAAGCAGGCGCTGGCGGACCTGCGCGACCGCGAGGCGCGCAGCCGCGCCATTCTCGATACGGCGATGGACGCCATCATCTCCGTCGACATGAACGGCAGGGTGGTCGAGTTCAATGCGGCCGCCACGCGAATCTTCGGGATCCCGCACGAGCAGGCCATCGGCCAGTCCATCGGCGAGCTGATCGTGCCGCCGCAGCAGCAGGCGGCGCACGCCCACGGCATGCGCCGCTTTCTGGAAACGGGCAAGTCGACGATTGTCGGCCGCATGATCGAGGTCGAGGCGATGCACGCCAGCGGCTCGCTGATCCCGATCGAGATGTCGGTTGCCGAGGTCGCCGGTCCGAGCGGGCGGATGTTCACCGCGATCTTGCGCGACATCTCCGAACGCAAGGAGTTCGAGCGCCAGCTCTCCGAGAGCGAGGGCAAGCGCGCACGCCTGGCGCGGCATTTCTCGCCCAACATGGTCAACGAACTCATGCGCGGCGGCGACCACCTGACGCGCGTACAGACCCGGCCGATCGGCGTGCTGTTCGCCGACATCGTCGGCTTCACGGCCATGAGCCAGACGATGCCGGGCCCGGACATCATCGCGATGCTGCGCGATTTCCACGCGCTGGTCGAGAACGCCGTGTTCTCCAGCGACGGCACGCTCGACAAATACATCGGCGACGGCGTCATGGCGACGTTCGGCACGCCCCGGTCCGGGCCGCGCGACGCCACCAACGCGGTCGACTGCGCGCTGAAGCTGCTGAACGGAGTCACCGACTGGAATGGGCGCCGCCAGTCGGCGGGCGAGAAGCCGGTCCAGATCGGCATCGGGCTGCACTATGGCGATGCCACCTCCGGCAACGTCGGCAGCGACAAGCGCCTGGAGTTCACGGTCATCGGCGACACCGTCAACCTCGCCAGCCGGATCGAATCGCTGAGCCGCAAGCTGCAGACCGCGATCGTCGCCAGCCACGACATCGTCGAGGCGGTGCGCCGCGAGGGCGGCGACGAGGTCCTCATCGACTTCGACGATGTCGGCGTGCATCCGATCCGCGGCCGCAGCACGCCGGTTCGTCTCTGGGGCATGGCCGCCGAAGCGGCATCGAAGACGGCCGCCCGCTGACCGGTCGTCGCGCGTCGCGGCGCTGCCGGAGCAAATCGGCATCTTAGGCCTGGCGTCGGCGCGGCGGCCGCGCTCCGGCGTCCGCGTGAGCCCGGTCACAGTTTGGCGACCGCCCCCGGGCTAGCATGGTGTAGACTCCACGATGCGGGAGGGCGTCATGCGCAGCCTCGTCTTGGCCGCGTTACTCGCGGTGCTCTGCGGTTTCCTGCGTCCGGCGGCGGCGGCCGATTTCGACGACGCGGCCGAAGCCTATGCGCGCGGCCGCTACGGGACGGCGCTGGCGGAATGGCAGCAGCTGGCGGAGGCCGGAAACGCGCCGGCCGCGTTCCGCCTGGGCGAGATGTACCGCGACGCCAAGGGCGTGCGCTGGCCGGACTTCGAGCGGGCGGCGGTGTGGTTCCGGCTCGCCGCCGCGCACGGCAATACCGACGCCGCCTACGCCCTCGGGCGCCTGCACTACGAGGGCCTGCTGGTGCCGCGCGACACCCGCGAGATGCGCGCGGCGTTCGCCGCCGCCGCGCGGCTGGGTCATGCACGCGCCCTGCTCACCCTCGGCGTCGTCTATGAGTACGGCCTCGACGACATCGACGTCGACCTCACGCAGGCCCTCAAATGGTACGAGCTCGCCGCCGCCCGCGGCGTCCCCGAGCTCGACGCCAAGATCGCGAAGCTCAGCCGGCGCGTCCGCGAGAAGATGACCGACGCGCAGATCAGCGAGGCGCTGCGCCTCGCGAGCGTCTGGAACCCGGCCGCGGAATGACCTGCAGGTGCTTGAGCAGGAAGCTCACGAGAACGGCATTGAATTCCGCCGCCTGCTCGATATTCGAAAGATGCGATGCCCCGGCGATCACGGCGAACTCCGAGCCGGCGACGCCCTGATGGGTGGCCTCCGCCACTGACGGCGGCATGCCCGGATCGTGCTCGGCCGGCATGACGAGTGTCGGGACCTTGATCCGGCCGAGGTCCTTGGCCACGTCGATCCCCTGGATGGCGCGGCCGCAGCCGATGAACCCCGCCGTCGGCGTCGTGCGGATCATGTCGCCGATCCAGGTCATCGTTTCCGCCTGCGCGGCGCGATAAGGCGCGGTGAACCAGCGCTCCAGCGTCGACGACGCCTGCGATTCCATGCCGCCGGCCTCGACCGCGGCGATCCGCTGGTCCCAGACGCCGCGCACCTGGTCGCTGATCTGGCTGGTCGTGCTGCAGAGCACGGCGCAGCGCAGGCGGTCGCCATGATGGATCGCCAGCTGCTGCCCGATGATGCCGCCGATGGAGAGTCCGACGAAAGCGACTCGGTCGATGCCCAGATGGTCGAGCAGGCCGACCACGTCGGCCGCCAGCAGGCCGAAGTCGTAGGGCGGCGGCGACGCGCCGCTGCGGCCATGCCCGCGCATGTCGTAGCGGATGACGCGGAAGTCGCGCGCCAGCACCGGTACCTGGTCCTTCCACATCGACATCGTCGTCGCGAGCGAGTGGCTGAGCAGCACGGCGGGGGCCGGCGGCGGCCCGTCGATGAGATATTCGATCTCGATTCCGTTGATGGCTGCGCGCATGCGGGACCTCGATCAGCGGTTTGGCGGCGCAGGATAGCGCGGTCCGTGGGGAACGCCAGGCGGCGCGCGACAGAAATGCGCGGTCGATCGTCGTCTCCAGCATCGACGGTTGGCGCCCGCCGCGACGCGCTGATCGGGGGCTAGGGCCGCTCGCGATGGATGGCGACGCCGGCGATGACGAGGCCGATGCCGGCAATTTCGACCGCCGCCGGAAGTTGCCGCAGCACGAGCAGCCCGATCAGGGTCGCCGTCGCCGGCAGCAGCGACAGCAGCAGCGCGAATGTCGCCCGCGGCAGCCGCGCCATGGCCAGCTGGTCGCAGACATAGGGGATGACCGACGAGCAGATGCCGACGCCGATGCCCGCCGCAAGCAGCTTGGCGTCGACGACGGCGGGAAGCGCGCCGGCGATGCCGAACGGCGTGATCGCGACCAGCGCGACCAGCATGGCGGCGCCGAGCCGGTCGATCCCGTTCGTGCCGCCGTCCTGCGCGATTTTGTGGCCGAGCACGATATAGAGGACGAACAAGGCGCAGTTGGCGAAGGCGAAGAGGAAGCCGAGCGGCTCGCCGGCGATGCGCAGGTCCGTCAGCAGGTAGACGCCGGTGACGGCGAGGGCCAGGGCCGCGACATTGCGCCGCGTGCGGCTGCCGGCGGCGGCCAGCGCGATGGGGCCGAGGAACTCGATGGCGCCGACCGTTCCCAGCGGCAGCCGCGCGATGGCGAGATAAAAGAGGGTGTTCATCGCCGCCAGCACGGCGCCGAGTGCCACCAGCGTCCAGCGCTGCGCCGGCCGCTGCCGGCCGAACAGCCGCCAGGGCCGCCGCCAGACGGCGAAGACGGCCGCCGCGCTGGCGATGCGCAGCCAGGCCACGCCGAGCACGTCGACCTGGCTGAACAGAAGGACCGCGCAGGCCGGTCCCAGATAGTGAAAGACGGCGCTGATGAAGAAGTAGGCATGCGGCGGCACGCGCCCCGCGGCGCGTGTCGGCTGCATCGGGACGGCGCTGTGCACGGCATGGGGCATGGCGATGCCGATCTTTACAGGCACATCCGAGCTCGTCTATGCTGGTCAAAAGGTGAAAGTCACTACATGCCTAAGAAACGAAGGCAAATCGCCGATCTTCCTTTGAGAAAGAATGGTCTGCTGCTCGACGAGACCAATCGGCAGCTGCTACAGCTGCTGCATGCCGAGCCGCGCCTCTCGATGTCGGAACTGGCGCGGCGCGTGCAGATGTCGGCGCCGGCCGTGAGCGAACGCGTGCAGCGGCTGGAGGCGGCGGGGATCATCGCCGGCTACCGCATGGAGGTCGACGCGCGGGCGCTCGGCCTGCCGCTGGCCGCTTTCGTGCGCATCCGGCCGATGCCGGGGCAGCTGTCCAAGGTCGCCGAGCTGGCGCAGCGCACGCCGGAGGTGGTCGAGTGCCACCGCATCACCGGCGAGGATTGTTTCCTCCTCAAGGTCCATGTCGCCGACGTCCAGGCCCTCGAGCAGACCCTCGACCGCTTTCTCGCCTTCGGCCAGACGACGACCTCGATCGTCCAGTCGTCGCCGGTGCCGCCGCGGGCCTTGCCGTTGCCGACGGGCTAGCCGGACCTGTATATACAGCCGCCGCAACGGCAGCCGGCCGCGCAAGTGTCGGCAGAGAAGAACCTGGAGGTCTGAGGCTTCATGTCCCGCGATTCGACCCGCCACCGGCAGCGCCGCACGGCCGGCGGGTTCCATCAGCTGCCATGGCGGCAGATGCGCAATCCCTACAAGCCGGTGGAGGTGCTGAGCGCGGACCAGCTGGAGGCGATCCACAACGCCTCGCTGCGCATCCTCGAGGAAATCGGCATGGAGTTCCTCGATGCCGAGGCGATGGCGATCCTGAAGTCGGCCGGCGCCGAGCTGAAGCCCGGCACGCAGCAGGTGCGCCTCGACCGCGGCCTTGTATTGGAGAGTATCGCCAAGGCCCCCGCGCAGGTGACGCTGCATGCGCGCAACCCCGATCGCAACCTCACCTTCGGCGGCAACCACATCAATTTCGGCTCGGTGGCGAGCGCGCCCAACGTCAGCGACCTGGATCGCGGCCGCCGGCCCGGCAACTTCGCCGACTATTGCGAGCTGCTGAAGCTGATCCAGAGCCTCAACATCGTGCAGTTCACCGGCGGCTATCCGGTGGAGCCGGCCGACGTGCCGCCGGCGACACGCCACCTCGACGCGCACTACGCCGCCATTACGCTTACCGACAAGATCTGGCACCCCTATTCGCTGGGGAAGCAGCGCATCAGCGATGCGCTCGAGATGATCCGCATCGCCCGCGGCTTCATCTCTGTGGATCAGCTCAAGCGCGAGCCCAGCCTGTTCTCGATCGTGAACTCGAACTCGCCGCTGCGCCTCGACGGCCCCATGAGCCAAGGCCTGCTGGAGATGTCGCGCCACGGGCAGCCGATCGTGCTCACGCCCTTCACGCTCTCGGGCGCCATGTCGCCGGCGACCATCGCGGGCGCGCTCGCGCAGCAGAACGCCGAGGCGCTGGCGGGCATCACGCTCATCCAGCTGGCGGCGCCCGGCGCGCCCTGCATGTATGGCGGGTTCACCTCGAACGTCGACATGAAGTCGGGCGCCCCCGCCTTCGGCACGCCGGAATACACGCGCGCCGCCATGGCCGGCGGCCAGCTCGCGCGCAAGTACAAGATCCCGTACCGCTCATCGAACGCCTGTGCCGCCAACGCGGTCGATGCACAGGCCGCTTACGAGTCGGAGATGTCGATCTGGGGCGCCGTGATGGGCCATGCCAACCTGGTGCTGCACGGCGCCGGCTGGATGGAGGGCGGCCTCGTGGCGTCCTACGAGAAGATGATCGTCGACGCCGAGATCCTGCAGATGATGGGCGAGTTCATGCGGCCCATCGAGGTGAACGACGATACGCTGGCCCTGGACGCCATCGCCGAAGTCGGGCCCGGCGGCCATTTCTTCGGCGCCCAGCACACGCTCGCCCGCTACGAGACGGCATTCTACGCGCCCATCGTCTCCGACTGGCGCAACTTCGAGACCTGGCGCCTGGCCGGCGCCGTCGACGCCGCCCACAAGGCCAACGCGATCTGGAAGCAACTGCTGGCCGACTATCAACCGCCGCCCCTCGACCTCGCCATCGACGAAGCCCTCAAGGCCTTCGTCGCCAAGCGCAAGGAAGAAGGCGGCGCGCTGGCAGCCTAGGGGCGAGCGGCGCTCGCCTTCGCGCCACAATCGCAATCCTCGAAATCTGCGCATCGATGGGCGAGCGCCGTGCGCGCCGCCAGTCAGGGGGCGCTGCGCCGCTCGGCGTGAGCGGCGCCGCGGTTCACCGCCGCAGCAGGCCGAAGGCGAAGTCGCGGCCCTGGCCCTCGACCAGGGCGAGGTGGATCCACAGCATCGCCAGCGGTTCCAGCAGCCGCGCGATGCGGAGCGGGCCGGTGTCGATCGCCTCGAAGCCGAGGTCGGCGACGAGGCTCAGCACAGCGGGCTTGCGTGCCGCATCGTCGCCGGCGACGAACATGACGGCCTTCTGCTCGCCGAACGCCGGTTGCGCCATGACGTTGTAGCCGGTGTGGTTCAGAGTCTTGAAGACGCTGGCGCCTTTGGCGGAGGCCGCGATCGTCTCCGCCGCCGACGTCGAAAAGCCGAGGGACAGGTCGCTGAAGTCCGGCGTCAGCGGATTGGTGCAGTCGATCACGATCTTGCCGCTGAGGTCGCTGGCCGATTGCAGCACCGCCGTGGCGGCGGGGAAGGGGACCGCGAGCACGATCACCTCGCCGGCAACAAGGGCACCCGGGATCTCGATCGCGCGCGCGCCCGGGGCATCCTCGAGGACGGTCTGCAGCTTGGGATCGGCGACCCGCTTGACACCGAAGCAGACGTCGTGGCCCTTGGCCGCCCAGGCCCGGCCGAGCGTGCCGCCGACGCTGCCGGTGCCGATGACTGCGATCTTCATGGTCTCGCCTCCCGTTCGCGATGTACGCCGACCTTGCTCATGTGGTCGCGCTTGCCGGGAGATTGCCAGTGGCGTGTGACATGAAACCTATTCCCGCGACATCGCGTCCCTGAGTCTCCCGACCATTCGGGCGGCGACCCGTCGGCCGGGCGCCGGCTGGCATGCCGGCTCCGTTTCCGCTAGGGTGCGCCGCCGCGTTTCGTCAAGACGGAGCCTTGTCGCATGGACATCGTCATTCCCCACGCCACGTCGCTCGGCGTCTTCGCCGTGGCAGCGATCCTGCTGCTGCTGACGCCGGGTCCGGCCGTCCTCTACATCGTCGCGCGCAGCGTCGAGCAAGGGCGTATCGCTGGCCTCGCGTCGGTGTGCGGCATCACGACGGGAACGCTCTTCCATGTGTTGGCGGCGGCGCTGGGGCTTTCGGCGCTGCTCGCCTCCTCGGCGCTCGCCTTCGCGGTCGTCAAGTATGCGGGCGCCGGTTACCTCATCTATATCGGCGTGCGCCGGATCCTCAGCCGCGCCGAGGCGCCGGCCGAGCAGGCGCACCTGCCGCGGCGGAGCCTGGGACGGCTCTATCGCGACGGCGTGGTCGTCAACCTGCTGAACCCGAAGACGGCGCTCTTCTTCCTCGCCTTCCTGCCGCAGTTCGTCGACCCCTCGCGCGGCGCGGTGGCGTTCCAGATCGCCTTCCTCGGCCTGCTCTTCGCGCTGATGGGCCTGACCAGCGACGGCCTCTACGCCATCGCCGCCGGCACGGCCGGCCGCTGGGTCAAGCGCAACAGCCACTATCTGCGCTGGGAGCGGTTCGTCACCGGGGGCGTCTTCATCGGCCTCGGCGTCACCGCCGCCCTGGCCGGCAACGCGCGGAAGTAGTCGACAGGCCGATCAGGCGGCGCTGCCGGCGAGCCGGGACTCGTCGTTCGCCAACGGCGGCGCGGACCGTTGTGTCTGCCGCGGCAGCCGGATGGTGACGGTCGTGCCGCGGCCGGCCGCGGACTCGACGCCGATCGTTCCGCCGTGCAGTCCGACGATCTGGCGGGCGATGGGCAGGCCCAGCCCGACGCCGAAGTTGCGCGTCGTGAACATAGGCTCGAAGACGCGGGCCAGAACCTCGGCCGGAATGCCCTGCGCGGTGTCCGCGATGGTCAGCAGTACGTGCGGCCCCGCCGCGGTGGTGGCGACTGTGATCGCGCGCGAGTGGCCGGGTTCGGGAGTCCAGGTCGGCGCCGTCAAGGCCTCGACCGCGTTCTCGAACAGACGGTCGATCACCTGCGCGAATGCTTTCGCGTCGATCGAGACCGCGCTCCCGGCCGTAAGATCGGTCGCCAGCCTGATGCCCGCCGGCAGCGCCTGAATCGACAGCACGCGCCGCAGCCAGCCGTCGAGATCGGTCGTGACGCGCGCGAGCTCGCGCGGCTGCGAGTATTCGAGCAGGTCGTAGATGATCCCGGCGCAGCGCACGATGTTGCGGTCGGCCCGCGCGAGCGCGCGGTCGATGATCGCGCCGCCGCCGGCAAGACGCTGGACGGTGCCGAGCGAGCTGCGGATCACCGCCAGCGGATTGCGCAGCTCATGGCTCACCGTCGCCGCCACGGTGCCGATCGTCGCCAGCTGTTCCTTGTGCGCCAGCTCCTGCTCGAGGTGCCGGTGCGCGGTCACGTCGAAGACGGCGCCGTCCAGATGCTTCAGGACGCCGTCCTCGAATTGTCCCTGTCCCTTGTCATGCACCCAGCGGATCGAGCCGTCGCGGTGCACGAGCCGGTAGTCGATGGCGTAGGGCCGCTTCTCGGCGACGGCCGCGGATGTCGCCTCGCTGACGGCGGCCCAGTCGTCGGAATGGATGAGGCCGGAATAGGCGCGTACGCGATTGCCGATGAAGTCAGTGGCCGGGTAGCCCGTCAGGCCCTCGATCGCATCGCTCATGAACTCGATGGTGTAGACGGCGTCGTTGGCGCAGCGGTAGCAGGCACCGGGGATGTTGCCGATGAGCGAGCGGAACTTCTGCTCGCTCACGCGCAGTTCCTGCGCCTGGCGGGCGCGATCCTCGACGAGCCGGCGGTTCTCGAGGGCGTTGTCCTTGAACACCTGCACGGCCTTCGCCATGGCGCCCACCTCGTCGCGCCGTCCGAGCCCGGGGATGGCGACATCGAGATGGCTCGCCGCCAGCTGCGTCATCGTCGAGGACATGCGCGTGAGCGACCG
>Ga0335076_10000880_pt1 | contig 28542 bp, 18 predicted proteins | sample Lox_Sample_25_FD_206717 | JGI IMG/M metagenome (GOLD analysis project Ga0335076, IMG submission 206717) | Soil microbial communities from Loxahatchee National Wildlife Refuge, Florida, United States - Lox_Sample_2.5 | ecosystem: Environmental > Terrestrial > Soil > Wetlands | place: USA... | reverse complement strand
GGGAAGCCCACCATCGGGACAGCGAGCCACTAGGAGCGTGTCGGCGTAAAGGTCCGGCCCCATTTACTTTGGGGTGGCGGCGTGATCTTTTGCGGGGGCATGAAGACCTATCGCCCGTACTCGCCCCGGCAGAGCTACCTGCTACCGCCGTCGCCGCTGGACTGGCTTCCGGAAGACCACGTTGCCTACTTTATTCTCGACGTGGTTAGCCAGCTCGACTTGTCGAGGATCCTGGAGCCTTACGAGCGCGAGGAGCGAGGTTTTCCTCCCCACCACCCGCAGATGATGCTGGGGCTGTTGCTCTACGGCTACTGCGTGGGGATCACCTCGTCGCGCAAGATCGAGCGGAAGACATACGAGGATGTGGCCTTCCGGGTGGTGTCTGGCGGGACGCACCCGGACCACAGCTGCATCGCCGACTTCCGTGCCCGGCACCGGGAGGCGTTCGCGGACCTCTTCAAGGAGGTGCTGCAGCTGTGCATCAAGGCGAAGCTGGTGAAGCTCGGCCACATCGCGCTCGACGGCACGAAAATGAAGGCCAACGCCTCGAAGCACAAGGCGATGAGCTACGACCGGATGAAGAAGCAGGAGGCGGAGCTCGGGCAGAAGGTGGAGCGGCTCTTGCGGGCGGCCGAGAAGGAGGACGCCGAGGAGGACGAGCGCTACGGGAAGGACCGGCGGGGAGACGAGTTGCCGGAGGACCTGCGCCACGCCGAGACGCGGCTGGAGCGGATCCGAGCCGCCAAGGCGGAGCTGGAGGCAGAGGCGAAGGAGCAGGCCAATAAGTGCGACAACAAGGACGAGCCCCCTACGGGTAGCTCGACGCCGCTCCCCCGTCACCAGGTGCCGCGCGAGAAGGACGGCTCTCCCACACCGAAGGCGCAGCGGAACTTCACGGACCCTGACAGCCGGATCCAGAAGACGGGCGACGGCTTCATCCAGGGGTACAACTGCCAGGCTGCGGTGGACGCCGAGAACCAGATCATCGTGGCCGAGGGGGTGACCAACCAGCCGCCGGACGTCGAGCACTTCATCCCCATGCTCGAGCAGGTCGTCGCGAACTGTGGCCGAACGCCGGTGAGGGCCAGCGCCGACAGCGGCTATTACTCGGAGAAGAACGTGGCTGCGGCGGAGGCCATGGGCATCGCCCCCTACCTCGCCACCGGACGGCAGAGGCGAGGCGAGCCGCCGCTCCCGCCACCGCGCGGACGACCCCCTGGGCACCTGACCGCCAAGCAGAAGATGGCGCGCAAGCTCGCCACCCGAGCCGGGAGAGCCGTCTACTCCCGGCGCAAGGTCATCGCCGAACCGCCCTTCGGGCAGATCAAGCAGGCCCGGGGACTCCGCCAATTCCTCCTACGGGGGATCGAAAAGGTGCGGGCCGAGTGGTCGCTCATCTGCCTGACCCACAACCTCCTCAAGCTGCACGCCGCGACGGCCTGAACGTAGGCCGTCGCAGCGGGCCGGCGCCGCCCAGGCCCCCGGCGGCGCCGCTCGCCCCGACCCACTCACTCTCAAAGGCGATTACAGCGACGCGCTCCTAGCGCGGGGCGGTTCCGCGAACGGGGCCCGGGAGGTCGCTCCCGGCCCCAGGCCTTTCTTGGGGCAATGGCCGCCTACGGGGGCTCCGGTGGGAGCGTGCTCCGCCGGCCTACATCCCCTCAAGATCCTCTTACAACCTCCCTGGTACTTGGCTGGCACGACCGAGTTCACCATGAGTTCGCGACTCGTCGCGGGCCGCCCTCGAAGAGCGCCGTTCGTGGCCCCGGCGAGCCATCGCAAGCTCCGGGACAACCCCGGGGGAGGTAGAGCGTGCACTGGAAGACTCTTCGCCGTGGGATGCTCGCAGCCGGCGCCCTGGCCGTCGCGGTCACGGTCGCCTTCGCCGTCGCCACCTACGCCGATCTCACTCCCTGGAAGGACTACCAGGTGAGCGACGCCGTATATCAGGTCACGACCGTCAAGGTGGATGCCGGCATGACCGACGCCTACCTGGAGGGCCTGAGGAAGACCTGGTTCGCCTCGATGGAGGTCCAGAAGAAGCTCGGGTACATCGAGGACTACAAGCTCTACCGGAGCGACCTCCCGCAGAGCGGAGAGTTCAACTACCTGCTCGTGGTCAAGTTCAAGAACACGGCGGACCTCGCTCCAAGCAAGGCGAAGTACGAGGCCTTCATGAAGGAGTGGGGGGAGTCGCGGATGAACGAGTCGAGGGATCTCGCACAGAAGACCTACCCGACGATGCGCAAGATCACGGGTCAGTACGACTTCCGCGAGATCACGCTGAAGTAGCGCCCGCGGCGGCGGGCGAGGCGGCGCGCGGGCGACCGGCGCGGCGCACCCGTTGCCGGGCGCCGACGCCCCGTCGCGCCTAACCTTCCGGTCCGTGTCGGGTAGAGACGGATCGGGCGCGGACCGCGCAGGCCTCCCTGGGGATTGCACCGTGAATCCGTGCGGCTCCGCGCCCGCTTGGCTTTCGAGAGCTCGTCCGCTTCCCGGCACCCTTCCCCGGACCATCGGCTCAACGCCCCAAAGGGGGTCCGCCTCTGGACTGGCCCAGTTGGGGGCTGAGCCAATCCGCTAGGCCTCGATCAAGTCGTGGCCATTCGTGAAACGTCTAGTCTCTTGGCCCGGGGAAGAAGGGGAGTGAGTCCCCGGAATAGGCCGAGCCGCTGCGGGAGAGCTCGCTCATGGAACTCCTGGTCCTCGCCGCTACCTGGATGGGACTCGCCCTCGCGATCGGCGCGATCGGTAAGGCACGCGGAGTCGGGTTCTGGATCGGCTTCGGCCTGTCCCTCCTCCTCACGCCCGTCGCCGGGATCACGATGGCCATCCTCCTCGCGAAATCCGGCCGGCGGGCCCCGAGGCGCACGGCGCTCCGGACGGTCGTCGATCGGAAGTGTCCGTTTTGCGCGAAGCGAGTCGAGTCCGACGCGGTCGAGTGTCGGTCCTGTGGGCATCGGCTTCGGCTTCCTACGGCGGCTCCCCTGGCGGTGGGGCGCTGGCTGTGGGTCGTTCGCTAGGTCGGGCCAGCGACTCTCCGGTTGAGCGCTCTCGGGGGGTCGGCTTGCCCGGCCGCGGGGCGCGCCCGCCCCCAAGAGTGTGGCCTCCTCCTCATCCTGGCCTCTCACGGAGGAGCGAGCCTCCGGTCGCGCGGGCATCGCGTACGTTGGGCACAGAGCCGGGATAACCTCTCCGCCGGGTCGGAGAGCGCCGAGGCGGCACGGCGCCCGCGGGCCCGCCGCTTCACTCCGCGACGCGGTAGACGCGCACCGGGGCGGATCCGTCGCCGGCAGTGAGCCAGAGCGAGGTCGCCCCGTCCAGGGAAAGAGCCTTCGCGTCGAACACCCGCGTGACGGCAGGGTCGCCGAAGCCGTTGCCGCCGAGCCCCTCGCAACCGCTCGCCCCTGCCGCGCAGCCGTCCCGGCCCCGGAAGCCAGCGAGGCCGCCCCAGGCGGCCTCGGCGCGGTAGAGCTGGACCCCGGTAACCGCGTTGTCGAAGCCGAGGTAGAGCCAGCGCGGCGTCGCGACGAGGACGCTCGCGGCGCCGTTGCTCGGGTCCCCGAGCTGGCTGAGGAGTGGATCGCCCGACGCGTTCGGCGCCAGGAGGGACCAGTCCGTCGTTAGGCACCGTCCCGGTGCTCCGCTCGGGCGGCAGAGCCAGACCTGCGGCGCGGCGGCGGGCTGTCCGGAGCCACCGACCACGTTGCGAACGGCGATCACGCAGGAGCCGGCGCCGCAGCTGCCGAAGGAGGCGAGCGCCGGCACGGCCCGGTCGCCCATCGCCGACGAGGGCGCACCCGAAAACCCGAGCGAGTCCTTCCCCGCCCAGGCGGGCGAGCTCGGCGTCGCGAGCACCCACGGGGCCGCGGACGGGGGCGGGCCGTCCTGGCGCAGGATGCCCTCGCCGCTCGCGGCGTAGAGAACGTCGCCGACCTTCGCGAGCGCGGTCACGCCGCGGAGGCGTCCCGCCCCTCCGACGTCGGGCGCGTCCGCCGCGTCGAGGGCGCTCGCCTCGAGCTGCGCGGGTGCCCCGGGCTCGAGCGACGCCGCCGTCAAGGCGACAAGGGCGGCGCCAAACGGGGCCGGGAGGGCGTATCCGAGGTAGAGGCGCTCGCCGGCGAGCAGGGCGGCGCCGAGCGCCAGATCGGACGGCCCGACTCCCATCGCCCCGAGGGCCTCTCCGAGGTCCAGCGGCGCGCGGTCGAGGTCCGTCGCATCGGTGAAGGCGCGCAGCCAGGGCGCGCCCGCGCGATGGGCTCCAGCGATGACGAGGCGCTCCACGCCACCCACCTCGCCGGCAACGGCGAAGGTGGGGCCGGCCCCAGCGCCCGCGGTCGGGTCTGGCCCGAGGTCGAGGGCGACGAGGGGCCCGAGGGCGCGAGTCCCCGCCGCGATGCGGGCGAACCGCCGCCCGGAGCGGTCCGGCCCCACCCAGGTGTCGCCCCTCCAAGCGTTCACCGAGGCCGCCGGCGATCCGTCTCCCAGGGGATCCGCAGCGACCTCGATCACCTCGGAAACGTTGGCGCCCGCTGCCAGGCGATCGGCGCGCGCGGGGGCGGCGGCGTGCACCAGGACCGAGGCCGCCAATGCGGGGGCGGCGCTCAGGACGATGCCCGTGCCGGCCTCGGCGGCAGTGGCGGTCGCCGTCAGGGCGACCGTCCCGGCCACCGAGGGGACGCAGCTGAAGGCGAAGGAGACCTGCTGGCCCGAGCCCAGTGTCTGCGGCGGGGCGGGCGAGACGGCTCCGCACCCGGCACCGTTCGCCGGGCTCGCTGCCGGCACCACGCCGGTGACACTCAAGGGCGCGCTGCCGGAGTTCGCGAGCGTGAGGGTGACCGCGATGGCCTTCCCCACTCCGGTCGTGCTCGGGTTCGCTCCGACCGAGGCGGAGAAGGTCCGAGGGAGCGCGGCGAGCGTGAGCGTCGAGCCGGCGACAACTGGGAGACCAGAGTTCGCGTCCGCGCCGCTCACCAGCGCGCCGAGCGCGACGCTTCCCGTCGTGGACGGCGTACAGCTCCAGATGAAGGTCCGGCTGCTCGCACCCGCGACCCTCTGCGGGAGCGCGGGACTCGGGCCGGCACAGGTGGCGCTCGCCGCCGGGCTCACGGTGGGCGCGACCGAAGAGAGGACCGCGGCGGCTTCTCCGGCGTTCGCCACGTTCAGCGTGAGCGGCACCACCTGCCCCACCCGCACGGGTGCGGGGGCCCCGCCGAGCACCAGAGCCGCTCCCAGCGCGGCGGGGGTCTCCACCACGATCGCGCTCGCCAGCGACGCCGCTCCCCTCACCGTCGAGTTCGAGGAGCTGTCGCTGCCCGTGGCGCCGGCGGCGAGCCCCAGGCGCCCCGGCCCGGTCGGAGTGTAGGTCCAGGTGAAGGTACCGCTCGCGCCCGGGGCGAGCGATGCGATCGACGCCGGAGAAGGCCCGCCCGTGACCGCCCCGAGCGGCGGCGTGACGCCGAGCGTGGTCGGGCTGACACCGGTCACGGCGACGCTCCCGGGGTTGGTGAGCCTGAGCGCCACGGTCACCGCTTGGCCGACGCTCACCGTGGACGGGTTCGAGGCGAGCGTCGCTGCCAGCGCGGCGCGACCCACCGCCACCGCTCCCGAAGCCGCCGGACCGGTCGAGACGGTCTGCCCGGAGTTCGCATCGAAGGCGCTCGCGCTGCTGGCGAGGCGAAGCGAGCCAGGGGTGCTTCCGGCCCGCACCGCCCACCCGAAGGTCGCCGAGCCCCCCGCCGGGAGGGCGAGAGTGGTGCTCGGCCCGGACTTGACGGTGGCGGGGACGCCAGTGGCGAGGAGCGGGCCGGCCGCGACGCCCTCTGCCGCGACTTCGCCACCGTTCGTCACCGTCATGAAGACCTCGAAGGTCTCCCCGAGCGCCGCCGACGGCGGAGCCCAGAGGGTCGCAGAGAGGCTCGCGGGAGCCTGGACCTCCACCTGAGCCGCCGCTCCGGCGTCACTCGAGCCTGCGACCGGCTGGCCAGAGAGGCTGTCGGTGCCGCGGGCGGATGCGCCGAGGGCCAGGCCCCCCGCGGCGGTGGGGCCGAGGAGCCAGGTGAAGGTGCCGCTCTCGCCCGGCGCCAGCGACGCGAGCGAAGGTGGGGTCGGGCCGCCGACGACGCTCGCCCCCGCGCCGCCGCTCGTCGCGATAGCCAAGGAGCCGGGGGTGACAGCCATCGCCGCAGCAGTTCCGGTGTTCGTCGCCGTCACGGTCACGGTGGCGACTTCCCCGACGCTCACGACCGGCGGGCTCGCCGCCACCGCGACGACCAGAGCGGCGGCAGGCCCAGTGGCGGCGACGTAGGCGCGCTCCAGCCGCCCGCGGCGGCCGAAGGAGTTCTCGACCACTAGGGGCTGCGCGCCCGCAGGGATTCCCGCCGGCACCGTGGCACGGAGCGTGTGAACGTCGACCCACGTCACGCCCTCCAGCGGGACGTCGCCCAGCCAGACCCGATAGGTGGCGTCGACCGTCGGCGTCCCGCCCCCCGCCGCTTGCGTCGTGCGAACGAGAAAGCGATTCCCGCGGACGGTGACCGGCGTGGCCACCTCCGCGTACCCGCTCGCCGGCTCCACCGAGAGCGGCTCCGGGTCCAGGTCGCCCAGCGCACTGCACCCGACGAGCCCCAGGGCGAGAGTCCAGAGAGCGGGGAAGCGTCCGATCTGCATCCGAGGCGGCCTGCGGATGCAAAGTTACCGAACCCCGAACCGGCTGACACGGGGTCGTTCCCCACCCATCCCGCTAGTGTCGACGGAGAAGGCTCAGGCCATCCCCCACGAGCGCGGCGAGCACTCCCGCGCGTGGAGCGCCCTCCTCCAGGCGCTGCTCGTCGGGGCGCCAGCGCGGCCTCCAGCGAGAAAGGCCGTCCCGCGCGACCGCGGGGTTCCCGTCCTCGCAGCGAGCTTCGCCGCCGTCGCCGACCCGAGCGGCCGGCGACTCTCCTCTCGGCGATCGAGTGGGGGGGGCGCAGGTGGGCGGGTCGCCGAGAAGCCTTACGCGAGAGAGAGAGAGGCGCAGCATCTCCCCGGCGACCCCCCGCACAATTGGACTCTACACCACCTTTCGCTCCGAGTGTTGTACCACGACGGGGTCGCTCCTCTGGTGCGGTACCCGAGCGCCACCGTTTGACGATTTCCGCCTTCGCCTCGACCAAAAGTGCTAGGACCCCTGGTCGACGACCTCCAGAGCGCCGGTCCGCGAGAGGCGCGCGGCGCCTAGCGCACCATGTTCTCGTGGCACGTGGGGCAGGCCTCGCCCCTCGCCATGAGCAGCCTCGGCAACAGCGACTCGTGCGCGTTGTGACACTTCGAGCAGGAGCGGAAGGCGTGGGCGTGCGGCCCCACATCGTCGTGGCAGGAGAAGCAGAGGAGATCGCCCTCCTGCTGGAGCGGTCCCGGGTCAAAGCCACTCTGGCGAACGTGGCATGCAGCGCAGTCGCGTCCTGCAAACGGCGCATGCGTCGACACGGCGCGGGTGCCGAAGGGCAGGGGCCCACGCGATCCCGGCCCCAGCGCGCTCCCCGGGAGCGGCGCGGTCGCGAGGGAGACGGCTCCCGCAACGCACAGCGCGAGGCAAGGGGCGGCTCGCGCGCCGCTCGACGAAGAGGTCATGGGGCAAGAACTGTCTAACTTGTAGTGACTATACTCATTGTACCAGGACGCTGCGCGAAGGATCAACCCGTTCGCCCCGGGGACGGAGGGCGGCGACGCTTCGACCCGGAGTGATCGCGATCACTTACCCGCCTTCAAGTGTCCGGGCGACCGGCCGGTAAGCGAACGCTTGCCCGCGCGCCTCACCTTCCGTGCCCACTGCGACTCGATCGACAGGCGCCTGCCTCGAAATCGCAATAATCCAAGCCCGCCGCGACTCGACGGCGGAGAGGCCTCGAGTCCGGGCGAGCGCGGCCGTCCCGCTACGCCCGGAACCGGCACGACAGCCGAGGGCGCCGTGCGCCCCAACGCCGACGGAGAGCGCTAACCCGACTCTGCCGCCTCGCCTGGCGAGACCTCGGATGCCCGGGGACTACAGGCCGGTGACCTCCACCGGAACGAGGTCGGTGGTCGTGGTGCCGTTTCCAAGCTCCCCGTACTGGTTCAAGCCCCAGCACAGGACGGCGCCGTTCGCGACCGCACAGCTGTGGCTCCCACCCCCGAGGATCTCGGTGACGCCCCTCGTCAACCCTTGGACAGCGACCGGCAGGTAGCTCTCGACAGTGGTGTTGTCTCCGAGCTGTCCGTCGTGATTGAGGCCCCAGCACCACATGCCACCGCCCGCGATGGCGCAGGTGTGCTGGCCCCCGGGAGCCACAGCCGTGACGCCACTCGTCAGGATCGCGACGGGGACGGGCACGTTGCTGTCGAGGTTGGAGTTGTTCCCGAGTTCGCCGCTGCTGTTGAATCCCCAACACTGGATGCCACCGTGCACGAGCGCGCAGGTGTGGTCACCGCCAGCGGCAATGCCCTCGACGCCGCTTGCCAGGCCGAATACCGGAACGGGGAACAACTGCGTTTCGGGGTTGTCCCTGTTGCCGAGCTCGCCGTCCCCTCCGAAACCCCAGCACCAGACGCCGCCACCGTTCACGAGCGCGCAGGAGTGTTCCCACCCTACCGCGATCGCAATGACGTTCGTCAGGCTAGCGACCGGGACCGGCACGGTGCTGTCGTCGCTGGAGTTGTTGCCGAGTTCCCCGTACCAGTTGCTCCCCCAACACATTACCCCTCCGTTCACGAGCACACAGGTGTGGTCGCCGCCGGCGGCGATGGCGGTGACGCCGCTCGTCAGCCCCGCGACCTGAACGGGTTCGAGGCTGTCATCGATGGTGCTGTTCCCCAGCTGGCCCGACGTGTTGATGCCCCAGCACTGGACGCCGCCGTTCACGAGTGCGCAGGTGTGGTCGTACCCTGCGGCGACCGCGGTCACCCCGCTCGTCAGCCGCGAGACGGCGACCGGCACGTGGCTATCGGCAGTCGAGCCGTTTCCGAGTTGCCCATAACCGTTGCTTCCCCAGCACTGGACGCCGCCGTTCACGAGTGCGCAGGAATGGTAATCGCCCGCGGCGAGCGCGATTTTCCCGGGACTCGTCGCCGACGCCGACCCCCCGCCGCCCCCGCAACTCAGGCATGCCACTGCAACCGCGACTGTCGATCCCCGGCGTAAAAGCATCTCCTACTCCTCCAAGTCGTCCCCGGGGGACGAGCGGTCGATAACTCGGTCGCGCCGGTCAGAAAGGGCCACGAAGGGGCGCTCGTACACGGCGCGCAGTGCGCCCCACCCGATCCGGTGCCGGGCAGCCGGCCCCCGGCACGGGTGCGCCGGGCAATCCCGACGTTGCCGCCCGGTCCGGCAGCTCCAGCCGGGTCTGGGCGGCTCACCGACGCTTGGTGTCCTCACCTCGGCGCGCTCTTCATAGACCGTGCTTCAAAATCGTGCCCGAGTCGCCCACTACCCAGGCATCGCCCGCCCAGGCGGCAAAGACGCTAGGCAAGTAGGTGTCGGTGCCGCTCGTCGAGCTCGCCCAGGCGCTGCCGTTCCAGTGCAGGATGGTGCCCGCGTCGCCTGTGACCCAGACGTCGCTCGCCCCGCTCCCCGAGACGCCAGAGAGGGTGATCGTGGTTCCGCTCGTCGAGCTCGTCCAGGCGCTGCCGTTCCAGTGCAGGATGGTGCCGAAGTCGCCCACCGCCCACGCGTCGTTCGCCCCGCTTCCCCAGATGCCGACGAGGTACCTCGTCGTTCCGCTCGTCGAGCTCGTCCAGTCGGTCCCGTTCCAATGCAGGATGGTGCCGGAATCGCCTACCGCCCACACGTCGCTCGCCCCACTTCCCCAGATGCCGAGTAGCCCGGATGTCGCCGTCGCCGGGCTCGACCACGCGCCTCCATTCCAGTGCAGAATGGTGCCGGAGTCGCCCACCGCCCACACGTCACTCGGCCCACTCCCCCACACGCCGTGGAGAGTGGTCGTCGCCCCGCTCGTCGAGTTCGACCAGGAGCTTCCATTCCAGTGCACGATGGTGCCGTCTTCGCCCACCGCCCAGACGTCGCTCGGCCCGCTCCCCCACACGCTCGTGAGGTAGCTCGTCGTCCCGCTCGGCGAGCTCGTCCAGGTGCCGTCGATCTGGTGCAGGATGGTGCCGGAGAGCCCCACTGCCCAGAGAGCGCCGCCCGCGTTTCCCCACACGCCGATCAGGTTGTCGGTCGCGCCGCTCGAGGAGCTCGACCAGGCGCCGCCGTTCCAGTGCACGATGGTTCCGGATTCCCCCACCGCCCACACACCGCTCGGCCCGATTCCCCAAACGCCCACGAGATAGCTCGTCGTCCCACTCGCCGAGCCCGTCCAGGCGCTGCCGTTCCAGTGCAGGAGGGTGCCAAAGTCGCCCGCCGCCCACGCGTCGCTCGGGCCACTTCCCCACACCGCGAAGAGATTGTTCGACGCCCCGCTCGCCGAGCTCGTCCAGGCGCTGCCGTTCCAGTGCAGAAGGGTGCCCGATTCCCCCGCCGCCCAGGCGTCGCTCGGCCCGCTCCCCCAGACACCGAAGAGACTGTTCGAGGTCCCGCTCGTCGAGCTCGACCAGGCCCCCCCGGTCCAGTGCAGGAGGGTGCCCGAGTCGCCTACGGCCCAGGCGTCGCTCGGCCCGCTCCCCCACACGCCGAACAGGAGCGTCGTCGTCCCGCTCGCCGAGCTCGACCAGGCAAGGCCGTTCCAGTGCAGTATGGCGCCGGAGTCGCCCACCGCCCACACGTCACTCGGCCCGCTCCCCCAGACCCCGCGAAGGTCGCTCGCCGTCCCGCTCGCCGAGCTCGACCAGGCAAGGCCGTTCCAGTGCAGTATGGCGCCGGAGTCGCCCACCGCCCACACGTCGTCCGGCCCGCTCCCCCACACCCCGTGAAGGTTGCTCGCCGTCCCGCTCGGCGAGCTCGTCCAGGCGCTGCCGTTCCAGTGCAGGAGGGTACCCGAGAGCCCCACCGCCCAGACGTCGCTCACACCGCTTCCCCACACCCCGGCGAGGGGGTTGCCCTGCGGCAGGGGATTCTGCCAACACCAGTCGTCGCTGCTGCAATTCGCAGGCAAGAGCGGCGCCGGCGCCTCGCACCTCCCGCTCTCGCAGACGAGACCGGCACTGCAGGCGGAGGTGGGACAGCACGACTGGCTCATCCCCCCGCAGGTCCCGTTCCCAGGGGAAGAGCCGCTCGAGCCCCCGCATCCCGTCGACGATGCCAGCACAAAGACTGCGAATACGGGGAGAAGGCGTTTTACCATGCGAGCTCTCCTCTGAGCCTGTTCTGGCGCGGCGCCCCGGCGAAGGACGCCGAGTCCGGCGCGGCATCGGGTGTAAAGACCGGCGCGGGAGCCACCGAGCACGCCTAGCCACGGGCGGCGCCCGCCGCATAGAAAAGGCCGGGCCGGGGTTCTGACGCCCGTCGACGGAAACCGCCACGTCGGCGCCGCCTTCGTCGGGTTGGATCCCGCGCTCGAATTCATGGACCCCGATCGGGACTCCCGCCCCGGCAGGGCGTGACGCGCTTCACCGCCTCACTCGCCGGGCTCGCCGCCCGTACGGGCGAGGCAGTGACGATGGTCAGGCACCTCGACAAGGCGATCAGCCTCCCCGCGATGTACAAGGAAGGCGAGTTCGTCTTGTCCTTGGCGGCGGCGAGGTGGACGCGGGCGCCGAAGCCGACGGAGCTCGTCGGCGGTCATCGTGGTGGGGCTACCCCACGCGATGGCGCTCGCGCCGTTGCGCTCGACCACGAGGCCCAAGCGCCACCCCAACCCGGTGAAGCGAGAGGCGGCCCACGATTTCTCGTCGACCTCCTGTGGCGGACGGCGCCGTGAGAGAACAGGACGCGGCCGCCAGGGCGAAGGCGGCAGGCATCGGGCGCACGGTGCTCTACGAGACCGCCAAGTCGATGACGAACGCCGGGCAACTCGCAGAGTGCCTGGTCGGCCTCAAACCGGAGCGGGACGCGCCCATGACAGGCGTCCCGCCGCTCCTACCCATGCTGGCCGTTGTGCACGCCAGTGTTGCATCCGCACCCGACGGAATTGATGATGGGCCCAACGATGCTCTCCCCGCCAGGCAAGACAGCCTTGAGATGCGCTAGCAGTTCGCAAACGGTTGCGCCGCCGCTGACCGTGGCCAACTCGTCCTCGCTGATGGCGCAAAGCGATTTCTTTTCGTTCTTGCGATCCATGACATCTCCCGTCTCGGCGGTTCCAGCCGCCATGGGCTGCGGGATGCAGCCTTATCCAGGAGACAGTTCAACAGCGACGATCTGACCGGGACCGTCCGTCCGGAGAACGCAACTATGCCGGCCGGGTTACGTACTGCTCCTTGATCTACGCGCCAGGGAAGCCCCTCTGTCACGCGCCCGGCGGCGGGGGCAGTTGCGATACGCAGAAAGGGAAGGTAAAGCGATCCACTCCGCGTTCATCCAGCGTGGCAGATGGAATGGGGCCGAACGGCTGGGCTCCTGGAAGGCTCTTACAGCCATATCATCGAGTACGGGGCTTGCTCGAACGAGAAATCTTGATGTCGGCAACTGCACCAGTTTGGTCCGATGTGACTCTCAGTACGGTATACCAGTCATCACGCCCTTTGATTGGCTGAGGTAAGTCACGACATCTTCTGTCTTCGAGACTTGATCCCTCCACTTAGAGTAGACAGCCTTCTTTACGAGTTCAAAGTAGCTCTTGGCCTCGGGCCATTTGGGCCACCTCTCTGGACGGAAGTCTGTTGTGGGGGGGGCAGCGAAAGGAAGGCGGTCTAGCAGGTGCCCTTGGTGGCCACTTGTCCTAGTTCGTTCGCGAGGCGGCGCGGGGACGGCGGAGCTAGCGGCGGAGAAGCGGAAACAGGCGGCCTGGGATGGCCGCGGATGGTTCTCTCGGCATCCCCGCCTGCAAACCGCTCATCGAGCGCCCGTAGCACGACCTACTTGATCGCGAGGTTGTCGGCGTTGATGACGTTGAAGCGAGCGCTTTTGTATCCAATCGTGTCACCCTGGGTTAGGTCGGAGGTGGAGCTCTTGGGAGACCGTTGGCCGCGCCATGTCGTTCATGAACTCTCTGTACAGGAGGGTGACGGCCTTCTGCGATACGCCCGCCTAGACCAGCTCGCGTTTGAAGCTACCCTGTCCCCATTTCCGCTTGTTGTACGGGTGAACTCTTCCTCGTCGAACATGAGGCTACCTCCCGCGACTCACGCGCGTTTTCCCTGTCGCCAGCAGACCGGCCTGACGGGGGCCTACGGCCGGGGCCGGTTAGGGCCCCTAAGCGGTTTACCTGGACGGCGGTGTCGGGCGATGGGCAAGAAAAAAGGGCGGCAGGTAAAGCACCTAGCCGCCCGTTTTTCTCTGCTATTTGGTAGGCCCGGGTGGGATTGAACCACTGACCCCTACCGTGTCAAGGTAGTGCTCTACCACTGAGCTACGGGCCTTCGAACCGCTGGAGAGCGGGCAGTTTTCTACCCGTTAGGCCGTGGAGTGTCAACGCCACGGGGCGGAGACGGTTCCCCGCGAGGTATTCCCAAAAGCCTCCCTCAGCGCCTCCCGGGCGTCGACGGCTGGGCCTCGAGACCCCGAACGAAGTAGTAGGCATACTGGCACGCGCTCACGACGACGAGGAGCGACGAGAGCAAGCCCAGGGCCGCGACCCACGGTGCGGCACGACCTCGCGTCACTCCGCCGAACTCCGCCAGGAGCGCCAGCACCACCGTGGCCGCGAGCACTGCGGTCGCGTACTTGCCGAGCCGGGTGGGCGAGATTTCCATGGGGTGCTCGGTCGCCGCGAGGAACGAGGTGCCGACCGCCAACAGGGCGTCCCTTCCGAGGACCAGCGCCGGAAGCCACCAGGGCAGCTGCCCTCGCCACGCCAGCGCCACCAGCGCGCAAGCCATCAGGAGCTTGTCCGCCGCCGCGTCGAGCAGCGCGCCGAGCCTGGTTCGCTGGTCGAGCAGGCGGGCCGCGAGCCCGTCGAGCAGATCGGTTGCCGCCGCCGCCGCGAAGGCGGCGAGCGCGAGGTCGGTGCTGCCGGTGGCGTAGAGCCAAAGGAAGACCGGTGCCAGCACGACGCGCACCGCGGTAATCGCATTCGGGACGTTGACGACGCGCACGCTCGGTTCTCCCCGCTCGGAGAATCCTAGCAGGCGGCGCCCCCTCCGTCCGGTCACCAGGCGTCGCGGAGGCGGCGGAGCGCCACGAATGCGGCCTTGGGGGTCTCCGGCGCCTCTCCCCTCCGGCACAGCTCCGAAAGCACCTCCGGAGTCGCCACCCGGAGAAACGGGTTCACCTGGCGCTCGTCCCCCAAGGTGGCCGCCTCCGGCTCGGCGCCGGAGGCCCGCGCCCTCCGCACCGCTTCGAGCCGCGCGGAGGCGGCACGGTTGCCCGGCTCCAGTTCGAGGACGAAGGGAAGGTTCGCCTCGGCGTAGTCGTGCCCGGGGTGAACGGTCAGGGAGGGACCGAGCTGCGCGAGGGTGCCGAGGAAGGTCTCGGCGAGCCGGGCGGGGTCCCCCCCATGCCGGCAGTTCCCGCACCCACCCCAGAAGAGCGTGTCGCCGGTGAAGAGCCGGCCCTCCCACTCGTAGAGCACCGAGCCGGGGGTGTGGCCGGGCGCGGGGTGAACGCGCACCCGCAGCCTCCCGAGCTCGAGCTCCGGGAGCCCGGAGACGTCCACGTCTGGCGCGAACCGGTCGGCGTCGGCTCGGTGCCCCATGACCGTGGCCCCGAGCTCCCGGCGGAGCCGGGAGCTGCCTCCGGTGTGGTCCGCGTGCCCGTGAGTGTGCAGGATCCACCTGGGCTTCACCCCGCATCGCCGCGCGACCTCAACAGCCACCTCTGGATCCCCCGGGTCGACGAGCGCGGCGTCCTCGTCCGCGGCGAGGAGATAGAGGTAGTTGTCCTTGCCGTAGCGGCGGCGGCTGAAGCTCACGACTCCTCCGGCCAGTGCGTCAACGCCACCCGGTTCCCCTCGGGGTCGGAGAAGAAGAGCGACCACCGGGTCCTGCGGGCTACTTCTACGCCCCGGGCGGCCAGGCGCTCCTCCCACAGGGGGCGGGCCTTCAGGGAGATCGTGAGCGCCACCACGTGCCATCCGGCCGGGGCTTGGCGGACGCCTCCCGGCTCCCCGGCGCCGTCGGCGCGCTCGAGCGCGAGGAAACCGGCCCCGAGCGCGAGCCAGACGCTGCGGTCCCCTCCCCCCTCGCGCGGCCAGCGCCTGAGCACCTCGAGCCCGAGCACCTCGCGGTAGAAGCGCTCCGCGCCCTCCAGGTCGACGCAGCGCAGCGCCACGTGGTGCACCCCCGCCGGCTTCTCCATGGTGACCTCGCCTCTTACGCGCTTCTCGCGGCTCCCGGCGCTCCCGGCGCGTCCTTGAGGTAGACGCTGCCGCTCACCGCCTTCGCCCTCTTCTTCAGCTCGGCGGCGGCCCGGGCGATGGCGGCGTGGTCTTCGAAGCGCCCGGGGTTGGCCCAGACCGCAACCACCGAGATGCTCATGAGCTGGAACCGGCGCCGGATGCCGAAGCGGTCCTGGGCCTCGATCCAGCCGCGCTCCCGGTCCTCGCGCTCGTAGTAAAGGGGAATGAGCCGGTCGAAGGCGGCGACGAGTTGCTCGCAGGTATCGTCGGCGTGCTCGGTGTCGGTGACGAGCACGAAGTCATCGCCCCCCACGTGCCCGACGAAGGCGCCCTCGCCCCCCACCTCGCCGGCGATTCGGCGGATGAGGTCGGCGGTCTGGATGATGACCCCGTCGGCCTTGGCGTACCCGTAGTGGTCGTTGTAGACCTTGAAGTCGTCGAGGTCGATGTAGCAGAGGGCGAAGGGCTCGCGCGCCTCCAGTCTCCTCGCCACCTCCTCGTCGATCGCCGGCCCGCTCGGCAGGCGCGTCACGGGCGACATCGACCGCGCCACCTGGCGGCGCCGGAGCACCGCCTCCACCCGCGCCACCAGTTCCTTGGGCTCGAAGGGCTTGCCCAGGTAGTCGTCGGCCCCGACCCGGAATCCCCTCACCTTGTCGGCGATCTCGCCGTGGGCGGTTACGAAGACGGCGCCGAAATCCTCGAGCGAGCGCTCGTGCGCCAGGCTCTCGAGGAGCGAGAACCCGTCGCCGTCCGGCAGGCTCACGTCGATGACCAGGAGCTGGGGCTTGCGCTCCCGGACCACGCGCACGGCCTCTCGGCACGACTCCGCCTCGAGCACCTCGTGACCGTGGGCCGCGAGTGTTTCCCGGTAGACGAGGCGAATGGCGGGGTCGTCGTCCACGACCAGGATGCGGTGGCCGGAGCGCGGCTCCCCGGCGAGTTGCTCCTCGACCGCCGCCACCAGGTCCTCCTCGGACGCGGGCTTGGCGAGGAAGCCGCGCACCCCGAGGCGAAGAGCCTTCTCTCGGTTCTCCGGAGCGGAGAAGGCGAGGACGCGCATGTCCTTCGTGAGCTCGTCCGCCGCCAGGGCGGCCGAGAGGGCGGCGCCGTCGACCCCGCGCGCGGCCGGGTCGACGACGAGCACTCGGGGCCGTAGGGTTCGCACCTGCGCCACGATCTCCGCGGGGCCAGCGGCGCTCCCGCAGGCGACACCGTGACGCAGGAGGGATCCCTTCAGCGCGGCGGCCGACTCGAAGTCGTCGGCAGTGAGCACGAGCGGCAGGGGCAGGCGCGCGGCTCCCGGCGGCAGGCGCTTCGCCGTCGACCGGCCATCGCCCGGCTGCGGAGGAAGGGCGAGGACGAAGCGCACGCCCTGACCGGGGGCGCTCTCGGCCCAGATGCGCCCCCCGTGCGCCTCCGCGATGCCGCGGCAGATGGCGAGCCCGAGCCCCGAGCCGCGGACGCGCCGATTGCGGTCGCTGCGCGCCTGCTCGAACTTCTCGAAGATGCGCTCGAGGTCCTCCTCGGGGATGTGCTCGCCGTTGTTCCACACGGACAGGCCGGCCCAGCCCTGGACCGCTCCGGAGCGGAACAGGGCCACCCGGATCTGGCCTCGCTCCGGAGTGAACTTCACCGCGTTGGTGAGCAGGTTCGAGAGCACCTGCTGCAGGCGGACCGGGTCCGCGAGCGCCCGGAGGGGCCCGTCGGGAAGCGCCACCGACAAGTCGAGCCCCTTCTCCGCCGCCGCGGCGCTGTAGTGCTCGACCGCCGTGCGCACCAGCTCGTCGAGGTAGACCACCTCGTGCTGCAGCTCGAGCTTTCCCTTCTCGGAACGCGCCACGTCTAGGAGATCGTCCGCCAGCTGGTTGATGCGGTCCGCTGAGGCGCGGGCCATCTCCAGGAAGCGCCGCTGCGGGGGCGGCAGATCGCCCGCGTGGCCGTCGAGCACGAGCTGCAAGGCCCCGGTGATGGCGGTGAGGGGCGTGCGCAACTCGTGGCTCATCAGCTGGACGAACTCCTGGCGCCGCTCGTCCAGGCGCCTCTGGTCGGTGACGTCGCGCAGCGCCACCGCCACGCCAGCCAGGCGGCCGTCCGCGTCCGTAACCGGAGAGACGATGGAGGAGAGGGCCCGGTCGTCGATGCGCAGCTCCTCGGTCACAAGCGCCGGGGCCGCTCCCCCCTGGGCCAGGCCGCGCACGAGGTCGAAGGGGTAGAACTTGAGCGTCTCCTTGAGCCAGCGCACCGAGAGATCCTGCCCCTCAGGCGCGTGCAGCATCCGGCGCGCCGCCGGGTTGGCGATCACCGCCTCCGTCTTGGCGTCGGCGAAGAGCAGGCCGTCGGCCATGCACTCCACCACCCGCTCGATGCGCCTGCGCTCCTCGGAGAGCTTGGCGGCGAGCACCCGCACCGACTCCGCCAGCTCGTTCGCGAGCAGGTCGAGCACCCGCGCGTCTCCCTCCCCGAATGCCTCCTCCTGGCTGCTCCGGAGCAGCAGGAGCCCGTTCAGCCTCCCGGCGGACTCGAGGGGGACGACGAGCCGGGAGCGCTGCGCCCGCGAGGGTCGCGCCGGCAGGTGCGCCGGCACCACGCGGATCCGAGCGCCGCCCTCCGGCAGCGGCCTTCCGGAGCGCTCGGACCAGGCGGCGACGAGCTCGTCCTCGAGGGCGATGAGGATCTCCTCGCCCGCACCGAAGCTGTCGAGGACCAGGACCGCCTGGCCCTCCTCCGGGGCGACGAGCGCGGCAGCGAGGTCGCAGGGCACGATGTCGGGCAGCCTCGTCAGGAGGCGCTCGAAGAGGGACTCGGGAGTGGCGGCGACGCCCACGTCGCGGGCGATGTCGGAGGCGAGCCTCAAGGCGGCCAGGCGGCGCTCGAGCTCGGCGTGGAGGCGCTCCCGCTCGCGCCGCAGGTTCACGTGCTCCAGCGCCGACCGCACCGTCTGGCGCAGGTCGGCGAGATCCCATGGTTTCGTCACGTAGCGGTAGATTCCGCCGACGTTGATCGCCTCCACCAGTTCCTCGGGCTCGGTGTACGCGGTGACGAGGATGGCGGTCAGGTCGGGACGGAGCTCGCGCGCCTGCGCCACCAGCTCCACTCCCCCCATCCCGGGCATGCGCTGGTCGGTGACGAGCAGGTCCACCGGGCGAGTGGCGAGGATGACGAGGGCTTCCTCGGCGCTTCCGGCGGTGAGCGGCTCGAACCCGAGCGACGGCGGAAAGTGCTCGCGGAGAAGTTCGACGATCGCCGGCTCGTCGTCGACGAAGAGTATGACGTTCGCCATTGCTCTCGCTGACCGGCGACCATGCTAGCACCCCGCCCGCTCGCCCCCAAACCCCAGCTTTCCGCTTGCCCCTGCCGCTCCGGGGGGATATGAGACGCGCCCGCCCCGCTCGCCATGATCGCCCGCGACCGCATTCGAAACGTGGCCATCGTCGCCCACGTCGACCACGGCAAGACCACGCTCGTCGACTACATGCTCCGCCAGGCCGGGGTGTTCCGGGCGAACGAGCAGGTGGTCGACCGGGTGATGGACTCGAATGACCTGGAGCGCGAGAAGGGGATCACCATCCTCGCCAAGAACACCGCCGTCACCTGGCAGGGCGTGAAGATCAACATCGTCGACACGCCCGGCCACGCGGACTTTGGAGGGGAGGTGGAGCGAGCTCTCCGGCTCGTGGACGGCGTGCTCCTGCTCGTCGACGCCGCCGAGGGACCGCTGCCGCAGACGCGCTTCGTGCTCTCGAAGGCCCTCGCCCTCGGCCTGCCGTCGGTGCTCGTCATCAACAAGGTCGACCGGCAGGACGCGCGCGCGAAAGAGGTGCTCGACCTCGTCTACTCCCTCTACATCGACTTGGGCGCGAACGAGCGCCAGATCGACTTCCCGGTGCTCTACTGCATCGCCCGGGAGGGCCGCGCCGCCCACACGCTGGCCGGCGCCTTCGAGGCCCCGAACCTGAAGCCGCTCTTCGACGCCATCCTGGCACACGTGCCTGCGCCCCCGGGTGGGGAGCTCGAGACCCTGCAGATGCTCGTCGACAACCTCGACTACGACGACTACGTGGGCCGCCTCGCCATCGGGCGGGTGGCCTCCGGCGTGGCGCGCGAGGGCGCTCCCATCGCGGTCCTGCGCGACCAGGGGAAGGTGGTGCCGGCGAAGATCGTCCGGCTCTACGCCTACGACGGCCTCAAGCGCACCGAGGTGAAGGACGCGGGGCCGGGCGAGATCGTCTGCATCGCGGGAGCCGAGGAGGTCGGCATCGGGGACACCGTCGCCGACCCGGCCGCGCCGGTTCCCCTGCCCCGGATCAGCGTGGAAGAGCCGACCATGTCGATGGTCTTCCGCGTCAACGACGGCCCCTTCGCCGGGCGCGAGGGCAAGTACGTGACGAGCCGCAACATCCGCGAGCGGCTCTACCGGGAGGCGTACAAGAACGTCTCGATCCGCGTCGAGGACACCGAGGCCCCAGACGCCTTCAAGGTGGTGGGTCGCGGAGAGCTCCAGCTGGCGGTGATCGTGGAGAACATGCGCCGCGAGGGCTTCGAGCTCACCGTCTCGAACCCCGAGCCGGTCCTGAAGACCATCGACGGCGAGGTGCACGAACCCATGGAGCTCCTGGTGTGCGACCTCCCCGACGATTGGGTCGGACCGGTGACGAGCGCTCTCGGGCCCCGCAAGGGCCGCATGGTGGACATGCAGCGGCTCGGCTCCGGACGCACCCGCCTGCAGTTCCGGGTGCCGGCGCGAGGGCTCATCGGCTTCCGGTCGGAGTTCCTCACCCTCACCCGCGGCGAGGGCATCCTCTCCTCCCAGTTCGACGGCTACGAGCCCTGGCAGGGACGCATCGAGAAGCGCCAGGCCGGTGCCATCGTCTCGGATCGGGAGGGAGAGGCCGTGGCCTACGCCTGCTTCTACGGCCAGGAGCGCGGGGCGCTGTTCGTGAAGCCCGGAGACAAGGTCTACAACGGGATGATCGTGGGCGAGCACTCCCACGACAACGACATCGAGTACAACATCTGCCGCGAGAAGAAGCTCACCAACATCCGCGCCGCCGGCCGCGACGAGAACATCATCCTCACCCCGCCGCGGGAGATGGGGCTCGAGAAGGCGCTCGAGTGGATCGCCGAGGACGAGCTCGTCGAGGTGACCCCGCAGAGCATCCGCCTGCGCAAGAAGGCGCTCGACCCCAACGCCCGCTACAAGCTGGAGCGCGACCGCAAGCGCGGAACCGTGAGCGTCTCCAGCGCCGAGCCCGAGGGGGCCTGAGCGCCCCTCAGCGGGCGGCGGAGGCGCCCGGGCCGGGCGCACCGCCTCCCCGCAGGCGAACACCCTCGCCTGTCGGGGCACCGCGAACGGGAGCGAGACCTAGACCTTGGGCTTCGCGCGCTCGCGCACTTCCTGCTTCTTCTTCGCCCGCGGCTGGCCCTTCGAGGCGGTGTCCACGTAAACGAGGGCGTCTGCGTGCCCCGGAACCGCGCCCTTCACGAGCAGCAGGTTCGAGGCGGGCTCGATCCCGACCACCGCCAGGTTCTGGGTGGTAACCACCTCGTTGCCGTACTGGCCGGGGAGGTGCTTGCCCTTCCAGACCTTTCCGGGGGTCTTTCGCTGGCCGACCGCACCCACGTGGCGATGGTGCTCGTGGGAGGTGGAGGCGTCGCGCGCCGCGCCCTTCATGTTCCAGCGCTTGATGACGCCGCTGAAGCCGCGCCCCTTCGTGACGCCGGTCACATCGATGCGCTGTTCCAGCTTGAAGACCTTGTCGACGGTGAGGACGTCGCCCGCCTTGAGCTCGCCGAGCTGCTTCGCATCCTTGGGCCGCACCTCGCGGAGGTGGCGGAAGACCGGGGTCCCGGCCTTCTTGAAGACGCCCACCTCGGCCTTGGAGAGCCGCCGCTCCTTGCCTTCGGCCACCTGGCCGAAGCCGAGCAGTACCGCGTCGTAGCCGTCTTTCTCAGCGGTCTTGCGCCTCACCACGGTGCAGGGGCCCATCTCGAGCACCGTCACCGGGAGGCAATCGCCGTCGGCATTGAAGATTTGGGTCATACCGACCTTCCGACCCAGGAGACCCGTCGCCATGTCGTCACCTCGCATTGGTCCGCCCCGCGTCGCATCTGGCCGGGGAGGACGTGCCGAAACACTAGGGAGAGCGAGGGCTTGTAGCCGAGGAACGAACCCCTGTCAAGGCAGCGCGGCGCGCCTGTACGTAGCACAAGACGAGAGATGTCCGCCCCATGAGCAGTCATAGATGTCCGGCCCACCGAGAGCGCTACGCGCGCCGCGCTTGTGATCGTCCCCCCTTCGCCAACGGCATCCGGAGCGTCCGCTGCCAGGGTCGCCCAGTCGGTCGCTTTCCCTCCCGGCGGACGGAAGATACCGACCAGCAATGCTGCCTAGGCCTCCAACCAAAGCGGACATCTTTGACTGCCTATGTGGCGCACTCGTATCGCTGCCTTGGACAGGCACCGCGGCGCCGAGGCGCCTGCCGCTAACCGTCGCCCTTCGCTCGATCCAGGGCCGGGAGCTCGAGCACCAGGGCGCGCTCCTCGACCGATAGCGACCCCCCGAGGGCCGCGGCGACGCGCCGAGCAGCGCCGACCCCAAGCGACGTGCCCTGAGAATCGCCGGCGTCTCCACGCCTGCGATCGGCGAGCTCTCCCGGCTCGACCGGAGCGCCCTCGATCCGAATCCGGACGGCACTCCCCTCCCGACTGCCGATCACCCTCACCGGCCCATCCTCCCTGGCGGCGACGAGGATCGCGGCCTCCATGGCGCGGCGAGCGAGCTGCGCGTCCGTCGCGACGAGCGCCCCGGGCTCCAGATCGACCGAGAGAGCAATGGGTCCGAGGGTCGCGGCGTCGGGCATGAGGTCCGACACCGCGACGGCGTCGAGGACGACGGGGATGCCGGCCGCGTCGAGCCGCTCGGCGAGGAGGTGGTCCTCGATGAGCCGCCGCACCCGCATGATGGCTCGCAGGCACATCCTCGTGAGCTTCTCTCCCCTCGCTCCGCCGCGCTCCTCCGCCGCGAGCCTGCCGAGGAGTTCGGCGCTCCAGAGCGCCGTCGCGAGGGGGTTTCGGATCTCGTGCGCGACGAAGGCGAGGTGGCTCGCCCGTTGGTTCGTCTCCTCGGCGCGCTCTTCTGTCTCGGGTGCCGACCGATCCGGGGGGATGGGCGTCGTGGACATTGGCCAGTTTCAAACGATGGAGCGCACGGCGGCTTACGGCAAGCTTCTAGCCCTGCCCCGCATGGGTCCCCTGGACACTGTACTATTTACAGGTATAGCAAAGCGTACTTATGCCCACTAGGGGACTTGTCAGTAAAAAGGTAAGCATTCGCAGTTCCAGGCCAGGTTCCATGCATCGAATAAGGAATTGTAGTTCTTAATGTTTTGTTTTCGCAGGGATGGCACCGGCATTGCTCCTCAGCGTGTCGGGGGATGGTCCGGCATGCACCAAATGGAGCAGTACCTAGCCGAGATTAGCCAGTTCCCGCTGCTCTCCGCGGAGGAGGAGCAGCGACTGGCGCGGAGCTACCGCGAGAGCGGCGACTCGCGCGCCGCCCACGCGCTCGTCACTGCGAACCTCCGCTTCGTGGTGAAGGTCGCCTGGGGATATCGCTCCTACGGGCTACCGGTCACCGACATGGTTCAGGAAGGCAACATCGGCCTCATGAAGGCCGTACAGAAGTTCGACCCCTCCCTCGGAATCCGGCTCATCTCCTACGCGGTGTGGTGGATCCGGGCCTACGTCCACAACTACATCCTCCGCTCCTGGTCGCTCGTGAAGCTTGGCACCACCCAGGCGCAGCGCAAGCTCTTCTTCTCGCTCGCCCGCGCGCGACACGACCTCGAGAACGGCAACCGGGGCGCGGATCCGGACCCTGCCCTGAGGCTCGCCCAGCGCCTCCGGGTGCAGCCCGAGGACGTCCGCGAGATGGCGGAGCGGCTCGAGTCGCGCGATCTCTCCCTCGACGCTCCGCTCGGCGAGGGGGGGAACCCGCACGTGAACCTGCTCCCCGGGAACCTCCCAGCGCAGGACGAGGCGCTCGCCGGGGTGGAGGAGTCGCAGGCGCTCTCCCTCGAGGTATCGCTGGCGCTTTCCCGCCTCGACGCGCGGGAGCGGTTCATCGTGGAGCAGCGGCTCATGGCCGACCGCCCCGCCACCCTGAAGGATCTGGGCGACCACTTCGGGTTCTCTCGCGAACGCGCGCGCCAACTCGAGATCCGGGCGTGCCACAAGCTGCGGAGCGCGCTACGGTCGGTCGCCCCCGCCCAGGCGCGAGCGAGCCGCCGGCCGGGTACGGAAGCGGCGAGCGCGGACTAGCGAGGAGGCGCCTGGCCGGGCCCTCAGCCCATCCCGTGCTTCTTCAGGCGGTAGCGAAGGGTGTCGCGGCTGATACCGAGCAGCCTCGCCGCCTGCGATTGGTTTCCGTTGGCGCGCTCCATCGCCTCGCGGATGAGCTTGCGCTCGACGTCCTCAAGGACCAGCCCGTCCGCCGGCACGGCCGACGGCGCCTTCTCCGCCCGCCGCGACGCGGGCGCGACGCCGCGGAGCTCCGGCGGCAGGTGCTCGGGCCTCAGCTCTTCGGCGCTGGCGTGGAGGATGAAGGCCCTCTCGATGACGTTGCGCAGTTCGCGGACGTTCCCGGGCCAGTGGTAGGCCTGCAACGCCTCCAGGGCCACCCCGCTCACCCCGCGTACCTGGCGCTTCATCTCCTGGTTGAAGCGGGCGATGAAGTGGGCGGCGAGCAGGGGGATGTCCTCGGCGTGCTCCCGGAGAGGCGGCACCCGGATTCGCACCACGTTGAGGCGGAAGAATAGGTCGGAGCGAAAGCGCCCCTCGGAGACCCTCTCCTCCAGGTTCACGTTGGTGGCGGCGAGAACGCGGACGTCGGCGCGGAGCTCGGTGACGCCTCCCACCCGGCGAAAGGTCTTGTTCTCGAGCAGGCGCAGGAGCTTGGCCTGGCCGCCGGGGTGCAGGTCGCCGATCTCGTCCAGCATCACCGTCCCGCCCTCGGCGCTCTCGAAGAGCCCGCGCTTCTGGGCGTGGGCGTCGGTGAAGGAGCCGCGCTCGTGGCCGAACAGCTCGCTCTCCAGGAGGTGCTCGGGCAACGCCGCGCAGTTCACCTGGAGGAAGGGGCGGTCCGCACGGGCGCCCCCGAAGTGGACGGCCCTCGCCACCACCTCCTTGCCGGAACCGCTCTCCCCCTCGATGAGCACGGTGGTGGCGTCGCTGCCCGCCAGTCGCACCGCCATGGTCCGTACCTGCTCCATCGCGGCCGAGTTGCCGACGATGGCGGCGAGCGCCTCCGTCCCGCCGCGCCGCTCCTGCGTGAGCGCCTCGATCTGCCGGCGCGTCCGGGCGGTCCCGAGCGCTCGCTCCACCGCGGCGTCGAGCGCCTGGAAGGGAAACGGCTTCACCAGGAAGTCGATGGCCCCGTGCTTCATGGCCTCGACGGCGATGTCAACCGTGCTGTGCGCCGACATCATCAGCACCGCCAGCTCCGGGAGGAGACCGAGCGCCCGCTGCAACGTGGCGATGCCGTCGATCCCCGGCAACCGCACGTCGAGCAGCATCAGGTCCGGCGCCTGGGCGCCGAGCAGCTCGAGCGCCTCCTCGCCCGACTCGGCCGAGATGACCTCGTATCCGCCCCGCTGAAGGCGCTCGCCCACGGACCAGCGGATGAGCTTCTCGTCGTCGACGACGAGGATGCGCGCCGGGCTCGTCATGCCGCGTGCTCCGGCTGCGGGCGCTCGGCGCCGGCCCGCACCGGCTGCAGGGCGACGGTGAAGATGGTGCCGCCCGTGGACGGGCAGCGGTAGCCGATGTGGCCGCCGTGCTCGGCCACGATGCGCGCGGAGATGGCGAGGCCCAGCCCGTTGCCCTCCCTCTTGGTGGTGAAGAAGGGCTTGAAGAGGTTGGGCCGGACCGTCTCCGGGATCCCCGGCCCGGTGTCCTCCACCTCCACGGAGACCCGCCCTTCCGAGAGGCGCGAGCGCACCACGAGTTTCCCCCCCTTGCCGTCCATCGCCTGGCAGGCGTTGAGGCAGATGTTCAGAAACACCTGCTCGAGCTGGCTGGGATCGGCGAGCACCGCCGGCACCCCGGCGTCGAGCTCGGCCTCCACGTCGAGAGGCGCGTTCCGGCGCTGCTGACGGATGAGGAAGAGCACCTTCTCGAGCGTGGCGTTGACGTCCGTGCTCCTCAGCTTCGCCTTGGGGGGGCGGGCGAAGCTGAGCAGGCTCTCCATGGTGTGCGTGAGCCGCGACACCTGGTGGCGCATCTCCCCCACCACTTCCGCCTGCCTCGGGTTCTCGCTCAGGTCCTCCGCCAGCAGCTCGAGCGCCCCCGAGAGGCCGGCGAGCGGATTCTTGATCTCGTGCGCCAGGCCGGTCGCCATCTCTCCCACCGCCGCGAACCGGTCGGCGCGCACCATCCGCTCCCGGTAGAACGCCTCGAGCTCGGCCTGGCTGCGCCGCAGCGCGGCCAGGGTGGCGTCGAACCCCCTCGCTGCGACCCCGAGCTCGTCGGGCCGCCCCTCGTCGGCGCGCACCGTCAGGTCGCCGGACTCGGCCCGCCGCATCGAGGCCACCAGCCGCTGGAGCGGCGAGACCGCCTCCCGCCCCACCAGCCACCAGGCGATGGCGATGAGGAAGACGAACGCCCCTCCGGCGGAGATGCCGAGCGTCCGGGCGAGCTCGCTCTCCGCCGCGACGGCGGGAGCCCGGGTGAAGCGGAGGTCGAGCCAGCCGTTGATCTTCGCCTCCCGTCCGTGGCAGTTGGTGCAGGTCTCGGCGTTGAGGACGGGCTGCACCACCGCGTACTCGTCTCCCGCGATTGGGACCACGCGGGAGCGCTCGAATTCCATGATCGACTTCCATGGCATCGTGCCCACCAGCGCGCGGTCGGTGGAGTAGACGACCTGTCCGTCGTGGCGCAGGAGGCTGATGGAATCGAGGTCGGCCCGGTGCGTCCGCATGAACCCGAGGAGCTCGGGGACCTGCCCCGGGCGCCCCTGCAGCATCGCCTCGGTGACACCCCCGCCGACGTAGTGGGCGAAGAGCTCGGCGCGCTCCCGCTGTACCTTCTCGATGTCGTGCCCGTAGGCTCGCACCGCTGCGTAGACCATGATGGCGAGGGTGGCGATGAAGAGGAGCGAGGTCGGCAAGAGGATGCGCGCTCGCATGCTGCGAGCGAGCCGGCTCCAGATCTTTCGCAGCTGCCCCATGTTCCGCCCGGCCTCCCTCGCCTCCCCCGTCGGCTAGGCAAGGATCAAGCCACTTGAGGACCGCTGTCTCACAGTGTCGGAAGTGGGCGCGAACTGGGTGATTTCGCCCATGCGCAAGGACTGCGCAAGACGGCTAATGCATGACATACCACGCTTTTTTCGCATGGCAGCGCCTCGGGGCGCAAGTTTTTCCGGCACCAGCCTGACCGGCTTACGCCGAGAGCCCCTCCACCTCGAAGATGCGGGCCGCTGCCTCCATGAGCTCGGCACCGGATTCGCCGTCGGTTCCCGCCTGTCGCAGCCGTACGCTCGGATGGTGGAGGAGCTTCGACACGATCGCGCCGGCGAGGGCATTGAGCCGCTGCTCGAGCTCCGGGTCGCCGCCGAGGCGGCGCACGGTCCGCTCCACCTCCTCGCGCGCGATGGCCGAGGCACGGTGGCGAACGGCGGCGATGAGGGGCGCCGCCTTCCGCTCGGCCTGCTCCCTCGCGTAGCGGCCCACCTCCTCCTCGATGATGCGCTCTGCCGCCTGGATGGCCCCTGCCCTCTCCGCCCGGGCCTGGCGCTGGATCCGCGCCAGGTCGTCGACGTCGCAGAGGTAGAAGCCATCCACCTGTCCGAGCGCCGCCGGGACGGCCCTGGGGACGGCGAGGTCGATGAACAGGAGCCGTCGGTGCCGGCGCTGCTTCATGAGGTCGCGCGCGCCCGCCAGGCTCAGGGCCGGGTGGGAGAGGGGTGCCGCCACCACGACCACGTCCGCCCGCCCCAGCTCCTCGCCGAGCGCCTCGAGCGGCCGCGCCGCCGCCCCCACCTCTCGGGCGAGGGCCAGGGCGTTCTCGAGGCTCCGGTTCACCACCACCATCTCGGCGCCCTGCTCGGCAAGGTGCTGCGCCGCAAGGCGCGCCATCTCCCCGGCGCCCACGACGAGCGCCCGCCTCCCCGCGAGCGGCCCCAGCACCTTCTCGGCGACGTCAGCGGCGGCGTGGCCCCAGGAGATGCCGGCTCGCCCGATCGCCGTCTCGGTGCGCACCCGCTTCGCCACCTGGAGCCCCCGCGCCATGACGGCCCGGAGGTCCTTGCCGGCTGAGCCGTTCTCGCAGGCGCGGCTGAAGGCCTCCCGGACCTGCCCCAGCACCTGGGGCTCGCCCACCACGCCCGACTCCAGGCTGGAGGCGACTCGCGTGAGGTGCCGGAAAGCCTCCTCGCCGCGCAGGTCGAAGACTGGAAGCTCCGGGTCGCCGGCGCGCGAGCGGAGGGCCTCCGCGAGGCCGGTCGCCGCCGACGCCGCGCAGGAGGACGCCGCGTACACCTCGACGCGGTAGCAGGTGGAGAGGACGAAGATCTCGTCTACCCCGTCGATGGCGCCGAAAGCGCGAAGCACCTCGGCGAGGTCGCCGGAGGCGGTGGCGAGCTTCTCCCTCGACGCCACCGACACCCTCTTCTGGTCGACTCCGACCGCGACGAGCATAGGCGCCCCCGCCCCCGACCGCGAGCAATCGGCATGCCTGCAAGACCCCTCAAAGGGATTGGGTTTTCTTCTGCGGAGGAACGCAGCGCTTGCGCCACCTGGCCCCACACCCGCACCTGCCACGAAAGAGATGCAGGGCCAGCGTCCGGAGGTCCTTTCGGGGGGAAGGACTTGATCGGCCTCAACCCCGCCAGGCACCGCGCCCGCTCGCGGCTCCGTCCTCCATTCCATCGATCGCTACGTGGGTGCGGCGTGCGCCTTGCCGGGGTCGACGGCCCCTTCCGCTGGGGATCGCGGGGGAGTCCGCGACCGGCGCGGGCGCGCCCTCTCCTTGCGAAGCCTCCGCGTGAACGGCAGCTTGGGAAGCTGCTCTTCCCCCGTTGGTCTGGGTCCGGAGAGACATCGGGAAAACGTCCCCCCGGTCCCGGGGAGGTCTTCGGGGCTCTTTCCGGGAGGCGGGGGGAGGGCGCTGCGGGAACGCGGAAGGGGCCGGGCCCGGA
>Ga0335076_10000879_pt1 | contig 28554 bp, 16 predicted proteins | sample Lox_Sample_25_FD_206717 | JGI IMG/M metagenome (GOLD analysis project Ga0335076, IMG submission 206717) | Soil microbial communities from Loxahatchee National Wildlife Refuge, Florida, United States - Lox_Sample_2.5 | ecosystem: Environmental > Terrestrial > Soil > Wetlands | place: USA... | reverse complement strand
GGCCCGGGATTTGGCGGGGGAGGCGGCGGGGGAGCGGGCGGCACGGGGACGAGCTGGAGCGGCGGCACCGACGCAAGCGGAAACTTATGGGAGGCAGGGAAGGCCTCAGGCGGAGGCGGTGGAGGTGGTGTCGGCAGTGGAATCGCGGGCGGCTCCGGCGGTGGGGGAGGCGGGACCGGGGGCGGTGGCGGATTCGGTGGCGGCGGAGGAACAGGGACAGGGACGGGATCAGGCGGTGGTGGCGGCACGGGTGTTGGCGGTGGCGGTGAAGGTGGAACGGGTGTGGGTGACGGGAGTGGCGGTTCCGGCGGAGGTAGCGGCGGGGGAAGTGGGCTGGGATTTGGCGGCGGTGGCGGCGGAACGGGTGGACCCGGAGGGCCCGGAGGTGGACCAGGAGGAGGCGGGGGCACCGGAGGTGGCGGAATCGGAGGAGGCACAGGTGTCGGCGGAGGTGCTGGCGGTGGTGCCGGGCGTGAGGCGGGAAAGTGGATGACGGCGTCCGCGATGCTGCGCGGCTCGGTGATGGGCGGAATCGGAGGCGGGAGCGGATTGGGTGTCGGAGGCGGCCCGGGCACAGCGGAATACTCGGTGGCGGAAGAAGAAGTGCGGTCGATGATTGGGCTGTTCGCGCAGCTGGGGAAATCGCGCAAGGATCCAGAAAGCCGAATGGACCAGTCGACCTTCCAGTCGCGGCTGACCTCACTGCCGGTACGGGCGCAATACACATTGCAGCAGGCCTTGGCGGGGCTGGCGGCGCAGGCGCCGATGGACAAGCCGGACAAGCCGATGCTGCTGAAGCTGGCGGAGCACGTAGCCATCCGGTTTGCGCTAGACAGTTACGAACGCGGCGAACTGCGCGTGAACGCGGTGAAACAGCTACTGGACCGCATGAATTCGGAGATCGAAGCGCTGCGGAAGATTCTAGGGCAGCAGGAAGAAACGATGTCGGCGGCCGGCATTCAGGTGCAGTCGTACACGGAGTTGCTGGACCAGGAATTCTGGGTGCAGGTTCCGGAAGAAAATAAGAAGGAAGTGCTGACGTCGGATGAGGCGTGGTGCGTGCCGCCGCGGAACGTGCGTGCGTTCCTGGAAGAGATGCTGCGGCGCGGCGAACTGAAGACCGTGAATGAGATTCTGACCAAGTACGCGGCGTGCGTGGCGCTGGATGCACCGGAAGCGCGGCGGACGACGGCGATCGGGCTGTCGGACCTGGCGGAATTTTACGGAAGCGGCGATGGTAGCGCGTTGATCGACGTGATCCAGCGATTGGGGAATCAGCTGTCGATGGAACGCGAGCCGGATCTGCAGACGCTGGTGGGCGCGGCGTTTGTGCGTATGAGCCAGGAAGCCGGAGCCAAGCGATTCTACCCAGCGCTGCAGCAATCACTGGCTTCGCTGGACAGCGTGGAAGCACTGCGGCCGGGCTCGACGAACAGCCTGCGGCAGAGAATCGGGGCCGAAGAGCGGTTGCCGGAATTCGTGGAAGACACGATGCGGAGCGGGCACGTGCCGGACGGCCTGCTGGACATCCTGGCGCTGATGCCGAAGGCCACGCTGCAGTACGTGACCAACCGATTTTCGAATTGCGGCTTTCGCGAGGATTGCGAACTGCTGGGGAATGTGGTGAGCGGACTGGGCGACGAAGCGGTGCAACGGCTGGTGGAGACGCTGCACACGGCGCCGGCCACGGAAGCTACGGAAGTCATCGGATTGTTGAGCCAGTTGGCGCCGGAAGCAGTGGAGAAACTGTTGCCGGGGCGGCTCTCGCAATGGCCGAGGGCATCGCATGATCGCGCGGTGCGGCAGCTTTCGGCAGCGCCGCCGGAGCAGCGGGCGCGATTGTTGATTGCCTTGTTCGATTCGCTGGACCCGCTGATCAAACCGCTGGCGCTGGACGAGATGGGGATGAGCGGGCAGCTGGAATGCATCCCGACGCTGGTGGACCTGATGCGGGACGACAGCACGCCGGGCTTCACACGGATCAAGGCGATGGAAGCTGCGGGGAGATTGCGGGCGAGCGCGGCGAGCGCGATATTGCAGCAGATTCTGGAAGCGAAGCAGGTGTGGCGTTGGGCGTATCCCAGCGAACTGCGAATTGCCGCCGCGCAGGCGCTGCAGAAGATCGAGCCGACCCTGGGGATGGAAAAGATTGCGGCGAGCGGGCTGGACCGGAAAGAGCTGGTGCTGGAACCGCTCGATCCGGAAGCGAATGCTCCGGTGATCCGTCAGCGGCGGTATGCGCGGCTGAAGTTGAGCAAACATGTGCCTACAGTGACCACGAACCTTCGGGAGAACATCCGGCTGACGGTCGCGGAATTGAATATGGGCGGAGGAATCGGGGCGGCGGACCGGCATCTGGCGCCCGGGTCGTTGCTGACGCTGAAGATGTCGCATGGCGTGCGGAGTATCCGCGCACAGGCCATCGTACGAGGAGCGAGGCCGCAAGCGATGGCGTTCGAACTGGTGGATATGGACCTGGACGAAAGGTCGCGGCTGAGGAAATTGTTGTTGGAACTGGGCGGGTTGCCGCAACCGTCGAACGTGAGCAACCGGAGCCGGCGGCAGAGCCGGGTATCGATGGGGAAGTAAAGAGCACCGCAGCGAATTCCAGAATCTAAGTGCTAAGGCGTCGAACCTGGGCGTCCGCCGGAACCCCAAGGTGCCGGGCGGACGCCTGGCGCTACGGGCTTATTCCACCTGTACTTCTAATGAAGGAAACCGTCCTGGAGGGCAGGAGGACGGACTGTCCGAGTGACTAGCTGACGCGCGAGTCACATGGGCCGACTGTACCATTGTGGCGCACAAACAATCCCCCTAACGTACTAGAGAAGTTGTCCTAAGCGGAGGACCGCGAGGACCATAGACGGCAAACCGGGTACGGAACAGGGATGAAAACGGACCCACGAGCAACAGCCAGCCGAGCATTTGTACGAAGCCTGAACATCTTGCTGAAGTTTGCGCGCCTATACGGCTACGACCACGTGCGAACGATGGAGCAACTGCACGTTGCGTGGAGCGAATTGCAGACCGCGATTCCGCAAGGATCGGAGAACGGGCTGCTGCTGGGCGCGACGGGATCGCAATTACTGCTTGATGGCGTGCCCCTGGAAGGGGCGCCGGCGGAGAAACAGTTTGCGCAGTTGTTAAGCGCGGCGGGACTGGCGAGCATACAGTTTCACCCATGCGTGACGGAAGAAGAGCTGGTGAGATTCACGCGATCCTTTCCCAGCGGGAAAGCCAAACCCGCGGAACTGGCGCAGCAGTTGAAGGCGGCGCTGGAGTCGGCGCGGGGAATTCACATCAACGAAATTTGCTTTGTGGCAACCGACTCGCGGTTGAAGGACGCGAGCATGGCGGCGCAGATTGCGGCGGCTTCGCTCGGTGACAGCCAGGATTCCTTCAAGAAGATGCTGAACGATCCGGAGAAGTTGCTGGAGTTGATAGCGGCGGCAGAGGGTTCGAAAACGGGAGGAGTGGGAACCGGCACGGGCGGCGGAGGAAACGGGAACGGCGGAACCGGAAGTGGAGACGGCGGAAGTGGCGACGGATTTGGCGAAAGCGGAACGGGAGCGGGAATGGAAGGCGCCGGGAGCAGCGGCGTCACCGGCGGGGGAAATGCGAGCGGAACCGCGTACGGTTTGGGGCCTGGAAGCGGAGCGGGCGGAGGAGCGGGCACCGGCGCAGGACGTGGATCGGCATCAGGGGGGGGTGCGGGCGCCGGAAGCGGCACGGGGAGTTTTGCGGGGTCTGGAGGCGGATTCGGGCGGGGTGCTGGTGCCGGCGGCGGATGGGGCCGAGGAGCGGGAGCCGGGTCCGGAAGCGAGCCAACCGACGAACAGATTCTGGGGATCCTGCGAGCCCTGGCCGCGTTTGGAAAAGTGGGAACGACGCAAAACGTGGCAGCGGCAACGGTGGAGTTTCAGGATCACGTGAACAAGCTGCCGGTGAGTTCGCAAGCTTTGCTGCGCAGCGCGCTGGCGGAGATGGCGGAGCAGGGGAAGAACAAGAAGCTGGATCAAGGAGTGCTGGTGCAACTGGCGGAGCACCTGGCGATCCGGTTCGCGCTGGAACAGTTTGAGCGCGGCGAAGTGAAAGTGAACGCGGTGAGGCAGATGCTGGATCGCCTGAACCAGGAAATCGAGGCGTTGCGGCAGATCTTGGGGCAGCACGAAGACAAGATGACAGAAGCGGGATTGATGGTGGAGTCGCACCGGGAAATCCTGGACCGGCAGTTCTGGGCGAGCATTCCGGAAAGCGCGAAGCGGGAAGTGCTGCTTTCGAACGAGGCGTGGTGCATACCGCCGAAGAACGTGCAGTCTTACGTGGCGGGATTGATCGAGCATGGAGACATGGCGGATGCGAACAGCATCCTGCAGAACTACGCGCGATGCGCCGACAGCGAGGATGCAGACGCACGCAAGCGGGCGGCAACGGGTCTTTCCGAACTGGCGGAGTTGTACGCGAAGACCGATCCGAAATTGCTGGCAGAGGCGCTGCGGTACGTGGGATTGCGGCTGAGCGTGGAGCAGAACCAGGACTTGCAGTCGCTGGTGAGCGCGGCGTTCGTGCGGCTGTGCCAGGAAGCGGCTGCGAAGAGGCATTTTGGGGCGATGGCGCAGGCGCTAGATTTGCTAGCAGGAGTGGAAGCGCAGCGGCCAGGGATCGCGCGGACGCTACGCGTAAAGATGGGAATCGAGGAGCGCGTACCGGAATTCGTGGATGAGGCACTGCGCGCGCGGCAAATTTCAGCTGGGCTGACGGGAGTGCTGAAGCAACTGCCGCAGACGGCGATGGAGCAATTGGCGACGCGGTTCAACCGCTGCCAGTTCCGCGAAGACCTGGAAAATGTGGCAAACCTGGCGCAGGACCTGGGCGAAGAAGCTCTGCAATACTTGCGGAGCATGGTGCGGGGCGGAGCGCCGTCGGAAGCCGTAGAGATGGTGGGACTGCTGGTGAGGCTGGACATGACAGCGGCGAGGGTATTCCTGCCGACGAGAATCCGCGATTTTCCGCGGGCGGCCCAGGACCGGATCGTGCGGCAGATTTCTGCCTGTGGCGCGGCCGGGCGTTCGGGGATTCTGCTGGCGATATTGGACTTTGTGGACCCCATCATCATGCCGCTGGTGGTGGACGAGGCGGGAATGAGCGAAGAACGCGAGGCGCTGGGGAGGATGTTGACGCTGGCGGACGGCGATCTGCCGGCGGGAGCGGCGGCGTTTTTGAGAGTGAAAGCGATTGAGGCGCTGGGCAGACTGAAGGCGCCGGAGTCGGCCAACGCGCTGAAACGGATTCTGGAAGCGAGGAAGCTGCTCGGTTGGGTACATCCGCAGGAGATGCGGATTGCCGCGTTGCAGGCACTGGAAAAACTGGAACCGGACTGGGTGAAGGAATTTTTGCCTGACAGTGGAATTGAGTTGGAGGATTTACGGCTGGCGCCACTGGAAGTGCCCCAGAGTTCGAAATTCGTACGGAATCGCCGGCACACGCGGGTGAAGCTGCAGAAGCCGATCTCTGCGGTGAGCACCAACCTGAAGCAGAACTGCCATCTGGATATAAGAACCGCCAGTTTGAGCGGCGGCTTGGCGACCACGAGCATGCACCTTGCGCCAGGCACGCAAGTGACGTTGAAGATGCAGGTGGGGCTGAGGAATCTGCAAGCGACGGCATTGATGCGGGATTACCGGGCGCAGGATATGTCGTTCGAGTTCGTGGACATCAGCATGGACGAGCGGGCGAAGTTGAGGAGGTTGCTGCTGGAGAACCTGGCAAAGGGCGGGCCAGGGCAATAGAGAGTGGGAAAGCGGGAAGGGAAGTCGAGAGACCCGGGCGCGTGATTGCACAAGCAGTAACTATTCATCAGTACTATACGAAAGTACGATAGTTGGATTTACCGCGGACAATTCCTGAGTTTACGCTCCATTTACAACGAAGGATCGGCAGCTGGCCCGCCCAAACCGGCGCAACGGGCTTCGTGCAGGTGGACTCGTCTGTGAAGAGACAGAGCAGATCCTGGATGCGATTGGCATGCTTGTGCGCCTTAGCCAGCGCGGTGCTGCCGCGTCTGCGCGCACAGGCGCCGGTAAGCTATCCCGATCATCCCCGAATGACCGCGCAGCGATTGGCCGACCAGTACGGACTGGGAGCGGTGACGGTGACCTCGATGGGTCAGGATAACGAAGGATTTTTGTGGATTGGGACGCAGACCGGCCTGTATCGATACGACGGAACCCGCGCGCGAAAGATGTCGGACGTGGAAGGACTAATCGGGCATTACGTTTTGGATCTGGTGATTGCGCCGGATGGCACAGGCTGGTTCGCGGGGAATCGTGGGATAGCGCACTACAAGGGAGGAAGATTCGAAGGCGTGGCGATCCCGCCGTCGGCGATGCCGCTGGGAAGCGGGACGCAGCTATTCGCGGTGGACAAAAGAGATGTGGTATACGCGGCGTCGTACAAGCGCGGGTTATTGCGGGTGGACACGAGGAATGCGGCGCAGACGAAAGTGTTTGGAGAAGGCGACGGGATTCACGACGCGGTGAATGGAATCGCACTGGCGGAAGATGGATCGGTTTGGTTCACGTTCGGCACGCATCTGGCGCATTTGGGGGCGGGGTCGAATGCGGTGGAAGTGGACAAAGAGATTCAGCTGCCGAAGGACCGTGTGGTTGCGCTGGTGTGGGACGAAACCGGAACACTGTGGCTGAGAAGCGCGACAAAAGTGGCAAGGCTTGACACGGTTGCGCACAAAGTGATCGAGGAGGAAGCGTCAATCGGGCCAGCGGATGAAGAAGAAGGAAAGCCGGTGCTGGATCAGAGCGGGCGATTGCTGGTGCCATCGTCGACGGGGTTGTGGTGGCAGGGCGAGAGCGGGGAATGGACAGTCATCACTGACCAAGAGGGGATCTCCAGCAACGACATTCAGTTTGCGATGGAAGATCGCGAAGGAACGCTGTGGGTGGCAGGATCGGGAACGGGGCTGGACCATTTGCCGGGAGTGCGCGCGTGGTCGGACTGGACGACCGAGGAAGGACTGCCGGATAACTCGACGTGGGCGACGCAGAGGGACCACCGCGGAAGGCTGTGGGTCAGTACATCGCGGGGGATCGGGGTGTGGGACGGGACGAAACACGCGTGGTTGAAGGTTCCGCTCGAGGGTGCAAACGGGCGCATGCACGTAAGGCAGATCCAGGTGGCGAAGGATGGATCGGTGTGGGCCTTGAGCATCACGGGTGCGGCGGTGCGGATCGATCCGGACAGTTTTGCGAAGACCGTGCATGCGGACTATCGCGGGCGGCAGTTTACGGCGTTATGCGCGTCGCCGACCGGGGAGATTTGGGCCACGTCACGCGACCACCTGGTGAGATTTGATAGCAGACATCCCGAGAAAGAACCGACGGATGTGCCGGTGGCCGTGGCGGGAGCGGGCGAGGTGCTGTTCCTGACCTTTGCGCCGGACGGGACGTTGTGGGCCGCGGGAACCGGCGCGATATATCGCTACGACGGAAAGAACTGGAAGATGTTCACGATGAAGGATGGCTTACAAGGGCAATCGATAACGAGTATGGCGGCGCTGAGCGGCAAGGAATTGTGGCTGGCATACAACGACGTGGTGGAAGTGTCGCATATCGTGCTGGACGAGAACGGGACGGCGCAAATCAACCATCGGCCATGGGATTGGTTTATTGTGGGGCGCGATTCGAAGAAGCGGGTGTGGTTTGACGGGTCGGACGGATTGGCGCTGCTCTCGCCGAACGGGAAGATCGAACGGCTGAATCACAATGACGGGCTGGTGTGGGACGACGTGAGTCCGTGGACGGGAGTGCGCGAAGAGAAGGATGGGAGTTACGTGATCGCGACGTCGCGAGGACTGGCGCGGTATCGTCCGCCAGCGATGCCGGCGGATACGAAAGCGGTAAGCGCGATGTTGACGTATGTGGCGCTGGGCGGCGTGGAGCGGGGAATCCACGAGATGCCCAAAGTGAAGCCGTCGGACGGATCTTTGACGGTGCAATTCACGCCGATGATTTTGGGAGGCGGGGATCGAGTTTCGTGCCGCTACCAGTTGAAGGGACTAGAAAAGCAGGTGACGGAAACGCAGCAGAGAGAAGTGCAATACGGGGGTCTGCCGGCGGGGTACTACGAATTCTGGGTGCAATGCCAAGCGCGGGGAGCGATGAGCGGGGGCACGGCGGCGAGTTTCCGGTTCCAGGTGCTGCCGAACTTCTGGCAGACCTGGTGGGCGCAAGCGTCGGGTGCGTTGCTGCTGCTGGGGTGCTTCTGGCTGTATGTGTTCTTCCGGACGAGGACGCTGAACCGGCGACGAATCGAGTTGGAGAAAGCGGTGGCGGAGCGCAACGCGGAGCTGCTGCAGAAGAACAAAGAGTTGCAAGAAGTGTCGCTGACGGATCCGCTCACCGGAACCAGAAACCGGCGCTATTTCTACGAAACGATCTCGAAAGATATTGCGCAAGCAGTGCGTTCGCACTTGAAGACGCTGGACCCCTCGGCGACACCCGCGCCGAGGCAGGAGCTGATTTTCGTGCTGGTGGACATCGACCGGTTCAAGCGCGTGAACGACGAGATGGGACACGCGGCGGGAGACGAACTGCTGGTCCAGATGGCGAAGCGGATTGCGTCGGTGATGCGGAAGTCCGACGACCTGGTGCGGTGGGGCGGAGAAGAATTTCTGCTGGTGTGCCGGACGACGGACCGGGAGAATGCGTCGCTGCTGTGCAGCCGCGTGCTGGATGCGGTGAGGAACGAGCCGTTCGATGTGGGGAACGGCGTGGAGATTCACAAGACCTGTTCGATCGGGTGGGCGCCGTTCCCATGGTTCAAGGATGACGTGCACATGCTTTCGATCGACAACGTGATCGAGCTGGCAGACCGGGCGCTGTACGTCGCGAAGAGGGAAGGGCGGAACCGCTCGTATGGACTCCTGCCCACGGAGAATCTGTACAAGTCGGAAAAATCCGTAACGATGGAAACCTTGCGGCAATGCCCGCCGGAGCTGGTGCAGATCGTGTAAGGCTCAGGCAGAGCCGAGTGAAATGCAAGAGTACACAGCCAGATCGGCCGGGGCATAACCCGCAAACCCAAGATGCCGGGCTGAAGCCACGGCGCTACAACGGCTGGAGCGCGCACGAAGCTCGTGTACACTACCACGGATGCGCATTGCAATTGTGTCGGATATTCATGGGAATTTGACGGCGTTGGACGCGGTGGTGGCGGACTTGCGCGGCCTTGCGCCCGATATGGTGCTGCACGGCGGAGACCTGGCGCATGGCGGAGCGCGACCAGCAGAAGTGGTGGACCGGATCCGGGAGTTGGGATGGGAAGGCATATGCGGGAACACCGACGAAATGCTGTGGGCGCTGGAGAGTTTGCAGGTTTTTGCGGCGAAGGCGCCGGACATGGCGAAGTTGTTTTGGATGATCCAAGAGATGAGGGCCTGGACGTGCACGCAGTTGGAAGATGAACGGATTGCGTGGCTGAAGACAATGCCGGTGATACGGCGGCAAGGCGAGGTGGCAGTGGTGCATGCAAGCCCGAAGGATTTGTGGAGAGGGCCGGGGCGAGACGCGCCGGAAGCGGAGTTGAAGGAGACGTTCGGAGAATTGAACGCGCGCGTTGTGGTGTATGGCCACATTCACCAACCGTATGTGCGGGAGATGGGAGAGTGGACGGTGGCGAATACGGGGAGTGTGAGCTTGTCGTGTGACGGGGACGCGCGGGCGTCCTATGCGTTGGTGGAAGGTACAAAGGTAAAGATTCGGCGCGTGGAATATGAGGTGGAGCGGGAAGTAGAGGCGGGGCGATCGGCGGGATTGCCGCATGCGGAATGGGTGGCGGCGTGTTTGCGGGCGGGAAGGTTTGTTCCGCCCGAATCGTAGCTATAGCGGCTCCAGCGTCTTCTTCGCGAACAGGACTTTGAAGCCGGCGACAACCATGCGAGATGGTCGCGCATATCCCAACGGAATCGGACTGAATCATGGCCTTGATGCCGGTATCGGAGAGAGTGGCGATTGTTGGCGGCGGTGCATCCAACCAGTTACAATTAATTGTTTGCGACGGGCCTGCCGGACTGGCCTGCGTGGGCGCCAAGATTGGTAAGCGCGATGAGAAGATGCCGGCCTGAAGGCACGGCTACAGGAAAAGACAACATAAATTATGGATGTAGCCCAGATACTTGACCGCGTCGTAGCGAAGTTCATTGGGACGAAGCACGAGCGCGACATTAAGCGCATGCAGCCGGTGGTGGTAGCGATCAACGCGCATGAGGCGGAAGTGCAGGCGTTGAGCGATGAACACCTGAAGGAGCGGTTCACAGCGCTGAAAACGCGCGTGCAGGAGCAGCTGAAGGACGCGGATCCGGCAGAACCCGAGTACAAAGAGAGTTTGCGTCAGGCCCTGGAACCGGTAGTGGTGCCCGCGTTTGCGCTGGTGCGCGAGGCGGGGCGGCGATTTCTGAAGATGAGGCACTTTGACGTGCAGCTCATCGGCGGAATGGTGCTGAACGAAGGCAAGATAGCGGAAATGAAGACGGGCGAAGGAAAGACGCTGGTGGCGACTTTGCCGGCGGCGCTGAACGCGCTGGCAGGACGCGGCGTGCACATCGTTACTGTCAACGATTATCTGGCGCGGCGCGACGCGGAATGGATGAGCCCGTTGTATAAGGCGTTGGGGCTGACGATTGGCGTGATTGTGCATGATCTGGACGACGCGCAACGGCGCGCGGCGTATGGCGCGGATATTACCTATGGAACGAACAACGAGTTCGGGTTCGATTACCTGCGCGACAACATGAAGTATGACCTGGCGAGCTGTGTGCAGCGCGGGCACCAGTTCGCGATCGTGGACGAAGTGGACTCGATCCTGATCGACGAAGCTAGAACGCCGCTGATTATTTCGGGGCCAAGCGAGGAGTCCACGGACAAGTACTTCAAGATCGACAAGATTATTCCGAAGCTCATTAGAGAGATCGATTACACGCTGGACGAAAAGCACCGCACAGCGACATTGACGGAAGAGGGATTCAACAAGTGTGAGCGGCTGCTGGGGATCGGAAATTTGTCGGACATCGGAAATGTGGAGTTGATGCACCACGTGTACCAGGCGCTGCGGGCGCACACGTTGTACAAGCTGGACGTGGATTACGTGGTGAAAGAAGGGGAAGTGATCATCGTCGACGAGTTTACCGGGCGGCAGATGCCGGGACGGCGGTGGTCGGACGGGTTGCACCAGGCGGTGGAAGCAAAAGAGGGCGTGAAAATCGAGCGGGAGAACCAGACGCTGGCGACGATCACGTTCCAGAATTATTTCCGCATGTATAAGAAGCTGTCGGGCATGACCGGCACGGCGGAAACGGAAGCGGCGGAATTCGGGAAGATTTATAACCTGGACGTAGTGGTGATTCCGACGAACCGCTCGCTGATCCGCATCGAGAATCCGGACGTGGTGTACCGGACGGAGAAGGAAAAGTTCGTCGCGGTGGTAAACGGGATTTTGCAGGACGACAATTCGTTGGCCCACGGGATCCGGCAGTATCACGAACGCGGGCAGCCCGTGCTGGTGGGCACCATTTCGATCGAGAAATCGGAGACCATCGCGGAGCTCTTGAAAAAATCGGGAATTCCGCACCAGGTGCTGAACGCCAAGCAGCACGAGCGCGAGTCGCGGATTGTGGCGCAGGCCGGGCGCAAAGGCGCGGTGACGGTAGCGACAAACATGGCCGGCCGCGGAACCGACATCCTGCTCGGAGGGAATCCAGAGTCATTAACGCGCGAATATTTCCTGAAGAACAAGCTGGCGCTGCCCTATGCCGCGGCCCCCGCGGTGATTGGAGCGGACCCGGCGGATGGAGATGGGGCAGGCGGAGTGGTACAGGCGACGGCGCCGATGGTGCTGTTCCAGCACGAAGGGAAAATCTTCCAAGTGCCGCAAGAGCAGTGGAAACCGGTTTACGACCAGTTCGCGGAGCAGTGCAAGGCCGAGCACGACGAAGTGGTAGCGCTTGGCGGATTGCACATTCTGGGTACGGAGCGCCATGAGGCGCGGCGCATCGACAACCAGTTAAGAGGGCGCGCGGGACGCCAGGGCGATCCGGGGTCCTCGCGGTTTTTCTTGTCGTTGGAAGACGATTTGATGCGGATTTTCGGCGGCGAACGCGTGAAGCAGTTGATGTTCCGGCTGGGAATGACGGAAGGCGTGCCGATTGAGTCGAAATTGATTTCCAGCCGAATCGAGCAGGCGCAGAAATCGGTGGAAGCGCAGAACTTCGACGCGCGCAAACACTTGCTCGAATACGACGACGTGATGAACAAGCAGCGCGAAACCATTTATGCGATTCGGCGGTCGGCGTTGGAGGGCAAGGATCAACGCGACTATGTGATGGGAATCGCGGAAGACGTGGCGCGGGAGATTGTCAGTACGTATTGCCCGCGGGAACAGCATCCGGGGCAGTGGAACATAGCGCAGTTTCTGGCGGAAATTCACACGCAGTTTGGAATCGATGCGAAAGCGGCGGGTGCGGATCCGGGTTCGTTGAACCACGACGAACTTTCGGAGAAAACCGTGGAAGCGGTGATGGCGCGTTATGCGGAGAGAGAGAAACAGTTTTCGCCGGACTTGCTGCGGTGGCTGGAGCGGAGAATCATTCTGGATGTGGTGGATACGCAGTGGAAAGACCACCTGCTGTCCCTGGACCATTTGAAGGAAGGGATCGGGCTGCGCGGATACGGGCAGAAAGATCCGCTGGTGGAGTTCAAGAAGGAAGCGTTCATTCTGTTTGAAGACATGATGACGCGGATCGACAACGAAACGATACGGTATTTGTTCCATGTGCAGATTCAGCAGGGCGAGGCGCCGCCACAGCAGGCGCAGGAACGGCCGAGGCCGCAGATGCATAGCGCGGCAGCGGCGGTGGCTAGCGCGGCAGCACGGGTGGAAGAGGCTCCGACGCAGAAATTGCCGGATTTTGCGCGGGCGCTGGAACGGAAGCAGGAACGTCAGCAGAGGGATCTGCAGTATCAGACGGGCGCGGCACAGGCCGAAGCTCCGAAGCCGGTGCGGGCGGGGGCGAAGGTGGGGAGGAATGATCCTTGCCCTTGCGGATCGGGGAAGAAGTACAAGAAGTGTCACGGAGCGAATGCGTAGAGGAAGAGTAGAAAAGTAAAAGAGTGTAAAGGTGCTAGGGTAAAACCCGCTCCATGTGGGGCCTCTGCGGGGTGGCAGCAGAGAAATCGTATAACGTGAACAGGATCAGGTGTAAGGTTCAAGAGCGCGTCAGTTTTGGTGTGAGATCACATCGGGGAGAGATTTAACATGCCACCGGGAATGCCAGGACAGCAACAGATGCCGGAACGCCAGCCGATTCCGGGAGTGAAGAATTTAGTGGCGGTGGCGAGCGGCAAAGGCGGCGTGGGGAAAACCACAGTGGCGGTGAACCTGGCGCTGGCGCTGGCGAAGATGGGCAACAAGGTGGGATTGCTGGACGCGGACGTGTACGGGCCGAACGTGCCGATCATGCTGGGAGCGACGGGAGAGCCCCTGGCGACGTCGCAACAGAAGATTATTCCGGTTGTGGCACAAGGATTAAAGATGATTTCGATGGGTCTGCTGAACCCGGGCGACAAGCCTGTGATCTGGCGTGGGCCGATGCTGCACAGCGTGATCACGCAGTTTTTGCGCAGCGTGGAGTGGGGCGAGCTGGATTATTTGATCATTGATTTGCCGCCGGGGACGGGCGATGTGCAGTTGACGCTGATCCAGACGGTGGCGGTGACGGGTGCGGTGGTGGTGACCACACCGTCGACGGTAGCACTTGCGGATGTCCGGAAAGCCATCGAAATGTTCCGGCAGGTGAATGTGGAAGTGCTGGGCGTGGTGGAGAACATGAGCACGTTTGCGTGCCCGCACTGCGGGAAGCCCGTGGATATTTTCGGGCACGGCGAAGGCGCGAAGACCGCGATCGAGTATGGCGTGCCGGTGCTGGGAGAAATTGAGATTGATTCGCGGATTCGGCTGGGCGGAGATACCGGCAAGCCCGTGGCAGCGCAGGGAGAAAGTGCGCCGGCGGCGCAGAGTTTGTACAAGATGGCGAAAGCGGTGACGGCGAGGTTGGGGGAAGTGGCGGCGACGAGCGGCGGGCCAAGTGTGGAGATTGAGTAGGAAGAATAAGAAGGGTGGAAGAGTAGAAGCTTCGAACGCGGGCATTTCTGCTTGAATATTCCCTCGGTGTGACATTGCGGTGGAGATCCTGCGCTTCGCTCAGGATGACAATTCCGTTGATGGGTCGTGGTTGACAGACGTGCGATCGGATTTGGGTTGGCGCGAAAGCGGCGATGAATCGCCGCAGTCCAAGAGAAAACTCGCCGCTCTGTGAGCGGCGCTCCCAGGCGTACTCGCAGACTCGTGGAGCGCACACGCTAAAGTCCCTGCTGAGGGCTACTCTTGCAGGTGGCACTCCTTGCTGAGAAAAATCGTCTAAGGTGTAAGGTATAGGATTTCAGGTTCTTGTTGCCTTGTCACAAGCAGGCTGCGCTGGGCGTGGGACATTCCTGGTGTCAGTATCGTGTTTCAGAGTGAGGGCGATTCGATGGATGGATTCGCAGCGGTCGGATTTATGCCAGAGGAACGAACTCAGGGGGCTCGCTCGGGGGAATGGGCACTTCTGGGTGGGCTTTCATTTGTGGTGTTTGCGGCGCACATGCTGGTGAGCGCGCGGTACGGGTATTTTGTCGACGAGCTGTATTACATCGCGTGCAGCAAGCATCTGGCATGGGGATACGTGGATCAGCCGCCGCTGATTGCGGTGATCACGTGGCTGGAACGCGTGACCCTGGGCGAGTCGTTGACGGCGCTGCATTTTTTGCCGGCGGTAGCGGCGGGATCGCGGGTACTGCTGACGGGACTGATTGCGAGGGAACTAGGCGCGCGGCGATTCGGGGTGCTGCTGGCGTGCGTGTGCGTGATGGCCGCGCCGATGTACCTGGGACTGGACTCGCTGCTGACGATGAACGTGTTTGAGTCGCTGTTCTGGATGGGCGCGGCGCTGATTGCGTTGAAGATCTCCAACGGGGCAAGCCAGAAATGGTGGCTGCTGTTTGGCGCGGTGTGCGGCGTGGGGTTGCTGAATAAGCATTCGATGCTGTTTTTTGGATTTGGACTGTTTGTGGGACTGCTGCTGACGGAGCAGAGGAAGCAGTTCGCGTCGCCGTGGATCTGGCTGGGCGGAGTGATTGCCCTTCTGATCTTCCTGCCGAATCTGATGTGGGAAGTGAACCGGCATTTTCCGACCGTGGAATTGCTGCGGAATGTGCAGGCGAGCGGGCGGAACGAGGAAATGGGTCCGCTGAAGTTTCTGGTGGTGCAAGCGATGATTTTCAATCCGCTGACGGCGCCGGTGTGGATCGCGGGGCTGGTGGAACTGTTGCGCGATGGCGAAGGGCGCGGCTGGCGCGTTCTCGGGATCACCTACCTGGTGATTATGATCTGCATGCTGACGATGCATGGGCGAATGTACTATCCGGCGCCGGCGTACGGGATGTTGTTTGCGGGCGGCGGAGTGGCGCTTGAGCGATGGTTCGCGGCAGTGCGGAGTGGAAGGTGGCTGCGGCCCGCGTATGTTGCGCTGATCGCGATTACCGGCGTGCTGCTCGCGCCGTTTGCGTATTTCCCGATGCTGACGGTGGAGCAATACATGGCGTACGCGGAGTTCTGGCATTATGAGCCACCACGTCTGGAAACGCACCGGATGGGGCCATTGCCGCAGATTTATGCGGACCAGTTTGGATGGAAGGAAATGGCGCAGGTGGTGGCGGATGCGTATCACAAGTTGCCGCCGGAAGAGCAGAAGAGGTGCGCGATTTTTGGGCAGAATTACGGGCAGGCGGGTGCGATTGATTTGTTCGGGGCACAGATGGGACTACCGGCGGCGATTTCCGGGCACCAGAATTACTTCTATTGGGGGCCGCGGGGGTACACAGGCGAATGCATGATTGTCATGGCGGATACGCCGGAGCGTCTGCACGAGTCGTTTGAGAGCGTGGAGTTTGCGGGGCACGTGGAGCATCCGCTGTCGATGCCGTATGAACATTTTGATGTGTATGTGTGCCGGAGACCGAAGTTCGGGACGCTGGCACGGCTGTGGGAGAAGATCAAGCGGTGGGGATGAGGGTGGAAGGGTAGAACCTTCGAACGTGGCATTCCTGGTTGGATGGTTGTTCGGTGTTGCGTTGAGATCCTTCGCTGCGCTCAGGATGACAGAGCAAGCGATTGGGTTGCTGTTAAGAGGTGATCGCCGCACTCCGAGTTTGGCTTCGAGGGCGTGCTGCGCTTGTGTTGGGGGAGGGCATTGGATAGAATCTGCGGCGAGAAAGTAGATTCACGCCTTTAGGTCTCCGCCCAAAATCCGGATTGAAATTTGGAAAGGACAGGTCCATGCCATTATCGAAGAAATTGGCTGCGGAGTTTTTGGGGACGTTTTGGCTGGTATTCGGAGGATGTGGGGCGGCGGTGCTGGATGCCGCGTTTCCACAACTGGGAATTGGATTTATGGGAGTGGCGCTGGCGTTCGGGTTGACGGTAGTAACGATGGCGTATGCGATCGGGCACATCTCCGGCTGCCATTTGAATCCGGCAATTTCAATAGGATTAGCGGTAGGGAAGCGGTTTCCGTTAGGCGAAGTGGTACCGTACATCATCGCGCAGGTGCTGGGCGGGATACTGGGCAGCGCGGTGCTGTATGTGATTGCCAGCGGGAAAGAAGGATTCTCATTGAGCGGCGGATTCGCGTCGAACGGATATGGCGCGCACTCACCGGGCGGATATTCACTGCTGGCATGTTTCGTGGCGGAAGTGGTGCTGACGTTCTTCTTTGTGCTGGTGATTCATGGAGCGACGGACCACCGCGGCGTGACGGGATTTGCAGGGCTGGCGATTGGATTGACATTGACGCTGATTCACCTGATCAGCATTCCGGTGACGAATACGTCAGTGAACCCGGCGAGGAGCACGGCGCCGGCGATTTTTGCGGGTGGCTGGGCGTTACAGCAGCTGTGGCTGTTCTGGGTGGCGCCGATCCTCGGCGGGATCATCGCGGGCGTGGTGTACAACGCGTTGTTCGAACAGAGAAAAGGGTAGCTTAGCAGAGTCAAGTAGGAAGGATGGGCACTCAGCGAAGGTCGCGAGAGCGCGAAGCGTCATGGTGTGCGCGAGCGCGTTCCTTGTCATTGGGGCGAGGCGGGTGATATCTTGGGATATTCGCGGGGTGTGTGCGGGAAGCTGCTGGTCTGGCTATATCTAAGCCCTGCAATCACTTACGGCGGAGCAGTTTGCCCCCCAGGCAGTTTTGGCCGGGGCTGGCCGCGGAGTTCGCCGAGAGTGCCGGGCTAAAGCCACGGCGTTACGATGCCTTATCAACGAGCGGGAGTGTGTTTTGAGCCGTATACCGGACATCCGGGCTTATCGCGGGAAGTGGCCGCAGATTGCGGCGTCGGCGTACATCGACCCGGCGGCGGTGGTGATTGGGGACGTGGTGATTGGGGAAGAATCGAGCGTGTGGCCGATGACGGTGGTGCGCGGAGATGTGCACTACATCCGAATCGGGGCGCGGACGAATTTGCAGGATGGTTGTGTGTGCCACGTGATGAAGGATCAGCATCCGCTGGTGCTGGGCGATGAGGTGACCGTGGGGCATTCGGTGACGCTGCATGGATGCACGATCGAGGGGTACACGTTGATCGGGATGCGCGCGACGATTCTGAACGGCGCGGTGATCGGGGCGAATTGCATCATTGCGGCGGGGACATTGATCACGGAACGGACGGTGATTCCGGCGGGGAGCCTGGTGATGGGGTCGCCGGGAAAAGTAAAGCGGGAGTTGGATGAGAAGGAGTTGGCGTCGATCGGAGATTATGCGCGGCGGTATGCGGGGTATCGGGAGATTTACCGGAGCGAGGCGGTGGAGCGGGGAGAGCGGGTGGATTGGAGCGAAGTGGCGAGTGGTTAGAACGCGAGAATAGAAATTTGCAATTCGTTGAGGCGAAAAGAGATTTCTCACTTCGTTCGGAATGACAAATTTCAGTAAGGGTAACGAACACAGAAGAGGACATGGCGGAAAAGAGAAAATTTCAGGCGATTAAGGGGACGCGGGACCTGCTGCCGCCGGAGACGGAATTGTGGAACCGCGTGGAGGCGACGGCGCGCGAGGTGTTTGGGACGTTTGGGTTCGGGGAGATTCGTCCACCGATTTTTGAGCCGACGGAATTGTTTGCACGTGCGGTGGGCGGCGAGACGGATATTGTGGGGAAGGAAATGTATTTCCTCGACGACCCCTTCGCGCGGGACCTTGAACGCATGAGGCGAGCAGTTGTCTCCAATCGTCTTCACAGCCAACCGGAATATGCGTCAGGCCGCAACATTGAGGCTGACGTTCGGTCTTTCGCAGATGATTTGACTGGCTTCTGTATGGCTCTTGAAGGACTTCTGGCCTCGGACGACCTGCAGCGAACGCGCTCGAACCTACAGGCCGCTGATCTTCTAAAAAAGAAAAGCGCAGAGATTGGTTTTGAGTGCCAACCAAGTCAATTCAAACCTCTATACGATGTGTGGGCCAGGCGGTTCGAAGACGCGCTAGTCCTGGTCCAGTCAGTCGAAACGCAGTCTACGCAGGTTCTGCGGCCGGAAGCGACGGCGAGCGTGTGCCGGGCTTATATCGAGCACAACATGTATGCCTGGACGCAGCCGGTGAAGCTGTATTACATGGGGCCGATGTTTCGGCGGGAGCGTCCGCAGAAGGGGAGATACCGGCAGTTTTATCAGATTGGCGCAGAGGTTCTGGAGACATTGCAGGCGGGGCAGGGCGGGTCGAAGGATGTGGCTAAGGATGCGGCGGTGGACGCGGAAGTCATCGAGATGGTGATGACGTTTTTTGCGCGGCTGGAATTGCAGGGCGTGCAGCTGGAGATTAATTCGATTGGGTGCCGCGAGTGCCGGCCTAAATATGTGGAACTGCTGCGGGCGGAATTGCAGAAGGTGAAAGAAAGGCTGGGGCCGGACAGCCAGCGGCGAATTGAGACGAATCCGCTACGGGTGCTGGATTCGAAGTTGGAAAGCGAACAGGCGATTATCGCGGGACTGCCGAAGATCGGGGATCATCTGTGCGCGGATTGCGCGAAGCAGTACGCGGAAGTGAAAAGGCAGTTGGAGATGCGCGGTGTGGCGTTCAAAGAGAATTGGCGGTTGGTGCGCGGGCTGGATTATTACATGCGCACGACGTTTGAGATCACCGCACAGGGACTGGGATCGCAGAATGCGGTGTGCGGCGGCGGGAGATACGACGGGCTCGTCGAATTGCTGGGTGGGCAGGCGACCAAGGGAATTGGATTTGCGATTGGGGAAGACCGGCTGATTCTGTCGCTGCAAGAAGCAGGGAAGGGCGGCGTGGCAGCGGGGCGCGACGTTTATATTGCGTGGATGGGAGAGCGCGCGCAGGCGGTAGCGATCCGAGCGGCGCAGGAATTGCGCGAGGCGGGATTGCGCGTGGAGTTGCCGCCGGCGGAGCAGAAGTTCGGGAAGGCGCTGGGGCAGGCGGATAAGGTAGGGGCGAAGTTTGCGCTGATTTTGGGAGAGGATGAGGTGGCGTCGGGGCAGTGGACGGTGAAGACGCTGGCGGATGGGACGCAGGAGAAGGTTAGCGGGGCGGAGACGCTGGAGTTTTTGAAGGCGAAGAGAGTTAAACAGTAGAACAGTAGAAAGTGAAAAAAGGTAGAAGCGTACAAAGTGCATAAGTGGGAACGCTCGAAGAGCAAAAACCGTATAAAGTGCAAGGTATAAAGTGAAAAGGTTAAGGTTGAAGGCGGATGGTTCTGAGTCCCCTCGAAGCTCGGAGCAAGCGAGACGAGGTGGTTGAGATCCTTCGTTTCGCTCAGGATGGCAACGTTTCTAAATTTGGGAGACAAACAACGTGCTGGACTTTTTGGGGAATCTGAAGAGGACACATTATTGCGGGGCGCTGCGGGCCACGGATGCCGGGCGAGAGGCAACGGTGATGGGGTGGGTGCACCGGCGCCGCGATTTGGGGAATTTGCTGTTTCTGGATGTGCGCGACCGGACTGGGATCGTGCAAGTGGTCTTCAACAAAGAGACGCATCCTGAGGCGCACGCGAAGGCAGAACACGCGCGGAGCGAATTTGTGGTGGCGGTGGAAGGGAAAGTGGTGAAGCGGGAGAAGGCCAATCCCGAAATTGCCACGGGCGAAATTGAGCTGGTGGCGACAAAGCTGCACATTTTGAATAACGCGAAGACGCCGCCATTTTCCATCGAGGCGGAGATCAATGCGGCGGAAGAAACGCGGCTGCGGTATCGGTACCTGGACTTGCGCCGGCCAAAGCCACACGCCAACCTGGCTCTGCGGCACAAGATTGTGCTGGAAATGCGTCGGGCGATGGACGACATGGGATTCATCGAAGTGGAAACGCCGATGCTGACGCGGTCGACACCGGAGGGTGCGCGGGATTACCTGGTGCCGAGCCGCGTGCACCACGGACAGTTTTACGCGTTGCCGCAATCGCCGCAGATTTTCAAACAGATTCTGATGATTGGCGGGCTGGACCGGTATTTCCAGGTGGTGAAGTGTTTCCGCGACGAAGACTTGCGGGCGGACCGTCAGCCGGAGTTTACGCAGCTGGATTTGGAGATGTCGTTTCCGCGGCAGGAAGACATTTTTGGCGTAATAGAAAATGTGATGGTGCGGGTGTGCAAGGTGGCGGGGATTGAAGTAACGGCGCCGTTTTCGCACATGCTGTACAAGGATGCGATTCGCAAGTATGGCAGCGACAAGCCCGACTTGCGGTTCGGGATGGAATTGCACGAGGTGACGGACTGCTTCCCGGAAGAAGCGAAACAGAAATTGCAAATCGAAGGGAACGTGTTTGCGCTGGCGGCGCCGGGTGGGGCGAGCTATTCGCGGAAACAGCTGGATGAGTTGACGGAGAAAGCGAAGTCGCTCGGGGCGCGCGGAGCGTATTTCGTGAAGGTAGCGGCGGAGGGGACGACGTCCACGGTGGAAAAGCTGATTGGCGCCGAGAATGTGAAGAAATTGGCCGAGGCTTGCGGCGCGAAGACCGGCGATCTGGTGGCGGCGGTGTCGGCGAAGACGCAGATCAAGGGGACGGAAGCGGCGGCGCTGGTGGCGGGGCAGTTGCGGTTGCAGCTCGGCGAGGCGCTGGGACAGATCGACAGGACGAAGTGGAAGTTTTTGTGGCTGACGGGATTCCCCTTGTTCGAATGGAGCGATTCGGACAAGGCGTGGGTGAGCGCGCAGCATCCGTTTACGGGAATCGTGGATGAAGATTTGGAGAAGCTGGAGACAGCGCCGTGGGAAGTGCGTTCGAAGGGATATGACCTGGTGCTGAACGGATATGAGCTGGGGTCGGGAAGCATTCGAATTCACCGCCAGGATATTCAGGAACGGCTGTTCAAGGCGCTGGGGCTGAGCGAGGAACAACTGCGGCGGAGATTTGGATTTTTCCTGGATGCGCTGACGTATGGGACGCCTCCGCATGGGGGAATTGCCTTGGGCGTAGACCGGATTGTGATGCTGCTGGCGGGGGAGAAGTCGATCCGCGAAGTGATTGCGTTCGGGAAGACCACGGCGGCGCAGGATTTGATGGCGGAATCGCCGAGCGAAGTGGATGAGGTGCAGCTGGATCAGTTGGGGATACAGCTAAAGAGGAAATAGATGAGCCGGATACGGATATTGCCGGAGGCGGTGGCGAACAAGATCGCGGCGGGCGAGGTGGTGGAGAGGCCGGCGTCAGTGGTGAAGGAGTTGCTGGAGAACGCTTTGGATGCGGGTGCGACGTCGGTGCGGATCGAGACGGAGATGGGCGGGAAGCGGATGATCCGGGTGATCGACGACGGACACGGGATGAGCCACGACGATGCGCTGCTGGCGTTCGAGCGGCACGCGACCAGCAAGCTGAAAAGTGCGGACGATCTGCTGTCGATCGCGACGCTGGGATTCCGCGGAGAGGCACTGCCGTCGATTGCGGCGGTGTCGCGGCTGCTGCTGGAAACGCGGGACGCAAGCGAGGCCGAGGGAACGCGAGTGGAGTTTGCGGGTGGGAAACTCGTGGGTGTGAAACCGGCGGGATTACCTGCGGGGTCGACGATCAGCGTGGCGGACCTGTTTTACTGCATACCGGCGCGGCGGAAATTCTTGAAGTCGGATACCACGGAGCTGGGGCACATCGCGTCACTGGTGACGCATTACGCGCTGGCGAATCCGGGCAGGCAGTTTACGCTGACGACACCGACGCAGGAGATCATCAATTGCCCCCCGGCGGAAAGGCTGGCGGACCGGGTGTATCAACTGTTTGGGAAGCAGGCGCTGGACGAGTTGGTGGAAATTCCGGCGACGTCAGGGGCGTTTCGCGCGGCGATTACCGAGCCGGAGATGGAAGCGGGCGAAGAAGCGAAGTCGTTGGTCGTGTCGGGATTCACGTCACGGCCGGCGGTGCAGCGGCTGAATCGGAACGGGATTTACGTGTTTGTGAACCGCAGGCTGGTGCGCGACCGGCTGATCTTGCACGCGATACACGAGGCGTACCGGAATATTCTGCCGCCGAATGCGTTTCCGGCGACGCTGCTGTTCCTGGAGATGCCATACGACGAGGTCGACGTGAACGTGCACCCGGCGAAAATCGAGGTGCGGTTCCGGCGGTCGCAGTTTGTGCACGACTTTACGCGGGATGCGATGCGGCAGGCGTTGATGGCCACGCGGCCGATTGCGAGTTTCGCAGCAGCGGCGAGTTCGGGAAACATCGGCTTGAATCCGGTGGGGCCGCCAGCGTCGTTTGATAACGGATTTGCCGCCGCGAATCCGAACAGCGGAGTGCCGCGGGCGGTGATTCCGGCGATGGAAGAGATGGGCGTGGGTTCGGGAGTGGGATCGGATAACGCGTCGGCGGGATATGAACTGAGCGGCGCGCCGTTGCAACCGGTGCCGCAGCGGTTTCCGTTTGAGCCGGGCCCCCTGCAGGGGGCAAGTGGCGGATTCAGTCCCGGAGCGATGCCGGGCGGGCCGCTGACACGGGAGCCGAACTGGGCGGAGAATTTTTCGCGGAATGGAGCGGATGCGTCGGCGACTTTGCCGCGGCCGGATCAGATTGCGGATTTGAAGCCGCTGGGACAGGTGAGCGCGAGCTTTATTGTGGCGGTGAACGGAGAGGGGCTGTGGATCGTGGACCAGCACGTGGCGCATGAACGTGTGCTGTTCGAGCAGCACCTGGAGGCGCGGCGGGCGGGGAAAGTGGAGGCTCAACGGCTGCTGATGCCGATGGTGATGGAGCTTTCGCCACGGCAGTTGGTGACATTCGACAAGATCGCGGAGGAGTTGGGCGCGAACGGGTTTGAAGTGGAATTGATGGGGCCGAAGAGTGTGGCGATTCAGGCGGTGCCCGCGGGGGTGGCGGCAAACGACGCGGAGCACTTGCTGATGGAGATTCTAGACGGGTTGGACCGCGAAAATGCGGCGATTTCAATCGATACGCTGCAATCGAAGATCGCGGCATCGACCGCGTGCCATGCGGCCATCAAGGTGAATATGCCTCTGGACCAGACGAAGATGGAGTGGCTACTGGCGGCGCTGGCGAAAACGGATTGCCCGATGAGTTGCCCGCATGGAAGGCCGGTGGTACTGCGATATTCGCTGAAGGAGATCGAGAAGGCGTTTCACAGGATTTGAAAAAGTAATCAGTCATCGGTAATCAGAGATCAGCCAGAGCGAAGCGGGAGAGGTGAGAGTGGAACAGTAGAAGGGTGGAACAGGGAAGAAGTGAAACCGTATAAAGTGTAAAGTGCAAAGTTCGAAGGACGCAAAACTGCGACATGGGGGAGCTGTGAGCGAAGGACAGAAGACGGCAGTGATCTTCGGGTTGGCGAACAAGCGGAGCATAGCTTGGGCGATCGCGCAGAAACTGCACGCGGCGGGATGGCAACTGGCGATTACGTACCAGAACGAGAGACTGGAGCAGGAGGCGAAAGACCTGATCACAGAAGTGCCGGGGGCGGAAGGGTTCATGTGCGACGTGAGCGCCGACGAGCAGATTGCGGCGCTGTTTGAAAAATTGAAGGAGCGGTACGGGGTACTGCACGGACTGGTGCACAGCGTGGCGTACGCGCCGGCGGAGGAGTTGAAGGGCGAGTTCGTGAACACTTCGCGCGAGGGATTCCGGATTGCGCACGATATCAGCGTCTACTCGCTGATTGCGGTGGCGCGGGCGGCGGCGCCGTTGATGACCGAGGGTGGGGGCGTGGTGACGCTGACGTATTATGGCGCGGAGAAGGTGGTGCCGAAGTACAACGTGATGGGCGTGGCGAAGGCGGCGCTGGAAGCTACGGTGCGGTACCTGGCGAATGATTTGGGGCCGAAGGCGATCCGTGTGAACGCGATTTCGGCCGGACCGATCAAGACACTGGCGGCGCGGGGGATTTCGCAGTTGGGCGAGATGTTGAGGGCGCATGCGGAACGGGCGCCGTTGAAGAGGAATGTGGACCCTGCGGAAGTGGGGGGCACGGCGGTGTTTTTGCTGTCGGAGGCGGGATCGGGGATTACAGGCGAGACGTTGTACGTGGATTGCGGATACAACATTATGGGATTTTGAGAGAAAGCAGAAGCGAAAGTGTAAAAGTGGAAGGGTATAAGAGTACGAGAGTAAAAGCGCGGATGGAGAAATCGCTCCCCAGGATGACAAGTTGTTCTGTTTTGATGAAAGTTAAACAAGGAAGAGAGATTCCTCACTTCGAAGACTCCGTTCGGGATGACGAGCGTGGGGGTGGACGGTAGCGGTGCTGACGATAGCGATTGATGGGCCGGCAGGGTCGGGGAAGAGCACAGTGGCGCGGCGAGTGGCGGCGCTGCTGGGATATCTGTATCTGGATAGCGGGGCGATGTACCGGGCGGTGGCGTTGAAGGCGCTGGAGCGGAAGATCGCGGTCGAGAATGAGGTGGCGCTGGAAGCGCTGGCCCGCGAGACACATATGGAGTTGAAAGCGCCGACGGCGGAGCAGGAAGCAGCGGGACTGAAGGACCGCGTGTTTTTGGATGGGCGGGAAGTGACGGAGGAAATTCGGACGCGCGAAGTGGCGCAGGCGGCGTCGCGTCTGGCGACGATCGCGGGCGTGCGGGAAGTGCTGGTGGCGGAACAGCAGCGCGCGGGGCAGGGCGGCGGCGTGGTGATGGAAGGGCGCGACATCGGGACGGTGGTGTTTCCTGGCGCGGAGTTGAAGATTTTTCTGGAAGCGTCTACGGAGACGCGGGCGGCGCGGCGCTGGAAAGAGCATCAGGAAAAAGGCGAGGAGATGACGTTGCTGGAAGTGTTGAAGGAAGTGAAGGAGCGAGACAAGAGGGACCGGGAGAGAAAAGTCTCGCCGCTGGTGAAGGCGAGCGATGCGGTGCTGGTGGATAATACGGCGATAGGGATTGAAGAAACGGCGCGATTGATTGTGTTTCTGGCGGAAGAGAAGGAAAAGTTGAAAAGTGGAATGCTGGAAGGGTAACGTCGCCCGGGCTCCCTCCGCGGCCAAGGCCTGAAATATCTCAATTCAATTACCGAAATTTCTCCGTGCTCGCGCAATATGCGATGGCGCAGAGTTCCTCACTGCCCTTGGCGAACTCAGGACAGGCCGCAGCCCAAATCAGGCGCCGATGGCGGCGGCTTTTTGGAGGGCGGACTGGAAGGCGTCGGGGACGGATTCTTCGGGGACGGCGAGGCGATCGACACAGGCGGAGAGGCGGGGCCATTCGGCGCGTTCCAGGGCGAGGAGAAGTTCGTAGACATCGTGAAAGCGGTTTGTGCCGCCGGTGAGGGCGGTTTTGACTTCCAGGACGACGGGGAGGGAGCGGAGGACTTCGGCGATGGGCTGATCCAGGAGAGCGTCGGTGATGGAAAGAAGGCCCATGAGGAAGAGGCTGGACTTTTCGTTGTCCATGCGCGCGGCGTGGGAGAATTCTTCGCAGAAGTACGCGCGGGTCAGCGCGGTGCGGATAAGTTCAGGAGGTTTGCCGGCGGAAAGGGCGATGACAGCGAAGATGGAGACCCAGCGGCGGAATTCGCGTTCGCCAAGAAGGGTGAGGGCGTGGCGGACGCTGTGAACTTCAGAGCGCAGGCCGAGGAGCGGGGAATTGAGATAACGAAGCAGGCGATAGAGGAGAGACGGTTCGTTCTTGAGAAGTTCCTCGATGGCAGCGTAGTCGAGGTCGGGTGCGGCGATGAGATTGAGCAGGCGGAGTTGAAGGAGCTTGTTGCCGGGGATCTCGCGGGTTTCGATCATGGAGGGCTTGCAGAAGAAGTAGCCCTGGAAATAGGTGTAGCCAAGCCGGCGGGCTTCGGCGAGTTCGGCTTCAGTTTCGACTTTTTCAGCGAGGAGGGAGATGCCGGATTTGCCGTATTTTTCGACGATGCGGCGGCGGCCGTCGGGATCGAGAATCTGGAAGTCGATTTTGAGGTACTTGGCGCATTCGACGAGCGGGGCGAACTTGGGGTGGTCGATGAAATCGTCGAGGGCGAGGGTATAGCCGGAGTTGACGAGGTCGCGGCAGATTTTGGCGATTTCGTCTGAAGGCGTGACGGTTTCGAGAATTTCGATGATGACGCGGTCGGGAGGGAGAAGACGGGGCGCGTCGAGGCGCAGGGCGAGTTCGTCGACATTCATGAAGGCGAGAGCGTTGCCAGTGAGAGTTTGCAGGTCGAAGAGGGTGATGGAATCGGCGATGACGCTGGAGGCGGCGTTTTTGGAGGGCTTGATGAAATAGTTCTGCGGGCCGCCGCGGAAGAGAAGTTCGTAGGCGAAGACGCGGAGGCGCTTATCGAAGATGGGTTGGCGGGCAATGAACTTCTCGTGCATGCGGGGCACCAGGGTCCAAGAGACAGATTGACACAAGAGTTAGATGTTAGGAAGGGAAGGGCTCGTCGGGAAAAGAATGTGAAGGCTAAGGCCTCTTGTTGCTGGACGATTGATGTGAAGCAAAAGCTCCATCCCAATGCGTGCCAAGAAGCCATACTGCCGAAGCGAAACCGACAAGCAAAGCCAGGAATGGCTGTGCCACGGCATGTCACCCGAAGGTGCCGGGCCCTTCCTGTGTCAGGGCAAGCTACAGCCCGGCGCTACGCTGACTATGTGGGAGCGGACATGGAGTTGAGGAACTCGCCGTTGCTCTTGGTCTTGGACAGGCGGCTGAGCAAGAGCTCCATGGCTTCGACGGTGGAGAGCGGACTCAGAACCTTGCGCAGGACCCACACGCGGCTGAGTTCATCGGGCGGAAGGAGCAGTTCGTCCTTACGCGTGCCGGAGCGCTGAATATCGATCGCGGGGAAGACGCGCTTGTCGGCGAGGCGGCGGTCGAGATAGATTTCCATGTTACCGGTGCCCTTGAATTCTTCGAAGATGACATCGTCCATGCGGCTGCCGGTATCGATCAGCGCGGTGGCAATGATGGTGAGCGAGCCACCTTCTTCGACGTGGCGGGCGGCGGCGAAGAACCGGCGCGGGCGCTGGAGAGCGTTGGCGTCGATACCGCCGGAGAGGACTTTGCCGGAAGGCGGAGTGACGGCGTTGTAAGCGCGGGCGAGACGGGTGATGGAATCGAGAAGGATGACCACGTCGCGCTTGTGCTCGACGAGGCGCTTGGCCTTTTCGAGAACCATTTCCGCGACTTGGATGTGGCGCTGAGGCGGTTCATCGAAGGTAGAGCTGATGACTTCGCCCTTGACGGTGCGCTGCATGTCGGTGACTTCTTCGGGGCGCTCGTCAATGAGAAGAACGATGAGGGCGACTTCAGGGTGATTGGTGGTAATGGAATTCGCGATGGACTGAAGCATCATAGTCTTGCCGGTGCGCGGCGGGGCGTTGATGAGACCGCGTTGGCCTTTGCCGATGGGGCAGAGAAGGTCGAGAACGCGGCCGGTGAGATTGTCCTTGTTGGTTTCTTCCTTGAGGCGGCCTTGGGGATAGAGGGGCGTGAGGTTATCGAAGAAAATTTTGTTGCGGGCGACTTCGGGATCCTCGAAGTTGACGGCTTCAACTTTGATCAAGGCGAAGTAGCGCTCACCGTCCTTGGGCGGACGGACCTGGCCGGAGACGGTGTCGCCGGTGCGCAGGTCGAACTTGCGAATCTGGGACGGGGAGACGTAGATATCGTCGGGACCCGGGAGATAGTTGTATTCCGGGGCGCGGAGGAAGCCGAAGCCGTCGGGGAGGCATTCGAGGACGCCTTCCGAGAAGATAAGGCCGGACTTTTCCGTCTGCGCACGGAGGATCTGGAAGATCAGTTCCTGCTTGCGCATACCACTGGCGCCAGGGATGTTGAGTTCCTTGGCGATTTTGGCGAGATCGGTGATGTTCTTTTCTTTCAGCTCAGCAAGGCTGATGCTGATTTGGTTGTTACCTTCTGCGCTTGTTTCTTTTGCCATATATCCTGACTTTGCTTTGATGATTGAGTGATGATGAACCTTGACCGTGATATCCCGGAATTGGACTGTGTGGTGGTAT